>Ga0065711_1033997_pt1 | contig 24461 bp, 23 predicted proteins | sample Hoacrofraction12_FD_59098 | JGI IMG/M metagenome (GOLD analysis project Ga0065711, IMG submission 59098) | Hoatzin crop microbial communities from Cojedes, Venezuela - Epithelial fraction 12 v2 (version 2) | ecosystem: Host-associated > Birds > Digestive system > Esophagus > Crop | place...
TTCGCAAATGATTACCATGTTTTTACCAACCATGCGTAAATTTATGGTAATTTCTGATTCCAGGCCCCCGTTTCGCAAATGATTACCATGTTTTTACCAACCATGCGTAAATTTATGGTAATTTTTGATTCTAGGCTCACGATTCACAATTAATTACCATATTTTTACCACCTATGCGTAAATTAATGGTAATCCTGCGCTTAAAATCACGGGCGAGCCCACAATTACCATATTTTTACCGGCTATGCGTAAATTTATGGTAATCCTGCGCTTAAAATCGCGGGCGAGCCCATAATTACCATATTTTTACCGGCTATGCGTAAATTTATGGTAATGCCAACAAAAAAAGCGGGGCGCTTGCCCCGCTTTGGATGTTACATGAGAAGTTTTTTGAGTTCGTCTGTTTTGTCGGTGCGCTCCCAAGGGAGGTCGACGTCTGTTCTGCCGAAGTGGCCGTAGTTGGTGGTTTGAGCGTAGATCGGGCGCCTCAAATCGAGTGCTTTGATTATGGCATCGGGTCGCAAATCAAACACTTGGTTGACAGCGTCGGCAATCTTTGCATCTTCGGTTATGCCGGTGCCGAAGGTGTCGACCATGACGGAGACAGGCTTGGCAACGCCGATGGCGTAGGCCAATTGTACTTCGCATTCTTTGGCGATGCCGGCCGCGACGATGTTCTTGGCGATGTGGCGCGCGGCGTAGGATGCGGAGCGGTCGACTTTCGTCGGGTCTTTGCCGGAGAACGCGCCGCCCCCGTGACGGGCAAAGCCGCCGTAGGTGTCAACGATTATTTTACGGCCTGTTAAGCCGGAGTCGCCCTGGGGGCCGCCTACGACAAAACGTCCCGTAGGATTGACATAAATCTTTGTGTTCTCGTCCATTAAATCTTTGGGGATTACTTCTTTTATTACATTCTCGATGACGTAGTCTCTTAACTCTTTCTCGTCGATATCCTCACTGTGCTGTGTGGAGATTACAACGGTGTCGACGCGCTTGGCTTTTGAGCCGTCGTATTCGACCGTGACCTGGGATTTGCCGTCCGGGCGAAGGAATGTTGCCAAGCCCGATTTTCTGACCTGCGCGAGTCTGAACGTTAACCTGTGTGCGAGGGATATCGGCAGGGGCATCAGTTCTTCGGTGTCGTCGTTGGCGTAGCCGAACATCAGACCCTGGTCGCCGGCGCCGGTGTCGTTGCCGTCGCCCGTTTCTTTGGCTTCGTAGGATTTGTCGACGCCCATCGCAATATCAGGGGACTGCTCGTCGATTGAGGTTAAGACCGCGCAGGAGTTCCAGTCGAATCCGGCTTCGCGGTCGTAGCCGATGTCTTTCAAACACCCTCTTACAATTGAAGGGATGTCGACGTAAGCCGATGTTGTTATTTCGCCCATAACAAGGACCATGCCTGTTGTGGCGCACGTCTCACACGCTACGCGGGCCATGGGGTCCTGCTCGAGGATGGCATCCAAAACCGAATCCGAGATTCTGTCGCAAACTTTATCCGGGTGGCCTTCGGTTACCGATTCTGAAGTAAATAACCATTTACCTTCTCTGTTACGCATATTAAATCTCCTTAGAATTTATTCTTTCGATTGCAAATTTTATAAGAAAAATACCGGTACATCAAGACGGGACAAATTTGCGGATTGTACGCTTCAAAGTCTCCATGTCCAGGGGCTTGGAGACATGGGCGTTCATGCCGCTGTCCAAAGCCTTTCTGATGTCGTCCGAAAAGGCGTTGGCGGTCATGGCGATGATGGGGATGGTCGCCGCCTCGTGGCGTTTGTAGGCCGAGTATTTGGCCTCATTTGCCATCGTCCTAATCTGCATGGTCGCCTCGTATCCGTCCATTACGGGCATCTGCACGTCCATCAGAATCAGATCGTACTCTCCCGGGGCAACTCCGGCAAAGTAGTTCTTCAACTCCTCGCCGTTGTTTTCGATGTGGCAGGAAGCGCCCGCGGAAGTCAAGACCTCATTTAAAATTTCGGCGTTGATCTCATTGTCCTCGGCCGCCAGAATCTTGAGACCGGAGATATCCGCTACAACATCGTCTTCAGCCGCAACTTCGCGTTCAACTTTTTTGTCGGCCAGGGTCAGCGGAAGAACAATCGTGAAGATACTGCCCTGCTCCAGCTCGGATCTCACGGAAATCGAGCCGCCCATCATGTTCACAAGGTTGCGGGTGATGGCCATGCCGAGGCCCGTGCCCTGGGCTTTTTCCTGGCCTTTAAGTTCTTCACGCGTAAACGGCTCGAAAATCGTTGTCATGTACTCCTGCGTCATGCCGCGGCCGTCGTCTTCAACCTCAAACATGATGTTGCGGAATTTCTTTCCGGTATCTTCCATGGCCTCGGCGCGCAGCACGATGTGGCCGCCGGGCTCCGTGTATTTAACCGCGTTCGAGAGGATGTTCAGGAGTACCTGCTCGATGCGCTGTTCGTCTGCGACAAAGTCGTCGCAATCCAATCCCGTTATATCGACAACAAAATCCTGGCCGCGGTCTTCGGTCTGTGGGCGGATTATGTTTTCGACGGTTGCGAGAGTTTGCTTGAGGCTCATCTCCTGTGCGTTGAGATTTGCCGTGCCGGATTCGATTTTGCTCATGTCGAGAACGTCGTTTATGAGGCCGAGCAAATGCTTGCCCGAAAGCTCGATTTTCTGCGCGCGGTCTTCGACTTTTTCCGCGTCGCCCGGCTCCTGCAAAATAAGGGTTGTAAAGCCTAAGATTGCGTTCATGGGGGTTCTTATGTCGTGGCTCATGCGCGACAGGAAATCGGTCTTGGCAGAGTTCGCGGACTCCGCGGCGGTCAGGGCATCGCGCAACATCTGCATAGACTCCTCCTGCTTCGCGATTGTCTCGGTAATGTCGACAACCATGAACGAGAGCATATCTTCCATCTCGTCCAAATAGCGATAGGTTATCTGCATGCGGCGCTTGTCCAAGGTGAAAGCGTAAGTGTAAACGTCGTTGTTTTCGAGCATTCCACATACGTATGCTGTATCCGTGTGCTTTTTGAAATCGTCGCGCTCGGTATCGGTCTCGATGCGCGAGACCATATGGAAGAGTCCGTCTTCTACCGTGTAGTTGTGCTCGCCCGAAGAGACATCAGCGTCTTCTATATAGTAGTGCTCAACCATGTGGCTCGCGACCTCGACTGTGCCGTAGGCATAGAAGCTCTTCGCGGCCAGTTGCGCCATCAGCTGCTCTTCCCTCATCTGGCGGTCGATGTCGACTGTATAGGCGATTGCTTCGATGTCGCCCGTGGTCGGGTTTTGCATCAAATGGTAGAAAGTCTGAACCCAGAGATATTTTTTGTTCTCGGTCTTGCGGCGGTAGACGATGGAGAACTTAACCTCGCCCTCCGAATAACGCTCGATTAAACGCCGGCGGTTGCAGTTCTTGCGGAAGTCTTCAAGAACACGCTTGTCGATTATGAGAGTTTCAACACGTTCAATGAGCTCGTCCGCCGAAGACGAATCCAAGATGTGCCGCACGAACTCCGTCGCGCCGTGGCAGTCGGAGCATAAATTGCGGGTTAAGTTTAAGTGGTACGCGCATCTTGAATGCGGGTTTGTGACAAGCAGGTCCTGTAAGAGTCTGTCGAACTCGGCCTTCTGGCGTTGGCGGTCGGTCGCGTCGGTATAAATCGAGTAGATTACATAGACACCGTCGGCTTTTTTGATAGTCCTCGAACGGCAGGTAAAATACTGGCCCGAAGGCTCTTTGACGGTCTTAAGTCTGAAGACCTCCTGTGCTTCGCGCCCCTGCCCCTCGCAAAGGGATGAGAAGTACTTAAGCACGATGCCCATGTCATCCGGGTGTATGGCTTCGAGAAGTCCCGGCTTTGTTCTGCCGTCTTCCAAATCGCCCGAGTCTTCGCGGCCTAAAATCTCGTCTTCCGTGAGGCCTAAAATATTGCAGAAATATTTGTTGACCGAAGTGAATTTTCCGGCCATGCCGACAAACTGTCCGACAACAATTCCGGCGGAGATTGAGTCCATCATCTCGGCCAAACGCTCGTTCTTCTGCGCTTCCTCGGCGGCTTCTCTTTTCGCTGTCTGAAGGGCGACTTCCTGGCGCTGCTGCTTCTCCTGCTTTTTGGAAATCTCGGTGTAGACCATGTACACGAGGTACGCCCCGTCCTTCTGCCGGATGCTTCTGCCTGAGACATGGAACCACATGGGCTTTTGGTCGAGGTAAGATCTTAAGCGGTACTCGGTCTCGGCAACGCCGCCTTCGCCCGTCGTAAGCTTCCCCACAAAAGCATGCACAATCTCTGCATCCTCATCTTCGACCGGAGCCATGACGCCATCCTCCTTTTGCTGCTCGAAAAGTTTCTTCTCGAACTGCATGATGTCGCACATGTAGTCGTTGACCGCGATTATGGAAATGTCCGGGAGGGCAAATCTGTACACAACGATTCCGGCCTGCAGGCGGTCGAGCGTGGTCTTCAGGACCTCAGGGGAATTTACGTTAAGAAGACGCCTCTTGCTTATGTCCTCCGCGATAAAAGTCGCGACGGACGTGAGGAGCGTTAAGATTTTGTCGTATTTTTGGGGATTGTCGACGCCGATGAAGCCGACGCGCGCACCCTCGATTTGAATCTCCGCCGTGATGAGGCTCTCGATTCCCTGCGCGGAAAGGGTTTTGTACTCGGCGCTTTCCTTATCCACCTCGTCCCCCAGGCTTGAGATGGTAACCGCCCCGTGCCGCTCGAAAAGCTCTTCCCACCGGGCAATCTCTTCCACGGGAATATTCTGCAAATTGGGAAGTTCCTCGGAGACTCCTTCCCTCACCCACTCGAAGGTGTTGTCCACGGTTTTGCCGTCATCCGAATACTCGAAAATATAAGCCCTGTCGGCATCATGGAAATTTCCCACGATGCGCAGGAGCTCATTTATCGAGGTATCGGTGTCGTGACCGTACCTTAAGGTATTCACACATTCAAGAAGACTCTTTCTGAAATCGACCTCAACTGTATCCGCCATATAAATCTCCAAACGTTTAGTCCGTACATTATACCACGCATATATATTAGAAAAGAAATACCACGCGGGAACAGCCGATTTCAAGAATTTTCGAAAAAGGGCCCGATATTGAGACTTTGTACTTTTTTGTATTTTTTTGTGAGGTAATTTGTCGGTTTTATCGCTGTATAGTATTTGCCATCAATCGAAAGGGACAACGGCAAAAATGGCATTCGGAATTAAGATTTTTGAAAAAGACGAGTTTATATTTTCTCTCCTCAAAAGCCGCCTCGGGATACTTTTCCCGGAGGCATACATAATGCGTTTTGAAAAGAACATCGAAGACGACGCCGAGCGCTTCTGCGATTTCGAAAAAATTCTTTACGACAACCGCCAGTTCACGCTCGAGGTCACCGGATACAAAGACGCAATCCCGATTTACGGGACCGACGGAAAAATCGACTGCAACAGAATAGCGGCGCAGATAAACAGCCAATCCGGAGGCGGCAGCCGCACCAAAGGCATACTCACATTGCTCTTCCCCTTCGCCGGCATCCGTCAGCGCGAAAACTTTATCCGCAACGAACTGACCGACCCCTACGACTACGACTGCGCGATACGGCTCGATTTTGTAAACGGCCTTCGGTCCGCATCGGCCGATACAAATATGTCGGGGTTAATGGAAGATGCCGCAGGCAAACACTTTGAAGCCCGTGACATCTTAAAGTATGTAAACCCTGACGGGAAAGGTTACCTGACACCGGGCGGCACAAAAGACCCCGACGAGTGTTTTGACGCGGGCCCCACGCGCGCCGAGAAAATCCTTGTCAAAGCAAAAGAACTTACAAGACAAAACGATATGCCGACATCGGTTTTGGGCGTCATCGAAGTGTACCGGAGCTCGGACATGATACGCCTCGCAAAACAGGGCGACCGCGTAATCGTGCTCTCGCGGGCGGACACAAGAAACATGGCAAACTTTGTGTCTGACATGAACAAAAACATCAGCCCGGAAATACAGGTTGAATTCTTCGCAAGCGACACCCCTGAAGACGAACAAAGAGGGATGATTTCATGAACATAGACGAGATAAAAGATCACATGACCTTCTATGTCCTGAATTCCATAAGAACCAGGCAGGACCCGTCCGACGAGGAGCTGAAATCCATAATCGCCGATGTAATCTCCGAGCAGTCAAAAGGCGTCAAATTAACATTGCAGGAAAAGCGCGAACTTGCGACAAACGTGTTTAACAGCCTAAGACGACTGGATTGCATCGAGCCATTGATGGAAGACCCCGCGGTCACCGAGATAATGGTAAACGGCCCGGACAACATCTTCTTCGAAAAGGGCGGAAAACTATATAAATCGAACATCAGATTCAAGGACACCAAAACCTTAACGACGGTAATCTCCTGTTTCTTTGCAAACCGCAACAGGCCCTTAAACGAAGCAAATCCGATATCCGACTTAAGGCTCCCGGACGGGTCGCGCGCAAACGCCGTCCTCCCTCCGATAGCCCCGGACGGACCGATCTTAACAATCCGTAAATTCACCGGAATACGTCACGACATCGCCACATTAATTCGCCAGGGATTTCTGTCCGAGGAATGCGCGAGATTTTTGAGCGATTGCGTACGCAACAAGAAATCGGTGTTCCTCTGCGGCGGCACGGGCTCGGGCAAAACAACTTTCCTTAACTGCCTGTCATCCTTTATCCCCAAGGACGAGCGTGTCGTCACCATAGAGGACTCGGCGGAACTGAATCTTCAGGGTATCGAGAATTTGGTCAGAATGGAAGGAAGGCTCCCCGGTCCCGACGGGTCGGGCGAGGTTAATATCGGCATGATGATAAGAGCGTCTTTGAGAATGCGCCCCGACCGCATAATCGTGGGCGAAGTGCGCGGTGCCGAAAGTGCGGACATGCTCCACGCGTTAATGACAGGCCACCCGGGCTCCATGTGCACAGGGCATGCCAATTCATGCGAGGAAATGTTAGAGCGTTTAACCGGCATGGTTTTGGCCGGCTCCACCCTGCCGTTTGCGGCTATAGTGTCACAGATTTCCACGGGAATAGATTTGATCGTCCACATAACGCGCAATAAGGAAGGCGTGCGTTACATCGACGAGGTTTGCGCGGTAAACGCGCCCTTAAACAACAAATTCAACTTAACAACACTTTTCGAACGCAAGGAAGGAGGGGCGGCACTTGAAAGACAAATCAGCGAAGATGAAGCCGAAGAAATATCGCGCTACAAGGGATAACAGCGAAAAAATTTTCGTCGCGAAACACCTGCCGCTCCTCCCCGTAATAGCGGCAATAATTTACGCGGCCTCTTCCCTGTTCATCGACAGCGTAAAAATCAGAATAGCGATTTCGCTCGTAACATCTATATTCCCATGGAAAGAGCTCGTTAAAAAAATACACAACATGGGTTATACCCAGATGCGAACGCAGCTCCTTGTTCTGATGCAGGTCCTGTGCACATCAGTGTCAAGCGGCTATTCCATCGAAAAATCCTTAACCCTCGTAAGGCCCGTAATCGAGCACACCTTCGGCAAGAGAAGCCCTTTGGTAAAGCCTCTTATCGCCCTCGAAAACGATCTTAAAATGCACATAAGCCTCAAAGACGCATTGGACAATTTCGCAAACAAAATAAAATTTCCCGAGACGGTCCCCGTATTCGCCGCACTTTCCATATCGGGACAAATCGGGAACAACACTTTGGCAATCCTAAGAAGCGCATGTCAGATGCTGTCCGAATTAAATGCCGTCCAAAACGACATCGCCGCCGAGAACGCCGGCAAGAACGCCGAGGCCTTCATGCTGTGTCTTATGCCATTCGCAATAACCTTTGCCCTCGACCGCATGAGCCACGACTACATGGAACTGGCAAAACAGACCCAAACAGGCAAAATCCTTCTGGCCGCGGCCTTCATCCTCTGCGTTATCGCAGCAGCCCTCCTGTTCCGCTTCATGTCGCACGAACACGCTAACAAACAAAGAAAAGAGGAAAACATAAAAACGACCGATACGCCCATAACGGACACATTAAATAAAATTCTTCCGACGGGTTTCATCTCGTCGCGCCATGCACTGTTTAACGAGCTTTCGGGTAACCCCAGACAGGCATACGAGAAATACTTAAAGAAACAAATTCTGACAACCGCAGTACTTGCGGCAATGGGAGCGTTAATCCTGAAAGCCGCAGGCAAACCCCTCGTACTCACAATACCTATTGCATTCTTCACTATATTCCTTAACGCCCGGGACATAAGAGCAGAGGTAATGCTCAAACGTGAAAACTTAATGAAAGACGTTCCGCTCTTCCTCTGCCTTATGTCAACTCTCCTTCAGGCCGGAATGCAACTGCCCAAGGCAATCGAGATATGCTCGCACGCATTCCAAAAGAACAGCGCCCTGGCGGACGAACTCAAAGCATTGCGTGCAAACATTTTAAGCGGCACTTCCGCGGACAGAGCCGTTGAAAATTTTTCACTGAGAATACAAATCCCCGAAGCCCAGGCCGCCCTCCTCCTTGTTGCGCGATACGGGCGCCTGGGCACTTCCGAAGTTCTTAATCTTTTATCCCTTCAGGCCTCCGCCTGCTGGAACCTAACCCGCAACGCCGCAAGAAAAAAACAGGAACGCGAAGCCCTCGCGATGCTTCTTCCCATGACCCTTGACTTCATCTGCGTCCTGATAGTTGCGATAACCCCGGCGATAATCTCGATGGGCATATAAAAACAAGGAAAGGAGGAAAAACAAAAAATGAGAAAGAAATTCAAAGCCAGCAAAAAAGGCATGGGTACGGTTGAAGTTGTCATCATCATCGCCGTCCTCGTCGCCCTCGCCCTGATTTTCAGGGAATCCCTCATGGCCTACGCAAATAAGGTCATGTCGTACTGCTTCGACGACACCAAAATAACAGCAGCGTTGTCATAGCAAACCAACACAAAACAAAAAAACAAACAGTAATAAGGCACCGATGTCGGCCTTCACGGGCATCAAGTAAAACAAGAGGATAAAAATATGCACAACGTTAAAGGTCCCTACGGACAGTTTGCAATAGAAAGAACGGAGGAAAACAAAATTTTCCGATATGCCGCCGAGACACTCGCAAAAGACACCTCCGGCTGCTATTTGGACCTGTCCGTCAACCAAATCGGAAACACCTTTGAGTTGTCCTACGACCACTCAGGTCTCGTATCCCTCAGAGAATACGAGTCGCTGACACCCGATAAAACCAATTTGTTCCTAAGTCTTAAGAAAGACGACAGGTCGCGCAGACAATCCGCAGGGACTTTCTTTTTAAGCATCCTCGACAACTTAAACAACTTACTTTCGCCAAGCCTGATAGTCCTCGACCCGAACTACATCTACACCGACGAGGACGGCACGCAGATAAAAGTGATTTTCAAGCCATACAAAGAACAACCTGACGACCTCACATTAAGTCAGATAAACGCACAGGAGATAGAAAACTTATTCCGCACAAAATTCTTCGACGAGATCTTAACCCAGGACGAAAAACAGATGCTGATCCACGCAGTGGAATCCGGCAACGAGGACCTGTTCAGAAAAACCGCTGAACAAATAAAAAACACCGAAGAAGAACAACAAACGGAAAAGAAACAAAACCAAGACTTAACACGTCTGATCCCGCCCTTATCCGCCGCACTCTTTTCGGTGTGGTGCCTAATAAACGTCGGCCGCAAAGCCGCCTGCGTATTTGTCTTAGCGGGTGCGGCACTCTTAACAAATATCCTGATAAAAGAAAAAAACAAGAAAGACACAACAAAAAAATCAACCAATTCCGAAATGAGAAAAGAAATACTTTTCGCGCAGGAAACGGAAAACACAAATTCAGGCCTTCCATATGCCGAGATACGTCAGACAAACCAAGAGGAAAACCAACTTCAGTTCGCAATATACACAGACAAAACAACGATAGGCTCGGACAGATTCCTGTCGGACATAATCCTAAACGACGACACCGTCGACCCTGTGCACGCCAAAATAGAACGTGCGGGCACCGGATACATCTTAACGGATCTGTCGCAAAAACGAACGACCTATATAGACGACAAGGCCCTGCCCGAAGGCAGAGCCTGTGAAATCAAGAACGGTCAGAAACTCACATTCGGAGAACTCGAGTTCCGCTTCAAAACCAATCAGATGTCGTCGACAATCGAAAGCAGATACTGACCGTATCCGGTCTTGCTCATGCCCTCGGCCATCTCGGTCAGCCGGTCGATTGTAATCCACTGGTTGTGGAACGCAATTTCCTCGAGACATCCGATCATCTTCCCCGAGCGCTGTGCCGCACGAATCTGTCCGGCCGCATCGTAAAGGCTGTCCGCGTTTCCCGCATCAAACCAGGAGAACTCCTTCTCCAAAGTAATAACATTGAGCGCGCCCTTCTTCAGGTACTCGTTGTTAACGGATGTAATCTCAAGTTCCCCTCTTGCGGAAGGCTTAACATCCTTTGCAATCGGCATAACGTTCGAATCGTAGAAATAAAGTCCCGGGACAATGTAATTCGACTTCGGGTGCATCGGCTTTTCTTCAATCGACAAAGCCTTGCCGTCAGGCGAAAACTCAACGACACCGAAGGGCCGGGGATCGGGAACGTAATAACCGAAAATGCAAGCGCCGGACTCAGCCAATTTCACCGCCTGACGCAATTTTCTTCTGAAGCCCGGCCCGTAGAAAATATTGTCGCCCAAAGCAAGGCAGCACGAATCGTTTCCGACAAACTCGTCCGCCAAAATAAACGCGTCCGCAATTCCGCGCGGCACGGGCTGTTCCTTATACACAATCGTCATCCCGAGATGCGATCCGTCCCCGAGCAAATCCTCAAACGGCTTCGTATCTCCCGGAGGCGTTATAATCATTACCTCTCTTATCCCGGCATTCATCAGCACGGACAACGGATAGTAAATAAGCGGTTTATCGTACACGGGAATCAACGGTTTACACACAGGCTTCGTAATCGGGTAAAGTCTCGTCCCCTTGCCTGCAGCAAGAATAATACCTTTCATAAAAAACACCTCCGTAGATTTCTATAATTCTACCAAACTATCCCGTTAAATAAATACACAAAACACAAATTTACTCACACTCTTACACCCATAATGAAACGAGATTTTTATTCGAAAATTTCCAATCAAAACCAAAGTTGACAACACCGTTTAAGATGTTAAAATTTATATAGAAAGGGGCGCACCCAAGACGGTTGCCCTCGAACGTAAATCTTATTTAGCCGTTCTGGTTGCAACAGGACGGTTTATTTTTTTACAAGTCTTACAACCGAAACTACAAGAATCGCAATCGTTAAAACGACACTTAACAGCTCAAAATCTGACATAAACCTCACCACTCTTACACCCGTAATGAAGTGAGGTTTTTGTTCGAAAATTTCCTATTAAAATCCAAGTTGACAACACCGTTGAAGATGTTAAAATTTACATGGAAAAGGACGCCACTCAAAACGGTTGTCCCCATTAGGTTTAATTACTATAACCGTCCTGGTCGCAACAGGGCGGTTTATTTGTTGTTAAAAAGTCTCACAATCGAGATTATCAATGTAGCAATCGCAATAACGATGCTTAGCATCTCAAAATCCGTCATAAGCCTCACCCCCCTTTCCTCCCGCAAGGGTTAGATAAGGAGGACAACCGCCTTTATCCCAAGTGACGTCCCGAATTTAATTATAGCATCATAGAGAGAATATTTGTACTATTTTTCGTACCCAACAGAAATTTTGTTCGGTTTTTTGTTCTGCGGCAAAAACATCACAGTTTCCACATGTATTCGAAGACTGTGGACTCGAGTGCCGCGGAGGATGCGGCGGGATCCGTGAAGTCATAAGAGCCGCCTATTTCGCACACATCAAATGGAACGGAAAGTGATTCGGCGGACCCGGCAAAAAGCACAGCCGGAACACCCATCGAAGAAGCCATGCACCCCAAGGTGTACGCGGCCTTGCCGGACAGCGACGAGCGGTCGAAACGCCCCTCGCCCGTGACAACCAAATCGACGCCCGATCTGAGACACGTTTCAATTCCGCCGTGAGAAATCACGTACTCGGCACCCGGCACAAAATCGGCGCCCAACGCGCGAAAAGCAAAACCCAGGCCACCTGCCGCCCCGCACCCGGGAGACATAACATCGGCCGAAGATGAAATCAGCGGTGCGACATGTGCAAGCGCGGAAGTCAACAAAGAAACTTCTGCCGCAGTCGCCCCCTTCTGAGGACCGAACACAGGTGCCGCACCAAAATCTCCGAGCAACGGATTTGAAACGTCACTCAAAACGACAACAGATGGCAGAGAAACAGCAGACAAATCCACGGAAGTCACGGACATAAAATCAGACGGATACGGCATGGACAAAACCGAAGAGCCTGAATAAACACGCGCGCCCAAAGCGCACAACATTCCCAAACCGCAGTCAACGGTAGCCGAGCCGCCCAGGCCCACAACAACAGAAGAAGCACCCATATCAACAGCTGCTGAAATCAGTTGCCCCAAGCCATACGAAGTCAGACGCAAAGGGTGTCGCATGGAAGATGGCACCAACGGCAGACCGATTGCGGATGCACAGTCGATGTATGCGACGGACGATACCATGTAAAACGAAGCGGACACCGGAGAACCGTAAGGCCCGACAACGGAGGCACAACAAAGTCCGGCGCCGGAACTTAATGCATACGCGGTCCCTTCCCCGCCGTCGGCAAGACAAAAACAAGACACGGACGCCGAGGGAAAAGCACGCAAAATTCCTTTGCGGACAGCGTCCCCCGCCGTGGCGGAGGACATGCTGCCTTTAAATGAATCCGGTGCAACCAGAATTTTCACGATTCGGGCTCCGAAGGTGCAGGATCAGAAGCAGAAGAATCAACATCAGAATCAGTTGTTTTCGCGAGACTGTTTTTTCTGTTCTTCCTTTTCTTCTTAACGATTGCAAAGATAACAATGAAGATTACGAGACTGACGACAAACAGAGGGATCAGTTTAATCAACAGAATTACCAGGCCCTTGAAGAAGTCGACAACGTTTTCGCCCATGGAAACGAACGCGTCCTTGATGTCGTCAACGAAGGTTCTCTTGGAAATTTCTTCCTGCTCCTCTTCCTCGATAACTTCGTTCAGGGTCAGGATGACGGTTGAATATGTAACCTTGTTGTCTATAACGGACAACTGGGATTCGTAGCTTTCGATCTCGTAGCGCACTTCGGATAAACGCTCCTGCAAGATGATTATGCTGTCCAGAGACTCGGCCTCGGCGAGAAGTTCCATCAACGTAGATTGCTCGACGCGCAGGGATTCGATTTTCGATTCCATGTCGACATACTGCAAGGTCTTGTCCTCGACGGATTCCGAAGTCGACGTGACGGTTGAGGAATTTCCGATAACGGTTAGGAACTCGTCCAGATTGTCTGCCGGAATTCTTATGTTGTAGTAGCCGTATCTGTAGTCGTAGTTCTTGCCCGTTCCCGTGACGGACGAAGACTCGAAGTAGCCGCCTAATTGCGTGACCTTAGCGGAGATTTCGGCAGCAACCACATCAAAGTTTGAAGTCTCCGCGGTTATGTTGCATGTGCGGATCAGTTTTCGCTCAACAACTTCGGAAGCGCCGGCCGTTCCGGAAGAGACAGAAGAGCCGGAAGGCTCATACTCGACATCCTCAAACTCAGCCTCATCGTAGTACGCCTCCTCGGAAGCCATTTCAAATTCAAGCGAATTGTCGACCTCGGCGTAGTCGAGCGCATACCCGTCCATAGCCTCGGTCTCAACCGCGTAGTCTCCGTATGCCTCAGAAGAAACAGACGAGGACGCCCCGCACGCGGCAAAGCACACCGCGCAGGAGACGCACATGCAAACACATAAAATCAATGAAATAAATTTACGATTAAACATCTTAAATTACCCTCCGACAAAATTAGGTTTCTACCCTATATACAACCCAATAACAAAAATTGTTGCACTACTTGTCGTAAGTTGCCTTGAGCAGAAAATAAATTCCTATATCCACCAAAATCATCGCAAAAATATAGGCAACAATCAAGGGCACGGAGAAAAACCCCAACACAAACCCGTCGAACGTCGTGATTGTCCAGCAGATAAGAAAATAAACCGTGTATTTGGCAATCGAGATGGCAAGACGCCGCTTGCCCGGCGTATAGGAATATCTGCGGAACAGGACATAGCGCTCAAGCACGAGTGCGAACAAAACATACACGAGCCAGTTCAAAACAAACACGGCATAAAGATATATAAAGTCGAAGAAGAACGTCACATACAAAACGGTCAGCAGATTCAAAACAACCGCGACGACAACAAAAGCGTTAGTCTCAAAAAAGCGTTTATAGATAAGCCCGGTATCCGCCAGGGGCCTGAAGTGCGAATCCGAATTCCCGTCGAAATACAAAGCCTCAATCCCCACGGGCACAATTTCCAAACCCTGCTTTTCGGCCATAAGCACGACGTTGAGCTCGTAGTCGTACTTCTCCCCGCGCACCATACACATCCACGGCAACTCGGAAACACAAAAACCCCGCAAGCCCGACTGGTTGTCAGGCAGATAACGGCCGTTGGCAAGCGCGAAGAAAAACCGGGACATCGCATTTCCCACACGCGACCGCCACGGCGCGGTCCTGTCCATGTCCCGCACGGTAAGCACAATCTTCCCCGTGGCCTCACAGGTTTTCGCGACCTTGCAAATATCGGAAACCCTGTGCTGCCCGTCTGCGTCCGCGGTCACCACATAGGACGCAGAAGGAAGAGACGACAAAATATACTCGTACCCGAACTTTAAGGCATGCCCCTTCCCGCAGTTATCCTCGTACCCGATAACCGTGGCATACTGCTTGCATTGCTCGAAAACCTTATCGTAGATATGCTCGCTCCCGTCGTTGACCACAAGTAACAAAAACCCCTCTCCCGAGAGGTTTTTCAGTAAATCCACCAATCTTGTGCTCGGATTAAAAGCCGGAATCAGAACAACGACTGAAGATTTCACACAACGCTGTCCTTCATCATGTCGTACGCGGCCTTCGCGGCAATCCTAACGCGCGCGTCAGGGTCTTCAAACGCCATCTTCCTTACATACTCCTCGCAGTTCTTCGCCATAATCTCGGCAACCGCGGAGCACGCCACCTCCCTTATCATCGGCGAAGGATCCCGCAAAAAAGGAATCAAAGACATTCCCGTATCGTACGAAGGCAGTTGCGACAGGGCCACAACAACCTCATACCTTACGTCCGGGTCCTGGTCTTCGGCATATATGAGAACTCCGTCAAGATCTTCCTTCTTGACATACTTTGCAAGTTTCTTCTTAATTCCGTCTATTCTTGCCATAAATAAAGTTACCCCTCTATAACTTTCAATTTCATTTTCTAATTATTCCATAACTCCCCACCAAGAATACACTTGCAAATTTCACACAATTCAGGCGCAATGTTTTGTACCCATTAAACAAAACGAACAAAACCCGCACCAAAAACAAGCGGTTGTCCTTGGTAAAATCACACAAGAAACTATATCACCCGCCCAAAGTTTCCCACGCAAAGTCCGCGGCCACAGAAATCTGCTCAAGACAAGACACAGAAGCCTCACCGTCCCCTGCCTGCACACCGTACATTCCAAACTGCGCATGGTTCCCCCCTGCAATAACCAGCTCCGAGTAAAGAGAAGAAGGCACATAAGACCGCCCCGCAGCCAACTTATCCATTTCGAGCACCCCGTCCGAGGACCCGTACACGCAACACACGGGAACACTAAGCTCACACGGCACATACGCCCCGCACAAAAACACACCGGACACAACAGAAGACGAAGAAGCATACATGCACGCCGCCGCCCCTCCTATGGAATGTCCCCCGACATACCAGGTGGAATAAGAATAAGACGAAATAACAGAGTCGGCAGTATCTATCCCGAAAATCGCCATGTGGCAAGGCACGGAAACCAAAAAGCAATCGATCCCCCGCGCAGCAATCGAAGAACACAGCGGCGCATACGCGGCCGTATCCACCTTCGCCCCGGGATAGAACACCATGGCAGCAGATTCCCCGGGCCCGTCGAAAAGCCACCCGCCGGACTCCAGCGCAACAACGGAAACAGAAGAAGACGAAGACAAATACGACAGTGCAGCCGAATCGGCTTTAGCATAAGACAGAAAATAGTAAGCGAAAAACCCAACAACAAGTGCCTCGACAATAAATATCAACGGCACGAAAACACGGAACTTCAGTTTTCGCGTCTTATGCCTGAACACAACCATCCCCAGCGCAGCCCCGACCACACCGAACACAGCAGCCAAAAGCAACACAGCCTCAGGTATTCTCCACGCACCGCGCACGGCCCGCCTCTTATCGATGCCATAGAGCGCGAACGCGACAACATTCAAAACAATCCAAACGCAAAGCAAAACAACAAGAACAGTTTTCATTCAACAAAGATTCTCCAAACTCACAAAAGTGCTTTCCCGGAAGAGAACGCATCCCCTACCTTCTGCCCTACCACATGGTACGCATTGTTAAAAGGATCGAACGCAATCGGTGCAACCAAAGAAACATCAACCTTCCCGTCAACAATGCAGGATTCATCAACACTTACGTTAACTATTTCGCCGCGCAGAATACACGAAGACGAATCGTACTCAATAACCTTGCACTCCAAACAAACCGCCAACTCGTTAATAATGGGAGCATTCACTTTCGAACTCGGAGTAACGGTAAACCCGGCAACGGCAATCTTATCGGCCACGGTATTCCCGCTTGCAATCCCCAGGTAATCACATGCCACGACATGCGCGGCATCCGCCATGCTCACGGTAAAAGCACCGGTCTTCATAAAATTCTTAACGGTCTTGTGACTCGCACTTAAGCACACAGATATCTCGTTAGCCTCACTGATCCCACCCCACGCGGCATTCATGGCATCGGGCACACCGGCCTCATCATACGTAGCAATAATCAAAACAGGCTGCGGATACGAAAAAGGCTTTGCACCAAAATCTTTTCTGGACATAAACTTCACCTCCGAAAATAATCACCTTGAATTTTACCAAAGACTGCAGACAACTTAAAACCCCCTCCGAAACTATCGAAGGGGGATGCAATGTCATAAAGCACAGTCCGTGCTTTTAAATGTCAGTTTCCGCATAATCTTCCTCCCGGTCTTTCGTAAAGCACAGTTCCCCTCTCATCGATGTCTTGAATTATCCTGTAGTAAAGATATTCTTCATCGAAATACGGTGAACCCTTTTTGTCGTAATCTATAATGTCAATTTCCGGGTTCCGAAATTTCGTATATTTATTCATATGGTCCCAGAAATACATCGACAACAGTGTTCTGTTCCTGTTTATAGCATCGTATGTTTCTCTGTCGAAGTCACCGCCACCGTACTCCATTTTCTTATGGTATACAACCACCAATCTTAGATTCGCTCTGTAATTGCTTTTAATCTTACAGTCCCATTCCCATGTCAGATTTGTTTCGGCCAGAATAATCTTGTCGAAAAAAGTGTTCTCTTCCGACTCCGCAAAATCGATAACCGTCTGCACCGCCCTCTGAAAGATCGGGTGGATATACTCGATACACGGACTGTGCGGCTTGTTCTTAAAATATGTTCTCAGCGGATACTTCTCCATAAACTCACCTCTTCAGTTTCCGCACAATCTTCCTCCGGGCCTTTCGTATAACACGATTCCCCGCTCGTCGATATTTCGAATTATCCTATAGTAAAGATATTCTTCATCGAAATATTCCGATTCCATAGCATCGTAATCTATCATGTCTATATGCTGATTACGAAATCTTAAATATTGATTCATATGGTCATCGAAATAATTTCTTAACAAGGTTCTATGCTCTCTTACAGCCTTGTCTGTTTCTCTGTCATAGTCATCGTTTCCCCAGTGTATGCCATAATCCATTTTCTTGTGATATACAATCACCAATCTGAGTCTGGCTCTGTAATTGCTCTTATTCCGGCAATCAGATTCCCACATCAAATTTGTTTCGGCCAGAATAATCTTGTCGAAAAAAGTGTTCTCTTCCGACTCCGCAAAATCGATAACCGTCTGCACCGCCCTCTGAAAAATCGGGTGGATATACTCGATACACGGGCTGTGCGGCTTGTTCTTAAAATATGTTCTCAACGGGTACTTCTCCATAAACTCACCTCTTCAGTTTCCGCACAATCTTCCGCCGGGTCTCTCGTAAATCACAATTCCGGTGGATTCTTTCCTTTGACGCAACTCGTCATACAGATGATCAAATTCGAAAATCCACCAAGATAAATTTTCATAATCAACCATGCTCAACTCCGACGCATTATGAGGATTGAACAGATACTTACAATGCTCCCTAACATAGCTCAACAATTTCATTTTGACTTTCCCCGCGGCCAGCTCCTCTTCCGATAAAGTTGAGTAATCAATTTTCTTGCTGAATACAATCGCCAATCTTACCATCACACTGTATTTGCTTGTGCTTCTGCAATCCCACTCCCACTTCACATTCGTTTCGAACAAAATAATCTTGTCGAAAAACGTATTCTCTTCCGACTCCGCAAAATCGATAACCGTCTGCACCACTTTCTGAAAATACGGGTGGATATACTCGATACACGGACTGTGCGGCCGATTCTTAATATAAGTTCTCAACGGATACTTCTTCATAATCTTCTCCTTTCTCTAATCTATTGTTCCATTTTTCCTAAATTCCAACTTTTTTCTTTTTTTGTTTTATATTATAGACATTTTTAGGTTTTTGTTTATAATATAAAACATATGGAAAGCAAAAAAGTGCAATTGTCTATAAAGCCCAGAAAGCAACTCGTCGCAATGGGAGAACGAATTCGACTGGCTCGTCTCAGACGCAAGTTGTCTGTAAAACTTGTGTGCGAACGAGCCGGAATTTCCAGAAGCACACTTTGGCACATAGAAAAAGGCGATCCTTCCGTTTCCATCGGAGCATACGCTGCGGTTCTTCATGCCTTGAGCGGAATGGACGAGGACTTTTCCCTGATTTTGAAAAATGATCCATGCGGCCATATCCTTCAAGAAACTGAACTTTTTAACAAGTACAAAAGAAATTAACAAGTGTACAGGCATAACGCTCTTACTCTTCACCATGTAAATATCTTAAACACTGCTCCTTATATTCAGGTGGAATTATAACCAAACTATATAGCCATGCCCTGAAAATTTTATGTATGCGTTCTTTATCTCCGGATGTCAATTCTTGCAACACAAGTTTGGATTCTATTTCACTCATAAAGTCATATCGCCACAATTCAAAAACAACCATTCCAAACAAATATATTAGGCATTCATATTGATCCGGTTTTTCGTGAAGATAAATGTCGGGATTGCCATTGTATATTATGCATCTGTATATCATGTCAGGTTCATGATATAAAAAATTTTTGAAATCATCATACATAGCATCGTTAATCAAATAACAAGATTCAAACGACTTGATTTCTGTTCCCCATACTATGTCAAAAAGGTAGATTGTCTGATGTCTATCGTCAAAACCACTGATAATTACCGCATCTATACTTCTATATGTCCCGTCATCGCGATTCCCTCTTTCGTCATAAAACAATTCTTCCTTATATTTGTTGGTGTAATACAATTCCGAGTTCACCATGGTCTTAAAGCAAATGTCCATAATATTGTATTGTTGTTCCTGCAGGCATTCGGTTGAAATAGCAATATAATTCAGCACAGACATCAACAAATTCACATTGGAAATATATATACGATAATTAAAATAATCCGACCAATCCACGCCATCATGCATTCCCGGAACAACATTGGTTATAACAAAAGCCAACCCCAAATCGATTAACTGTTTCTTTACCGTTATTTCGTTATCCGGGTTTCTGGAATACAAATCATTAATTTGCAAATCTCCACCCTCATAGAAATAATCTTCGCCCGCCAACAAAGCAACCGTTTCCTCCGGGTTTTCATGGTTTATAATTTCCGGTTTAAAAGCATCGTATATCGAAAACACAATTGCTCTAAGCAATTCCGTTCTGATCCGCCCCTCATCTTTACCGGGATGCAAACTCTTAATCTGCGGAATTATTTTAGAGTCGATGTAACTCTTCCACCAATAAAGATTGCTTGTATCCTCTCCGTTAACAAAGCACCCGGACCGCATGTAAGCCTCGGCGTTTTCGGCCGTTCGTTCTTTGCCTTCCATTCTCAGATATTCGTCGTATGTGCGATGCACAGTGTTAACCACATCGTAACAACCTTCGAAACAGTTTTCCGCAAGTTCACAAATTTCGAAAAAATTGTCATCCGAGACAACGATACTATTATCGTTCCACGACAACGCAACCAATATCTGATCAAGTTCTTCCTCATGCCCCAATATCCAAGTGTAGTTTTCAATCGCAACTCTGCTGTATCTGTGTATATTGTCCCGCAGATATTCACAAAGAGCGTGCGTATATTCGGAAGTCTTTGCCCGGGGCTTTATATACAACCCCTTCCCATCCGACAGAAACTGAAAAATACCGGTGGTCTTGCCGTCTCCTCCCATACCCGTCAGCACATTTATTCGTCCGAAACCTAATTCATTTACAAAATCACGTCTCTCCAGGTTCGCATCAAAGTCCGTATACTCCAAAACGTCCGTTTGGAACTTATCGAAAACCATCAGTGAATCCGAACCCTCTCCCAAATAAATCATAGTCTTTTCTCCCTTGTGCATAACCAATGTTTAACATTCCATATTTTGTAAAGGTGATGGGGGGACGTCACTCCCCTCACCGATTACAATTCACCGTCGCAGTCGTGAGTCACCGTTCGTAACAATTCACCGTTACGGCCGTGGGTCGCCGGACATTATTTTCAAAAGAAACTCACAGCATTTCTTTATTAAATATTGCACCGAATTTCTTAAAATCCAACTTTCTTCGATTTAAAATTGTTGTTGCACTGTTCTTTGAAATCTGCAATCTTTCTCTCAAATCTCACAAAATCAAGATACATCGTTTTGGCATCAAGATGTTTGCATGTCAGCTCGTACACTTCATATGCGTCTTTAACATTGGCAAGATACATATCGTAAGAGCCTTCTTCCGTTTTTGAAAATCCGAGTGCCGAACGGATAAAGTTATACACCGCCAACCGTCCTACATCAGACACTGCATTTTTCGGCAAATCTTCGAACAAGCCGTCAACAAACTTTCCAAACTCAAAATGTTTGTAAATTCCACTCATTTTCTCATCGAGTTCCCGGGTCTGATTGGAATGACTCATCACTACAATTGTTCTATCCGCCATAACTATACCTACCTTTCTCCGGTCCAAAAATTTTTCCTCAACCTTCCCCCCCGATGAGGGTGCCCCGGACCAAATCGGAGCACCCACACCGAATCAAAGAAAGGAAAGGCATTAAGGATTAATTGTCTTGTTACCCATTGCAATCGCCTTCAGATACTTCGGATCATCGGGAACATTGACACGGCGTACGCGGCACGGTGCATCGAACCTGCGTTTTACATAAAATTCGCCCGGCTTGAGCCTCGCAATCTTGTTGTAGTCCACCTGCATCCTCACGGCATTGGCCTGGATTGTTTCGATATCGTTTCCGCCCGTATAGACATACGTATCGCAGTTGTCGAGGATAACCGGTGCTGCAGCGCCGTATGCCATCTTCAACTGTGCCTCCGACTGTAAAAGCAACATCGCCGAGATACCGAATTCACGGAACAACGAAATATCTTTTGCGAACGAAGGCAGCGATGCCCCACAGGCAAAGTCGTCCCAAATCATTTCCACCGGAATCGGCAATGTACCGTTGTATTTTTCTTCCGCCAAACACATCAGCGCCTTGATGGCCTGTGCATAGAAAATGGTAACAAGGTTCGTAGACGCAGGGCTGGTCTGGCGGTTGATCAGGAAGATCGCCGTCTTTTCTTTGGCAAACGTTTCAAAATCAACAATCTTGCATTTTTTCACAGCATCAACATCAACATCGTCGTACGGGATAAAGTTGATAACCTTTTCATAACACGTTGAAACGATATCCTTTGCAACATTGCTTGCACTCGACCTGAATTTATCCCACTTTTTGTAGATATACATATCGATATCTTTCATTTCATCGATTTCGTAGTCCATACTCGTCGTGCAATAGTCGCTCATGAATCCGGACAAAACATTGAGATTATTCAGGATATCCAAAACATCGAGAATCGTTGCGTCCGGATTGCGTGCCTTGACATGCAGCATAATAACCGCGAACAGATTTTCCGCAGCATTGTCCCAGAAAGGGTCCTTCATGTGACCTTCTGCCTTAATTACAAGTTTTGCAAAGTCACGAATATCCATTTTGGTTTTGAGATATTTGAGCGGATCGTAGAAATATCCGTAGCCCGATTCGGGGTTGGCGAGATCGATAACAATCACGTTGTACCCCAAACTTTCAAGGTAAGCGCGCATCCACGGAATATTCTTCGTCTTCGGAAGGTTCATAATAAGGTTGGAATTTTCCAGATTGGTTATCCTTCCGTTGACGATGCTGACCGTCTTGCCCGAACCGCTGGCACCGACAACGACAATATTGTTGTTGCGTCCGGTGGCTACACTGTCATAAGAGTGTTCGTAACCTTCACCCAAATAGGTTTTGTCAAATTTTTTAGCCATTGTACAGATTATCCTCCCACAATTTTTCAAAATTTCCTGTCCCGTCGCAGATACCAAACTCGATGGCCTCGGCGGCTGTCATAACATTGTCGTGATCCATAGCCTTTTGGACCGTCTTCTTCTGTTTGCCCGATGCCCTGCACATGATGTCGACAATTTCGTCGTCAACCTTTTCCAGTCTCTTGGCAAGCATCTTCATGTCCGCGGCTGTGGTTCCGATGTCCACGCCCGTTCTTCCCAGGTGAAGCAGAAGACGGCTGTGCGGCAACATATACCTACCGGCCTTCCCACTCGCGAAAATAACAGCAGCCATGGAATACGCGTACCCTACGCAGAACATCCGCACATTCACCGGAAGCGTCTTGATAAGGTCAAGGATCTGCATCCCCGCTCCAACCTCCCCACCGGGCGAAGTAATAATAAGGTTTATAGGTTTCGTGTCGTCTTCCTTGACCAGATCGATAATCTGCGACGTAACCCTATCCGCCAGTTCCTGGTTAATCTCTCCCCGGAGATAAACGTTCCAATCCAATTTTTCTTTCATTGTGTTTTCCCTTTCCTTTATTCCAACGAAAAATTTTTCCCGTACACTTCATTTCACATAGGCTCCTCCTTTCTTTTGCAAAGCATTTCCCTCAGCCTCTATCCATATAAAGTTGTAGGTTTTGTACTTTTTCAAAATTTTTCATCCCATCATTTCGTGCGATTCTTTCTTCGACTTTTCTTCGTTGTAATACATATAAATACCTTTAATAAACGTCCGGGAAAGTTTCCCGTTCCCTTCAAGCAGCTCAATATTCTGAATGCATTCTCTGTTTACCCTGACTTCAATCGGCACAAGGTCCTTGTCCGCATATACGGAATCGGTTGTCTCATCAGACACTGCCTCAAAATACGAACAATAACACTTAGTCAAACTATTGCTGATTTTTCCGGTCGCGATGGTTATATTCCCGGACTTGTCCTTTTCAAAGCACATTTTCACGAGTTCTTCGAACATAACCTTAGCCTCCGGTGTAACCATAATCGTTTTTTCAAAAACATTTTTACTCATATAAAATTCCTCCTAAAAAAGAATATGTATTTTAAATATGTTGTCGTTTTATTCCGTCACAAAATTTTTCATCCCATCATTTCGATTTAATCCAAAGGAGAATCGAAGATCATTGTCCATGCCCGATCAGGATCTACAAGTTCCACCACACGGTAATCCTTTATGTTTTGGATTCTTGTCTTCGAAAGTTGTTTTAAAATCGGTGTTGCAGCGACGGGATCCTTGCAGATATTTTCCGCAGCGGCGGTCTTGACGCGATCCGACAGTTTCTTGCCTGTCGAGGACACCACGAATACCAATTCGGGCATCGAAAGCTCGCCGGCCAAGATCTTGCCGAGCAGTTCTTCTTCACTGCAAGTCCTCAACTTGTGCTTGGATTCCCTATCTATAAGTTCCTTACTTATAGTTATTCCCAACGGGATTTTCCCAAAATCGTCCTGTCCGTATTCCGTGTGGTTTACAAATAATTCGGCCAGAAGGCTCTTAAACGTTCCGTTGTTATACACACCCCCACCGGAAACTTCAGAGACCACGGCGGTGACAACGCGTGCACCGGCAAGCATATCGAAGTTATCCTTCTTCAGGGCGGCAATCAGCCCCTGAAACCACGAATTCTTTTTTGCGCGGTCAAGAATTTCCGGGTAACGCGACAACAAATCGATTGTGCTGTCGTTTACAAAACGTGTCGCACATTCAGGCCCGGCCTTGCGTGCCAGAAAATCCAAAACCGCCTTCACACCGAACGAGCGGTCC
>Ga0065711_1004342_pt1 | contig 24460 bp, 19 predicted proteins | sample Hoacrofraction12_FD_59098 | JGI IMG/M metagenome (GOLD analysis project Ga0065711, IMG submission 59098) | Hoatzin crop microbial communities from Cojedes, Venezuela - Epithelial fraction 12 v2 (version 2) | ecosystem: Host-associated > Birds > Digestive system > Esophagus > Crop | place...
ATTCCAACTCCCCTTTCTCCCTGGAGATTTACTGTACTAAATTTCCCGTTTTGTCTGAAGGCTCTGAACAAAGGGAGATTTGTAGAAGATTTGTATGAGGCAGGGGCTCATATTTGGTCTATATTTCAGAGAGGTAAAATAAAATGCTGAACCTAGTACGGACAAACCACCGTGGGAGTTTTCCTGAGTACTGGTGGCATATTTCTTTTGTGATCTTTCAGGAGGTTAAGGGTGAAGCCAAAACTATATGAAGAACAATTTGTTTGCTCTTAACAAAGGCAAAGACAGATGAAGCCGGTGAGCACAGCTTCTGGGTCTTTCAGTCATTTGTTTTTAAACCTCATCATGTGCCTGTTCTGATGCAGCCCTTACTCAAGTCCTCTTCACTGTTTGCATGATGCTCTCGTGCTTCCCATACTTGCTTCTGTCTGTAGATCAGTAAAATGTCCTAAAAATAGTAATTGCACTGGTGCTGCAAGATGATGTAGATATTCTGAACATAAACCCTTCATGACTTCCTGTGCAGCCTGCTGCAGGTGACCCTGCTTCGGCAGGAGGGTTGGACTAGATGACACACAGAGGTCCCTCCCAACCCNGACCATTCTGTGATTCTGTGATTCTGTGACTNCATACTCTTTNCTTGTAGGNACACAAAAAGTGTGGGAGAGATTAATTTGCCTGGACAAGCTGGCCTTGAAAAGGCTTGTTACTGAAAACAATTAATTTGTGTCGTCATTCTGTCTTACAACTATTTTTTTTTTATCCACGCATCACTTGAAAGGTTGAACAACCTTAGTCTATATTGATTATTTTGTTTCCAAATGTGCAACACAGTGGAGATCAATGCTGTCTACCCAGCTTCATGGTGTAGAACACATGTGAAGTCTTCCTTGGCCAAAAAAAGACAATGCGTTTTTAGTTACTGTCTCTGTACTGTCTGTTAGCATAAAGGGCTTCTGGTCATCCTGTTCGGAAGTCAGAGTGGACTGTTCGTTCCTTTATCAGATGCAGAGGAGCACGTGTGGTGGAAGCTGCTTGGAAAAAAGGCCACTTTGCTCAGCTGGGTCTGTCCTGCTGCTGCAGAGATGGTGAGGTTTTTCACTGCTGCTTCTGTTTTCCAAGCAGCAATTGCATCATATGCTCACAACCATTTTTTTTTCTTCATGGGTTTGGAAGAAAAGCAGTAGTGTGATTTTCCATGGCTTGAAAATAGGCAAAAAGAGTCATGTTAGAGATCAGTGTGTGCCAAAACATCTTTGCAAATGCATGTCACTGTGCACCTTCCCTCTGCACATAACTGGATGGCAATTTGTAACCTCAGACAGCAGTGGTGCTTCCTCAGGTCGTGAGATGGAGTTGGCAAAGCCGTCACCACCATCTCCATTCTTGACTCATTTGAGAATGGGATAGTTGGGCAGGCTGCACCATCAGGGCAAAGGCTCTCTCCCCAGAGGGGGTTTCACTCCCAGGGGACCACCACCTTCTCCCTAAAACTCCAACAAGCAAAAATCTTAAAGTATTGGGGAACCATGGAAAAAAAAATCCATTAAAATTAATTAGCAATTACTAATTACTGTAATAATACCATTTAGAATCACTGCCTGGAAATATAGTAGCTTTGGCCCCGTGCCATGATATGATATGTATGACTGCTGCCTTTGATGTGGCCACGCATCCATTCTGAGACCTGACAGTGACGATCAGTTTTTAAACATTTAATTGCTGCCGTTGTTTTACTGAAGGGATTTTATAGCCTTGCTTAGCCAGCTAATATCTCACAGCAGCTGCTATTGATCGCAATGATTTAGGTATTTAAAAAAAAAAAGATCCCCCCCCAGTAACTGCAGGTTTTTATGATTCTGTGTAACTGGTTACTGTTGAAAGGGCTTAGAAGAAGTTGAACTGTCAACACCATAGAAGCATCCAGATCAGTAATCAAATATACTCCATATTTTGCCAAGTATCCTGGGCTGTCACATCTGCCATCACCACCTGTGACAATTTTCCTCCTTTTTTTGCACCAAATAATCAATCACAATATTGGGTTTTTTTCCCTCCACACAGACTCTGTCGTTACAACTGGCTGTAGTTGGTGATTTTGGAAATGCCATCAAGGAGGTGTGGGCAATTTTGCACCGTGCCGGCTTTTTGAGCACAGCAATGGTCAGAGCAGAGCCCGTATACCCAACTACGTGGAGCTGCTCCCCGTCAGGTGTGCCACGAACAACGGGTGACCCCGCGGATGTAGATGAGAATTTATGGAATAAGCAGACGTGTAAGACTCTGCAATTTTCTGTCACAGTCAAAGTGGTCTCTCTTGGAGCACTGGATGCTGGTAATACGCAATGAGTATTTTTGCAGGATCCTCATTCCCAGGGATGAGCCAGACAACCACCCATCCTGACCCGTGTGTCCCAGCTAGAGTTTTGTGGCTGCCGGGAGGGAAAAGCCAAGAAGAAATCACAGTCGTGGTGGAAGCTGAGCGAATTTGGTCAAGAATTGCTGAAAGACAGTGAACAGAGAGGATCATGGTGCTACATTTCCTAGGTTCATTTTAGAAAAAACCAGAGCTTTAAAAAGTAAGGGATGTAATAAATGAATTTATTCTTTTCTTTTGAAAGAAATTTCTGAATATGTCAGATATCGTATCTATGTGATGTGCCTATGCTGCCTGAATGATTTGGGCTGGTTGTTACTGTTACATACTGAGTACCTCTTCAATGTGTCTGTACCGATGATTTTGAAGACCTGAATTAGGGAGCCATCAGCAGGGCTTTAGCCTGAACCCCTGCGTGCCCCGATTTGTCTCATGGTTGTGCCATCATCCACACAAGGAGCTCTTAAACCACCCATGTTTCCAGGGAGGAAAGTGAAAATGTCAGCATTGGTGGCTTTTAAAGGCAGGAGCAGAGCAGCAAGAGCAGGGACAGGCGTCGAGCAGACACGTACACTCATGGGATTTAGTACAGCCTGATCATAGACCCCTCTTACATGAATATTTTAAAAATAGTCATGTCTTTTGTGTGCCATTAGTTAAGAGGCACTACTGGAAACGTGCTTTGAGATAAAAGGAAGACCCTAGTACAGCCTATTTGTGAGAGAAGGTTTTTCTTGTCACTTTGTGGGGAATTTACCCTAGTGATCTTTGGAAATTCAATATCTAAAACCTCTATCCTATTTGCTTCCTTGCCCTCGCAGAGCTGTCGTGGTGTGCTTCAGCACCCACCAAAATACAAACTGAATATTTGTTGTGCGCTTTAAGAGCTGCTGTATCCCCACACAGCAGAAGCTGTGCCTTCGACCTGGATGAGATACCTTTTTTTTTTTTTATAAAGCATGTGAATTAGTTGCAGCTAAGTTGGGTTTAAAAACAGGATTTTTATTTTTTTTTTTGGCTGGTGCCTGCTTAGGATGGGGACAGTGCATAGGAATCTGCTGAAAATATTTGTGCTTGCCCAGCTCCTTTCTGTATTGACTGGGTCTAAGTTTCAGTGATGCTGCGTGACTCTTTACTATAAAAGGGAATTTTAGTATTGTTCTTGGTTCCAGTAAGATCCATAAGGGTGTCTATGTATTTGCTTTTTGAAGATGCTAAGAGAAGTCATATAAAATCTGAACTTTCTGATAGATTTTTCTACACAGAAAGGAAATTATGTTTTAAAAAGGGCAAACTTTAAAAATAAAAAGTCCAAAATACGCCTTGCTTGAGCTTTTTAAAATATGACACATCCCCTAAATATGTCACATTTGTTTTTATAATATTATAAATAAAACGTCGAGTGAGAAAATAATCTCTTTGCTGTACTTGGAGCACGGTGTCTGCCAGCAAAGGTCTCTGTAAATAGCAGAGGTCAAAACTGCTTGGGATCTCTCCACCATCCGTCTGAAACGAAGAAATACATTTTTATGTGTACATTACATAAAACATATATAGGTATTCCTCTATGTATCATAAATTCTACTGACTATCATATGCCAAGCAGATGCCAAAAAATTCAGGAAAAAAATCTATCTGCTAAGCCCCTTGGCTATTGCTTCTTAGTGCTGATATATAGCTATATGTACTTTAAGGTTAAGTGTTTTCGCCTGGGAATTTTCTGACGAACACTTTTGGACCAAAACCCTACAGTTTATTGAAGTGGGTTTTTCATGAGAAGAGGCCAATTTTGCTAAACCTTCTTGCTTAAGTGGAGAGCTTAAGTTGTTCAAAGGTCCTTTTTCTAGGTTTCAGTGGAATTTTGGATTCAAAATAACTTTCTATCTTTTTGTTTAACACTGGTAATTTGTAAAAAAAAAAAAAAAAAGAAAAGAAATAGTCCTGGACAAAATGAAATTAGATTTTCTTTTCCTTTGAAGACTCTTCCTCTGTAATTTTGTTATTTTCACAATGGCACAGGAAAGGGTGAAACAGGAGCAGGGAAGAATTGGTCTCTGCTTCTCCAACCTTTACTCTTACTTGAGAGACTTAGGATTGTTTGTTGGTTTGTTTTTCAATTTTTAACCTGAAACAGTATCCCTAAGAAGCTTTAAATGAGTTTTTATTTGTTGCAAGTGCCACACAGTTTTGGTTTGAAATCATATGTTATTTTGTGTTGCTCTGTCAATTTTCTTTGGCTACGTAGCCCACCAGTTACCCACCGCATTGCAGAATTTTCCTGCTTCTGTTAAATTTAGCCGAACTTTCTGAGGTACCCCTGGAGAGGCAGCATCAGGATAAATTGTGGGCCAGTGAGGTGTCACTCCTTGCTGTGCCAGAAATCCTCTCACTCCAGAGATTTCAGGAGGCAAAAGAGAACAGAGTGCAGTCACAACTGGAGCAATGTCCTGGGTTCAGCTGGGATAGGGTTAATTTTCACAAGAAGCTGATTGGGCAGCCCCAAACAGCCAATCAGATGGGCTGTTCTGTACCATGTGGCATCATGCTCAGTATTTAAGTGTGGAGCTGGCTGAAGGAGGGGCATTTGCTGCTCAGGAGCAAGTGGAGCATTGGGTGGTGAGAGCGTTGCATGCTCTATATGCTTTTTATCAGTATTATTGGTTGCTATTTTCTTCTCCCTTTGCCATTCTGTTAAGCTGTTGTCATCCCAACCCATGAGTTTTGCCTTTTCCCTCCTGGTTCTCTTCCCCACCCCACCAGGGAGGGGGAAGGAGTGAGAGAGCAACTGCGTGGTTCTTTGTTGCCAGCTGAGGCTCAACCACAACAGACGAATACATTTAAATTTGGAAAAAGGGGAAATTGCGGAAAAATATTCTGCTAACTTCCTACCTCCAGTGGCCTTGTGTATCCAGAGCATTGCTGTCACCAGAAGGGGAAGAGAAGCTCCTCCTCTGTGTTTTATCTTTAAAATGTTGGTGTTAATGGTAATAATATTTGATATGTATACAACATTATGGTGATAATATTGTGTGTTCAAGTTTGTTGATCCTGGCCTGTGAGCAGTCATGCAGGAGATGGATGGAGAAGTGGCACATTCCACTGAAATGTAAGTGGTGAAGGGTTTGCCTGGGGCACCTCTGAGCCCTGCATCTTCTGGACACTCGTCCACACCATTTGCACTTACTTAACTTCTGAATTGCCGTTGGTATAATCAAGTTAACTTCAAATGTGTTTCAACTGCTAATGTACTGGGTCATTGATTTTAACAATGTTCTCACTACTACATTTAATTATTGTACAAGCTGTTATTTAAGAGCAGGGATCGGATGGTGGGATGTAATAGCACCTTCTTAGATCGTAATAAATGAAACAACCCGGTGATGGTCTGTGCGAGACTTTAGCGGAGAGGTTTTTTACAGCAGGGAGAGAGGCCAGCTGTGTGCATGTGTGGAGTGTGTGCCCCTGGCTTGGTGCTGAGGCGTGATGTCAAGTGAGAAGTGCCTGGCACTATGGCCTCCTCAACACTTATGGACTTCACCAGTAGTGAAAGGAGGAAACCAAAACCAAGTGAAATGCAGTCATGCTGAAAAAAAACAAACCAAATCAGTGCTACCACCATATTATCAAGGCCTTCATAGGTCCTTCAACATTGCTTCTGTACACAGCAGGATTGGTCTGGCCCCGGAGGCAGCAGGAGGAGATGGATGCTCCATCTCAGGAAGAAAGGCTCAGAACATAGTGCATGGAGATAACAGGAGGAGGACGACCAGCAGGACCTGTCTGCCTTCCCCTTCTCCTGGTTAGTGTCAGTGGAAACATTCCTTTTGCTTCACTTCACCCTGATTTTTGAGAAAATCCTGCTCGTCTGCCTTGTTTCTCGGACACCTCAGAAGGGAAGGTGCTTTAACATGCTGGCACTCTGGCACGAGGCTGAAAAGGGGTACGGTGGAAAGTGGCAGGTCTGAACTCTCCTGAAAGTTAAGCTATTTCAGGTAACCAGAGTTGGTGTTTGAGTACCAGGGAGCTTGAAGTATTCAGTTGTTGTCATATTTTGTTTTGTCTGTGTTGACTGTGTTGATTTTCTTTATTTTTTTGTTTCCCTGTGGAGGTTTTACATCCGATAAGCTTGGTGGCGGTTACTGCTCGAAAGAGTTTGTTTAGAAATGTGTTTTACTTTGTGTAAAGGGAGTTGTAAGGGATTTTTATTCTCTTGCATGACACTGATTTGGTTGAGGTCTGATGTGGACGCTGACAGTGCAGTAGGAGGAGCAGAAGTGACGTGCTTTGGGAAGGAGAGGGGTGGAAGAAAGCACAGCCTTTCTGGCTTCTCCTTTGTAGTTTCTATTTTTTGCCCGATCTGGAGAAAGATTAATTCTAATTTATGCCCCTTCAGGGTCAGCTGGTGATTGGCTCGGCTTTGCTCTGGGACTGTTGGCAAGCAGGGGGTTATCCCAGCCCTGGTGCAGATGGGGGTCCCCACACAGCTCTGGGTGCTGGGGGTGTCCTGGGTGCTCCCCGAGCGGCTGAGCCCCGTGTTGAGCAGCCACCCCTGCCCTGCCCGTGGAGAGCAAGGCGTTGTTTATCCCACAGAGTTCTTCTGGCTTTGTTTTAATTATCCTATTCCACTGGGAAACGTGATACAATATATGTATGACATGAGCCTCTTTGTATTTCTAGATTAGAGCAATATCATAGGAACAAGAGGGGATCGATGCTTTGATGAACAGGCTCTGCATCTTGCAGAGGTACAAAGGTGAGGCCAAACAGTTTCAGTATAAACAGCTCTGTGTTCTCCTGGGATACCAGGCATGGCTGAAGAGTAAGATATTTCTTACACATCATGTGAAGAGAGGCGTTTTAAAAAATTGCTCCACTGATCGCTTAGAAAATGCTTGGTGAGGGTGTAATGGCAGGGGCCAAGGGCATGCCATGAGTGTGGGTCTGCGAGCCCACTCCTGAACCCTGTTTTCCCCCTTGTCATTGTCCTTCCTTCCTGTAATTTTCTTCCTCAAGAAATTCCTTTTTAACTATTTCATCTTCTGCACATTCCATGTTACCACACCAAACTTGGACTTGGCCTAGTATTTTTCCGTTTTCATTAGAATAAATCCATTCTCCTTCCGTGACTTTTACCCTCTCTAAACCTTCAGCTTTTTCCAAGTCCTCCTTCTCATTAGGAAACCTATTATCAGTGCAGGTTGATTATATGGAATCAATCTCTGCCTGCATATGTATATTTGCTGGGAGGTGTGAGACCCTGGGTGCTAACTTGTGTGCTTATTCGTAAATAAATAGAGAAGGGCGAGAGGATGAGTGAGCTTGCACTGTGTTTGGTTAATGAAGAAAGAGGTGCTGAAGCAAGTGGAAATCTTCTCTGAAAGGTATTTTTCTGGTCTTCTGTGTTTTCAATCTTAAAGTCAGCTGTGTTCCACCAAGCGACTATCATCTGGTGGCTCCAGGAGAGCTTCCCGTGAGAGGGAGAGCGTCCGGGTGCGCGTGGTCCTCGCTGCTAGTTATCTCAAATTACACAAATGATTTTAAAACATATGTCAATAGGCTTTTAAGTAAGCAGATTCTGTTGTGATTAATTAATCATACATTTTCTCAACTTCAAATGAACTTTTTAATGAAAAGTATTCATTATTTTTTTTTCTGGCTGTTTGTTTTTATACATCTGCATACTGATTAGTTTGAACATATTAATTATAATAAATAAAAAATAAGGAAAGCAGCAGGTGTTCTCTTATGTATTCTACAAAGAACCTTATTCTTTAAATTTTACCGGATTATTTTATTCCTGCTGTTTCACGCTGTGGGTTTCACAACGTAAATATTTTCTTTTATTTGCCTGAGACATTTTTTTTGTTGGCAATTTGAAGGCTGTAATGGATTGTGAAGAAGGAAACATACTGGTAGTGTCTCCTTGCCAGTCCATGACTGATTTTACATGGACTCGGGAGTGGGTTTTACATAAGAGGATTACCCCATAATCTTCTGGGTAAGGTACAAAGGAAATTGTGTTTTTTCCTCTCAATTTCACTTGCAGGGACCGTGTTTGGGAGCAGTTATTTGTATTAGGCTGGGGTTTTTTTTGGAGGAGAACAGGTGAGTTCTGAGTGTGTTTCACAATTTTTGTGTCTGAAGGGCTCGCTCTTCTGAGCACTCAAAAATATGAATGCAAAGATGAGAGGCAGATGTTGTTGCTATTTATTTACCTTTCAGGTAGTTTTCTCGTGCTCTCCATGACTCCAGGAGCTGGGACAAAGGGAGCAGCCCTCGTAGCTGAGGGGTGCCGGGAGCCTGGGGGTGGGTGGTGAAGGAGAGGTCCCTGTTTCTTATCCATCACCTCCTGGGGAAGAGGAGTTCCTGGGTGGTACCTGAGAGAAGGCAAAGAAAGTCCAGCTGAAGAAATTGAGCCATTTCATCCAGCCCACATGTCATTTATTGCGTCCTGGGGAAGAGGAGGATCCACACTTAGGTACTTTGGTGGGGGGTCACCCTTGGGCTGTTGGGCTACAGGGTTGCTTGAACAGTGCTGTTGCCCCTCCCCCCATGTTTTTTTCCTTATTATTTTTCAAAAAATAAATTAAAAATCGACAAAAAAAACTCCAGCCAACAGAGTTAAAAAGGAAGAGTAGGCATCAACTTTAACTACATCCTGACTGAAATCTCTCCTTTTTTTATTATGACTTTTTTTTTTTTTTGTTAAAAGAAAGCTTGGATGCAAGTGACAGACACGGAAAGCTAAAAAGCAACTTGAAAGGTTCTGAGAATTATTTTCGTACATTTCAAATGCGAAGCAAGGATTATAAACAGTTTAAAAGCTTTACCATTTCAACGTTATCCATCTGAGGCCCCTCCAAATGCCCAGATGAATACGGGAGTGGACAAGGTTCTGGTTCCTTTCAGAGAGCTGCCTCGACCTTCTGGGTTTTTCCTCAGGCATTGATGTTTGGTGCATATGAAAGGATTCCTCCAGGGGTTTTTCCAAGGGTTTTGTGGGAAGTGAAGCAGATTGGGTGAAGTCAGAATACAGACTTAAGTTCTTTCTGTATTTTTGGTGGTAGAGAACTGACTTCTGCATTATCTCACAAACACATAGGAAACATAAAAAGGGGAAATTATGCAGAAAAACATAAATTATGTAGATGCTGGAAAGCCTATGCAAAGCATGATATGTGCACATAATAGCATATTTCCCTAGGGTCTAATTGCATCCTTTGGGTACCTTTTGAAGCATCTGAATATTCAGAAGAAAGCAAATTTATTGTAATTTACAAAATATCACAAAAAATAAGGTTGATAAAATGATGTATGTTGTAATGGAAACTCACTCTTCAGTCGTTTTCTCAAACTTGACTGAAGATTAAAATGTAATAAATTGGAGCAGCCGTTTGGTGGGGGATAGGGCTGCTTCCCCCCAGCCCCTCAACCCCTTTCCCCTTGCAGCTGTGGTACTTTTCAAGATGCACTTTTGGCAGGTCCCCAGCATCAGCCCTTGTGAGGAGAACCACGGGGCTGCTGTGGTGGGTAATAAAAGGCTTGTATGCCATTTATTTTCTTTTCGGTAGCTGAGTTTTAGTCAGGGTAGAGAAGCCCTGTGACAGCCCCTCAGAGTGGCTCTAAGTGGACATAATGGGGGAGGTCCAGTGTCAGCAGGGCTCATCATGATATCTGGTCTCCCATCGAAACTCCTCCCAAGCCCCACTGAGCAAATTGACAGATATTTCTTTGCATCAAGAAACAGGTAATCTGCAGATAATCAAAATGCCCTTGGACCAATTACAGCTGCCCTCAGTGATCTCTTCCCCGTTGGGATGAATAAGTAAGCTTTTGGGAAACTTGTGATCAGTCACCAAAATCTAAATATATTCATCTGTCTTTGAAACAGCTTCGCCGCTTTGAACTCAAGAGTCAGGAGGTAAAATGAAACAATCAGAAATTCTTGCTGAGCCACATTTTAACATTTTTCTAGAGTCAGGAGGTTATCATAGCTCTTCTTCACTAACTGCTCCCTCATCAAAGGCAGAGTCAAATGCCCTAACCACCTCTCGCTGGGCTCCCCTTCCAAGTCGCGAGGATTACCAGTAGCCTCCTGACACTGCCGCTGGGGAATACAGACTGTTCCTTTTGCTGTGCCTCGACTGGATGGAGACTTGAGTAATTACTGTCGATTACTGGTGTCTATATATAGATGTTCATATTTCAGGTCAGCCATATGTAGGCATGTGATATGGAGAACTAACTCTTCTGAACGGTGAGCTATCAGTAGGTTTAAGAGTTTTTCTGGTAAAAGCTGGAAGAGGCATTTACATATGCCATCAGCGTCCTTGATCGGTATGTTGACCCACTGCTGTGATGGGTCCTAAGCAGGGCACGAGAGCACCAGATTCTGCAGAGGTTGTAAAACTCAGATCATAGTCCATCATGCTCTGTTAAGAATACCTAAACTGATCTTTTTCACAGCAAAAACTGGTCTGAGACCCAAACGCAGACAGCTGCATAAGTGTTGAGATTCAGCATGTTGCCATTTGCTGAGTCAGTTTGATGGGAATTTGGCTGCTGACCTTAATGTGGAGAAATCTGGGGCCTCCATGACAAGTAGAGAGCTCTTGTATGGGGACACTGGGATTTGCCATCTCCACTACTTGTCTCACCTTCCTGCAGAAGTCAGTGTTGAGGGCTGCCTTTTGGGGAACCCTTCACCATATGGGTGCAGCCGTGACCTCCTCTGGGGCATGCAGCACCACTCTGTGGGTCCCATCCTGGTGGCACAGCCTTGTGCAGCTGTGTGGGACCCCGACAAAGAACTCAGATGCCTTTGTGGTGTCCACACTGCGCTATTGCTTGCTTGGCCTTGCTTTGCTCTGTCCGCCTCGTATTCATAAAAGTGTCCAATCTTCCCCACGCTTGGAATTTAAATACATAAATGTCCTGCAAAGATCTGTTGTTGGTTAGTAATGTATTGTCAGCTGTCCTGTCAGCCTTTTTATCTTCTGATTAGCTTTGAAATCATTGAAGCCGGTGAAGATTCGTTTGTTATCTTGGTTCTCGAAGGACTAGAAATCCAGGGATCACACAAATGTGCTGTGAGGCAAGTACCCATTTAGAAGATAGATGATGATTGCTTGTCGATACTAAGAAAAAGAGCTTTGTCAAATCTGAAGTTGTCTCCTTTTTTTAATAAAAAATATTATTTCAATTTTCATGCTCTGAGAAAATTGTAAGACTGCTAGCAGTAGACAAAGAAAAAAACCCCAACCACCCCAAAACCCAAGGTGACTTGGATATTTGTTTGTTTGCTTTTGAGGTATGCAAAAAAAATTTTTTTTCAGAAAAAAAGCTGTCAAGGGAAGGAAAATATTTCTTTTATGATAAGCTCATGCAGGTTTACAGGAATTTTCTTTTTTTAATGAGTAAAGATATAATCTACTTCATTGCCTGCTTTCTCTAATCATCTCCCTGAGATGGAGCTCTCTGTTGCAAGCACAGGAGCCAGTATGAGACCCAGTGGGATTTGACTTGATATTGGACAGACTGGGAGGTGGGAGCCTTGCTTTGGGACAAATATTTGGACACAACATACAAGTATGTATGCACACCCAAACCCACCTACAATTACTATATATTTGTGTAGAGGTATTTCCTTCAAAGCGTCCTAGGACTGGGTTAATGCGTAGTCCAGGTCAGAAATGAGGTGTCAGGAGATATTTGCACAGCTGATGTTGTCTTGGTATCGTACTGTGTAAAGGCTCTGTTAACACATTATATTTTCTGCTCTTCTTCGATACATACACTGTAATTTTAATAGGTAAAGCCATGGAGAGACGCTCTGTAAATAGACTATGCATGTTGATCCATGCTTTAAGGAGAGGATGTGTGTGTGTTAATAGTGTCTGAGAAGGAGATAGCATAAAAACTGTTGTGCAAAAAACGTGTGTGTAACTATAAATCTGTTAAATAACCTCTCTCAAAAAAATATTTAAATCCCTTAGAGTGAAATTACATACTAATTCCGAGATTTGTCAAGACACGTTTAGTGAGTGAGTCTTTGCTCAGGACAGGGGCTTACTTCGGCTCACCCCTTCCCCCCTGCCCACTTGGGAACATAATGGGAATCCCCACAGCTTCTTTCCTGCCACGAGTGGAGCTGTGTTTCCTTGGGCACTCAGGGGAGCAGAGCTGAGCCCAAATGTCCTCTGAGCTGGAGCCAGGCTGCTGCCAGCCTGTGCTTGGGGCAAGCTACAGTGTGAGATGGAGCCCTCTCAGAGCAGATGCTGCTCTGTTCTTTGTTAACTAACTGCCTTTGTGTATCCGAAGGTGACAGTCTCCAGATTAAGGTGTGCTAGTTCCTCCATTACATCCAGCAAAGAAACTCTGAGCTAGGTGTGAAAGCACGTGTTGCACCACTGCTCTCCCGAAAATCAGTGTTTTCCTGGAGGCCCCTGAGAAGTGGGAAACAAAAGAGTGTGACTTTCTAAGCAAGCACGTACCCTTACATCGAATCACGGTATGACTTTGTCTCCATCACCCCCTGTTTCTTCTAACCCTCCCCGTGTTTTTCCATGCCATAAAAATAGGAGCCAGGCTCTTTACGACCCAGCGGGAGCCCGGTCTTTCCGCTTGTTTGCTCTGCAAAGACTTTGCATACTTTCGGCCACTGTGAAATAACTCATATCAGTGAGGAGGGTGGCTGGAGCTGGCTCTGTGGAGCTATTGCTCTGCATTTCTCTCTGCAAAGCTTTCATCGGAGAATCTTTCTTCTGTAAGTGGCGTAACAGGACAATGAAGAAAGATTTGTGATTTATATCTTCAAGAACTTAAAAATATGCAATCTCAATAAGGGCTGCGCAGTGAACAAATGTGAGCTTGGAGTGAAAAACGGAGAGTTATTTGAGTAACGTGGTTTTTGTTTATTTAAGAGGAAAAGTACTCCTAACTCTTTCTACTACCGGCTTTGACCTTTCCTCCCTGGGAGGGAATAGATAAGCAAATGGGAAAACTGAGGGTGTGGGAAGGAGGGGTGAGAAAGGAAAGGTATTGACGTTAAGCACAACTCTGTCATATGAGTGTCCATCTGTCCATCCATCTGTGAATATATTGTAATTATTAAGAATATAAGTGATGTCATGGGTTCTTGGCAAGAATATAGGGCCCATGGGACAACTCCAGAGCAAGTAAAAGGAAATAATAGTGGCGGTGCACAGACCTAGGGGTCCATTTGGCTCACTGGGTGTCAGGTTTTTCATGCCAAAACACTCTCTGTGGAAGGGCGAGAGCACACTGGGTCTGCAGGAGAGCTTCCAGGGAGGTCAGGCTGGCTGTCTCCTCAGAGGAGCACCATTAGCAGGGGAACACCGAGTGCACGGTCAGAAAAATATAACTCAGAAAGCACATGGTCTCTCTGAACTCTTTCCAATACTGCCACCAGCCAAGGAACTTCAGTTTTATAGTTTCACACGTCTTCATTTTTGTGGATTTAACTGGACCGGCAGCGTTGTTGTGGATTAACTGGGAGTTAAAAAAGTGTTTATGCACTCCCCCTTCTGCTGAAAGGAAATAGCATGAAATACTCCTCGCGTCTCCAAGGGCTGGGTTAACAGCCTGCCCTTGCAGTCCTGGCATTCATACGCCTGCCCTGAGAGAGAAGACAGCACCGGATTCCAGAGAAATTGCACATCAGCTCTTCTCCTTGCTTTGGACTTCTAAAGGTGCTTGGAAGTGAGTCTCTGAGAAATAGTAGGACCCGTAACCCAGGACGCTTACAGTAGCTCTCCCAGAAAAAGGGGCTCTGGGATGACGTCCTCCATGCCTGGAGATGGGGTAATGCTGGGCTGTAATGGAGGGGCCACCTCATGTCCAGGGATACGCTCGCCCTGCACGAGTTGTGGAGCAGCCATGTGTGCCCAAGGCAGGTCCTGTGTCTGCTCTGAAGTCCTGGTCCACCAATGTCCTGGTATCCTTCCAAAGCCCAGCAGGTTAGTGTGATGAGAGGCTCAGGTGGGCTCAGGGACCCCTTGGTGGGTATATGCCTGCCTTCTGGGATCGTTGGCTGATGCAGGATTTTTAGGATTTTGGGATGGGACAAAAGTTTGGTAAGAAGCCTCTGAAGCTGGCAAGATCAGATGATGAAATCTGGAGCCTTCTTTTGATGTGAGGGACCTGAGCAGTGCTGCAGTGTCTGCTGGCAGGTTAGAGCTGTCAGTGCAATTTTGGACTTGCAGCAAATGGAGCAAAGAATTGCCTCCTCCCAGGGACGGGGGGCCCATTTTTGTGTTTCATTTCTAACCTGAGCTGCTCTTGCTGTATTTGAGTGGAAATGGAGAATGTGGAGGGAAGTTCATTCTAGTCTGATGGGTTTGTTTCGCACCTGGAGCTAGGAATCTTCTCACAGATTTCATGGGGTTTATATACTAAAGAAGAGGGAATGAACAGCAAACACAAATAGTCCAAGTGAGCAAGTTTAAAAAAAATGGATAGAAAAACCTGAGCCTGAAGCTTCGACACGTTCAGCTACAAGCTCTTCAGAAAACAGCTAGGAAAGTGTTTAAAAGCAGGACACTGTGTAAGCATTGCAGAATGGCCCCAGTGCAGCTTGGCAGCAAGAACACCCCAGCACCGGGGAGGAGTAAGGCAGATATAGCTGCAGAAGGTCATGGAGCTCAGATCTCCTTACTCATAGTGTTTTAGCAAGCAGGAAAATGCTAAGAAATAAAGAAGCAATCTGCAAGAGAGCTGCTGGACTCCTGAGAGGAGAGATGAGAGTACTGAATGTGTTGAGGAGAGATGTCAAAATAGTTGGGCAATACTTGAGAGGTACAGTCTGAAAGAAAATAGTCCTTAGTCCAGAAGAATGGCCATCCTTGAAAGCAAAGCGATGAGATCAAGAGCAGGAGGAGCTTAGGCAGAGTGTCAAGAATGACTTGCTGACAGCTTGATCTTTTAAGACTTGTAGTTTCTTAAGGGAGTCTATCATTTGCGCCATTTAAAACTAAGCCTCCACTTTTTTTCCCCACTTATAAAGCAAGAGTGGATGAAGCAAGATTAAAATCTGCTGTAAGGATGAACTCTTTCACTGATAGTTAAATGATTTTGATGTACAAATAGGCATTTTCTTATTTACAAGGTATGAATCAGTGGGATGAAAGGATGCGAGATGCAGTCTTGTGATGTGTTCTACACAGCTACGGAAAACCAGCCTGATTAGACAAGCCTTGCAATATTTATCCCTATGAAAGGTCACTGTCACCTTTGTTCAGTATTGCTTCATGGTGGACAGGGAACAGGGCTGAGAAAAAGGGGAAAGGGGACAGCGTAGAAGGGTGGCAGGAAAATTAGGCATGCAGGTATGAATCCTATCCTGGATGCATCTGCACTTGAAACTCATAAGGTAATGGCAAGGCACAGGGATTCAGACGGAATGAATTTGTATCTGTATTCCAAAGCAGCATGACGGGGAAGCTTCTCATCAGTGATACATATTACAGGGACTGAAAAATCCCTGCTGCATCAGTGCCTATACGCGCAAGATTAATGCAAAGTAAAAAGATCACTCCCTAGCCCCACCACCCGCACATCTGCTGACCACCCTCATCTGCTCCGGCTTCAGCAGGCTGCGCGGCTCCGTGCGTGGTGAGTGGATGGCTATGATTAATCGGGGACCGCAGGAGATGCTGAACATTTGTGGCCCCGCGGAGCCTGGGGTTGCTGGTGTCTGCGGTGAGGACTGGGGGGAGAAGGCTATCTGTTGCCAGACAGAAACAGCAAGAAAAAGAACCCCACCAAACACACAAAAATAGAGTGTTTCTGAGAAACTCCCAGGAAGTAAAAAATCAGTAGCTTTGCAGAGCTCTGCTCCCAGTATTATTCTTTGTGATTAGGCTAATGAGCCCTGACTCTTACAGGTATAGTATGCTGTGATACCCACAGGGGTTGGGATCTTCATCAGACAATTAGGTCTCTCCCTCTGTGCAGGCATTTTATAATAAATAATCAGTAGTCTTAATATGGTTTTGAAGCTGGTCAGCAGAGTCATTAGCCTGCACAGCTCAGAAGTTTAGCTAAATTCACTTACTCAGAGTTATTTGCAATATCTCGCCCAGTAATGAATGTAAATGTTTTATTAAAGTAAATGTTTAGATTTCCTGAATACATTTAGATATTATTTTTTTCTTCACTTAAAAAAAAAATATGCCTTGATATATGGAGTTTACCTTTATTGGGATTCTGGTGCCGTGCTCTACCATGTGATATTGGCTCACGACTTGCTGGGTTTTGTACATGCCATGCCGAGGAAGACTTGGTGTGTCAGTTAGGAGGGCTGGTGCCCCTTTCTTCAGATGTGTGCAGAAAATAGGCACAAGGGGGAATATGGCCGTATCTTGCATGGAAAAGAGAAAATGCAAATCCTCCTGATTAATTTCTGACTTTTTTTCAAGATTTCCATCTGGTTTAGCAGCGTTTTTATTGTGGTCTCCTCTTGCGCTGTGCCCAGCTGGCCTGCCCTGCTGCGTCCTGGTGATAAACTGCGAAGGGTGGTATTCTCAGCAGCAACCCACCCTGCCAAGCGCAGGATGCGTTTGGCCAGGTTTCGGTCGGGCAATATTCCTGATAATTTCTTACTCCCTGCTAAATTCGTAGAAAGCATTTCAAAACTCATCTGTCAAAAGCATCAACACTGCTCAGATAACTGTTTTAATTTTATTTGATCGCTTCTAGCAGTGCATCTCCTTGGATGATTGATCGTGGCCTCTTTGTCGCAAAGTGCTTGGGAGAAGGTACAAAAATCAAACTAAATGATAGTGTTGGCCAAACACTTGGACTGTAATGAAACCAGTTCCTGACCCACAGAACTGATATGCCAAAGATAAATCCCTTTTTAGTTAAAAAGCCAGACCGAACAGATGTCTTGCATGGTGCCCTGTAAATAAACATCCCGCAGCTCCGGTAGCTCAAAATCAGCCGCAAAGTCCAAAAGCTGTTTCTGGATATGACAAATGCAGGGTGTTCCCTCCTTGAGTTACAGCCGCCATTGCACAATTAGGCTGGGGATATGGGAAACTTGGGCCTACTATAGATGAGAGGGGTCATTGTTCCCTTGTTAGGCATAATATGCGGTGTTCAAACCCTAGAACTTTAGGCATTTAAAACTGGCCTCTCAGTTAAGCACTTTGGCTCCTGGTTTGCCAGAGGAGAGGATTAATTTAGGAACCTATCATGCACCACTGATTAAAAACAGAGGCTAGGGGCCTCTCTGGGACACCTGTGGGCATTTCCATTATAGCTCCTTTACTGGAAAGACCATCCTTGTCTTTCTGGGGAGGCTGACTGGGAGGAAAAAAATAAAAAAAAGGAAAAAGGAAAGAAAAAGAGAAGCAGTGTTTCATGACATCAAAGATGGAAACGAATGGTTTGCTGCATTGCCTTGCAGCGTGGATGAGTTTGTGCAAGAAGAGAGTAAGGAGCAACCACCCTGATGGAGTGGCTGCTGGTGGGAAGCACGCAGGAGCTAGCGCTGGTTGTCCTCTGTCAGCCTGGGTCGCAGGGCATCAGCGACGGGACCACAGATGCAGACCCCACTGGAGCTGCTCTCCTGCTCTAATGTTTCTTTCTGGTTTCCAACACCTTGCTGTCGATGTTGGAGATGCCAACGTGTCTTGCTGTATATGGAGAAGCATGGTGCATGGTCTGCAGTTGGGTGGTGCCGAGCCACCAGCTTCACTGCCATATTGCCAAGACATACCAAATATCTTGCCAGGCTTGGATGAAAGGCAGCTACCTGAAGCTTAATCTGGTTGAAGCAGAGTTTTTTTTATGGTGATTTTAGAAGGAGCTGAGCATGTCAGCAGAGGTGAAGGCTGCTCTTCTCGCTGGGGACAGCTTCCTTACCCCCGCACCGTGGGTATGGGCCAGGGCAGGCAGACCCTAGGGGGAGCGAGCGAGGTGGCACAGGGTGATGGGAGAGGATGGGGAATTGACCCCAGGATTTCTTTCCTGTCTGGCTGCATCTTACACTTAGAAGCACTTGATAATTGTGGTGCTAGCAAAACTTGACAAACAGATTTGCTTATCTATTTGGGTAACGATGCATAGCCAGATTTCTTAGATACTTTTTTCCCATTCCCTGTATGTTACAAATTGCTCTAATGTCACATAAGGGATTGTAAAGGAAACTTCGGCTCCATTCATATTGGTATTGTTGCTAGGAAACCTCTCCCTTTGACAATGTATGTTGAGCATGTCTGTATTTGCCTTTGGCTCTCCAAAGGACAGAAATCACCATGTGGCGCTGGGGGGGGGGTGTGTGTGTGGGAAAAAAATAATTTGAAAATTACTTTAAAATTTTAAACTGTGCCAAATGATGTTCTGGATTGCAGATGCCAGTGCTTCTGGTTTCGTGCGGCTTGCGACGGGAGCAGATGAGGCACAGTCCGACCCTTCCATGCTTCATGTGCTTTAAAGTCAGGCTTTATTCTTCGTGTCCCCTTCTGCTACCTGCGCTGGCTGGGGGCTGCCGTGCCATATGGGAGAGGGACCCGGAGTGCTTGCACGTAGTTACCATTCAGGGGGAAGCCAGCTCTTGGTATCCATGCGTGAGCGCGTTGCACGTATGCTCTGGCTTTCAGGAGAAAGCTGCTTGATTTACGGAGTTTTGTTTGGTGGGAAAGAGAAGGGTCCGTGAGTGTCTGTCTGTCTTTCTGTATTTCTGTCTTTTTTTTTTTTTTTCCTCTGAATTTCAAGATGGATATTAATTTGAAAAATATTCTAAATATAATTGTGTGTGCGTGTACTTGTGTTAGATTTACGACTGTTTTGCTTTCTTTGAAAGAACTGAGGGGGTGAAGTCTTAACTCTCTATAAATGGCCCTCATATTTCTCATACGAAGTGGCACACCTCTATTTTTTTTCCTGTCCTGGCTGAAAATCCTGCAGAGTGGAATTCTTTTTTTGCCTGCAGTAGTTGCTGCCAAACACTTTGGATAACGCATTGCACATTAGTGTTGACCCCTGGTCAACACAGAAGGGGAAAGTCTGGTCTTGCAGCCAGGAGATTGCAATTAATGGAATTTAATGTTACAACGTTTGCTGCAGAAGGGACAAATCTGTGCGGAAAGATGGTGTACTGACTGCAGAAAACATGGACTATCCCTGTAGAGTCTCCAGTGCAAGCACATACTGTGGGACCAAAGAGCTGATAAATCGATCACTATTATAAAGAGAGAAATTGTTAAATAAGAAAACTAGTAGAAATCCTAATCGTTGATTTGCAGCTGGTAGTAATAAAGCCGGATGTGGAATGAAATGTTCTGTGGGGTTCGTAGGGGGGTTGCAATTTCAGTTTCTCCCTCTGTGTCATAGAGAGTGAAGAATAAAAGGCAAGTGGCAGTCTAAACTGCTAGCGCGGGTGCGATGGCTCTCGGCTTTGTCCTCAGCTGACTCTATTGTCTGAAGCGTACGTGGGAGCGAAAGGGGGAGAAGCTCAACGCCGCTGGTCCTGCTGCTGTTTGTGCCGTTAATGGTATGTGCATCCAGTGCCAAGGGTTTTCCCAGGACAAAGAAATGTTAATGAAACATCCCAGTGAATCCTAACCCCTGAAAAGCAGCTCAAAATTAAGCCAGCACTTCCCCATCACCCCCACTACTCGATCGTAGCTGTGCTGCACCCTCTGACTTCCTCCTAGGTGCACAGCCCTGCTCCGGGCAGAAACCCTTTGTCCCCAACCCCTGCTCCTATTCCCTCCCCTGTAAGCACCTCATTACCCATCATACCACCCCTTATTTTCCTGTTAACTCTCCTTTTGGCTTTTCACCCCCCTAATATCATGGCTCTTTAATCCATGTTAAATTATTTTTATTCAAGCAGCATCAGTGTTACTCTTGTACTAGGTCTTGCATATTCGTATGATCCTTCAGAATTCAAAGGTGCAGAAGTAGGAGAAAGGAGAAGGATTCCTACCTCTGTTTTCAGGAGGAGGAACGAAGGCTCAGGCACAGGCATCAGGTTGCCCAGCATCACTCTTGCAGTCTAAGAGGGCTCAGATTTGCAGCATTTCAGGCCAGCAGCATCAGTGACTCCCTGGTGGACCCCCATGCTGCTTCTAGGGCGCAGTGCAGGACCTGCCTGTTGCTCCTAGAGGTGTAGTAGTAGCAGTAATAATAATAATAGTGGAGGTTTCCTTTTCCTGCTATCTTCCTCTAAAGGTCCAGTAAAGAGGAGCTGGTTTACTTTAAGACATTTGTCTCTCCTGGTGTGCAGTGAAGGTGTTGCCACAACTCCAGCCCTGCCTCTGCCCAGGCTTGCTCGTGGTGCTCACAGAGCTGTGATTTTGAGGGGCCTCTGAACACAGAGAGTTTTCTAAATTGATCATAATTGCCACCACACCTGTGCTGAATACCCCTTTTGGTTTGTACCACACAAATTCACAGGTTGTTCCCATGCCCTTCCGAAGTCCACTTTCTGCCTGGAGAGCAAGCTGCAGGTGTGCACCACAAGAGCAGATGAAAATGTGATTTTTTGAGGAGTATGATGACAGTTCGATGTCCATAATGCACTTGTCTTGAGACAAACTGGTGAATCTGCTAACTCTTCAGGTGATTGGTAGAGTTTCTAGCGATATTTTATCACACCAGCCTTTGTATCATCTGCAAACATCAGGAAAGACTCGTGACAATAGTGGGGAGGTGATAAAGTTTGGTTGCTCACATCAAGGCTTTATATACACAAAATAGATGCATAAAATCCCATCGCCTCTTAAACTAATACTCTATACGTAAAACAGAGAGCAGGGTGATGCATTTTGAGAAGTAGGCTCCTGACCTACTTCAGGAACTTGCCCATGGGGATTTCCACTTTAGCCTACCTTGATGTTCAATATATTTAGTTTCTTGGCATCTGGTTTCAGGGTTTACATAGATTGTGTTCTATTTAATTAATATTTTAAGGCTGTGCCTCTGTCTTGACGAGAAAATGATCTTTTCCAAACACTGCAAACGTGTTACTTTTATTTGAAATTGTGTCTGAACAAACAGCTCAGCGCACTTTAATCTCTTCTGTTTCTGGAGATTTTTGTAGCTCTCTGTAGCTTTCCGTCTTCAGCAACTTTGGCATAGAGACTCTATGCATTAAATTTAATTCACCAAACTTGTCTGCCTATGGTAGCATCTCCTCTTTCCCGACTACCCCTCCAGAGCATTTGCTGCTGAAACCAGTGAGATATTTACTTACATTTTAGCAACTCTTTGAAAATGGTCGTTATCAGACTATATCATTATGGGTGAAGTATCCTGATTTTAATCTGCCTGTTGATATTTACTTCATGTAATGACAGTATGTGTCCTGTAAATAACATACTGTGTCTCAGGAAATGAAAGTTGTTTTGAATAAATAAATAATGGCTTGCTGACTACCGAGTCTCCCGGCTTTGGTAATGTGCTGTGTAAGAGAAAGTAAATAGAAATCTCCTTCTGGGCATTTCCAAGCATCAAAATGCCCTCTGCGTTTTGTTGTGGTTAAATATCCAACCCTGTCAGAAGCCTTGAGACCCCTGTTTAGGTGGCCTTGCAAATGAATATCACAGATATTTCAATAATGATTGTTACAGAAAGGAAACATAAACTGTTGTTGGAGGTAGGTGATATTTTAATGAAAAATTCTGGCAATGCAAGGGATGTGTTTAAAACCTAGTGATGTCTAGTTGCTTAATGACAATTTGTGTTACCGGGAGCATCAGAGTGCTGTGCATGTTTGGGAGTCTGTGGGTGACTCTGGGCAAACATTATCTTGTGCTTGAATTTTAAATGCTGTAGTGTGCATTGACCACATCACCTTGTCTTGAGTCATGCAACAGGGTGAACCTGGCCTGAGCTCGAATGCAAACTGATGCGCATGAGGACCCCAGAAAGCAAGGCAGACCTCACGAGAGAGCAGGAGTGGGCAGCTGTGAAGAGGTGTTAGATTGAGGGCGTTGCCTATCGGTGTAAAATCATCTCTGATTCTGTAATTACTCTGAGCTTTAGCTGAAAAGTTGTATTTGTGGAAGGAAAAGAATGGAAACTGCAAATCCCGGAGTTTTTGGGACAGCATTTAGTTTAGCTTGATGTGGCCGGCTTGGGTGGAGACCAATATTATACGTGAAGAAATATAACGCCTCCCACTGAGACCGAACACAGAGACACGACCGGTTTGCAAAGCCTGTCGCTGAACCATTCTCACAAACTGTGGCGTAGGTAAAAGACAGAAATCTATCAAATGTTGTACAGATTAACTTATCACCTAGTTAAATGGGCTGTCAGTCTGGGCTGCCTGTGCTTGGCAGGGTGAATTCAAATGCATGTAAATTTCCCTGGTGGCTGACGAGCGACGATGGTGGAGCTGTCAACTGATGACATGTGAAAATACATTAACATTGTTTAAAATATATTTGAAAGGGATAGCTCATATTTTGATAACATTTTCACAGGCAAATGATTTGTACGAGATCTGAAATACTGACCACATAATTTATGCCAGGAAGATTTTTTTTTTAATAGTAACCCTTCAGATATGTTTTGTGCTGAAAGGAAGCCCCCAAACAATTAACAATTACCACACAAACCGGTTCGAGTCCCATGTGCCGCCATTGTACGGAGTCACTGTTCCGATAGCCTCACTTGTCACTTCCACTTGATCTTACCAAAAGTGATTGGAAACTTCAAAAGACCCAATTACACAGGCCATTGTGCTGTAGACCTGGCACTTGCTTTTAAACCTTGTGCATTTGGACTCTCCGTCTTTAATTTCTCATGTTTGCAAGACAGATTTCGTGACATAATGAGAACATTAGAAAACAGGACTACTAAAGCTCCGTACTACTTACTTTTCCCTAACTCTTTCTTCTAGGGCTTAGCGACTTCTTAGCGGCCCCCGCCATTAATACACTGGGGAGGCACGTGGTTGGTGATGGTCACTTCATGTGTTTCCAGTCAGACCAGCTACTGTTTTAATAAGTGGCCTTGAAAGGTAGGAGAAAGATGCAGCCCGCTGCAGGGAAAGGTCGTAGGATGTGAACAAGTGTTGACTGAGCTGTGTGATAAGAAAAACATTTGAAGCATGTGATTCAAGATTCATCCTTTAGTCTCGAGTCTTCAGGGGTGAAAGGGGAGAACTTAGCGCAGTCTAAAAACAGCAGATCTCACAGTTCAGCAGTCAACCATGGCGTCTGATACATGAAAAAAATTACTTATGCTGTCAGCTTCCATTATTTACATGATCTTTCTATACTCAAGTCATGGCTGTGGATGTGCAATTCAGCTAGAAAAATTGCATATTTACACAGATGGGTGCTGGCATGTGACCAGGGCTTAAGCAAAATGCATGGTTAGAGGTAGAAATCAAGTACAGAGAGTGGTGAATCCTTTTTTGAGGGCTTTGGTTGCAGGGTGCAGATGTTTACAGATGCTTGTAGGTAGGAAGCGCTCTCTTGGAAATGGTGATTCTTAGGAAAAGGAAGGTACTGGAAACAGCTTAGGGTGGTTGCTCTCCCTGACTTCCAGAGTGTCTGTATACCAGCTTTTAGAAGGTGCTTCAGAGCACCTCTACCTCTTGTTTTATTTGGAAAGTAGTAGCAAGGACAAACATGATTCAAGTGTGGTCAGAAAAGTCTGACAATAAGGCTGAGAAAATCTTTGCATAGAATAGCAGAAGTTGAACATTAGAGCTTTAAAGTAGTAGGGATGTGGGAGAAGAGACCTGGTGGTGCTCCTTCACAGAAGCATCTAATGATGAGGAAGAGACAGGATTGGAAGGTCCTTCCCTTTCTCATTCTCTACTTTCTTTGCTGCTGTGGGTTGTGCATTGGTATGGACTTTTTTCATCATAACGTGGATTACATGTTAATTCAGTGGTAATTTATCAGTAAATTTATTTTCTTTTGTGCATTATAAAGGTGGATTCTGGGTGTAACCGCTTGCCTTAAAAACCCCTTAGAGTGGAAACCTGGAGATAAGAGTTGAAATCCCTAGCCTTTCCTGTGACCACACGACACCCTCGTAACTCCCTCCCTCCATCGCTGGCCGTTTCTGGGATTTGCCTTTTGAATGCCATCA
>Ga0065711_1033998_pt1 | contig 24460 bp, 27 predicted proteins | sample Hoacrofraction12_FD_59098 | JGI IMG/M metagenome (GOLD analysis project Ga0065711, IMG submission 59098) | Hoatzin crop microbial communities from Cojedes, Venezuela - Epithelial fraction 12 v2 (version 2) | ecosystem: Host-associated > Birds > Digestive system > Esophagus > Crop | place...
TGGAGTCTCCTTCTCTGGAGATATTCCAGCCCCACCTGGATGCGGTGCTGTGCAGCCTGCTCTGGGTGACCCTGCTTGGGCAGGGGGTTGGGCTGGGTGACCCACAGAGGTCCCTTCCAACCCCCAACATCCTGTGATTCTGTGAAAAGAAATAAGTAAGTAATGACCCTAAGCAAACAGTTCCAGGCTGGTTGGGGTTTTCTGCCAGGCTCATACCCCTGGGTAGGCCAACCGTGATGAGCAGCTCGGGTTGTCTACCACAGGGGGAAGACAGGGCCACACCGAGACTGCCAGTGCTAGGTGTCCAGCTAGCTGCTTGAAGCTCTCATGACACCTTCTTGCTGTTCTCTTCTCACTCTGTAGACATTAGACTGAGTGTTCTAAGTCTGGATCTGATGAAGCCAAGAAAGCTCAGGGTTGAATTTTTTCCACATCTACAGGGTTGATCCCTGCAGCCACCTCCAGCTCCGAGCAGCAGGAATGAATCACAGCTTCTCTGCCGCTTTCTCACCTCCCCAGGTGCTGCCAGGCTGGGATGCTTTCTTGGAGACTTGTCTGTAGGTGCTCGTGCCGAAGTTCCCATGTCTCCAGCCAGGACAAACATTGGAGAAGGGGGATTTTCCCCTCACACTTCTGCGACAGCCTCTCTACCTTCTCTTTGTCTCCTCTGCAGCATACGTCAGGATGTTAAAGCTTGCCAATAGCAGCAGGTGTGAAGAAGTAGCGACCCACGCAGCCTCGCAGTGCTGTGCTCTCTGCAGGCCCTCTGCCCACCAGGTCAGCCAGCCCCATCCCTCCCACCAGCAGTGCCAAAGGGATTTCTCCCAAGACAACCACCCAATTTCAACAGAAATGAAGAATTCAAACCCCACGGACCGTCAACAGTTCACAGGCGTTTTCGTCCCCTGATAATGAAGAATGAACAAAATCCATCTCCAGGCTGCTCTCTCTGATGCTGCCCAGTGTTTGCCTTGGACCCTGCTGCTTTTTCAGAAACCAGGTCTAAAAGTTGCATGTAGAAGAACTGCAATGCCTTTCTTTATTTCTTCCTTCATAAAGACTTTCCTCAGATGAAATCTGCTGGAGTTGTAAGTCACAAGGAGGCTTTTCCAGGCACCAGAACTGTGTTTTCTCCCCAGAGGAAGCTGGCAGTCTAGCTGGGACAGATTTTTACGGACTCTCTTTGCTCCTGCGCTGCCCCGAGCACGGGGACTGCTCCGGAGGCACAGCGAAGGGCAGGGCCGGCTGGCGGCTGCAGACAGCGGGAGAGGCCTGAACACGTGCACAGATCATCCCTAGTAACAGAAAAATCTGCAGCTGCAGCCAGTAATGACTATTACTGCAGTACAAATGCACACAGTGGGAGAGACTCCAGCAGACCCTCCTGAAATCTTTCTGCATGACTAACTCCAGGAGAGAGGAGCCCTTCTGCAACAGCCAAGGAGGGCTCTTCCACTTGCAGCCGGACTAAAGCAGAACCATGTCTTTTCCTCTGTAATGAGACATTTTAACTTCTCTGTGCTGCGCCTTGCGGGGAACAAGTCCTTGCAGCGAAGGGGCTGCAGCATCCGCTGGGATCTGAGGAGGGGACAGTGCCATGGGTGGCCCAGGGCTCAGGATCTGCAAAAGGAGATGGGCACACATCCCTATTCCATTATTTTTGCAGCACAAGGAGATGGCAATGCAGTGAGACCCACCAACCCTGCCTCGCTTCCTCCTCACGTCGTTATTTTAGTCTGTTCCCAAACCAAGAACAGGCCACCAGCTACCACCAGCCTGTCCCACCACGGATGCTGCCAGCAGTGGGATGCTGAGTGGTGTGGCACACCCGGCCCCGCTTGTTTACCACTACATTAGTCACTTGCTTCCCAAATCCATTGGGAAAAACACAGCCATGGGTCCAGTGCCCCAACCTTTCTTCTCCCAGATTGACGTCAGAAGCCACAAGAAACAAATGGGACAATTTTGAGGCCACTTGCACCCTGCAGTAAACAGGGAGGGTGAGGCTAAAGCAACATCCCATAAACTTGCTTGGAAAACAAGTCCCACGTGCCTTTTACCTCTCCAGCTTTGCAGGTCCCTGAGTTCATGTTGTGGTTTGGCTCCTGCCATGTTCTGTTTGGCCTCAGCACAACATCATCATTCGGGATCTGGGAGGGAAAAGTGTTTGGGCGAGACTGAAAAACAGTGCATGAAACCCACCACCCCCAGCTGGCATTAAGTCAGTCTTGTGCACGGCGTTACCTGGAAACTGCTGCTAGAATCCTTCAACGTCCTCTTCAGCCTCTTCAATGAGGTTAGGAGGGGTTTGCCATGCTCTCCTGTCCCTGCAGCCACCCGTAGCCTCCAGCTTGCTGTCCATCCTGGGACCCACCACCGAGCACGGAGCCTGGCAGCATCCTTCTGCTGCACGTCCTTTGCAGCGTGCACTGGCTCGGGCACCCCAGTGTGCCCAGCTGCAAACACCATCCTCTTCACCTCTTGCATCCACCGCCTTCAGCCTCCGGTTTTCACACTCGTTCGACGCTCTGCCTGCGCCAAAGGAGACCTCGTTACCAGCCCAGCACACGCCTCCCCTTGGAAATGCTCCTAAATCACCGCAGTAATTAAGTGCCCAGCCCCAAACTTTTATGGGTGTATGAGGACTATTCTCCACTTTCACACTCAGCAAAACCCAGCCCAACCCACACATGACCTCTATGTTACTGACTGCTCAGGGCAGGGTCTAATAGGGACCGTATGCAGCATAAATTAGCATTTGCCTTCTGGGCCATCCTCCTGGTTGCAGCAGGGTGGGTACCACACTAACTGCAGCTCAGCCTGCGGCCAGAGCACATCTTGCCTCCCCGACCCGACAGCAAGTGGCAGTCTCCCCGCGCAGAAGCCCACAGGCAGTGGCTGATGTGGCCATGGGGCTTCTCACTCTCAAAAGCAGAAGGAATCCATCATTTGGCCAAAGATGTAATCCTCTGGTACCTGACCGGCACGGCACCGGTTCCCTTCTCCAGCCACTCTTTGTTAACCAAAGGCCAAGTGCTGCAAAGCAGAGCATTTCACAGCAAGGTCTCCTCTCCTGGCAGGCAGGGACAGGATCTGATGGCTCCATCATCACTGTGTGGGGCATCGAGTTGGGTGCCAACTCCGCTCCATCGGCCACGCACACGGGAGGGATAACATGCGTGGTCCTTGACCGTTGGCAGCACAGGCTGATCACTGCAGGAATGAGACCATCGAGCTCTGTGCGCTGACCCAGAGTGACGATCTAAACCCACACAAGTTCAAGACTGGTTGCCAGAAGGATGCCTCCCTCCAGGGAGCAAACTGAGTCTGGGCCCCATGCTGTGGACGTACACGGATTTAGTCTGAGGTTGGATCTCCAGAAATTGACTCGAAGAGCCTGATAAAACCATTCTTAATATGTTCTTTGTTTGTTTGAGAAACCTCAGGAGAAAGCATGGATAAATTGCTCTTCTTTAGCCTGGAGAAGAGAAGGCTGAGAAATGCCTCTAAATATCTGCAGGGTGGGGGTCAGGAGGACGGGGCCAGACTCTTTCCAGTGGTGCCCAGCAACAGGACAAGGGGCAACGGGCACAAACTGAAGCCAAGGAAGTTCCAGCTGAAGATAAGGAAGAACTTCTTCCCTCTGAGGGCGACGGAGCCCTGGCCCAGGCTGCCCAGGGAGGCTGTGGAGTCTCCTTCTCTGGAGATATTCCAGCCCCACCTGGATGCGGTGCTGTGCAGCCTGCTCTGGGTGACCCTGCTTGGGCAGGGGGTTGGGCTGGGTGACCCACAGAGGTCCCTTCCAACCCCGACCATTCTGTGATTCTTCAGCACGGCTTCAGGCGGAGCACCGCAAAAGACAGGACAATTCTTACAAGCTCTGAGCAGAGATGCTGCGGTGGACGAGTGCCCTTGGGGAGCCCCGTGAGTCTGGTGAGGCTGTTAAAGCTGCTCTGATCCCGCTACCAGCAAGTTGCCATGAACACCCTGACCTGGCAACCTGCAGGCTCCATCACAGCACTGGAACCACACTGGGGCCCACTGGGGACCAGGCTCCTGACACAGGCATTCGGAGCATATCACTGAAGTTGCAAAGACACAAAACTCACCCAGTCTCACATCCCAGACCAGCAGCCCGTTCGTTTCAGGATACATCTCAGGAGGATAAAGTCCTAGAGCAGAACCTTTCCTGGCTTGTTTGCAACTTGTTCTCCCTGAAATAACTACAGGAGCTCCTGGACCTTGCAGTCAGCAGCTTTTCCCAGCATAACACCATGAACCGTAGCCGTGCCATTGTGTTTTACTTCATGCATTTATTTATTCTACCTCATTTTGAATGTGCAATATCCCAGCCACTGAGTTACAGATACTGCCACTAACAATAGCTGCAAAAAGTTTAAGCCATTTATGGACACAGAAACCCTAGCTAAGTAGAAAAGCTTTTGAACAATTTGCAAGACCAGCTCTAAAAACAGGATGTGCAAACCCTTTATTTTGGGATGTGTTTATCCCAGCGATCAGCTGTTCCACCCTGGTGTCCCTGTCACAGCAAGAAAAGCCCTACAAAGACTTTAAAAAAAAAAAAAGAAATTCAAAGCACAAACTTTAAGATGAGCCCAGGAAAAAATAAAGATACTTGCTGCGCTAAAAGGGGAAAAAATGTGCTGCAGATTTCAGTGGCACCTGATTTTCCCAGGAGCAGCCCGGGGTGGGGGGGGTTCCCCCAAGCTGCAGCTCGCTGCTGCACCGAATCAGGGCAGACGCCGGGATGCAGCAACATTCACACCTCCTGCTCCCCTTTCCTGGCACCGGGATGAAGTAAATTCACTTCAGTGAACTCAGCGAATTCATTTTTCAGTGCAACCAAAAAAAAAAAAAACACCAACCCCAACCTTCTGTCACGCTGGGAGAATTTGGTGCTGTCATTTCAGCCGAGGAAGAAGTCTCCCAGGGAGGAAGAAGAAAAGCTCTAATTTGGGGCTGGCGACACAGAAGAGCCGACGCATTCCCGGCCGGGACCCGCCTGGCAGGTGCTAAACGCAGATGTGCTCAGCTTCGTACCTTGTGCCGCTCGCAACGCGTGTGAGACGCGGTGAGAAGGAGGGTTTATCTCCCCCGGTGTTAAAAATAGCAGCGTGATGGGTTTAGCAGGGGAGCAAAACCGAGCACGGCAAATAAAACACGTCAGCGGGATGGGGATGGATTGCTCCGGCATGGGACCATGCCATGGGCCACCCGGCCAGTAGCAGAGAGCGCCTGTCCTTGCAAACTGGTGCCAGAAGCTCAGGCTGGGGGAGAAAAATGTACTGGGAAAAACGCAGAGGAGGAGAAATGGGTTCAGGGTGGGTTTTTAAATGTGTTCTGAGACGGCCGCACCTGGAGGCGGTTGATGGCAGTCTCCTGATGTGGTGGCAGCCCGATTTTTGTAGGGATTTTGCTTCCTCGTGAGCAAAGAGGCAACGTGGGAAGCTCAGCAAAGGGGGAAACTGGCTCGTCCTTGAGCCTTGCAGCAAACGAGGTAAATGCTGGCCCTGCTGCTGGCAGCTGAGTCAGGATCTAATGATTGCTGCCAGTTGGAAGTGATGTTAACAACATGAGAAATTTTTGCTTTATAATATGCAGGTTTTGAAGCTGAAAAAAATCCTTTAGAAGTTCAGGATAAGCTTTCAGTAAAATGCCTCCCACCGCAGGGCAGTCCCACACCTGTGCCTTCCCAAGCCCCGGCACGGAGACATCCTTGGCCCTCCGGCACCTCGGAAGAACACAGTGCTGTCATTTCGGATGCTGTCTTTCAGGATCTTCTCATTTTTGGGGTACAGCACTTTTGCCCCAGGCATCCCTTTGCCCTCACAGATTTCCCTACTAGACCCCTGAGCTCTGCTAAACTGCAGCTGCAAAACAGACTCATAATAACGTCCTCTGCCTTTGCCTCTGCGCTCCCACTATTTTGCTGAGCAGCCTGTCTGATCTTTTGACCCCCGTGGGATGCAAAGGGTCATGCAGACACCAAGAAGCCCTTGGGTTGGGGATTCCTAAACACGTCTTGGATGGCTCTTTCTTCCACTGAGGGTGGGATGCTGAAGCAGGACACGATGCCATGGCTTACCCCGTGGCCAGGGAGGAGGTCCCTGTAAAGCTGGACACAATTCGCAGGGCAAACCCACCAGCTGCTAGGCCAGTCTTCTCCTCCACAGTCCTCTTGATGCCTTCCTGGGAGACTCCTCACTACTTAAGGTTTGTCACACTCCGCTCATGAACGCTCCTGCTACATTCGTCCAACAGCCCAACCAGGCAAAGCCTGCAGTACTGCAATCTCTGAAAGCACTACTGGATTAAAACACATTAAAAAATAAAACGGAGATATAAAACCACCAGTTGTCCACAGAATCAAATAAAATCAGTTCAGCTCAGCCTCCCCTGTCTTTCCTTATTGCTCAGGTCATAAAACCACCCACGACACAAATACCTAATTGCAGGTGTACAAGAAAGCAAGTCATCGAGCTCGCAGGTTACTCGGGGCAGCAGGAGAGATCTGCCCAGTGCAGGATTGTCCTGGGGCACCGGGTCTCTCGAATCGGTAACAGCTATTTATTTCTACCCAGAGTGCTAAGCACTTTATCAAAACAAATAAAACTACAGCTCCCCACCAAGGGATAGGTAAGACATAAGACCATGACCTTGCTTGGAGCTGTGGTTGCTCCACGCAACAGCCAAAAGTCTTCTCCTTCCCATCCAGTGGACACTGGCCCAGAGTCCAGGGAGGATTCTCCTCCACCAGTGCACATCCATCCGCACCTTCCTTCTTCCCCACTCGCACGTTCAACTGCCGCAGTCCACCTTGCAGGATTGTTGAGGGTCCAGGGCAGCTGCCAAGGGTTGATGTGCAAAATGTCCTGTATGAACTGGGCTGTTTAATGAGCATCTCTCCCCCAGGTAATGACCAGCGGTGAGAATACGCTCTGCTGTGGTAATACTTGCAACAAAACAGCTCACTGAGGAGGGAGCTGGTAGGTGACATGAGACAATCCTCTCTCCTCAGCTGGATCGCAGTTTCAGCCAAGCTCATCTGCATTAATCTTACACTCATTAAAATCAGTTGTTCTGTTTCTAATTCAACCAGTGCTGCCAAGCTCAAGAATTAAAAATTCATGAGCCAACGTCCCTGAAAAATCCCCCATAAGTTCATCTTAAGCAGCATAGATGTCTAGCTGCTCCTTTGTGGTTGAAGCTTTCAGCTCGCATTTTCATGAGGGACAGGAAAATGAACAAAAATCAGAGATTTTCACACAATCATGTGACTCCAGATGTTGGTGCTTCCTGGAGACAGCCACACAAATTGCATCACTTACGATGAAAACCAAGAGACTGAGCAACACAGGAGGGATGAGCTCATTTGGTTTCCCTTATCCTGCCTCTAAACAAGTGTCATTGCTGAAGTGACAAAAAGTCCCCCTTGCAGACCCCAGGGCAAGCTGTCCACTGGGTTTTACTGCAGTGAGGTCAGGAGCCTAGAAATGATGTCAGCAATATTTTTCCAGCCTTGGTCTGGACAAGCACGCCGAGCTTTTGGCAGCCCCAGCCCTTCCGGAGCTGCGAGGGCAGCATCAGACCCCAAACAGAGACACAGGACCTGGTGTAGACCCAGCCACGGGCAGCAGCGAGCAATGGGCAGGGCTGTGGGAAACGCCAACTTACCAAGTTACAACAGGTCATGCTTCGGTTGGCCTCCAGCATCCAGTGTGACCCTCACGCCACCTCTGCACCCCTTGGTCCCCTTGCCCTGCTTCCCGGCACCCATCCCGTTATTTCTGTCTGCACAGACAACCAGGACTTTCCTCTCCAGCGACCAGCCAGACACTCTCGTGGATGCAGAGTAGCACCTGGGAGGAACATGAAAGTTAACAGTAAAAGTAAATAATTATTTTTCAATTCTGCATGTGTGAGCAACAAACTAGACATGAGTTTTAACCTGCTCCTAATTAAGGTCACTGATGACAACAGCCAGAGAGCTAGAGACAAGGAAAATAAACACCATTTATTTGAAGCAGATGGGAATTCAGAAAGGGTTCTTCAATATTTTTTTTTCAATAGCCCAAACTAAACAACGCTTCAGAGACTGCCAGAGAGCCCATGAAAACACCCAAGGTCTCAAATGGCCTTTACTGGCCCAGGCTGGAGCGATTATGCCATGCTGTCTGGGTCTCTTTCCACAAACACCATCCTTTTCCCTCGGAAAAAGGCACCATGTTTACAAAGTAAAGCTCAAGCAGGAAAACATCAAGCCAGGCCAGTGCAAAACCAACCCTGGGAAAAGGTTAGGATTAACTTCTCTAGAGCCAAGCAGAGTTCGTTTCCTGAAGAAGGGCATAAATAAAGATGGGCTGTCAGTGAGTGCTAGCGAGCGCTGCTGCAGTTATTTATAGAAGGCATTCATTTCCTTCATGATCTGGATAAATATCCATTAGCTTATGAGGTGATGAATCAAGTATTAATTAACCTGCTGGGGGAAAAAAATAATACTGATATTAATGTTGGAAAGGGAAGCTTCCAGCTGAGGAAAAAAAAAAGGAAGAGAGTTAATCTGAACTTTTCAAATAAGGCCTTATTGTGCTGGAAAGGAGCAACGAGCAAGGACCAGACCTGTTGGATACGCTTGCTGGGAACGTCAGTCTCTGCTTTGGTAACAGGAGAAAAAAAAAAAAAAGCTATCTTGGCATCTACACAGAGCTTCAGGGTGGAGAAGAGCTTGGAGTGAAGATTTAACGGGTGTTTTTAACCTGGCAGCGACGGGACCCACACCTCTTCCAGCTGCCACCTCCAGGCAGGGCACAGACACTGGCTGCCAGAGTCAAAGCCCCTGCCAGCGCAGAGCCGTCCTCCCTGGCGGGGCAGGCAAAGCTATTTCTCCTCCAGACGCTGATGCAACAACTGTTTTTTTTCCTCTAAGTTCCCTCTAGATGTTCAAACTACAGACCAGACTCTTCTTCTAGCGCGAGCAATAAAAATCCAGAGGAACCACGGGGAAATCAGCAGATCAGCCAGAACACACTCTGGCTATTCAACGCTCATGTAAGTAGGAGGAGACCTTGGCCCTCGGACTCCTCACCTTCCCTCCGTCCCACTCTGGGACAAATTGAGCTCACTCTCCATTTTTTGGACTTCTCGCTAAGCAGCATCATCCCATGGAGACCGGTGGGGCTCAGCTCAGCGTAAGCATGAGTAACACGGAGAAAAGAGAAATACTTCCTGAAGAAAACTACCATTTTCTAAGCCAAAATGCCAAAATGAGGTGTGACATCAAAACCGGCCAGCAAAAAGAAACAAACTTCCTGGTGGCACCGATACAAGACCTGCAAGTCCACCATACATCACGCTCCCAGCGCGTTGGCCTGGGACGGCTTGGCCGCATCCTTTCTCCTCTCCGCAGAGCAAGGCAGCGTCCAAGCGACATAAATCAGAAGTTCGGACTGATTCTTTTGCAAACTGAGACACAGCTCTCCCGTAGCCGAGGAGGCACGATGTTTAATGAAGCAGAAAAGATCCTGTACTAGATGTGGTCTTCAGGATCGGCTTCCTTTGCCATGCCTGCGTTCCACCCACACTCCCCCAAATCTTTAACAACTTCAAGCTATTTTTTTAATTTAAGGGGGGGGGGGGGAAAAGCATGTGCAGTCAGCCTGTTCCTGCCCATTTTTAGCTTTTTTTCCCCTCTGCGTATTTCCCAGTTCTCTACCCACACATACCCACACTACAGACAAACTATCCTAAAAAGAATTGAAAGCCGTCTAAAAAAACAACAGTAATCCAGGGCGTCATCAACTTCCAGGAATGCAAACTGGCTTAAGAAACCACAACTTCTTTTTGTTGTTGTTATTTTTTGTATGGGTGGGCTTTTTTTAGTCTTTTACAATCTTCTGTTTTAAAAAATGGCATGAATTTGCTCCTTCTTCACCCTCCTCAGCCCTCTCTCTCCACAGCTATATTCAGAAAACCCTTCTCGCCAGCCTCCTTTAGCTCACATTTCAGGGCAGAGCAAATGTGCGTGCACGGGGGGGCAGGGATGATGAGTCAATTAGGCACCTAATAAAAATCTGATATTAAAAATTCCCTTTCCTATTGTGAGCATGATGCGAGCCGCGGCAGTCACAGAACCAACGCTGCCAGCTCGGTCCAGCCTGCCCAGTGCCTCCTTTATAGCCAGAGAATGGTTTCCTACAGTGAAACCGCTCTCATCCTGCATTAAATGTCGTGTATGACGAGGCATCTGCCACTTCATGTGAAAGACATCGTCACAGCCTAATAAATCACATTGCCAGAAGGACTTCTGTGCTATCACCACTGCTCTTATAGCTATTCCGTCTTCCCCCTCCGTGTGCTCCCGTTCATCACCGTGTCTTGCAGACCTCCCATATTATAGCTGATTAACTCATCCCCAGAATAGGCAGCCGAGCTAAACTCTTTGGACCCGCTGCTCCCGCAGTCAGCTCTTCCATTGTTCCCATCACTCCAGCCACAACTTTCTGTGTCCGCAAAGGAAAGCCCCAGAGATGCACCCTTCCTCTTACAGATGCCATTTATTACACCAACAGCACCTACCACTGCCTTTTTCCAGGCACACACTAAATTGGAGGGGGTGAATGTGGGAGATGGAGCCTATTCATTCTCCTTGCAGATGGTCAAGCCACAAAGCACCCAGGCAAAGCCACGTGCTTCCTTCCAACCTCCTTGCCTTGGCCAAGACCCAAGCCACTCACCGGTGGAGTCACGCTGGACTTGCACACGCTCTCTCACAGTGCACAACCCTCTCTCACAGCGCAACCGTCCTGGCAATGCGTCTAAATGTGTTCGTTTCCCACGTACGCAGTGCAGTTTGCGAAATTTGAGTATTTCGGGTTAGATTTTGATTTCATGGGACTGGTCAGGTTTAGAGAAGAAAATGGAACAAAACATCCTCAGCTTTGACATGTTGGAGCAGCAGTAATTTCAAGCAGAACACAACGCTGCAAAATTCATACTAGTAAAAACCAATTCCATGTCAAGAAGAGCTGTATTTTAAAAACGTCACTGTAAAACCAGCCATTTCATAACCAATAACCCTGCAGGATGCAACTGAGCTGGACAGATATCACACAGGACCACAAAGACATTTCTGGGACTGCATCAAGCCTCCGTGAAGCCTGCACGTCAGCCAGTCGCGCTCACCAGCAGCTACGGCTGCCAGTGGCCAGCGGCACTGGGATGAGGACTGGTCTGGCTGTGCTGACCGTAGTCTGGCGTAACCGAAATCACAGTGCAGTGGAAGGCCGTAGGATCACAGCGTGCTTGTTTCCATCAATGACTTCACATCCCTCCCACAACGGAGCTGGTGGTTTCCTTTGTAGGACAGACTATTCTGTTGCACCAGGAGGGCCCCTCTTTAATTTTGTTCTGGCTAAAAATGACCAGTTTTGTGGCTGGGTAAAGAAACTTAACTTATTATTCAATCAAACTTGCCTGGATTTTTATTTTCCTTTTTCCTCGGTGGGCCCTGGGGACACCAGGAGGAGTCCGGGCAGGAGAGGGCTCTGAGCAGGCAGCAAGCCGTGGCCGATGAGTTGCTCCTCTGGCCAGCCGAGCTCCAAACCCTGGCGAGGACCAGGTGCATGGGCTCGGTGCAAATGCCAGCAAAACAGAGCAGGAAGAGCATCAGTTGGGTAAAGATTTATCAGCCAGCCCGGACTAAAGCATATATTTTCCACTGGATCAGTCCACCCTTCTCTCATCAGCACAGTCCAGCCGTTGGGAGCGCTGGCCCAGAATATAAACGCTGGCTTTCTAGCTGCTCGCTGGAGATAGCACATCCCAGAGCAACGGAACGCAGGGGAACAACGCTGCCCTTGGATCTGTCCTTTTCAGCCACGAAAACAAGTTAATGTTGGTGCAATCGGAGAGTGACCGTTATTTGCCATTGAGATTCATAGAAATGTGACGAAAGATGTAATTAAGTTCTGGGAGGAAAAAAATTTGTACCTGGCTAGACTGCAGAGAGATGAACTCATTACTTCATTCACGTCTCAGTCTGCTGCCTGTTTTCCTCTGCAACAGAACGATCAGCCTAGGCTGCAGACAGTGACTTTAAAAAGCAAATGATTCTTCCGAAAGAGCCAGGCCAGCACTTTATAATTCCTACATCTCCGAACTGGGAGTCTTCACACAGCTGCCTCTGAATTGGGAGTCTTCGTACAGCCATGTTTCTAGTGAGACCGAGGGGCAAGCATTCAGAATCTTAGAGATCTGAGGGGGGGGCATCAGGAGGTGACCCCAACAGAGCTCGCTACGGATTTTTCCAGCAGCCAGCCGGCTCCTGCAGCTGCCAGACTTTTCCATAGACTGCCCAGGTCTGATTTTCTGCTAAGAAACAGGCTGGGCCTGAGCTGCCCTGTTCATTTCAGGAATGCACAGCTGTGAAAGTGAGGTCTCTGTTCCTCTTGGGGAACGTGGCTCCAGGAGTGCAGAGTTGTGCCCAAGCCATGCAGGCCACGCTGTGAACGGGGTCACGCTCGTACTCACGCTGCGTACGACGACTGAGGGATGGGCAGGTTGGGGGGTGCAGACACCCAGTTGCTTCTGGAAAAAAGAAACTGCAAAACCCTTCCGGAGCTGGAACAGCGAAGTAAAGCAACCTAAACCCTTAACTAGATCCAGAAAGTTTCTAGGGCGTAGAGAAAGAAACAGCGATCATCAGCAGCCTCCTCTCCCCCGAGAGTCGGCTGAGCAACCTTCCACATCGGAAAACAGTTTCTGCTCCTCTTCTGCACGAAGATCCCTCCCCAGCTAAAGGCTTACACATGTTTAATCCCTGTGGAAGTCAGTTAAACATGTCTACGTCCTTAAAGTTAAGCACCTCTTCACGTGTTTTGCCAAATAGAGGTTTGTGGAGCGAGCCACAAAGGTGGCCGGGCCAGTGACCCCAGCTTCACAGAATCACAGAATGGTCAGGGTTACAAGAGACCTCTGTGGGTCACCCAGTCCAACCCCCTGCCGAAGCAGGGTCACCCAGAGCAGGCGGGTGAAGTGAGCAGGCTGGGCTGCTGGCACACGTGGGATGCCTGCTCCAGGCGGGAAAGTCCTCAGCACAGCAATGGGACTGGACCTTCACAGCATCTTTACGGTTAAGCAAGTGCATCGCTGAGCTCAGGTCTCATGTCCTGCTCTTGGCAGCTTTAGATGCCAGCCCTGCCCAAAGTGGGACAGTGGCCAGCGGTGGGAAAGTCTGTGGAAAAAACCTTATGTTTCACAAATTGCTGACAAAATTGGGCAATGTCTAGTCTCTACCAGGGACACGGTCTCTGCAGGCAGGGAGCTGAACCAGTCCCTAGAAGCTGCAAGTCCCAAGACCCTGGCTCAGAGATGCTGGCATGTCTAAGCTGCGGAGGTTGAGCTTCGCCCAGCAGACACAGGCTCCCTGTGCTTCCTGTCCTACTGGGAAGAGCTTGGCTCCAAACCCAGCGAGCTGACCACAAACCCTCTCTGCGTGAATATATTTGCTAAAACACTCATTCACACTGTAGCGACGGCGCTGGCTGGAAGAACATCTATCAGGCTTTTTGTCAAACAAAACCCATTCCAACTGTCTGGGAGGACAGCAAAATCTGCCGTCGCATTGCTTTGAAGGGTTTACAGTTCACTGCAGCACTTTCTATCTGCAGTTGTTTCCATAACCAAGTCCAAGAGAGCCTGTGAACAGGAAGGAATTAGGCACTCATGCAAAGACCATTAAAGTCAAGGGGAATCTTTCCATTGACTCGAGAGCATTTGGCTCCCGGCCCTGGACATCAAGGTCTGTTGTGTGGGATTTAGAGCAGGAAATGGGAGCAGGACTTTGCAGGTTTTCTCAGCATTTGTTACCGAGTTTAGCACAGAAGCTCTCTGTGCCCATTTCCCTGCATGTAAATTAAGCAGTGACTGTTCATCCGAGGTGCAAGGCCCTGATTGACCATCTTTCTGTTCAGTCTAGGCACATTCTCCTTCCTTCCTGGGGCACACAGGCCTAACACCATAACAAGTTGGCCTATGGGCTAGCCTATGGGACTATTCCTATGGGCAATGAGATTTCCTTATGGGTCCTGACACGTCAGTCCCTGATGCACACGACCCATGTATGATGCATCAGTCCGAGGTAAAAATACTGCAAAACAGAAGCTTCAGCAGGTCTGAAAAACTTCTTAATCCAAAGTCCAAATATACATCAGGGCTGAACATCCTACTGGGATTTCACTGATTTCATTTCTGCTTGTCCAGTGACAGCCAACAGTTTTGAACAGGAATGTACCATCTTTGGATAGAGCGCAGGAGCACACACCCAAATGACAAAAGGTCTGAGCTTCCTCCATTTTCACACAGAGAAGCGAAGACTGATCTGCATTGCTTGGGACATCAGCTCTTGAAACTGATGCTTTCCAAGGGGTGTCTTCCCAGGCACCCAAACCTGCCAGCACACAAACCACAAAGCACTCCAGGAAACTTCAGGTTCTTTTAAAAAAACAACAACGAAGATCCTAATTTCCTGCTAACTGTCTTTCCTGCAGTAAGACAGCCTGTCAGGTGAGTTTAGTGAAGTGCTGTGCCAGGTACCGGTGTCTGCGAGTCAGGGCTGGAAGGCACTGGCACTTGGAGCATGGATGGATGCCACGTGCTGGTGGCCATACGCTGCTGTGGGCTTCGCACGAGGCAGCATCCAGAGATTAGTGACCTCCTTCCCACTCCTCATGGGCAGCGTGTGCCTGGGAGAGAAGCAAGGCTTTAAAGCAGGAGTTATTCAAACCACAGACTTAGGAAAAACCTCTGCCTCCTGGCAGACAGTCATCACTTGGGCTGGGTTTAGAAAAACAGAGGTGACCAAGCCCTGCTTCAGCCTTCAGTGGGAAATACAGAGAAACAAGAGTATGCTTAGCTGCAAGAGACTCAGTCTCAGAAAGAGGAGAAAGTAGAGTGGAGAAGGAAATGCATCCTAATGCCAGGGGTGACCCAAACCAACTCTGCACAGCCAAGCTCTGCCAACAGGCTCCCGGAGCAAGACAGGACAGAAACACCTAAAGAACAGATTGACTTTGGTGGCTGTGACCTCATGTAGACAGTGCCATGTTCAACGGGACGGGCTTCAAGCAGTGAGTGTCACTTTTCTAAGATGACTTGACAGTGATTTGACTTGCAAGTGATGTGCCTGCCCAAAGGCCACCTCTACAGAGTGGTGGTCTGCAGGGTCCCTGTGCAGGAGCATCCATCCCCAAGCCCAGGCATCTCCACTAGCCTGGAGGGAGATGTGGTCGCCCCACCACGGCAAGTCAGGTATGGCTTTTTGTTTCCAGTGGGATGTGGTTTTAGGAAATGTGCTTTGCCACCACCTGCTTCAAGTTCACCGGTTTAGTGGGACAAATTGCCAGATTCAACAGGAACTAGGGTCTCGTTAGCATGACTGAGGTTTTGGCAGAGGGAAGTCTTCTCAGCTTCCGTTCATAGGACGGGCTGAGAGACACCGTGGCAGGAGTTCAAGGCAGCACCATTGCATTATGAAGTCTAGACAGCGCTGGAGCACTGCAAGCCTGAAGAATGCCTTTTCCCAACCCTCGCATACCGTTCAAAACCCAGCAGCATTCCTCAGCCGGGAGCGATGTGGGGAAATATTTAATTCCCTTGTTCAAACAGACCCTTTCGCACCATTGCCTCCCTCAGAAACCTCCACCTCCAAAGCTCTGCCTGGAAGATGGGAGGTTGCCAGCGTTGCTGCACGCACGCCAGCACCAGCTCTCATTTGTCCAAACGCTGCCAGGCTCCTCAGAGGAAGGAAGCAGGGAACAAAAATTTTTAAAACCACCTAACTCCACATTTTTGTTCCTAACCAAAATGAAAACAGCACCTTTGAATGAATTCTTGAAATATTTGCTTTTAGCTAGTTTTATTCCTCCCTTTTCTTCCCTCTGAGCTGAGCGGGGGAACCCACCTGCCTGAGACCTCGCTGCCTCCGCAGACCTCCAGGCAGTGCTCTCTCCTCCGTTAAAAGACGCCCAGCTTAAAAGGGTCCAAGCAGCTGTGCTCATCGACATCTGCAGCCAGCCTCAACGAGAGCAGGAGACCTTTTGAACCTAAACCAAAAATTAAAATAGAAGTAGTTATAATTTGTTGGAAGATTTCTGTTGGGCTGTAACTGCACTTTTCATGAGCTGAGGGGCAACCTGTGCTTAGGCAGCATTGCAGCAGCTCCTGAAATACAGCCTGGGGGCAAGGCTGGGGGAAATGGGGCAGCATTTTCCCACCCATCACCAGAAACGGGGATGACATCTGGGCAATGCCTCCCCACCTCAAACTGTTCAGACTGCAGCAGGGTCCAGTGGCAAGGACTCGGTCGTTCAGCAGCAACGACGATTCTTTAAAATTTGCCAGGCTGCCTCTGACTGCAGAGCGAGCACGTATGCTCTTTCCTTAAGTGAATTGATAAGCACTTTGAATCGGTACTAACATATGTCAGATGCTGGGGAATCATCTCCCACTTATGGTAATTACGAGGATGTCCCAGAATCCAAAAAAGCAACTGGGAAGATGAGCATCTGCTGGTGGCTGTCAGGCCCCGACACAGCAAGATAAATCCATGTAATGAAGAGGTGTGATTTTTTTTTTTCCTTGAGTCATACGCCATTTAGCACCGGATATGTGCAATTCCTCCTCCCTCCAGGGGTTCTGCTTGGGAGGAGATGGGCAGAGCATCCTTCCTCCAGCGGGATGCTGAGCTCTGCTCCCCTGGCCCTGCCCTTTCTCTGCTGAAATCCAGCTACCACGTGTTGATCCCCCAACCCCACCAGCATCACCCAGCCACAGTTCTTCAGAGGGAACTGTGCAAAGCGACCCTGCGCAGCCATCAGACAGCACCTCCAGTCGGAGAAATCACCAGGTGGGACCTTCTCCCTCTCTCTGACCTTGTCCACTCCACGCTTCCAGCCAAGGGCAAAACCCCACAGCTCGAGATAAGAGAATCTGCCACGTGTTCAGATTTGTTAAAAGACATAGCAAGAGGCGAAGCAGTGAAGGTTATTTCCTACATAAATAAGCCAAAGAATAATCATTATGCACTGGGAACGCTGGGGATTATGCAACAGCGATCTCATCTAGCGCAAACACAGGGGCAAACAAGAGGCTGAACAGCATTTTAAAAATACTTAATGGATGATTCCTAGAAGTAATAGCCAGCAAATTTTATTCATGTGCAAGGCAGCAGAGCTGAGCTATATTTAATAGAGGGAAGAAGATAAAAGTAATCTCCAAAGGTCTGATAAGGCAGACTCTCTGCTCAGATCTACTTCGGTACATCTTTCTGCGGTAAATGCCAGTGTAGCTCCAAGGCTGTTTCTCTCGGTTTGGATAGCAATGCAGGGGCTCCTTGGTTTTAAGATCGGAAGCAGCCATTAAAGCATCTCATATGCGCTGCTCTCCATCACAAGCTGAAATGTTTCATCCAATAACTGAACAAGGCAGGAGGTTTTATAATTTAGAGCTATTTGCAATGAGTGACACACCAGTCTTCGCTCACAGGCGAGGGCCAGCCTAGCTCCAGTCGTTCTTGCTGCCGGGGCCCGGCTCCCATGAAGGCAGCTCTTTAATTCAGTCCTGGCCCTGAGAAACAAATTTTACTCCTTCCCAGAGCTTTCTTACATGTGGAAAATGAGCCGAGGAAAAGAACATCAAGAAGAAAAGTCAGTGAGCAACTTTGGGAACCATCAGTGCCAGCAAAGGCCACCCATCCAGGACCATGTGCTCACCTCTGGAGGCTCCGTCAGTCATGAAGAGCATCCTTCCAGCTCCCAGCACTCCGAACCTGCTGAAATGCGTCCTGCCAGGAAGAATCTCAGAAGACCTCCAGACTCAGCAGTGTCTGGAGCACTCGCTCCTTCTTTTTATTCTGTTTTCCTCTGGGCTTTTCCTAAAGTAGACCTTTTTCTCCCTGTAATTTCCTACAACCATCTGAAAAGAAACATGACCAGCATCTGTTGTAACACCAGCATCCATTTAAAAAGCTTTGAGCAGACCCAAAGGCACGCAATATACTTAGAGCACCACTTACAATGTTAACTTTGAAATAATTGTAGAAGTCACTATTTATGTAGATTTCTGCTCATTGTTTATTTTTGGTAAGATTAAAACGCTTGGCATTAGTTCCAGGTTTTCAGGACTGTGCATTCAGTTTGCAGAGGGTGCCTGGGAGAGAGGGGGACGTTTTCTCAGAGAGAATAATACTGCTTCTCTGAAACATCTTAAAGGCTATGAAACCATCACTCTGGATCCTGGCTCAAGTGAAAACCAAAGTTTAAAAAAAAAAGGTCACATATAGAGTCAAACTCACCTCATTCCTTTCAAGAAGCTGCTGCTTGTCGTCTTAAACCTGTATTTAACTTTGGTCCTTTCTGTGTTTGAGATCTGCCCGTCTCTCTGTGTACCCAGTACCTGGGCTAACAAGTTCCCCTTCTATCACCTGGGATCTTTGAGAGCACATATTAACTATATTAACTACATGAAATACACTTTTAAAGTCCCCATTGGGGTCCCATCAGGTGACATTAAAAAGGGGCTTTAAAGTATGAATTTAATGACTTAGGGTAAAATGTAGTTCACACACAACATTTGACTTTAAAAGCATTGTGTAAATATTCCAGCAATTCATGCACAATTATGTCCCATTGCAGGGAACACAGTTCAGGTATTTTGACCCCCATTTGTCAGAAAATATATCCGTGGCAGAGCTTTCCAAAGTGTTTGATGCAAAGTGCTGTCAGAGGCACCAGCTGCAAGGCTGTGCAGAGGAAGCTGCTGTGCTTTTGGGGACTCAGAAGGTCCAACCGCAGTAGCCCAGTTCTCTGCGCGGCCAAGCCACCCTGCTCCTCCCAGAAGCCCTCAGCTTAACCGAACCCGACCATTTTACCTGGCTTACAGACCTTCACTCTGTTTAATAAAATACAGTGTTAACATCACCCAGGACCGCAGAGCGAGGCTGTGGTGGGGTGTTTTGCTCCACCGAGGTCCGTGCACCGGAAGGAAAGGGAAGAGCGTGTGTTTATCCAGCTGGATGTCTTCAGAAAACATGTCCATCTCGGTGCCTCTGGCTACGTGTCTGTAAAGTGCTGAACAACAGGAAATCGTTTGACTCGTATCAGACCAAATCCAGAGAGTATCAGCCCTGCAATTATCTATAATTAGAAATCCACTCCAGCAGTGCTGCCCCAGGCAGAATCCATACACACCCACACGCACTCGGGTGCTAAAACGATGCTGGTAGAGAAAGGCATGATGACCCCCTCTCCCAAGGGTGGCTCATTAGTGGCCCCTACTAACCATCAAGGTGCTCATGGCGGGTCCTCGTCCCTCACAAGGTGCCGAAGCCAGCCTTACACCAAGGCTTACCCATCACCTCCTAGATGCTGAGCGAGGAAACGGTTTGTACCATGGAGTCTTTACAAGCAACCCTCCCAACCAGCCAGCTCCCTTCTCTGCTGTCCAAGGAGCCACCCCTGGCCAGCCATGCCAAGTCTCAGGCCCTAATTCCCCTTGGACAGGCATACAGAGTCATATTTTTAATACGTCTTTCTGAGCTGCAGCTTTTTTGTCTTTAATAAGAGATGATAACTTGCTGATGTGCAATCCCATGGTCAGCAAAAATGAATGAATTCCCCAGCCTCCCACTCAGGCCATCTTCAGCCCTTCCTCTCCACCATCACCCAAATACCAACGGGCTCCTAACCAACAACATGGATGTGGTCAAAGCCAGTGCTATTTTTGCATTGTTAATGCCCCTCAGAGCCTGTGCCAGCTCTCAGAATAACATCCAGAATATAATGGGAGAAGCTCATCCCAGACAAAGAAAGATTCAGTTGTCACCTTGTTTTTCAAGGAGATTTTGCATTTGTGATTCCCCTACTTAACTGTGTCTCAAGCTAAAGCTAAAAATTGGCATTTGAGAAAAAAAATCCAGTGCTTATGAGACCTTGGTACTTAGCGATCTAGTAAAATGACAGCAACCTCAGCTGTAATTACTGCCCTGTAATCTGCATGTCATGAATAACTACATAATTCAGCAATAGCTGCAATCACTGCACACAGTTATTTGTTCTTTGCGTTGAAATAAAATGGTGGGGAAGATGGACAGTAATTGAGTGCTGTGTAAATATTCAGTGATTTTCAACCTTTTTCTGTCAACAGACCCTTAACATTTTCCCTGTGGAGGTCCCACACAGCAAAAAAAGCAAAGACGTGCACAGGCTTTCCTCACCAAGCTACCTGCTGCACAACCCCAAAACCAACCATCAGCCCCAGTGCGAGCTGAGGCCTGGGAAGAAAGGTGGGTAATTTGGAAAAGGAAAAAAAGACTTTAACCACAACCAAAATCGAGGCGTTTCTTAGAGAGATTTGGTTCACAGATGTTTTTAACAGCTTTCTGAGCATGAGAGTCAGAGCCAACAGGGCACCCACACCACGGCCAAGGGGAAAAATTGCTATTTTGATCTCGCTTTGGGTGCATGGACTAAATGTTCTTGTTTTGCACAGTAGAAAAAGTACTAAAAAATTTGATTTGGAAACCATGAGAGGCCCCGTCCAACCAATGCAACGCAGTGCCAAGGTGGAGGAGGAGAACAAACACCTCTTGTACCTCCCAGCTCTGCTAGGAAAGGTTATTACTTCCAGCTATCACATATTTGCACATCAGCTGGTTTCTTCTACAACTGATTTTTGATGAAACAAGCCAGGTTTGCTCTGCAGCCAAGCTCAGCTCTTCAAAATGCTTACAGGCAGCTGGTACATTCACTGGACAGGAGCGGGTCCACAGAGAGACCAGATGGACACAGACCCTGGGCACAGGTGATGCTGGGAATGACACCAGCCCAGGAGCTCACTCACTCATGTCAACAGCATCGACTCACGCCTACGTGGCAGGAGGCCCCAAGCTCCAATTCCCATGAGGCAGGTGCAAATCAACCTCTGAACCTACCCAGAAAGAAACCTTTCTGCTTCCTCAGCGACTGGGTATAGCAAAGACAAAGCTGTTGCACAGACAACAGAGGCCTCCTACAACTGCAACTGCCACCAAAAAAATCATAGCAACAGAAACTCCTGACTGTGATCATACCTCCCACGCTGGATGGCGTCCCCAGCACGATTTAAACACGACTGAATGCTCCACAGCAAAACAGCAAGGACAAAGCCAAATTCAAGATCTTCCACCGCTAAATCCACATGATTCTGTTGGTTATAATGGGTGTTTATTAAGTTACATAGGTTCAAATCTTTCTCTAAAACTCTTCGTGCATCTTATTGCCTCTGTGTCCGTATTAGCAGCAGAGACGGACAAAATGATCATTCAGTGAACTCATAGCTCCTTCTTTCACAGTATCTCATTTGTTCCTAGACTGAAGAGACCCCGGCATTAATAATTACTTATTTTAAATTAAATGCAAGGCTGGGGAGAGGAGAAAAATCTTCCTGACTGTGGCAGATGACTTTATCTCTTGCTAAATCTCCTTCCAGAGCTGTAGCTGTTGGTATTGAAGGACAGAAAGTCAACCAAGCCAAGGACTTCAGCCCTGCACACCGGAGGAGTGCAAGAAGAAATGAAATAAGAAACTCTTTCACACCCAGGCCAGGAGCGTCAGGCATTGAGCTGCTGAGGTTTTGCTGACCTCCACACTGCCATGTGCTACAGAGACTGCTAAACTCCAGTCAGCTCCACTGAGCAAGCATGAAAATTTGAAGCCAGTTTTCAGAAGTGACCTAAAACACCTCTCATGGGAGCAGAGAGATGGTGTAAAGGGAAAGAGGAGCTGAAGTACTCCAAATTTGCTCAAGAAAGTGGGATCCAGGAGAGAGTATGGAGAGGTAACCATGTTGTGAGACCAGCACCCATGTAGAGGGGAGGTCCCCTCTGAGCCCAAACTGTCACTCTACCATCAGTGATGCCCTGTCCATCACTCTCTGGCCTTCAGTGATCGCTCCAGGGTGACCTACAGACCCAGAGGAACATCTGGAGAAGTAGCAAGCAAAGAGACAACTTAGGCAGATTGCAGGAACAGCTAGGGCTTCTCTCACTGCCAATTAAACAGCTTCCTGGACCTGTTTTCATAAGATTAGACATCCCTACACATCAACGTGGCTCTACAGTTCCACCAGCCAGGACACAAACAACAAGGGCTCCACAGCCTTTTGCTTCCCACCATCACAGAAGACTAACTACCAAGGGCAGGAAGAAAGACTCCCTCTCTGTGATTACTGCAGATGAACAAGTCCATTTCATTGCCATTTGCCTCCGGATGAGCGACAAAGGCAGAAATGAAAAACCCAAGAACAAGCACAAATCCCCTGGCAGAGCTTTTGTGTTACGCCTGGTAGATCACTGGAGAAATGTGATGCTAGAGAAATACCTTGGCTCCAGCTGAATCCATGTGCGAAGACGAATTGTTAAGTGGAATAATTCATTGTGTGTTGACTTTCACCACAGGCCCTAAGATTCAAATCCATGTTCTTTCCAAATTACTGGAATTTTCAGCCTATCTCCTGTGATGATACACATAGCTAGCCTGAAATTCCCCTGTGGCACTTTAATAAATAGTTTAACCTGAGATATCACTTACTAAGACTTCAGCATGCGCTCAGGAAGATCTATTTCTGTTGCAGGAACTTGTCTTAAAATTGGCATCACCTCTCTCCAAGGCTCTCTCCATTGAGCATATTCTGCTTGGGTGGGGAAGTCTACCTGTGCCCTTTCCCATGGACTGCAGAGACTTCAAATATGCAAATAAACAAGGTCAAAGACTTTTTCCAGTCTTGGAGGTCCCAGGAGAGGAGAAAAGTGACCTTCTCAGGTCTTGTCCAGAGACCCTGGCTGCATCTCAATTACCCAGGCTTTCGTTGCAGCACCCAAAAGGTCACACCCCTGGGACACAGTGCAGAAACAGCAGAAGAAATAGGCACAGCTGAAAGTGATGAATATTGCCACAAATCCCAGCAAAATATACCATGTCAGAATCGGATCAACCACCAGAACCTCCAGACCAGGCACAGAGACAGCATCTCAGACCTGCTCACCTGGCTGAGGTTACCAGCTTGTCCCCGTGTCCCCTCTTCATAAGCTGCCACCAACACCCATCCTGGCCCTTTCCTATGTGCTTCAACCACTTCAGTCCACAGCTTTGCTCAAGCGCTTTTCTCAGGGGCAATCAGGACAACCTGCTAATTTGAGGAGGTGCCTGAAAAATCAGTGCAGTTGTAAGCAGCCCAGGTGCTTTTGTTTCCAGCAGCCCAGGTGCTTCTCTTTTCACCCTGTTCTCCAGATCAACCTTTTCCCTTCAGCCAGCAACTCACTTTCTGCTCTACCCGGTATTCCCTGCCCTGGTGCTCACCCTTTGGTGGTGACTAAGGGTTAATAAGAAAGACAAGGAAGGACTGAGTTGAATAACAGCTGAATTTTCTGCTGATAAGAGACTCCTCCTTCTGAGCCTCATTTAAACTACCCTGATTATTCTCTTGCCTTTTAGAAAATACCTTAACGCTGGTTCTCCAGCAAGACAGTGAGCTTCCTGCATCTGCATTGGGATGAAGCAATCCCTCCATGGCAAATTACCCCTCAAGCTGTACTAGAGAAGGGATTAAGTCAAAGATCATCATTCCGGCTCAAAGAACCCATGTCTAAAATGCTAGAGGCATTTCATACAGACACATTTGAACCTACAAGAAGCCCCACTGCCATAATTGCATCTTAATTTGATCTGAACACTCAACTGTGCTGAAGACAGACACAAGCTCCTCCCGGGCGAACGCACGCCGGCTCAGCAGCTCTTCGGCAGGGTGCTAATTTTCTGTGAGTGCAAGAGATTCACTGATTTTCCTTATTTTACATCCTGCTGGTAAAAAAAAACACCCAAAACTCAACATTACTGTTGACTTCCAACAAAGTGAAAAAACAGGAAGCAAAGCTGACAAGCAGCAAAGGCTCGAATAGTTCAAGCTGTTTTGATGGCAAGCAAGCTGGAGCAGCCGGCAGGCAATCAGCATGGATGCCGATTGCCCAGATCCAGCAAAGACATCTATTCTGGCATCGTTAGGAACAGAGCAGTTGTCCTCTTGAGGTCCTTCCCAGCTCCTCCTTTTGTTCTGATTTTCCTTTTAATTTATGCTGCATTTATTGCAGAATAAGCTATTTAATAAACTCTTGTGGCATAGCTCCCTACACCAGCACTCTGTTCCAAAATTGTTACTTTTATTACGGAATACCATGTCCACAAAGAGAACTCCCCCAGCAGAGTTACGGTCAAACAGCCCGTTCCCATCGGCTGTCCGGCAGCCAGCCGCCGAGCCAAGGTTAAGATGACCCTGGTGGGTGGCAGAGATTAATACTGTCAGGAGGGGGGCAAAACAAGTACAAACACCAAAAAAAAAAAAAAAAAAAAAG
>Ga0065711_1033999_pt1 | contig 24458 bp, 15 predicted proteins | sample Hoacrofraction12_FD_59098 | JGI IMG/M metagenome (GOLD analysis project Ga0065711, IMG submission 59098) | Hoatzin crop microbial communities from Cojedes, Venezuela - Epithelial fraction 12 v2 (version 2) | ecosystem: Host-associated > Birds > Digestive system > Esophagus > Crop | place...
AAAAAAAAAAAAAAAAAAAAAAAAAAAAAAAAAAAAAAACCTGTGAAGTTTCTATGTCACTGCCTTAAGACAGGGAAAGAATAGTTTCCTCTGGATAACATGTTTTAGGTGTGACCCTTATTCCCATGAGCAACCTTCACTTACACAAGTAATTCCAGCCTGCCCAAGTGGAAATCTCTGCCATACATAAGGGTTTTCCAGATTAGACACTTTCTGAAGAACAGACACTTTCTGGACAGAAGAAAAAAAATGGTTGCAAGGAGAATTTTCATCTCCCCACTTCAGAGAACTGCAACTGCCTTCCTCAGAAACAACCCATGGCTATATTCTTCAAGGTTTTTCCCTCTCACTGTCTTCCTTTGATGAAGCTTCCATAAAAATGACCCTCCCTGTATTGTCTGATAGCTTGGGCTTATGTTTGTTTGAGTTTCTTACCTGGTACACTGTTCATAGGTGGTAAGTTTGGGGAGCGTGCTGGAGGGGAGTCATCATCCGAGCTGGCCACAGTTTTGATGGCATCATGATAGAGTGGTGTAGAGCTGGGCATGGCAAATTTGGACATCCTGGACATCATAATGGAGAGGGGATTCTGGGAGAGGGTCGGCTCTGGAGGCATTGTGTAAGGACTGCTAGAGGGAAGATTTCCAGGGAGAGTCGCAGGAGCAGACTGGCTGACTGTGGAAGGAGGTGGACCACCTTAGGAAAAAAGAGAGAAAGAAAACTACTTCAATTTTTTTTCCTTCTTACCATTTTTTCCTTAAATCACACCCTCTTCTCCTAGAAATCTCAAAAACTAGAAATCCCTTTCACTGCAAGAGACCATCTGACTAAGGCAGTCAATGCCTGTGAAAGCTAACCAGAAAAATAAGCCTGTCGGTCAAGACGGTTAATATTTGTTATCCTGGATTCTGCGCTTCTACTGCGACTATCTTGAGCTTCTACAAAGCCACAAGAAGAATTATCAGATAAGTCTGAAAACCCGACTATTCAACTTCCATACACTGAAGACAGACTTAGATATGAGGTCTAGCCCATAAAAATCAGAATCTATAGTCAATTAATTGTTCCTGCACCCACCAAATGTCAGCTGTAACTCCTTTCCCTTTTTCTTTAGGCAGCATCAAACCAGCACAAAAGACACAGGCAGCACAACAAGAGCTGCAGCAGATATTATGCTGAGACATGCGAGCAGATTTCTGACAGGCTGCATCAGCAGCGATAAGTAAACCCCCCTGTTTATATTTCATTTCAGGTTTTACATATGCATATTTATTATTCATTCCAGTTAAAGAAGTGTTCTCTGCACCTATTAGTTCAACATCATCCCTTGTTTCCCCAAAACTAGAAATCACTGCCCTTCGAATCTCCTTTCTTCTTCACCGATGAATTTCATGCCACCCAGACCACACGGGAAGGAAAGCTGCTACACCCAAGTCGTACTATCACTGAAAATTTGCTGCACGCTCCTCAGCCCCTCCCCAGAAAAAGGGAAGGAGACTAGAGAATACACAAATCCTGCAACGCCGAAACATTCACGCTTCGCAAGAGCGGCGTGTGAAAGCACTCATTAAGCCCAGGGTTTGTTTCTGCCTTGTAGGCACTCGGTCTCACACCGGTCACGGCCTCGGCAGCCACGACGAACACCGACACCCCGGCTCCCCTCCCAAGCACGGAGCCAGGCCCGGCCAGCAACAGCACCAGAGAGCAGTGCGGGCAAAGGGCTCCCGGCAGGCCAGAGCCCCTGGGGCTGCTGCGGGGCCAGGCGCAGGCAGAGGCCCGGCGACCCTCAGGGCAGCGCCAGCCCCTGTGCCCTGAGGCGCCAGCCGGGCTCCGGCACGCTGCTGAACGCTGCGGGCGGCCTCCAGCTCTCGCCAAAACGACCTCCCTGCCTGCGGTGGGAAGCCCAGAAAGCACCAACACTACCTGGACTACACCTAGACAGGCAACGGGCCCACCACACTCAGCAGGTCTTTGCAGCAGCCTTTTATCTCAAAGCGTTCTCCTACCAGCAGGATCTTCTCCACAAAGCTACCACCACCGGGAGCAGAATGGCCAAAAAGCCCTCTGAGGAGACATTTCTCCCATCAACACTCCGCATCTTTTCATACCTCCTGACCTCAGCCTTTCGCTTCCACGTCCTCCGAGCCACCAGCCCGACGCACAGGAGGCACGGTGCGGACCCACCAATGCAACAGGAGCAGGGACAGCGCTCGGCCACCCACCAGACCCGTGGGCCGAGTGCCGGGTGCCACCCTGCACGAGACCTCCTCCGCCCCCTCGCTGCACGCCTCGGGGAAACCCAACGCGAAGGAAGAGCCAAGCCCGGCTAGCAGAGGCGGCACTCACCTGACTCCACGTTCCCCATCATGGCTGGAGAAGACATAGCGAGAGACGCCTTGTGGTTCGGGGGAATCCCAGGGCTCTGCAGAGGGGGCTTTGGAGATGAAGTCCACCCGGGAGAAGGTGCGGGGAGAGACGGAGACTTGAGATGGACAGGAGAAGCAGCAGCAGACCCCAAGACAGGGGGGGACTTAATGGAGGCAGCGGCAGCTGCGGCAGTGGGGCCGGCGAGCATTCCTGCCAGCTGGGAGGGCGTCTGAGGGGACTTGAGGTTCCCCGAGGGAGACCCCATCATGGGAGACTGGACCTGGCGCATGGTGGGGGACTTGAGGGGGTTGATTCCTGGCGAATGCACCTGGCCAGCTGCGGAGATATCCAAGGGCTTGCGGCCGAGGCTGCGCTGCGCAGGGGGAGCAGTGTTGAGGCTGTTGGGGTTACTGGTGGGATTGAGAGGTAGTGGCGGCATGTGGCTGAGCCGGTTGTTAGTCCTTTGGTCAGGCCCCATCTGTTCTCTGAGATTGCGGAGACCGACTCCCGGGCCCTGAGACATGGGAAGGAACGGCCTGGGACCCATGCCATACTCCTGCTGCGGGTGCTCCCCGAACGGCAGCGGTACCATTTTCTGCTGAGAGGAGAGCATCTCCGAGACGCCGGGGCGAAGTTTCATCATCTCTTCTGGCCCGACTCCTGCCTCCCTCAGCTTCTGAGGGACCAGGGGTGGGTTGGAGCCCATGCTGACGTTCATGCCCATGTCCCCCTTCATGCTGCCGGGGCCCATCCCGAACTCCAGCTCCCTGCTAGAGGCCATTTGTGGGGGTATTCCTTTCGGGAAGTCTGCCCGGGAGGGGCTCATCGGCCCTTCCACTGGCATGCGAGGGAAGATGGGGTTATTCCCGGGCTCCATGTGTCTCTGGGAGGGCATCATTCTGTTTATCTCCATGCCGGGCCTGATGCCTTCCATGCTCAGGCCGGGAGGGAGGCCCATCTGTTTCTCGGCCAGCTGCTGCTGGTAGAGCTCTTCGGGCAGGCCCTGAGGGTTGGGGAACCGCTCCCCTCGGCCAGGGCCGCTGAAGACACCCTGGCCAGGAGGGAAGCTTCGGCCGTCTGGGATTTTTGGCACGTCGTCTGGCCAACTAACGCCCGAAAGCCCGGGCCGGGAGGCGGGATTCGGGACACTGGGGCCCTCCATGTCAGGGTTCATCATTCCCGCAAAACCAGGCAGGCGCATCTGGCTGCCGGGCATGTTGGGATGAGGGGCCATGCCCCTGGGGGGCAGAGAGTGTGACATGTTCATGCCTTCAGGGAAGGGCTCCGGACCCCCAGGTCCCCAGCCCTCCCCTGGGGTCATCTGGTAGGGAGGTGGAGGGCCTCGGACCACCCCACGAGGCCCGTGCTGATGGACCATCATGTCCTGCAGGGAACACTGCTGCACAACCACCTGCTCTTGCTTTCTTCTCTTCTCCTCATAAAACTCCTGCTGCAGCTTGAGCCAGGCGACCTGCTCAGGAGTCATGTGGTCCAGGTGGTCTGGGCCTATGGGTCCTGACTGGGAGTTCATTGGTGGTGGCCCCATTTCATCGGGCGAGAAGGGCATGTCCCTGTGTCCTTGAGGGCCAAACGGAGCCCCTCCATCTGTCCGAGACCCTGACCCTTTGCCTAAACTTTGGGACTGAGCCATCATGGCCTGTATCGGCCCTTCAGGTTTCTTTTGGGGACCGTCCAGCACCCCAGCGTTTGGGGGTGGCCCCCCGCTTTGCCCTCCCGCAAACTCCTTCTCATCAGGGAAGAGCATGCGCTGGATGTCCCTCAGGGTCTGCAACGAGCGCTCGCGATGCTCCAGCTGCTCCTGCGACAGTCCGTCCGGATTCTCGCCCAAACTGGACGGGTCCCCACCAGACACCTGCTGGGCAGGACCTTTGGGGTCTGCAGCCGAGCTATTGCTACCTTGTGAAACTGGGCTAACTGCTCGATTATTGGGGGTCGAACTCTGCCCAAATCCTTCTGTCTGCAGCGGGGTAGAGTTGGCAGGGCTGCCCACAGACATCACTTTGCTTTCCACGCTGGGACTGTCCTGGTCTATGGGACACGGGGGGCCAGTGGATTTGGATACCGGCGCTGACACGGGTGTAGTCGGCTGCATTTTGGCGTTCTGGGGAGGGTTCTGGTCCTGGGCAGCGGGGGCCTGGGGCTGCGGCAGGGGCTTGGGTTCAGTCCGAAGTGCAGCAATCTGGGGGTTCTGCAAGAGAAAGCCACACGCTGTCACTCGCTCTTCTTACAGCCACGTCACATCAGCAGCGGTGCAAGCGAAACATCCTGTCTTAGCCCCGCCAGCCCACACTTCGCAAGGAAGGGCAGCCTCCATGCAGCGATTACAGAGCAGCACCTTGGCCATGCAGAAACCTATCTTGCTCAAGCATTACAGCAGGTACTCCTTGCTTCTGTGCTAGCTCTGCATGAGCAATGCATCGGAAATATACTACCCAAATACTGCAAGACTCAATCTCTTCTTTGGATGATCCAAGATACTTATTTGCAGAAGGCTAGGTCAAAAACTCACTCTCTTTAGGGTGTTTTTCCATCCTAAAACTTATTTCAGAGTGTAAATGATCATCCGTCTCTCCAAATCACACACACAAGCACACTCCCTATTTCCTTTCCCACCCACATCCAGGTATTCCCTACCAAAGGTACAGTGTTTCGTTCCGCCTTGCTGTTCGAGATGTTCTGGATATGAAAGGACACGATGGTTTCCACCTGTCCCTTCAGCACAGCTTCTGCAGCCCTGCAGAGACAGACAGATATATGCACATATCCAGTTGAAGTTAAGAATCAATTTTCCCAAACCGCCCTCCCTTCTACCCTTCAGCTGGCAGAAGGGAGAAAGACTTAACCACACATATTTCACTCTAGACGAGTAGCAAAAGAAAAATGCTTACATCTACATACTCATCAGCATTCAGGGTTCATGTCTCAGTTTAAGCCCTCCTGGGTGCTACTCACTGCATGGATTGCAAAACAATATCTACCAGCATTTACCAAAAAAAACACACCCCGGAGGAATAAATAATCACTTCTCAGAGGGCAAGAGATAGTGACATTCTCCACTCCAGCCCCTTCAGCATCCCCAAAACAAGTAATGACTTTTTGCTACAAGAACGCACTTGATGCAGAAACTGCACTTGAGAATCTCTCACAAAGGGAGCACAAATATAAGCCCTGCTCCCTAAAGACATTCAAGCATCTACCTACTTACTTGTTGGCCATCTCAGTAGAAAAGACGTAAACCACTTTGGATGGAGTCTTCTGCCCACTTGCTGGCTCCAAAGCAGCAGTCAGGCCATGGGAAGGTGTGGAAGACCTTGGGGCTGAAGCATTTGAAGGAGTCATGGAGTGTGGTGTGTGCTGAGACTCCTGGGACTTCACATGATCAGCAGAATTGCAGTCTGGAAGGGGAGGAAGAGGAAAAGGGGGGAATCACTACCTTGGGAGCTCTCTGGAAACCATTTATGGAAACTGATCAGAGCTTTTCCTCCTCTGAAATTTCCTACTTCTCCCTCAAGCATCACTAAAGGCAATTCCTCTATTACACCACACACCTTCCCACTAAAGCCATGCTGCCCTTCAGGCACCACTGGGAGAAAGCTCATCTTGTCCCTTTCCAAGGCAAGTGGCAGCTCCCAGAGCTGACCCCTTTGAATTCTCTAATGGCCACACAGAACAACAGGAAAACTACACACTAAAATGAACAAATATAAATATGTCTGCGCCCAAGGAGAACGCTCTGTGCAAAACTGTACCTTTTTTTCCTTCAGCCACCTTAGCCAGGTGACCTAGCATATGGACAAAGGAAAGAGACAGCTGCACATCCAGCCTGTTTTTGCACTGCCCCACAAAGGCAATGCTGGAGCCAGGAACGGAACACAGAAATCCCAACTCTCTGGCTTGTGTTACCAGTCAGGGTGCTATGGGTTATGTACCTGTGTTGACAAAACAAGCCTGCATATTGTTCAAAGCCCCAGTTACAACTGAGCAGTTCCTGAAAGGCCAAAGGCCAGAAGGAAACCAACAGGTTGCATTTGTACTTTCAAATCCTCTGGGGGAGTTTCAGAGTTACAAAGGAACTTTCCCACCAGAGTCAGGTCTGCACTTCAACTGAGCGTGAACAGGACATTTGCCGATGCCAGCTATGACAACCTCTTCTCTTCGCCTGCTCTCAAGACCTTTAGACTTCGTTGGCTGGAACTTACAGAATCCCAGGCAAATAAATGTTTTGCTAACACTTGCATAGCCATTCTCCGTCTCAGAGGACTCGGACTAATTGTCTGCACTTGCACACGAATCCTGGCAAACGTACCTTTGATTTCAGGGTCGTCATTAGGAGTCCCAGCTTCCCTCTGTTCAAAGGAGTCCGCCGAAATGCTCCTCTCTCTCTTCCCCTTCCCCTTGGCACCATTTCCAGCCCCATTCTTCAGCCCCATGCTCCCACCTGGGCCAGGGAGCACTTTGGGAGGGTGACCTCCACTTTTGGGGTCACAAGGGGACGGCTGGGATTGGCTGGTGGAGCCCCCTTGTTTGCCCTGGTTGGAAAATTTGGAATCCAGTTGGGGGTTGCCAGACGGGGACATCACTGTAGGGGGACGGACCATCACCTCCTGCTTTGATTTGGGGCTACTGGTGACAGAGCAAAAAAAGGAAAAGAAAAAAAAAAAAGTCATAAATCACACCATTGATTCACTCAACCCTGTAGCAACAGATTAGAGAGAAGCAGAAACAACCACTGCCACCTTTGCAAGCCAAGGCAATTGCTGACAAATAAAAAATGCCTGCAAGCTTAGAGTCATGCAGATGCTTTTTTGAACATGCCCTGAAAGGGTTATTATCCAAGATGGGATCTCATTGCTCAAGAAGGCACCAGGGCAAGCTACAGACCTGCCAGATCCCAGGAACTGCTGTCACATGAGGACCTACCTCTGGGGCTTCTGTCAATAAAGACAACGGTTTCTATGTGCACAGAGAAGCGCCTCACACCAAGACCAGCACAGAGTAAACAAACAAGGCACAATAAAGTTCACCTCACCACTCTCCTGGACCCCAACTATACGCTGCAGCTCTGATCAGAGCAGACCCCCCACCCCCCCTCCCTTGCACCTCCCTATCCAGTTCTACAGGGAGCACAAGGAAAACCCAGCATTACTGCAGCATTCATCATACATTGGGGCGAGCTGCCAGGAAAACACAAACCTCTGACCGTGAAAACAATTAAACCAGCTACAACCTGCCCCTGAATAAGGAAAGAGAAGGATACCATCTCTCTGCACACTCCTGCAAAATGGGGCAGATGAAGCTTCTTTAATCTGCCAAGGAAGATTCAGAGTCTTTCCTTCCCTCTTCCATTCAGCAAATTGCATCCTAAAAATATTTTGCTCCTTTGGGTTTTACAGACATATTAGCCACCTCTTCCTCGTCACCCTCCAGTTACTCCATTTCTATTGGATCTTCCGCACTGTGTTTTCCCATCATCACTGCCACTTCCAACAGGCAGCGCTTGCTAGCATCCTCACTGTGGGACTCGCACAAACTGTTTCCTCCTTTGGACAGACTTCTGACTCAGAGGCATTCCCTCTGAATTACTCTTAAGCTCCAGATGACCTCTAGGAGTAAATAATCAAACTCGAGAACGCTGTCAGTCAGACCACTGTAAGTCCCTGGACACCGCTTCACTTCCATATTTTTCCCCTTCCAAATTAGCGGAGGAGAGATGCTGACCTGCTGCGCTGGCAGGTGAATGATGCAGAGGATCTCAGAGCACAGCTGATCAGTTCTCCAGGCTGTTCAAGCCAATAATACGGAGGAAGTGTTTTGTGTGAAAGTACAGACAGAGAGACCTTCTGCTGCCAAACTACCCCTCGGGGAAACAGATAATTAGAAGAGGAGGAAGAAAAAAAAAAAAAACACCACCGATAGAAACAGCACATTTACTCTCCTACAGCCTATTCAGACACCTGATGGGAGGGAGAAGGGCACGTAGAATGGAGAATCTGCACCTCATGGGTTTAGAGCTTTCAGCTCATCCTGAGCCTAGCAAACATGGAGGCCCGTCAGCGCTGTGCAGCCAGCGCTCAGGTACGTGGCAGGTCCAACGGGAGCACAAAGGGGGACCAGTGAGTCACACGCACCAGCCCTGGGCTAACCCTGCAGCAGAGCCGGGACAGCACCACGCATCGACCCCAGCCAGCTGACTGCAGGCTCTTTTCCTTACCTCTGTGTGTTGCCTGACGGGGAGTTCCTCACTTTGGGGTTACTGGAATGCATTGACAGAAATCCTGAGCTCACAGTCTCACACGCACGCAGATGGGCTCTCCTCACGTTCCTCTGGGGAGCGTGCCACCAGAGGCAGCGTTGAAGCACTTTCTGCCACCCGCTTCTCTCAATGCTGGCTGTCGGCTTGCCTTTTTTCTCTTTGCTCCTCTCTGGTTTTGCACTGGGCGCTTTCCTCCTGCAGCTTCAGCATTCTCTAGATGCGTGCCTCCTGCTGCCCAGGGGAAGTCTCGCATCTCCAGGGCACACTGTTAAAACCACCCCACAAGAAGAGAACAGAAAACCAGTGAGGAACTTTCCAAGCAGGTGTGTATGGTGTGAAGCAGTAAATGGCAGTTCTTCCCCCATTACTGAGAAGAGCTTTGAGATGGCTCAGTACAGCTGCATATTTGAAAACGGAGGCAGCCCTGGCTGGTCATTCAGTCTACAGGCAGTGAGGCCATCTTTGATTCATCCAAAGCAAATCACTCTCAAGTCAGCAAAACAACGAAGCGCCTGGTATCTGGACACTTTGATTCCGCATCAGCACTCAGCTTGAAGACACCTCTACAGCAAGTCAGTAGGAAGCTGAAATTACAAATCCTCAACATGACTTAGCTATCCAGAATTCCCCTGTGAATGGCCATAATCTGATATTTCTTAAGAACATAAACTGCTCAAATCTTCTCTGTCTCCTTGGTCCAATATAACTAGACATCTGTTCAATGATGTGTGCTAAGGGTTGCACAAAGGGAGGAAAATAAAATAAAATGCCTTCCTGACCACCTGTAGGCAACCAGCTATGCTGTGATTACTCTGAAAATACCAGAGGTTAGTCACTTATTATATCTATTAGAAAGGCCAAAAGATCACTAGAGAACTACCCCTCTAAATTTGCTCAGCAACACTATACAGACTATTGAGACTTAAAAAAAAAAAATCAAAGCAGTTTTTCAGCTTCTTTCCAAGAAACAATATGCATGACGCAGGCAATAAGACACATAGAACGGTTTCTGGAGGAGAAAAACTATTGAACATTACTGTTTACATCCTTTGGGCTACATTATTTTGGAACAAATTTCTGTCTTGTTTATGTTTCAACAAAATCTCTCCTGTTCATCTCACCTACTCAGATGCAAATCCACTTAATTTAGAATCTAACCAAGATTTATTGTTAATGTATTAAGCATTGCTAGTTAAATATTATTCAAATGTAAATATTCCCAGTATTCCTTCTCAGCACCAAAGAAGCAGTTTCTTCCTGTGTATATCAAATGAAACAAAACAAATCTCAGCAGACTGGGAGCGTCTTGAATTTTATGAAGAAACCACTCTTCAAATTGCATTTGGAAAACAAAAATTGATTTGTTTAAATGCTGACACCAGAGGATTAAGAAACATGGGCACTACGTGACCACCTCTGGCCAAGGAGTTACCGGTAACTTGTAGCGTTGAGCACCATGGTTTTCCAGTTCCCCAAGCTGATTTTGTTGTGAGGCTGTGCCATTACACTGCTGTACTTTAACATGATAGTGCTCCACACTGCAGTTATTCTGCACTGTCTCCAGAAATTCTCCTCTCTACCACATGCCTCCTTCATGAGCCACAGAAATTATCCTGTTCCCTATTCTCACCTCCACTGTGCTGCACAAACCCATTAAGGTGAGGAATGTTTCTGCAATAAAGGTCTCATTTTTAATGCCTCCTATTAGGCACAATCAGATGAAATCCAGTCTGAGCCACACACTCCACAGTATCCACATGCCTCTCCAGGGCTATGAGCTGGTTATCCCACTGGTTTTGAGAACATCTTTGGAGTTACTCTATTACTAATGGTACAACTCTCATGCTGTAATTGGAGCTAGTGCTATACAGATACATTAAAGACAAGAGACAACATCTTCACAAGTATCTAAGTTGTACCATCTTTGCATGCAAATTTGGCTCCTATGTTTGTTTTGACAACAAAACCATAACATTATCAACAGCACCCAACTCCACTTTTCAAAAGAGATTTATGCATCTGTAACAGTCAATGGAACTCAGTGATATTTAGGGGTCCTCACTTAAGGTGAAGGTATGACTAAAAATAGTGTGAATTTCAGGTAAAATAGGAAAAAGGAACAATAGCGTTAAAGTGAGCGGAGCTCATCACTAAAAGCAGGATGCAGATGCCAGTGTAATGAACTTAAGTATTCAAATTGTTTCATCCTCTGCTTTTCCACTTTTGATATTTATACATTATCATGTTACCTTCTATTATAAGATGAGAATTTTCTCAGACTCTGAGTCTTGCACAACACAATCAGAAAATACAAAGAACAGAATCAGGATCACACTGGCTGCACAATATTTCTGACATGACCAAACTTTCAAGTACTTAACGGGGAAAAAAAAAAAAACCCTCCATTTTTTTAACCCTACTTTTTTATTATCCTACATACATGTATCTTCCATCTATTAGAACTGATACGCTCTGCCAGAGAACTGCATTTTCCAATCTCAGTTTAAATTTCTTCTTACCAGAGAGAGCTATAAAGGATACATCAATATATTCATCGGTGGAACAACGGCAACTCAGCTTCCTCCGTTTCTCATTTCTGCACACTGGGAATGTACCATCTTTTATAATGTGAAATGGAATGCCTCGTGATTTTTCTAAATGCACTTCTGACATATGTATGTCTGGGAATCTAGGGTTCAATAATGGAAAAGCTCTAGATAAATGTATTTTCGCAGCTGAAGTCTGCCTGCCACAGCACAGCCTTTATCATTACTCTAAAATTAGAGGTAGGGTCACTGACAGTGAATGGTCAAGCCACTTTTCAAGACATTTTTGCAAGCTACATCCAAGGCTGTATTTTCAGGATTTCTTTAAGGTATGCCACGCAACAGCTGCAGGGAAATGTATGGTTCAGCTGGCTACTCATTCTCACCACCTCTCTCCTGACCAGATTGAGAAAAGATTTGCATGGGAACTAATCCAAGGGAAACAGCAGAAACTTCTATTCAGCTGGATCAGCCCCCTGATCTGGTTGACCATGTAACCACATCAGTGCCACCACAAGCTCAAAGGAGGAGGTGAGAACAGGTGAAAAGTAGCCTCACCCCACTTGGTTGCAGCTTACAATTTGGGTGGCTTAAAATGACTTCAAACCTCAATTGCAGAGACAAAAGAGATGGACCTTTCCTCGCCCTTCCAACAAGTAGCTTACCAAGACCCCTGGTGTCACGACACGGCAGTACTCATTGTGGAGGCCATGAGCTGCGAACCACTCGTCTCACACGAAAAGATCACCTGAAAAAAGAAGAGAGAGAGGAAGGGTTTCACCAACAAGAATGTAGAGCCAGGCTGTGTGTCCCTCCCACGCATCCAGCCAGAGCAGCAGAGGCATCAAAACTTGCTGTGAAGCTCTGACGTGGGGAAGCCTCTGCTCAGACTGGCAAGATTTGTCAGGACTGAAAAAGCCTCCATCAGACTGGAAGAGTCTGAAGATGCGTGCTGCACACGGAGGGGAAATAGCTCAGACCTGCTTTAGTACTCCCACATTTGAGCTATCAGGATTCCCATGAGCTCATCTGTGCTTAGAGAAGCTGGCACAAAGCTTGGACATGTAACCTCCCCCCCTTCTCTGCACCCACCCCTCTTCAAAGGCTCACCTTCCCCTCACTATGAGCCCAGCAACTTCTGCCAAACCCCTATGCTTCATACATACAACCTCCTCCACAACCAGATACATATAAATAAAAAACATCAAGCATCAGGTAGAGTCAGGCAATCGCTCAGTCGCATCTAGGGGAAAAACAGGCAGGTTTTAGAAGGAAGAAGCACTATTTACTGTTCTGGCAGCTCCCACTTCACGTCATTGTGTGACACTACAAGGAGAAGCAAATCCAGCCGCAAACCTTCCCAAGACACACTGCAAGTTTGCTCAAGGTAGAGGGGTCAGCCCCACCTTACACTACAGTTATTTCCTATAAGGCCGAAAGACTTCATGGCCCAAGAACCAATCAGCCACACTTTCAATAACAGAGACAACCCTGCATCAGCTAATGTTAACTCAAATATTAATGTGCCTGAAAGTTCCATAATACAAGGAAATGTGGACTCCAAGGCACGGCTCAATGGTGAACTGGAGGTCAGCAAGGACAGACAGGGCAGCTACCTGCCAGCTTCTCCCTCACCCACTGTGAAAGCTGGAGAGGCCGCAAAGAACGGTGCGAATCCAGACAACACTCACACTGTCGGGGCCAGCACGGTCTCTCAGAGCACGCTGAGCTATTTACACTGCACAGCCAGCCTTGCAGGTTAAAGTACAGCTACAAACTGCAACCACCACCACCACAGGTTTTCTGTGTAATCCCAATGCATTCTGCTGAGCAGATCTCCCAACAGGAACACGGGAGCCATTGCGAGGCTCAATTAGTTACGCATCGTGAAACACTGTGCGTAGTCTCTTCCCTCCAACATTCTCCAACTATTATCTACTGCAGCTTCATCTCAATAGCGTAGCAATGCACTGCCATGTAATCCACTTCAACAAAACCAAACTACAAAGCTAGTCCCAAACAATGCAGCTACATTCTCCACCCAGTGCAGCCAAATCAAACAATGAAATCATCAACGTGATAGACCATCCTTATCTAGCCAAGTCACACCTGCAGACAGAAGCTGAAACAAACACCTATCACAACAAGCTGCTTCATCCAGTAAAACCTACCACAGCAGCACAATCATCCCTGAATCCAATTACCCAGTTATATCTCTTCTCCCCTTTCCCCCGCCCCACCCAACGAAACAACACAGGCTAAGCCATGCCAGTGCCAGTACTGACACACCTCTATCAAAGCAGCAACAGAAATCACCTTTTCCCATGAAAGGGAAAACACGTGAACACCAGCACACACCAGGATGGAGAGAATCTATCACAGCAAATGGTCGGGGCTCTATTGCTTGGAACGTTCAAGTCCAACTTGGCAAAGCACCGGCGCTAGGCAGCCTCGCAGGCCATAGCTCAGGACTGTAAGAGGGACACAAATGATCAGATACGATCCATCTTTAAGGCTACCCAGCCGAGTTACTGCTATGTAATTCCACCCCCTAGTTTACCATCTCTGCTGCTCAGCTGCATGGTCTCGGCCCACACTCAGTGCAAGACAGCTTGCTTTGCAGTGAACTTGAGAGCAAAAGGGTGAGCGCACGAACACAAGCAGCTGCCACAAGACACAAATGCACATCTTGGCTTACCTTTTTGGTAACTTATTCACAAACCATCTCTGCATTTCTATGAACTAGCCACCGTATTACTGTACTGCAAACAGAAGGAAAAAACATCCAAACTAGCTTATTCCCCCTATAGGCCCTTAAACTGCAGAAGCTCGACAGTGACAAGTGGCCAGACACTTGGAGGTGTACAGCATTATTATGGCTGCTGCAGCAGGAACAGCTGCAGTTATCACTGATTCACTTCAGTCTTTTCTCCCTCTTTGAGAAGGAGAATGTGGAGAGATGAAATAAAGGCATACCAAGTAGATAAAAGTATCAAACTTGTGGCCTTACTGTGACACGAAGCATTAAAGGCAAGAAACCTCTTTCTCTGTGTACAAGAAAGAGCACACTTCTTTTTTTTTCCCCGTGGCCTTTCTGAGACCGTCAGTCTGTGCTGGACTGAGTACGGTGAGAGCCCAAAATCAGCATGGAAAAAGCAAAAAGGCTAGAGACCTGCTGCTACAGAAAACAAATTGAGACTTTCAACACAAGCTGAGCCAGCACCCTGAAATGTAGCTGTGGCAGTGGAGTGGGAGAGAAAGAAGAGAGCGAGTGTGGAGTAAGAGACTGCCCTGGGAAGAGCAGCAGCTTCAGGTGGGACCAAGCAGAGCAGCACCAGCAGCAGGAGCTGTCTGAGCAACCGCTCACCCCGACAGCCACCGGGAAGCAAACCTCCGCACGCGCGTCCACCAGTGGATTCCCCGTGCGACCGGAGAGGTGGGGTAAGGCAGTGAATCAGCCGACACACATCTTCAGCGCAATTTTACTGGGAAGGGCACGTCCTATTTCTCCGACCCTCATTCAACCACGTAAGAGGTAGAACAGCCGCACTGGCAAAAGGTGACTCCATGACACTCAAGACACCCCAAGAGCTACCACTGGTTTTCACCACATGCTGCTCTTACCAGTTTTGTTAAGCGATTGCTTATTTTGCACACTTGCAGCTGAACAGCACATGTTGCTTTTTAATAAGCTGCTGCTTAATAAAGTACTTGATTACACACCTCATTGATGAAGAGTGCAACTGGGAAACAAGAAGGACACAGGAAGTGTTATTCAATGCTTTTATTGAACTGTCAGACTCCCTTAAGACCATATAACAGTAAAAGCAAACAGATAAATTGACATGAGTATTCTACACCCCACACACCTCCCCATGACACTTGAGGATATGGGGACACAGGACACTTCAATCCCTTGAGCCAGTCCCAATTTCTAGATATGGTCCCTACTAATGGCTTTTAGCTACACCTTTAGATCTGCCCCTACCTCTAAGCAAAAGCTGTCTTCCTCATCCTTTCCCATGAATGCATAAAGCACGTGCTTGTAACACAACTAGTATTGGACCCATCAGCATTCAAGAAGGTTTGTCAGAAACACCCCCTTACCTTCTGTACACCAATTGCATGCTGGACCCAGGAAAGCAACTTCAACCAGTCAAAGTCTGTCCAACTCTATCCCTTCCAGCCATCGTGAGTACTTGCAGCCTAGCTGAAAACTAACTCTAGATACGACATAATTAATTTTCAGGAGACAAGCTTCCTGTTTCAGCCAGCCAGGTGGCCACACGCTCACTGGTGCTGGCACAAAGGAGGCAGCAAGTGACTGACGGCACAGGCATGGAGAGACGTAAGCTGGTTGTTCAAATACACTTGTATCCTTCTCCTGCCAGGTCCCTCTCCTCTTTTTGCTTAAACAAGGGCAGGAAATACATCGGGTACCTAAAGAACTGCTGGGGCTAAAGACACAGTGTCAATATACATGTCATCTGGACACAATACAACTCTGCTTGTCCAAGCGAGTCATCAGTAGATGGCCTGACTACCTACTGTCACGGCTCTTTCCATAGCAGGGTTTGCAGACCTCATCCTTTAATCAAACTACACCATTATCACACAACAGACTTTCAGCTGACATGTTCACGTGCTCCATCTGCTAGAAAGGCAGTGGCCACTTGCACCAGGGGCTCCTCAAACGGTACATGGACCATACTCTACTCAAAACAGCTGCTGATTTGGGGAAGATACCATGTTCTGTCATTCCCTAATAAACCACAAATCCCCTTTACTTATAAGTTACTTTCTCAACATCAAGAGCTATCTTGTTAATACTAAGATGATTACATAGCAGCTTGCAGCCAGTCACCAATTTCTGGATGGTCCTACCTTATCCTGAAACAGTATGGACTTCCCTATGTTTATGTGCTGGCAGTAAAAAAAGGTGGCATATGCAAAGTCCTCACAGTCTCCCAAAGCCAGGAATCCCTCCTCATGCACGCCAGAGAAATGACTGCTAATCCCAAATCTGCACAGCATTACCTCTTTGCTCAGTCTTTTACAAGAAGTGACTCTCAATCAAAAGAAGAATAGAGAACTTGTCACCCAGACTCCTTTGGCTACATGAATGCAGGGACTACTCAATCTTCACTAGGCTCATCACAATCTCCACAGAGAAAGTAAATCTTCTTGTACATGTGGTGTGTATACAACACACTGTTAATTTCTAAAACAGGCAGGTTATTGCCCAAAACTACCTCCATGCCTTGAAGCACAGAGAAAGGGGCTGAGGAAAGACAGGCTCACTTAATATTAACACCTTGATGACCTACAAGCATAATGACAGGGGAAGAGTGGGCAAGACTCTGCCATTACAAGGAAGACAAGTTCCTTCGCATAGCTCAGATTAATTTAAGAATTTAAGACCACAGGACAGACCACTCAAAAACTGTAAGAATCTATTTAATCATGCCCATGCAAACGCAGTATGCATGGTCATATAAAATGAGCCTACCTGTGCCTGCCCGTCCACATATCTTGAGCAAGACAGTGCAGACACCCTTCCTCCCATGCTTTCCCCTCCCCAACTTCTATCACCACAGACATGGACATTTCCCAAAGAATCAGTCTCTCCTGAAGTTCATTCAAAACAAGGACGACCACAACCTTCTACTCTCCACCCTTAAAAAGTGCAGTCAAGACAACCACTGACAAAGCACAATACAAACTCAAAGGCTCAGAGAATAAAGTGTTTTATGACATTTCTCACGTAACCATCCCCTGCTCTCAGACAATGGTATCTCCACCAACTAGTCTCTTCCTTCTTCTGACAAGCACATGGATAACCAACAGTAGCCATGATGTAAAGGCTATTTAAGTAATTATTCTTTTCAGGTATTTACAAAAATAATTCTAAAATAATCTTTTGCAACAGACTTGTTGCCCATTACACTCATAACCATCACTTTTAAGAGCTGTAACACTAACACTTTTTGTCAAAAATACAACTATGTGGACATTAAACTTTCTTTTTAGTCCATCTCACAACACTTCAGTGTGTTTTTAATACAATGCGGATGAATGGCTATCCTAGATAGCTGCTGGTTTGGTACCACTCTTTGCACAACTCCTTCCCCAAAGTAACCAAGGAGATGGATGTTTATGGACACTGATGAGCAGACTCAAGGTGCACGCAGCCAGACACTTGAAGTCGCTTTCGATTTCCCAGCTGCTATTATGTAAAACAACCTTGAACTACTTGGTCCACCTGGGACTAGAACAACCTCCTGGCAAATTCTGACAGTTCCAGAAACCAGTTTGGGGGAAAATAGCCAAAAGAAAAACCCTACAAAACCCCAAAGCCTAAGCTACAACTATCTGCCTCTCTACAGGAATGCTACGAACGCTTCCCCTTGCTGCTCACACCATTTCAGCTTCACCAGCGTTAGTGGAATCTGCAGGTGCAGGTCAGCCACACTGCTACCAGGGCATTAGGCAGGCTGTGTAACCTGCAGCGCACCATGGCATCACGCTGACCACAGCTCAGTCTCAGCATACTCCAGCGCAGCTTCCAACATCAGCTCAGCTCCACCTATGTTAGCAATGCCGGGAGCAGTCTATGTACATTACAACTGGAGCTTTAAGCACTTTATGTGGAGCGTCACTTGCCTTAGCAGCAGCCTGTCTGCTCTAGAGTTCCTACTATTGTTAACACTGATAAAGATCAAAAGCTCTAGCAATAAGGGATTTTTCATGAAGTGTTTTAACAGTATTTCCCTAATATATGACAGGCTTCTGCAGCTTACTACATCATGTTAGCAGTTAACAGCCCCAGCACCAGTTAGCATTACATGCAGGAGTCCAGTGGATAACGCAACAGCTTTCCCCGAGCTGCTTTCGTAGCTTTGTCTCCTGTCAAAACTTCCATCTGCTTTTTGGCAAGTACGTAACATCTTTGGAGCCAGAAGTGATCCCTTTTCCCTCACTTTTCTGGGTTTATTTTTTTCTAAAATTTTGATTGGGACATCAGCATGAACAACCATGGGTAAAAGACACCTGCATCAAGCTTGACAGTAGCCCATTCTTCAGAAACTAATCGGTGAGGGGGAAGGATGCGGAAATAATGGATGGGAAGACAGGACCAAGACGACACCCGTTTGTTGTTCAACATGTAGTAACACCACACTGCTTAAGCAGAAGGCTTGGGAGAAATAAGCCACCACCTATCAGTTCAGCACAGAAAAAAACAAGTGCTTTCTCTTTTCATTTCAGCATCCCTTCACTAGGCTTCCAGAACGAAAGATAAGAAACTGTCCTCGGGCATAACTCCTCAGGCTGCAATCTTGTCAGTTTTCATAAGCTAAGTGGGGCTGGGATGGGTCAGAACAGGACAGACCTCCTCCGAGGAAAACCCAAAGCTACAGCAAGCAGTAATTCCCCAGGATGCTGCAAGGGAACATCACCCACCACGCCTGTCAGAATTCCTAGGGGCGACCCACACGCCTTCCTCCACGTTAGCTGTCACCCTACCAGGTGCCTGCTCTCGCTCTCTCACTCCAAGTGAGCAGTTTTTCAAGGCTCCCCTAAGTGTCACTTCCTTCCAGCGACGCCCGGGAGATCAGTTTGCTGCCCGTGAGACCAGTTCTTGTCCAGGACCACCGCCACCAGCCCTCCCACAAGCCCTCCCGCTGCTTCCAAACATGGGCGCCCGCACCCAGGGAGCGCAGCACTGCAAAGCAGGCATTCCCACGGGGACAGAGGTGAAGAATCGCTCTATCCCATGTGGCTCACCATCGGGTAACCTGTGTGCCAAGGGGTATGCTCTCCTGGTCTGCTGAACCTCTCGTTCCTTTGCTTTTAGACCCACATTAGCTACATGTTAGATGCAGTACGACCTTTAGCGACACAGTGCAGTGCTTCCCAATACTGGTTTCCTAGTCATGAAATGTAGGATCTTCAACAGAGCAATGACTCTTCTAAGGAGTAAGGCACTTCAAAGAACTCCAGCAAGCAAAGACTCCATGTACACAGTACTCCACGATGCTACATGATTATATCAAAGCTGCTGGGATGAAAAACTGACATTTGATAAATAACATGGGGTCACCTAGAAGATCTCAAAACACTGCATGTAAAAATGTTATTTTGACAAGAAATTAAGCAATTGTATAATCAGGTCTATTATCAAATCTACTGCTTTGACATGATCTTATAAAAGTCTGAAGAGCATGCAATTCCAATTGCTGCAGGATCCTCCCTCACTCAAGATGTACGCGCTTAATATTCTTCTAGTTAGCCACGCATGTATAGCAAAGCCCAACATACTTCAAAGTATTTACTGTACTGTATAAACAGAGCGCTATTTTCAAAGACTCGTAACTGTCAAATCAAAGCTGGCTTTCACAAGAACATTCAGAAGCATTTCTGCTGGATGGTGGCTATTTGCCTGACAGTTTCAACTTTCTATCCCCAACCACAAGAAGGTTAAAATTTATATATATATATATTTTTTTTTATTTTTTTAATGAGACAGAAGAAAGCATTTTCTTGTTAACAAGCTGTCAAGCCATTTTGGCGTGAAGTTCTTCACTCTCTTCTTGTACGTACATACAAAATGTGGTGGAAAACTTCAATAGCAAAAGTTCCGAGAAGAGTTTCTCCATACATAAGGACTGCCTAAACTCTCCATCGTAACAGCTCTCACTGTAGAAGCTGTGGCTGCTCACCTCAACAGGCTACAGCTTTGTTTTATATCACACTGCAAATACATTTCTAATCAATCCTCAAACAATACCAGATTGGTACATAGATAAACATACTGCCATTTCACAGGCAGTGGAACAGCAATATCATGACACTCGAAGAAGTCAGTTTAGCAAAATGCAGAGAGCACAGCTCTAAGCAGCCTGAAAAAGGGTCTGCACTGCTTGATCTTACCCAGCGTTTTTACCAGTGAACCACTAAAACAGAATTTTCCTTCAGGTTTTGTATAATTCTATACATACTGCAAAGGTGGCTTCATGCAACATACACGAGCAGACTTACAGATTTAAAGCTACGTGTAGATCACAGGTAATGTGATTGAGCAGATAAATCACAGGCACGTTATGAGCCAGGTTGCCTTCTCAAGTTCACCACCAAATCCAACCTACTCTGGTTTTAAAAGAGCCCATGGGCCCCAGCCGCCCTACTGATTAGGTAAAACAGATCTCTGCACCCTTTGTTCAGAAGGCATAGAGGACAACAACAGGCACATGGAGACCATCCGGTAACAAGATGGGTGACTGATTTAAAGCTCCCTTGCTCTGCTACTGTGCAGACAGCCCCACCAGAAAGCTAAGCAGAAGGAATACAGTGGCACTGCTTTCTTAAGAGGCCAAACACCCGTGAAAACAAGACAACCAGCTCAGAGTAACTGCAAATGCTAGGAGTTGAGCAAGCAGCTGTATGGCTATCCGTGCCTGAATCACAACTGCTCTGAACTCAATACAGAAGGCAGCAAGCTCTCCCTCAATGCTATATGCAGTTAAATTATTGTGTATATCATACACTCCTTTTGCCATAGATTGTACCACTAGGGAGCACTTAAAATCAGTATTGTTTTCAAGACTACAGCACCCAGTTTTCAGTGAACTCTCAGAGGACATTGCTCCGCCACCTCTCAGCCTTGCTTTGTTAAAAGAAAATATGTCACTGGTAAAGCATACTTTCTATTTTCCTTCCTTCAGAAGGATTTCATTGATTCTGATGAGGTTTTAAAAGCAAACAAACAAGCCAACCACCTTACAGTTCCACTTCTCATCTCTGTTCCATATTCCACAGCCTCCTTCTCAGAGGCCAAACACAGAAAAGCTCACCTCTGCTTTTACATCTATCTGAAAAAACAGAATCTTGGAGCATGTCTATCTACCCTAAAGAGGTGACACTCATTCTTCAGACATAGTAAACCGCAATTTCATAACAGTCTTTACAATAAGTTCAATGACTGTTGTTGAAGCAGATCAAAAACAGAGCACTGAGAACTTACTCTAATGAAGACCAGGTAGGAATAACCCACAGAAGGAGGAGTAAAACACATAAAAAGTCAGGTAGCAGCAGTTCACTTCGCAATAGCCACAGTTTGGTAGCTCAGACCAGATTTCAGGATGTATCACAAGGATCCAGTCAGAAGCCTATGCAGCTTAATGGCACATCTCACATATCGGTCTCAATCAAGTTTCCAGACAAATGTGCGAGAACCCCCCCAGCAAACCCAGGCACAAGCAGCTATTCCCTCCCTCTCTTTCCCAATATAGAAGCACATCTGTTAGACCAGAATGAAAATCAAGGTTTAGACCACAGGCTTAATACCTCTTCCAAAATGTCTACTGTCACTGATTATGATAATTGAATATTCTTCATATTCCTACAGACATCTGATCCTTTTTAACTCTTGTTGAATTCTTGCTCCTGATGATTCTCACAGCATGAGCTTCACTGCTTAATTGCAACCACAGTAAATAGTCTATCATCAATTTACACTACATGTTCTGTATCATCAGTCTTGAAGCAGCAGAAACTTTTCCATAGCTAAACCACCGCACTCTACTTTTTGCCTTGTTTAAAGCTTCTTGAAGAGGAATTCTCTTTTTATAGGTTGCATACATGTTCAGAGATGAGAAACGCTTTTGGCAAAAAGAACAAGGTAAGCTGAAGGAACTGTTCTCAGGCAAGGGAAGCTGTAACAAATAGGTGTAAATAACATTTAGCAAATTTAGCAGACTCTTAGGGGTATAGTTAGATGAGCACTGCTTTTGGCAGCAACGCCACCTTAAAAAAATGCTGCTACCAGTATTTTACTTCCACCCCTGTACCACACGGTCTGATGTGCCCGTACAACCGTTCGTGTGGCGAAACAGCGAACCAGCTTGGCAAACTGATGCAGGCAAAGTATAACTATCTTTTTGCCAGGCTGCCTATAATCCAGATCAGTTCCTTGACCATTTCAGCACACAGCTGCTCCACCAGCAGTACCTGCACACACAGAGGGGTGGTGCAGAGTCAAAAACAGGCAAGAGCCGAGGACTCCCCAAAAGCCAACTCCAGCACTGAAAGAACTGCGCACAGGCATACAAGCAGAAGGCAGCCAGGCCTAGAGGTAAGGCTATAGTCACAAAGTACAACCCAGCTTATTCCAAAATATCAACAATGCTTGCATTAAAGTCAACATGGGAACAGTTCCTTTGGATTCAGCACACACTAAAACATCACCTTATGTTTTGCTATTGTTGATAACTAGAGTTTGTAAGACCGCATGGTCTTAAAGGCAACTCTTCAGAAATTTCCCAACAGATGGGTTCTTTTGTCCAAATTATGAACAAGGTTGCCGTTCTTCTGCACTTGTGTAGTCCCTACCACAAAGAAGATCCAGATCCAAAATGGTTAAACTTTTAAAACAGAAAAAACCAAACCCTAACAGACAAGCAAAGGTACAGGGGAAAACTCTCAGACAAAAATTCAGCAATGACATCTCCTTCCATTCACAAATTATTCTGAAAACTTGAGTTAACACCTTCATTTCGCCAGCAGGAAGACCAGAGGGACTCCATCAGAGCTTGTAAGCAGGAAATTCAAGCCCATTGCAAATCTTGCTGGGTTAAAGGACTTCATATCTATGTAAACAGACCACAGACCTTACCAAGGCACACAGATTTCTGTGAAGTCCAAGGCCATGCAAACTAGATAGAAGGATTTTACGAAGGCTGCCTGCATCGCTCTGAAGAAATTCTGGTAAACTTCTAGAAAGCGAAAGAGATCAAACCCTGCTAGGTAGCACAGCTGACATTTAAGATGGGAATTAGTTTGAATACTCACTTGAGTGTAAATCGCCCCACAGGATAAAGTTGTTGTGGTTTGGTTTTTTTTTTCCCCCCATTGAATTCATAAAAGACCAACTAAATTCCTAAGCCATAGGCACAATTTTTAAGCAACAGAACTGACACAGCATGTCAGGAACTCAAGAGAAAGAAAAAAAAAATCTAGAAAGAAGCATGCAGAAATAGGTACAGAAAGTCAATACATTACAGAGTAGCAAGCCTTTGAATAGCTAGGAAATACAAATCAAAGGTACTCCATTCTTATCCACCTCAAACATATAAACTGTTCAGAAAAGCTGTTGTACATGAATATTTCAGCCTTGTGGCTTACAGTTGCCTTAGTTTCTATATTTGGATATTTAGTGACAAATGTAGTTTCTCTGGCTGTGGACTAACCCTAACTGAAAACAATCCAAGTACACGAACTGTAAAGATGAAATGCAAGATGGGGGGGGAACAGCACAGGGAAGAGAGTCCACACCCTTTGTATTCATAATACACAGAAGAGATCTACAAAGTTTTTGGTTGTATGAACCAAAACCTACTTATTTTCTTTCACATTAGAATTCAGGTCCTGCCTAGGTTAGAAGACTATGTCGAGCGATAAACAAATTACCTGATGACAAGAGAGGAAAGTAAAACACCTCTCCAAAACAACAAAAAAACCCCAATAGAGAGACACCTATACACACACCCCTAGCCCACAAAAAGATGGTTACAATAGTACCGTCATAATTTAGCTACTTCTCTCACATCAGAGCGGACTGCAGTTTCTCCCAAAACACCTTCATTGCATCTATGCGCTAAATAATCTGTATTGGGAAAACTATACCGGGAAGTCAGCAACAGAACTTTCATCAAACATAGCCAAAACCAAGTGCATACATACGCACACAAAATACATCCCTAACATTAGAAATTCTTTCAATCTGACCAAAGATGAGCAGCTGAATGGGAGGGGGGCTTAGACAAAAACTTGTTTAGGGTGGGGGGTTTTTTTGTTTGGTTTTGTTCACACTTATTTAACGTCAATGATTGATTAACATTTTGGATAAAGGAGGTCTTTGTTAGCGATTCAGCATCTCCACCCCTTCAATTAAGGTGTTAAGAGTTCACAACAGTGCAGTGAGACCCCAGATCCCCAGACCCCTCTCCAGAAAAAAAAACCCAACCCAAAAACCAGATCAGCAAAAACAAACGCGCCCAAAAATTCCAAAATCCCAAAACTGACATGGTTGCTAACTCCAAGTTAAAAAAAGAAAGCTGCCTTTCTTTTGTTGTTTGAGGAGGGGCCAGCAAGGGAGACAGGGAAAGAATATGAGCCCTTGAGCCATTTTTATGCTCTGAGTAAGAAAAAAGGACACATTCATCAAAAATAATCTCTTTGGAGCTCACTGTAAAAAAAAAAAAAAAAAAAAAAAA
>Ga0065711_1034000_pt1 | contig 24457 bp, 13 predicted proteins | sample Hoacrofraction12_FD_59098 | JGI IMG/M metagenome (GOLD analysis project Ga0065711, IMG submission 59098) | Hoatzin crop microbial communities from Cojedes, Venezuela - Epithelial fraction 12 v2 (version 2) | ecosystem: Host-associated > Birds > Digestive system > Esophagus > Crop | place...
TGTCAATGCCCCCTTCCCTGGCCAGGGATCCCAGCTGCTTGGCTTCCTTGCCCTCTAATTCCAAGCTGCTGGCCCCGTTATCCCAGCACCGCAACAGCCAGGTGACAATGTGCTCGCTAGGGTGGCGGCTGAAATCTTTCCGCATGTCTCGCAGCTCGCTCAGGGACAGGGACCGGGTGATGATCTCTGGTTCTGCCTCCTGCTCCCTTAATGGCCCAGGTTCGGGTTCATCATCATCCCTTATGGGGCGAATTGATTTCTTTATGTATTTGTCTTTCTATACAGGAGTGACTGATACCGACATGGGTTGGTTTTCAGGTTTAACCACTGTGCCCACTGTGGGGGCTGTGCCAGCTGTGGGGGCTGGGGCTGCAGAGCCAGCTGTGGGGGGCTGGGGAAACCGCAGCATCGGTCACTTGGTTTTCGCCCCCTTCCCCCTTAGAGCACTGAATCAGGTTGAACAGGGCTCGGTAGGTGTGGGCCAGACCCCAGCACGTTGCGGTGATTTGTGTCTACCTGGAGTTCCCAGGGTGGTAGCACACTTCTTGCGGATATTTTACTAGTTTGTCCAGATTCTGCACTTGCTCAGGGGTGAGGTTCAAAAACACTGGGGGTGTCCACTGCCCTAGACACCTGCCCATGCTGTCCCACACACCCAGCCACTCACAGCTATCCAGCCCCAGGGCAGGTCTCTGCACGATGTTTTTAACTACTTATTTAACCCTAAACAAGACCTCCAACCCATTCAGGAGACAGAACAATAGGAACATGCTGGCCTGAGCATCCCATGGCTATTCAAAATTCTCAAGAGCTGTTATGACTAGCCCCAAGGACAGAGGAGGGGAGAAAGAGTTGGGGGAAAGTGTCCCCTCCAGTTTTTCCCATAGAGTGGGTTTGATTATTAATAAATTGAGAGGTAGCATCTGAAGTATGGAAGTGACCGCCGTGCTGCATGCAAATACAAGCCTAACTTCATGCCCAGTGATGATGTTATATCATAAGTCAATATTACACAGTGCAACAAAATTATAATCCTGATCCTTTTCCCAGAGGTGCTAAATGTCATCACAGGGAACACGTACAGCAGGTAAGGGTTTACGTACCACAACCAAGTGACCAGACAAAGCAACATTCTGACCAGTGGCTATTTAACTAGTATCATAAATGCATGTAACAAATGGTAACAAAGTTGTTTTAACACGTTCTAGTCAGCCCTGTCATTATCTCAACCCTTGGGGCCCCACTTGGGTGCCCAAAAGGACTGTCGTGGTTTAGCCCTGGGCAACAAAGAACCATGTGGCTGCTCAGTTGCCCCTTGCCCCTCCCTCCACTGGGGTGGGGAGGAGAATGGGAAGAAAAAGGCAAAACTGGTGGGTCAGGATAAGGACAGTTGAACAGAACAGCAAAGGAAGCGAACAGTAACACCACCCCTACTGATAAGAACAAGGGAATACAGAGCAGCTCTCCCACCGCCCATGGGCTGTCCCCCCTACTGGGTTCTTGTGAAAATTAACCCTATCCCAGCTGAACCAGGACAACTCCTGTTTCCAGCAGCTTGTACCTTCACCAAACTCCAACCGTCCTGTCTTAAGCCTTAAAAAGTGTACTTCAAGTTGATGCTCTTTTGGAAAACTTGACATTTGTTTGCCACAATTTCTGCAAACAGACTTAAGGAAGTATACCATGGTTTTTACTCATGTTTAATTCTGCTAGCATGAAATAGAAGTGCTTCAGGGTCTTTCAAACTAGAATTGGAAATTTGACAGGGAATGGCTTTTACCAGATACATATGCAGTTTTCTGTCCTGTGAAAATTCACAGGAAAACTCATTGTGACTGAGTTCTTTAAAGCCCTGAAAAAACTGCAGTTTTCACATGTGTTAGAGGTCAGCAGCTAAACTTTCCAAGATTTGGTCCTTAGCTTGTCACAGCTGTGTGCGCGTATGCCTCTTGCAAGCCTAGGTCCCTTTTGATGGTCTTTTGGCTGGACTTCTTCCAGCAGCACACATGGGAGAAGATCAGTGAAGCCTGGTAATTTTGGGTCTTCTAAGAGTAAAGGGAAGCAGGGCAGGGGGTGTGCGCAGGTAGGCACAGAGCTTGGAACTGGGAATAACAGGAGGTCCTCAGAAAGTTCAATGCTGAAGCTAGTTGGGAATGGAGGCTTCAATGGGGATGCAGAACGATACTGGAAATGTGTAAGGAAGTTGGCAAAAGAAGCTGCCAGGTAGGGGGAGAGGTCAGAGTGACAAAATAGATGCAGAAATGGCTCACAGGGTAAAAACCATGGATGGTGACTGAAAAAAGTGACTGCTTGAAAGCAAGAGGGTGTGGATAGTAATGATGTATGTGAGATGAATGGGACTTGAAGAAGAGAGTGTGCAGTGTAGAAGGGACTTTACTGAGAAACAGTAAAAAATACCACCACCACCAAAAAAACCCACCTGATCCCTATCCTCTGGGAAAGTATTAGATATCCTGAAATAATAATGGTACTCAAACTACACTGTCATTAGCTGTCAATACATACCTGAAAAGCCTCAAAGCAGAACGACTTAACTTTTCCCTACAGTCTATGCAGATGATTATCAACTGCTACTGCCAAGTGAAATCTGTTGACATAACAGTTGCTGCTTTGGCTGGTTTCAACACAGTTGATAATTTCTGATGCCTGTAGAAAACAACACGAGAGAATGTTTTAGTTTAATTTCCTGTGAGTTCAGTAAATAAAACAGTTGTTAATGATGCTAGATTGATGATTTGTGAATTAGGAAATGCTAGAATTAAAATGGCTTACACACCCTTGGTTCCTTTGATGTTTTATTTTAGTGTGTGTGCATTATGGTAATTTTTAGTTCCTTCTGAAAAACAGTTGTATATTTCTGGTTCTCTGTCTCTCTTCCCAACCAAAAGATAGTTCACTTTGAGCATCCGACACTTTTTCCTTGTTTATCATGTTTCTTCGTGCTTTATTCACTGTACTTTTTTCAAATTCTGTTTACAAATCAGAGTGACTTTCTGTGGTACAGCATACTGTCCAAAATTTGCATCTCTTCACATCTGCTGTACGTCATCAGAGAAGTCTTCTCTAATTGCATCTCTAACATACACAATAGTAAGGCTCTCAGCCGCATGTAATTCCCACTCAGGTCAAAATTCTTCCATAATTTTTCATTTCCTGTTTACTCCAGTTCAGTTCCTCAGTTGTAGATCTGTTAACTTGCTGAACTGGTTTTAATGAGGTCCTTCAGGTATATTTACAAGCAGAGTAACATTGTAGTGTTGTATCTTAAAGCCAATCACATTGTGCTGTAACTACTACAGTAGAATTTGCAAGTTAATATTTTATCTGAAAGTAAAAAAACCCCAAACATTCCTGCTATTTGCTTAGGCCTTAGCCATTTTTCCAGACTTCTAGAAGTTAATTTAGCTTCCAAATAAATGTTTGGAGGCGAATTCAGTTTTTCTAGCCCATGTAATGGGGAGACAGGATGGCTAGGAGTCAATACTTACAACAGCATATTGTTAGAGTACAATGGTAAGCACTTGTAAGTAAGCCTTAAATTCACTGCAGGAGCTACGTCACCCTGTTCTAACTGTAGAAAAACTTTTAATTTTTTTTTTAATTAAAACTTATATATAAAATCTTTTCTTTTCTTGCTATGAAGAGCTACTGCGTGGTAACATGTCTGTTCACATTCCAGTTCTGCTTGTAATACTGTGTATTAAAGAAGAGCTTATATTTCAGTTACTCAGCAAAAGTTGTTGTTTCTTAAGGCTTTTAAGTTGTTTCATGTTCTTAATTTATGGATTGAGAAAGCATTTGTCAGTGGGCTTCCACCGTAGTGATCCTTGCTAAGCAGCAGCTACAGTGTAACTTCCCATTGCCTTGAGAGCTGGCTGGAGGCTTTGGAATACTTAACCATGCTCAGTTATAGTGATACTGTTACTGATGTACCTCTTCCCCTCCTACCCACCCCCCAACTCTGCACAATTACAAACCGAGCTGATATATATTCTGTTCTCTTGTTAAGGTTAGAGACTTATTTGCTCTTGCTCGTAAAAATGCCCCGTGCATTCTCTTCATTGATGAAATAGATGCAGTAGGAAGGAAGAGAGGAAGGGGCAACTTTGGAGGACAAAGTGAGCAAGAGAACACACTCAATCAGCTTCTAGTAGAAATGGATGGTAAGTGTTTCACTTCTCATATTGCATTATAATAGCAAGTATAAGGGAAAGAACTAATGTGTTTACTGGTTAATCTGTTAACCAAGATTTGGGTTCTAAAGAATGGTGACTCATTTTGCTGCAGCCTGGTGTTTTCCTGAAATTCGCTGAGCAAAAAGACCTATCATTCTGCATCCGAGAACTCTCTGTCAAAGTAGAATAGGCAAAAAAAAATTCTTTGCATGAGACTAGTCTGTCTGTGGGAGGAAAACAAAAAGCAGCAAAACCAAAAACAAACCACCAAAAAAAAACCCCAAACAAACAAAAAACACCACCGAAACCATCTCGCCATGCTGGTTCTGCAATTTCCTGAGCAGCTAATCTATTATTGCATTTTGAAGATAAAGCAGGGTTTGATATGGTACTTCACAAAGCAGAGCCCAAGGCCACTTTTTTGCTTGTTACGAAAAGCTGGACAGTAGTCTAATGAATGGAAGTATTTTCAGCTTTAATAAGATTGATTGTTTAACCTCTCAGTTCTTATGTGGCCCTGTAAAGCAGACAGGCTTTCTATTTGTATTTTATTTTTTTCATGGAAACTATATTTACAGATTTTTTCTTTATTATATTTCTTTGACAGGATTTAATACAACCACAAATGTAGTAATTTTGGCAGGTACTAACAGGCCAGATATTTTAGACCCTGCTTTAATGAGGCCAGGACGCTTTGACAGACAGATTTACATTGGTAAGTTTTATCTGTATTGCTGTATGCTTTTGCGTTTGCAGAATCCCACTGAAATCACTGGAGCTAGTTACATATGTAACTTCCTCGTGTGCGTCCAATTAGAAAATATATATATATGTGAAAAGTAAAAATGTACTCTTTGATCTTAAAGGACCCCCAGATATAAAAGGAAGAGCATCTATTTTCAAAGTTCACCTTAGACCTCTGAAATTAGACACCATCTTAAATAAAGATAACCTAGCAAGAAAACTCGCATCACTGACGCCTGGCTTTTCTGGTAAGTGACTCCTAACGTCACTGTTCTTCTGCATGGACTGTATAAGCTGTAGATATTTTATTTCCTTACTACTGCTGGTTTTCTTGCATCTGGTCTTCTGGATGGCACTCTTACTTTATTTTATTTATGGGTACAGCATGAAATTGTCTTTGCCTGTTTGAGCAAGTAGGAGATTTCTGAGGATCTTAAGTTTTGTCTGCCTCAATCAGGGTGACACACCAAACAGCAGTTTCTTCTGTTTTCAGCGAAACCAGTCCGGAGATTTCTCAGTGCTGTCACTCGTGTATTCTTCCTTTTAATATGTTTGTTGCATTCTTTGAACACTACTACAGAAGAGCTTGCTTTTGTGGAGTTTGTGTGCACATTCTGTAGGGGGTTTTCTGGTTCTGAATGGGAAGAATTGTCCCTGGAAAATGTACTGTAACCTTGTGTTGAATTAGGAGTGAATGTGAGAACTTTCATTACTGGCGTGTAATTGAATCCATTTAAAATCTGTGGTGACCAACAGCTGAATTCTGTTTTTGTGATCTATGTAAAATTGGTTTTTTGAGGTCTGATTGTCAACATTTCTGGCAATTGATGGCTTGAAGCCAGTAATGTGAAAGGATAGGCTCGAGACACATCAAGGTCCGAGCTGTACTGGATCCATATGTAGGAAACTTACTCTGCTAAATACATATTCTAGTGTAAGTATAGTCTGTTGCAGACAGAAAGCTTACAGAGCGTGGGATATATCAAACAAATACTTGATAATAAACTCTGGTAGCTGTCTACCTAAGAGAAAAATCCTAAAGCCTATAACCGTAGTACATGTATTTCAGTACCTCTGAAAGAGTTATGCTGTGTGTAATGAACTATTTCAGAGAGCATTACCTTTCATTTTCAAGCTTCATGAGAATCTACAGAAATCTAATTCTAGATAAGGTTATCTTTATGCTAGACTGTGAGAAAATTGTTGAAAATGATCAGTAATTCATGCCTTCTCTGCTTTTAGGTGCTGATATTGCTAATGTTTGTAATGAAGCGGCTTTAATTGCTGCAAGGCATCTCTCAGATGCTATAAACCAAAAGCATTTTGAGCAAGCAATTGAAAGAGTTATTGGAGGTAGGTGAATTGCATGAATTGTTTCTCAAAAATTGTAATATATATATTCTATAATATATATAGAAAGCAGTGGTTTGAATCTTTCTCCTGTTATTCAAGGTTGTATTTTTTTTTCTCTCCTAAACACACTTGAGATGTAGAAAAGAAGTGTTCTGTCTATATTGCTGACATCTGTAGAGGAGAAGGGGGTAGGGAGAGAAATTTCATCAGGATGCCTTTCTGCTTTCTTCAAAATTGCAAGAGGAATGGTTGTTTGGATTTAGCAGTGCATTTAACTGCCGTTAGCCTGGGATAGTCTAGAAAATTACTTGATTTTTAAAGTGCAAATGTTTTATTTAAATGTTTCAATAATCTTAACTTATTCTTTGAAACTAGAAAATCTAATCAAGGGCAAGGTTACAGTAAAACCTGAAATATACAAATTTCTAAAACTTGGAAGTTTGGGGTTGGGTTTTTTCAAAATTTTTTCAATAGATTGTGTACATGGCATCTTAAGTATTGCTCACCATCTTTCTAAATGAGATAAGGGATTTCAATGGAGAAAGGCACGTCTGAAAGTATTAATCAAATTTATTTTATAAAGGTTTGGAAAAGAAAACTCAAGTACTGCAACCAGAGGAGAAAAAGACAGTAGCATATCATGAGGCAGGGCATGCAGTTGCAGGATGGTTTTTGGAGCATGCTGACCCACTCTTAAAGGTAAAGCAAACTAATTTGAGCTAGTAATTTAATAGTAGCATGGACAGCATCTTTTTCTTTCCTTCACTTCCCTCTGCCCCCAGTGTTGAGAGGGTATTAAAATATGTAATCTTGCAAAAGATAGTGTGTTTAAATTTGAGAGTACTTTTTTAGTTCGCTTCTTGTAGCTTCCTTAACTCTGTCTGATTTCGCTGTTACAGGGTTTGTACTGTAAATGTCCTTGAAAAGTGAAAGGGACCAGATCTTCCCATGAGTCTGCCTGCCTTGATAGCAGCTTTTTCTAGCTGAGGCTTTTAGCACAGACCAGTGTTATAAGTTAATCTTACCAGGTTATGCAGGTGGATGCCTCTTCAGGAATGTAACTATAAAAGTGATCATCTGGAGGCTGATTTTGATTTTCTTTTTGGATGCACAGCTTGACGAGTGTAAGATAAAGGGAAAAGCACCCCAATCTCCCAAATTTCCTTTAACAAGTTTTGCTTGGCTGTATTCTTATTCTCATCTGACTTTCAAGCTTAAAATGCATCTTGTACAATTTACTGCTGGAAGGAAAGACATTAGTAAACATGGAAACTCTTCCAACTATTCAGAATGCTAAAGATGCAGAAATGCTATGCCTGTTACAGAATACTTAAAAGCCCAATACATAACTCTAAAAGAATTTTCATTAAAAGATTTTAAAAATACCATACAGTCTTTGGAAAAGATAGGACAGTGGTATTGCCTTTTTCCTGTAGTTATCCCAGTTTAGAGCTAGCCAGGGCTTTTAAGGATAAATCACAATGAGGGCAAAACTGTAACCAAATAAGACGTCTGAATTAAACTTCAAGGGTGAGTAATGGTGTAGGTTGTGGTGTTAAAAATTAGGTCAAACCGTAGAGTGCTTTATGTTTTTTAGCACTATTTAGTTCTAGGATTCTGTTAATTTTGGTTGTAGGTATCTATTATCCCACGTGGTAAAGGACTGGGTTATGCTCAGTATTTACCCAAAGAACAGTATCTTTATACCAAAGAGCAGCTGCTTGACAGAATGTGCATGACTCTGGGAGGACGTGTATCTGAGCAAATCTTCTTTGGAAGAATTACCACTGGTGCCCAAGATGACTTGAAGAAGGTGACCCAGAGTGCATATGCTCAGGTATGTGCTTAAGGGAGACTTCTTTTTACTTACGATTTTCCTTACCTACTATCTAACGTGAATACTTTGAAAGGATGCAGTTTGATCAGGTATGTCCCTCAAAAGCCTAGTTTCCAAAAATATTGTATCAATAAACGTTATGCTGTTGTTGTATAGAGATGCTGATGACTGAAGTATTTTATTATAGTCTTACAAGAGGAGTCCATGCATTAGGTTTTGATTACTATTTTACATCTGTCCTCAGGCACATATATGCTGCAGTTTGATTCAAATACATGTGGAAATTGTAGACTTTTAAAATGGAATTTAGTGCACAGATTTAGTCATCTGATCCTACTTTTTACAATTGCCCAGTTTGAAGACCCTATTTGGATTCACATATATAACTAAATCCAGAAAACCTTGTATTTAAGCACTATGTGCTGCAAATTAAGGCATTAATTTGTATTTGTATCATTAACTAGTGTAGACAAATAATTTGCAATCTTGTCGATGTAATGACTCACTTGTAGCTATGTGCTACACAGGGGTGCATTATTCTATTTCCTGCATCGACACAGAGGACGTCATTTTATAAGATACTCGGAAGGTGAGCAAGACAGACATGTTAGAGTACGCTTCTCTTCCCCCTGAGCAACACTTACCCCCCCACCCCCAAACCACACCTGCTTCCCAGTCTCTGGTGTGCTTCTTGTTGCCCCAGTTCTGGAAGTAAATGTGTAATGAAATCCTGTTAATGTTAATTTTATAGGCTCTTCAGTGACTCTTGTTCAATTTTAAATTAAAAAATGTTTAAGTACAGGCTGTTGTTCACGTTAACCAGACACACTGTCTCCAGAGAGAACTGGGGGCTTAAATAAAAGTATTGAACTTAAGGAAGCAGGTTAAGAAGGTTGGTTAAGATGGAAGCAGGTTAAGATGCTGAGAGGTCTTTGAATTCTCAATATTCTTTGTCATTCCTATAGTGATCTTGCAATACCCAGCAGAGAAGTGCCACTTTAGTAACCATCAAATTGATAGCCATGGAGTGAATACAGAAATAGCAGTTTGAACTTGTTTCTGCCTCTGCTGGAGTAAAATACAACTTTAAAACATCCGTATTTGGCAACCAGAGGAGTCAATATTCAGTAATGAGTCAAGCAAGATAAGAATCATTTTCACCTTTGTAGGGGAGTGCCTTGGGATGAAGTACAGCATATCATCTTTGCATACAATAGGACGAAATTTTCAACACCCTCTAACTGAATCCTTAGGTGAAGTTAGCTTATCCATATGGGTGACTGGAATAAGCTGGACTTTGGAAGCATTTTGAATTGGAAAAGCACCTATATTTCTGGTAAAGGAAAAGAGTTTTACTGCTTAAGGAAGGCTGAAGTGTTCTTCTGTAATATCTTAGTATTTAAACAGCAAACCATCATGCACATCACGAGTAACCACCTTAAATTGAAGGACACAAATACCACCACTTAAATCATTAAAAGCAAAGTCAGCTAGGCTACTTTAGCGTAGGTAGACTTGAGTTTTCAGGGGAGTGTTTGTTTTAGAGGAAGAGGTTGGTCATAGCGAAATTAATTCCTCCTTTCAGTTTTGTTTACCATATTTTACGTTGACAAACCCTAGAATTTTAGTCACTCCTATATTTGATTTTTTTCTTTTTCTTCTTTTTTCTTCAGATTGTTCAGTTTGGTATGAATGAAAAAGTAGGGCAGATTTCCTTTGATCTCCCTCGTCAAGGAGACATGGTATTAGAGAAACCATACAGTGAGGCAACAGCCAGATTGATAGATGAAGAAGTACGGTCGCTAATTAACATTGCTTATGACAGGACATTAAGTCTTCTAACTGAGAAGAAAGCAGAAGTGGAGAAGGTGAGCATTACAATATTTTCAGCCGCCAAGTTCCAGCTGGTAAGCCAGAATCTGAACTGAACTGAATAGATTAAAAATAGTGACTGTGTAAGTATATGAGGAAGTTTGCTCAAAAACTATTCAATGTAATCTTGGGAGTTATAAGACTTAAATAAGTAAATAGTTATCTTCTTTTGTGTTGGAACACCTCTGAGGTTCTCACAAACATGATTTAACATCCCTCCCCCCTTGTATGGTCAATATTCATTTGGAAAGTTGGAGGGAAGAGTCGTCTATTGAAGTAGGCTTTAGTAGATGTACTAGACAAGTATGAAACTTAAAAAAACCCAAACATGAAATACCAGGATTCCAATTCATTAGGCTGAAGGAAGCTCTCTAGGAAGGGAAATATGTACAGCTTCCTTTCTGTGAATGCCTTTTGAATGTTAAATAAAAAGTATCTTTGTACCATCTTCCTTCCCTGCCCCTTGGCTGCTTCTGATCTGCCTCGCTGCAGCTGAGATTACCCCTGTGCGTATTCTCTTCCTCCAGGCCAGAAAGCCCAGTACAGCAAAAGGGTAATTTTCCAGGGTAGGCATCTGATAGGCAAGACAACAGGTTTGTGTGGATTCAGTAATTGGTGGTGGTGTAGGTTACCATCCCAAAAAGATCACTGAACATGGTTTGTGCTGAACTATGTGCTCACTGGCCCAAGAAGGTTACAAACCACACCTGTGCAGTAATGTACACGTTGGTATTTTATGGTGCTTGTTAGCTTGTAACCTAACAGCAGCCCTGTTGAACCATCTGGTTTGACAGGAAGGAAACGCTTGGTTTCATCTGTAGCTTAACACCTTGCCTCAGGAGCTCTTGGCAGCAGCAAAAGACTGCTGTTCTAAAGCAACGACAGCAACAGCAGCCTATAGGGAGGGAACTTTGCCAAATCTTAAAAGTAAGATTAAAAGAAAGGGTATTTTTCTCCCCTTTGAGCATTTAGGTAGCAAAAATTATGCGTTAAGTGAACTCTGAGCAACCTGGTTTTTCTGTCAAAATTAATCAGTGCTGAATTTGGTCCCAAACTGCCTTAACAAACTCTTCCAAGGAAGAGAGCCATCTTAGGTGCTTTGTGTGTGACATAACTCGTTGCTATTCCAGGTTGCCCTACGCCTACTGGAGAAGGAAGTGCTTGATAAAAGTGATATGCTAGACTTGCTTGGCCCAAGACCATTTGCAGAGAAGTCTACCTATGAAGAATTTGTTGAAGGTACAGGCAGTTTGGATGAGGATACTTCACTGCCAGAAGGCCTTAAAGACTGGAACAAAGAGCGTGAAAAAGAGAAAGAGGAGACAACAGATGAACAGGTCGCTAGGCAGATCACAGGAGGGATGCCATTTTAACTGCAAAGCGTGCAGTGATGTTGACTTGCACTCTGGAAGAGAAACAAACTTGCCTAGTTTGTACTTCAAAACAACAACAAAAAATATTTATTCAACCAAACTGTATTAGAAATGGGTGGAAGAGTGATCTCTTGTGATGAGATAAGGATATTCTGCTCCCAATTTACATATGTGGTATCATCAGTTCACTGGTAAGAGACGCTCATCTTTCATTTGTCAACCGAAGAATCGTATGTTGGATTTGAGCTGCAGTGGAATGACAGAACCGAGCCTCTCAAACTTTGAAACAGTTCAGATTTCGTGCACAAACTCTGTGGCACTGGTCTCTCTTTTTTTAAACATCTATGTAAGCTTAAAAAAAAATCTGAAGTTTTTTGATTATTCATCTAAAGTATACCTGTATGTGACCTGTTTCCAAAAAAAGAATCGTACAAAATGCATCGTTGAATGCTTAGCCAAAAGTCTGGTCTTACAAAGTACTAGCTTTGCAAAACTGTCAGCTCTTTCATCTGACCCTTTTCCTCTCCACCTTTCATTTTGATTTTAAAAAATTTGTTTACAGAGAACTGCCATGTAAGTTGACAGTGAAACTGGACACCCACTTAAATATCTTAAAATGTACTCATGGTTCAGTGGCTGAAGTCTGAAACTCAGTTTGGCTCCTGCAGTTTTATTAGTCAGTTTTTTACAGAGTTCTGTAAGATATTGAACATATGAATGTGTTGTGTAAATACAGTTTGAGTCAATAAAATCAGTACTTTTCTGAACAAAGCCTGTTTTTTTTTTTTCTGGTTTCTTGGCATGGGATTCAGACCAATACAAAACTTCCTCTAAAGATTTTGTTAAACTAGGGTAGCAATCAGGTTGTCGGTTTCATATTGGTATGCTTAACCTGAAGCTGCGGGGTTTTTCCCTCTGCTTAGTTGAATACAGTTGTCTTAGTAATCTGCTTCTGGTTGCCTGCTGCATGACATAGCTTTGTTAGTTGGAAAATTCAGCTGTTCAGAACTGACCTTCTCCCTGTCCCAGAAGAGGAGAGGGAAGTCTGGTTGCAAGGTGGGGTGGTTAAGTGGGGAAGGAGGACAAACCAAGCTTCTCTGCTGGGTAACACATCCCTTAAGGCTCGTGACTGGGAGGGCAGGTTAAGGGAGGAAGGAGGGATTGGTTCCATCTGTGTGTTGCAACATTCTGGAGAGCAGTGGGATGACAAAGGAAGAAGTTGTCTCTGAAAGGTCAGACACAAGCTCTTGGCATATTTGAAGTAAATTGTTTATGGAAATTATTCTTAGGGGATTTTTTTTTTCTTTGTGATGAAGCTGTTGCCATCTCTGATGTTGCCTGGCTTTACAGTGAAGAGGAACAAGGGAAACACAGCAAATACAGCCATTCAGGGCGTATTTACCGGACATTCTTAGATGTTAAACAACACTTCAAGTCCAAGAGGGATACACAGTTGTTGTAGAATGAATGATAAACAGGAAAGCATGCTGAATAAAACTAAACTTCAGTTCCTTTATTACTGGAGTCAAAGTTTAGAACTATTTATTCCAATAGTAAACCTGCTTTATGAAACTTAAATCTTGCACACACAGTGAAGCAGTGACTGATTTCTGTGCATATGCTCTAGTGCTGTACCTTCCACCTACGACTGCTTTGTCAGTTCTATTTTCTGCCCCCCATTTAGCTGAATGTTTCTTGGTTGGAATAGGCAATTTGTAGCCTGAGCTGAGGACTAAATGTGCTTATGTCATAAAGGTCAGAATTCTGCACTTCTTCATTCCTTACTTAAAAATAAAAACGATAAGAAGAAACACAAACCACAACCAAATGTCCCCCAAAAAACACCCCACCCTAAGCTGACTTCACAGTGGCACTACCAGATTGTAGAAGAATAATCTTCTCCCCAGGAAACAGTTTCTCTTACCCCCCGTTTGTGCTGTCTGCTTTTAAATGTCACTCTTCTTTAGTTGCAGCACGCAATTAATAAGCATATGATAACGTAAAGTAGAGGCAAGTCCCTTTGCCCCTATTTTAGAGCATTAACTTGCTTTGTGTGGTCTTACCTCAGTAAGTCTTAATATTTCGTGCCAAAAGTGGCAGAATTTGACTGCGTTGAGATTTTGGAATCTAATATATGGAAATACAAACAACAAAAAAAAAAGCTCTTTACCCAACATGCTTGCTTAAAGAGGACTGTTAGCTACCTCATACTCACAAATTTAAGACTTCAGGTCATTTAACAAATCAAGAAAATCAAGTTTAGTCTGTGCTGTGGCTGCCCATAAGGTCATTAATTTTTGTTGCAAACATATTCAGCAGTGCTGCTTCAACTAGCAGGGGCTTGTACAGCACAGAGGCAGCCGCTGGCTCCCCTGCTCCTCCCAAAGCTGACAGAAGGAGCAGGTCTGGACCCTCTTTCCCAGGCTGTCCCTGTTCCCAGGAGGTGACTACCTTTTCCTAAGGAGATACAAATGCAGAAGAAATGGATGGAGAGGAGGAACTTCAGGATGTGGAAAAATCAAGAACCTACAGTGGCATGGTTAGGGTGGCCAGTGCAGGGACTGTCATGTCTGCAACCTGAGGGTCTGCCCGATTCCTTGCTGGCTTTGACTGGAGTGACTTTGGAAAAGAGCTGGCCCATCGAATTCGATTCCAGTTTCCGTCCCGACACCGCACCTCCTTGCCATGGCACACCTCACCTGCTCCCAGTTCTGGAGTGGTGGCAGTGGTGTAGGCTGCCCTCTCGTCCCCCCATCCTAGCGCTGGCGAGGGTGCTTGTGTCTGGGCGGTACTGGGGGCCAGACTTGGAGGCCTTCTTAGGTCTGGCTTGTGCTGGCAACCTGATTCTCTCTATTTGTCTGTGGCCAGGTGCAAAGCAGTAAAAAGCAGAGAAAAGGAAGGTGGGCTAGGCACAGAAGGAAAAGGTGCAAGAGACTAGGCTGAAAAACTAGTGGGGAAATGAAAAACACATAGGTGGGGAATGTGAAAAGAAGAGGCACAAAGCTAGGTGGGACTCAGCAGCTAGATGTCAAAATAGAAGTTTCCAAGGAAAAACAAACAGGAAGTTACTTGAAAGGAAGTGCAACTGAAGGAATTGTTCACCAAACCTGTTACTAAAACAAGTTTCAGTTTTGCATCAGGAAAGGAAGATGATCACAGTTGCTTTACTGAAGAGGAACAGGAAGCATTTGTGCTTCCCATGGCTTTCTTATGGCTTTTATGCAGGCTGGTCTGCTGATGACATTCCTACTACAGATTCCTGGGTTCATTCTGGTGCGTTGTTGTGGTGTTGTGTGGGTTTTTTTTTTCCTAAGATCATATGGAAGATGTGTCTCTTTTTTCCTAAGGAGGGCATTAGGTTGCCTCCTCCACCTCAACACATTCTAGAAATTCACATCAAACAGTTGCAAGTAAACACATGTGAAAGAATGGCTCAAAGCAGGCTCAGAGGACGTCGTCGGGTCTGGATTCCACAGGCTCTGAGGCTATAGTCTGGGTTTTGAGCCAGTGTATGAAAAGCAGTAAAGAAAGACTGGTTCACCAAGTGAGTAACTCCATTATTTAGGAACTCGAAGATTCCTGGTAAAGTATTAACTTTTTTTCCCATGGTAATATCACAATTTATGGCTGGGACCTACTTTGAATTCTGTATTACAAGAAAAGGCAGTTCCACAACCTGTAAGATGGTTGGTTCTACTTCATCCAGAAGGTATGCTAGTGCTTTAACTCAAAAGTCTGTGCCACAGCTGTATGATGGCAGGCTCTGGGCCTGTAACACATTCTGCTCCCTCTCGAAGCAAACAGCCTGCCATTTACAAAGCAGGAACGAAACCGGTAAGTTTAATGGCTTTATTCCCCATGGGTTTTGCTTTGTATTGCACTAAATGTTAATTTCTCTTTAAGGCACATTGCATTTTAGCTTAATCTCATGCCACGATAAATACATAGCCACAACATAGCCCAACATTTCTAAAACGCGTATTTAAAGGCGCTCTGTTGCTATTTGTAAGTCCGTTAGGCATCACTAGCCATCGCAAAGAATGCGGCCCCTGCGAATTTGCTGACTCCATCACTCCCCTTCAAAAGCTCATCGGGCAGCCCCCCCGATCGCTGCTGATGCACCTATGCCAAAGCCAGTCTGGCTAGCATGTTCCCACCGCCCGTCTCAACCCACGAGGTCACTCTGTATGAAAAACTTGTACTTGATTAAAACTAGTTTAGTTCCATTTCTGTGTAGAATAAAATTGGGCAGACAGCTTCAGCTTATGCGACTGACAGCTCCCTAGTTGACATACTTTATAAAATACTGTCTCGTTCCCTGAATCCCAAACTAACAAAACACAACATCATCTCGTTAGGACTGATGGATCTTTGGAAATCACACTCTGTTTGTAAAGCATCTTTTTAAGTATTGAGCAACACTTTTGCTTAGAAAGTGCTTCTGAAGGCAAGAAGAGCAAAGAGTTTCTGAAACATTTTAAGTTTGGATTTCCACAGGGTTTCTCCTGTTTGCTTGTTTTGTTGCCTAGAAACTGACCTAAGTAAGAGGCTCCATGTAGACAGAGTGTTCTCTGGTGGAGGCTCTCTAATGAAGAAAGGCTGTTTAATTGATATGAGCAGAAACATAAAGCATGCAAGGCGAGCAAATGCCCAACAGTCACTTTATCAAGGCAGCAAGCCAGCTGGGTAACAGAGACCTTTCTGCTTCAGCTTTAGTATAAGCAGATAAACTGCTGCTCATCTTTTGTTTTGCCAGCGGTGCTGAATATCATAGATAAATACTTTTATTTGTACTTCAACCTTGATCCGTCCAGTGATTTTAACCTATCTTGGTAACAAGACATCCATGGCATCTACAGGTGTGGTGAACTTCTAAACCTAGGCAGTGAGATCTATCAACACATGGCCTATGTCCCCTCTCCCACCATGTTCTGTGGAGTAACTGAATTTCAGCTACATGGCCTAGGTGGAACAGAGATAGCAACAGCACCAGTAACTGGCGATAGCCAGAAAAACAGAGGACCAGCAAGATACCGGGGTGCCACTTTAAACCCCAAGGTTTAAAGAACGCATCGCAAATGTATACATTTCACATACATAATCTGTGATTAGTCAGCAGCAAGTGATGAAGTCACACAGCATAAATGCAGCCTCTGACCTCCAGCTCACTGAATAGTGACATAGCATTGACCGCCCAAAACACTTTTGCTTGAGAGTATACTAATCTTTTTTTATTTCATTTTTAGGGGACTGGATTCAAATATCACTGTTAACAGTTACTGTACAGAATAGCTAAAAACTTTTTCTTCTTTTTATTAATGAATAATTTTTTTTCCTGGCAGTTCAGTATTGTGTATTTGGTACAGAATTAATACTTCAAACCCACAAGATTTTCTTACTCATAATTGGATTAAAATAGTGCAGCTCTATTTTGTAGATTTTCATGTCTATCTTATGTCTTCTCTTGTACAACTTTAGGGATGACAAACATTGTTTGGGAAAAAGAAGATCCCAAACTAGCAATCTCTGTCTTCAGACTCTTAGGCCAAAGTCTCAACTGAATTACTTACATTTGTCTCATGAATAGAAATAGCCTGATTTCCAGAAATGCTGAATGTCCTCAGTTCTCAGTGACCTCAATGGACTCTGAAGAGCATCTCTAACATTTGAGACCTATGCTCCTTTTTTTTTTGTTGTTTGAAGCCTAAATACAGATTTATAAGCCTAATTATAAGAAATCCAGATTTGAGAATTTGGCCTGGAAAAAAGCACACCTGATTTCTTCATTCATTGATTTCTTCTTCATCATCTTCAAATGCTTCCTCTCCATCATTTGCTGTTGCTTCTTGGTATTGCTGATACTCTGAAACCAGATCATTCATGTTGCTTTCTGCTTCTGTAAATTCCATTTCATCCATTCCTTCTCCTGTAAACCAGTGAAGGAAGGCCTTTCTCCTGAACATGGCTGAAAACTGCTCCGAGATCCTTTTGAAGAGCTCTTGAATAGCAGTACTGTTGCCAATGAATGTGGAAGCCATCTTGAGGCCACGAGGAGGTATGTCACATACTGCCACCTTGACATTGTTTGGGATCCACTCCACAAAGTAACTGCTGTTCTTGTTCTGGATGGCCAACATCTGCTCATCAACCTCCTTCATGGACATGGGACCACGAAAGACAGTAGCCACTGTCAAATATCGGCCATGTCTTGGATCACAGGCTGCCATCATATTTTTGGCATCAAACATCTGCTGGGTGAGCTCTGGAACAGTGAGTGCTCGGTATTGTTGGCTGCCTCGGGCTGTCAAAGGAGCGAAGCCTGGCATGAAAAAGTGAAGGCGTGGGAAAGGGACCATATTTACTGCCAGCTTCCGGAGGTCAGCATTCAGCTGGCCGGGAAAACGCAGGGATGTAGTTACCCCACTCATGGTGGCAGAAACTAAGTGGTTTAAATCACCGTATGTTGGAGTGGTGAGCTTCAGAGTGCGGAAGCAAATGTCATACAAAGCTTCGTTGTCAATACAGTAGGTTTCATCTGTATTTTCAACCAGTTGGTGGACCGAGAGTGTAGCATTATAAGGCTCCACCACTGTATCAGAAACCTTTGGGGAGGGCATGACGCTAAAGGTATTCATTATCCTGTCCGGATATTCCTCTCGTATCTTGCTGATGAGTAGGGTTCCCATGCCAGACCCTGTCCCTCCTCCCAGGGAATGAGTGAGCTGAAATCCTTGCAAACAATCGCAGTGTTCACACTCTTTTCTTACTACATCAAGTACGGAGTCAACCAACTCTGCCCCTTCTGTATAGTGTCCTTTAGCCCAGTTGTTTCCTGCACCAGTTTGTCCTAAAATAACATACAATAGGGAAAGAAAATATACAAAATCATTGGTAAGGTTTGGTATTTGCATGCTAAATGGATTCACATCTGTAACAAAAGCTGCTATAAATCTGTTGTGTAGGTAAGTGTGCTCTTCAGTTTTGCCTACAAATATCTTCAGAAGTATCAACAAACTTATAATATAGTCTCCTTTTGCCTCAAATCCCTGGTAGTTTTCATTTATGCCTTTGGTGGTTTTTTCCTTTTTTGTTGTTTAACCTTTGATAAATGCAAAGATGGCCTTGACTCCTTGTTTTGAAAACTTTCACACTCCCAATCCTGCTTATTCCATAAACACAAGATGACTGTTTAATATTTAAATACTTTTTGTTTATAAGGACCGTGATGCACACAAAGCTAAATCACAGACACACATTTCTAAATGAAAGGTTCTTGGACTGTTCCCACGAGACAGAGAGGCATTGTTTTCATTGAAGGATAAGACTGGGCTTCAGAAGTGCTATTTAACTTGTTGTATGAAGAGGTATAGCTTTTTTTAATCCATGGCTACCTGGCTTGAATGAAAATACTAATCAACAGAAGCTTCAAGAATGCTATTTCAAAAACTTGGAAGTGCCTTTTAGCTGTTACTTGTTTCCCTACAAACTCACTATTCTTCAGGACCTATAAAGCAACTTGCAAAATTGGATTACTGATGTTTCACGAGACTCTTATTTTCTCCCCAAGGCTTCCATTTTCTTTTTATGTGCCACTCAGTTTAAGATGGACAGTCTGGATCCTGTGCTATGTCACTATTTTGTTATTACTTAGACAACACAGAGGATTAAATGGAGGACCAGTTTTTTTAATACTCCTGTTCCTCACAGTGACTACATACACTGTGCCACTGCACTCAGTGGTAGTCTTGAGTGGTGTCCAGAAACAGCAGTAGTGTCAGAGTTAGGTATAGGGCTGTTAGCTTCTGCGTCATTCTCCAAGACTATCCTCTTCCTTCTTATTACCATGTCTCATTTCAATTCCCTGTGCATTGTGCTGGTGCCAAACATACGAATCAAGGAAACAGCTTGCTGGGATACTGTTTAATTGAGATGCACTTTATTTTCACTGAATAAATGCTTGGTTTCCTCATGATGTATTTGGTTAATTAATGCATTGTTCTGTATGTTGCTATATTTTTCTCTTTGAACCTAGCGAGCTCAGCACTTCCCATCCAGCTGGGCAAAGCACAAAATAATATCCTTCCAGAACTAAATGTTTGTAACCATCTGAGGTCCACTTAAGCAGATCCCCTACTACAGACAGGGCAACACATCAGAATGTACACTAACAAGGAGATATCGCTCCAAGATGCAGAAGGATCCTAACAAAGCTAAATTCTGAGTTTAGGAATTCATTTCATAGATTGCCCCTTGCGTAAATATCATATTGTCCTTCTTGAGTGGGCAGTGAGATAAGGAGAGAATGGAGAATAGGAACAAAGAACAAGGTAAGGGGAAAATGACAATTACTCTCACAAAAGTGGAAATGATATTTTTATTGTGGGGGTGGGGGGGGAGAATCAGTAGAGACTGTTTTTACTTGCTTTTTCTTAGTCTGCAAATTAAGTGAGGAGGTAAAATGCCTAATGCAGAGGTGGATCTGTCCTCCTTCGGGCCCTCCACTGCACTAGTTTCCCTTAATCTTACTCCGAGTCCCACAAATGCGTGGATGCTCACACAACTACCACCACCTCTCTCTATTGCAATAATACGACCTTTGTATTTAAACTGCTGAGTGGAACTGTAGCAGCGGCTGCCTACACCAACAATAACGGCTTCCCTCCAGCCCACAACTATGGGCTGCTCCCGTGGCAATGCCGCACTTTGTCCACTAGTCAGGCACCTGCCTAGGGTCTCTGACATTTTCATTTGAGATTTCCCGCTGTGCACACATCTATGCCCAGTAATCTGACACTTCCAGACCCACTGTCTCTATAGACTGCAAGACTACCACCACCATACAGAACATGTACAATTAGCCCTGGAAGCTCCAAACTTCTTACCCATGACAATACAGTACAGTCTGGAGGTGGCATGGCTCCGACAAGGCTGCCACACACCTGGAAATCTTGATCATGACCCTGTGAAACCCTACTGGATGCCCTCTACCTATCAGGCAGCTACCAGACCTCTGAAAATCTTAGACAAACACATAAAATCATCAAATTCCCCCACACTAAATCTCTAGGTGGAAAATGAGCCTGTGCCCATGCAAATCAGGACTTGGCAGATCTTTTGCCAGTCCTCGAAGCTCTGTGTTGTATGCAGCCTATTTCTAGCATCCTCCCTCTGCCTTTTCTCACTGTGCATTTGCTGAGATCTAAAGGAAGTCTACACAAAACAATTCCACAACTTCTCTGCACTCTTGGTACCTCCAGATTCTCCTACCGCTATTTCTTTCTCTAACACATTGTAGGGTTATCACACATATTCAGGTTGAGCTGCACATGCATAGAAGCCATTTGTCTAATGGTCACTTTATTCTTCAGTCCCTAAAACGGCAACTACTCCCTGCAATCTTCTTTCACTCCTTTCCTCTCTTCACTGTTTGAAATAAAAGACAAACTTAGGAAGAGAGACCAGTAGCTTGCACACTAATGCTTAGAAGCCAAATATGAAGAGCCTTGGTGCAGAACACATGGTATGATTTAGAGAGGGAAGGACAGCTCCTTTGACTGGCTAACAGCCATTTTGTGGTTGCCCCTATCAGTTCAGACAACTTAAATTGGGATGGCATCCACGCAGCAAAGCTAGCAAGTGTGTACACAAGGAAAGAATGACAAATGAAAAAAATGTACAAATGAAAACTTGTTAAGAGGAGATACATCAGAGTTCACAGCAGTTCCTAGTGGGTAATCGTATGCTGTTAGGCGGTCAGGAGACCTGCTGCTCTTGTACGAGTCCATTCCACCTATGCTTCTCCAGCTTTTAGATCCCCACCTTGTCAACACAAGCATTAAAACATAAGGATTTTGTGTCTGTCTCAACCTCCTGCTGGTCTCAGCTAAAGTTACTGCATCTGGAGTGTGTGATCACGCACTCAACGCACCTGAATGAAGTCCTCATTGACAGTCCACAGTTACTTGCTGTAGAGACATGGGCACATACAGGTATATACAAGTAGGGGCGGAAAACATCTTCACCAGAATGAGCCCTAACAGCCTGGGGTACAGCAAGTATGGAACTGCCAGCTTCTGCCACAAAATCCTTGGGGGGCCCTGACCAGATTTTTAAAAAAGAAAACAAAATGCTTTGTTGTCTTTTGACACAGAAGATCATTACTTCAGCATTCAGGCAGCCATTCTGCATTATTCAGCAGGTTGGGAGGACAGTGCCTGATGCTGGCAGGGCCTCTGTCAGATACAAGTTAATCACATGCTGTTGGTTCATTGTTTGTTTGGCAGGAAGGGAGTACAGTGAACAGGACTATTGTTGAAGACACCCTGAATTGATTTTGCTCTGGTTTTACTGGTGATATGCCAAACTGTAAAGCTCCAGTTCAGGGATTTCCATACGTCAGGTGAATTCACTTTCAGAGAGCTTGTGTGGCCCATGCAGGAGAAAAGGAGTGAAAGAAGAAACCCGAATACAGAAACATCATAAAGCTGCCTATGTCTATGCCTTCTCTCCCTAAGCTTACTTTTACATGTTGTTTCTCAAAACCCCTTTGAAATAGACACTTAACATCACTGCCATGGAGTATACAGGAGAACAATAGGAACAGCATTGAAAGTCTGTTAAAGGGTTAAAGTAACTCTTTATGGCTCCTTACTCCACACCTCAAAAGCAAAGACCCAGACTTAAGTTTGTTTTATACCACCCAAACAATGTTTATCTTTTCGCTGTCTGTCCCTGGCATTGTTCCTTCCTTATGTTAACAAAATATACCAAACTTCAGTTGTAACATAAGCTTGCCTCGGCAGAAGGAAATGTGTTTTGTGCCTAGCACAGACTTGGAAATCAAAAGGACATAAGAGTTCTCATGGTAGTTTCCATTCAGACTTCCTGTTTCAGCAAGTGGATCCCTTAACTTTCACACACCTTTTCTCCTTTAGTGCAAAGGGACCAATAATGCTTCTGTACTTTGTACAGATGCTATGAAATTTAATCCTGGTAATGTGCATTTTTAAGATTAGATGGAAAGTACTACGTAAGTACAAAGGGAAACAGTAAAAGCTAGAACAACCCTCTGCAAGAACACTGCAAAACCAGAAGTTCCCCACATGCTCTCAGTCTGTACCTCATTATGTTGGAAAATAACCCAGTAACTGGCTATATATCACAATATTTTCCATATTACAGTTCGTCTTCCTCCACTGTTTACTATACTATCAGGATCTGATGAAAAATTTGAATTACACAGCCTACAAACCATTTAATGCTCAAGTATTTAATGTGAATTCAAGTGATGAGTAGTCTAGTTGGTTTGTGGTTGAGGTTCCCCCTTGCCCCCCCTCCATTTTCTGCAGAACTTCCATCTATTTTTTTGTTAAGAAGCAGTCTCAGGATTTCTCTGGAATTCATACATATGGAAAGCAAATGTACTTTATCTGAATGCCATAAGAAACTTTCAGTAGTTTGCTAATTGAAGGAATGATTAACAGGAGTGACTTTTTCAGTTAACAGGATCTTTTAGCTGACTTACAGATAATTGGAACTGTATTGTTTGGCTATTAGGACCTCTCACTACCAAAGATCACCTTGGAACAGGGAGCTTCAATGCTTTTTGACCGTTCACTTGGTAATCAAACACCTGTTGGACAGTTTTGTTTTTAAAAATGTGACATCCACATACCAAAGATGAAATTATCAGGCCGAAAGAGCTGACCAAAAGGACCGGATCGCACACTATCCATGGTTCCTGGCTCCAAGTCCACTAAGACTGCTCTCGGTACGAATTTCTGGGCTACAATAAAAAGTAAGCATGCCCTTAACGTTCTGAAATAAGTTAACACAGTTATAGCTCTCAACACACATTATGTATCATATTATTAGTCTAATATAGATTGTACATCTATAAATAGTTCCTATACAGGAAGTCACAGTGGTGAAAAAACTCAGTACCGGAGGAACAAATAAATTCTGCTTGAAAAACAGACCTGACATCTTTTGGGTCCTACAGAAGGTATATTACATTTTGTAAGCTCTTTTCTAGCAACAGATATGCAGGAAGGAAGTTTCCAATTAAAAAAAATAGTTAACATGTTTATAAAAAAGTAGACAATCTTTTCTGTGAATAATGGGGTGGGTGAAGGGCTTATGTTCAGATGATCCTAATACACCTCACAAGCTTTTATGCTTGAAGGATTTGCATATACTGAGAGAACTACTTGGTGTAGATGGCAAATAGTAGACCAGCACATCTACCACAAAGCACCAAATAATCTGTATCCAGTTGAAATTGTTCAAGGAAACTCAGGTAAATAATATGAGTTAACCTGAGCTGGACAAAAGATGAAACATTCGCACTTGCAGGTTCATGTCAATAGACCAAAGGACTTTCGATCCCCATTTTACACCCTTCAACACCAGACTGACTCAGAGGATTTGGGTGCCTTTGGCATCTTATTAGTGAATCATGTTGAGTTCTCCATTACCTGCGGCCCAGCCCTCTCAGTCATGAAATCAGAGTCCAGGCTCATATAACTGACAGTTTTAATTTGGGGCAATTGATAAGACACACCTGATGAAATAATTATACGTTAAAAGAGCAAACACCTAGCACAGGGACAGATAATAAACAACCCTCCACCTCCAGACCCTAAGGACAGCCCCTTGTGTCATTTCGCTCTGCCTGGGAACATAACACCCAGTTTCCAGTTTGTAAGAAAGTAGGTGATCTTTTCTGTGTATAGTAAGGTGAGCTGGGATCAGCTGAGGGGCTGATGGCATGTGAGGAGTGTGCCCAGACACGTAATACAGCTTCACAAACCCGTTCACTCCCAGATTTCTGTGCCCCTCTCCCGCGCCCCTCCCCACCCCACACTTACACGATGATTCATTATAGTAGACATTGATCCTTTCCAGCTGCAGCTCTGAGTCACCCACATAGCCTCCGGCCGGGTCGATGCCGTGCTCATCGCTTATCACTTCCCAAAACTAAGGGAGGGAAAGGAGAAGCGGGTTGGGGACTCCCCCGCGGAGCCCGGGGGCCCTGCCCAGCGCCCCGGCCCCACCGGAGGCGGGCGGGGGCGGCAGCCCCG
>Ga0065711_1008129_pt1 | contig 24455 bp, 8 predicted proteins | sample Hoacrofraction12_FD_59098 | JGI IMG/M metagenome (GOLD analysis project Ga0065711, IMG submission 59098) | Hoatzin crop microbial communities from Cojedes, Venezuela - Epithelial fraction 12 v2 (version 2) | ecosystem: Host-associated > Birds > Digestive system > Esophagus > Crop | place...
CCAGCGCTGTTTTGCCTGCTTCATCGCTTGCTTAAATAAATTCTATTGCTAATAAATTCACACTTGATTAATTAACAATTGGCTCCTCAATTTGGATTCATCACGGGAGGCGAGCAGCTATAACACTTTCAATATATACCTGAAGATGTCCCTATAATTAAAAGAGTATTGGGAAATAGCAAGTCTAGTGCAGACCAATTGAGATAAGCAGAACCAAGTGTATGCAAGAAACTGAAAAGAAACACTGCATTATTGCCAACCCTCCTTCCAAACATCACCTTAGCTTTATAACATTATTTAACTTCAACAAAGTTACTTCACTTCCATTTCAACTTCAATACTTCAGCTGAAAAAAAAAAAAAGGAAAGCAAAACAAACCAAGAAACATGGCTAATTATAGGACTTAATGAAATTTTTCCACTGTGTTACAATTTTTATCTTCATTTCACATTACAAAATACACTCTTAGGTGACTACTCATCATTTATAACTTATAAACTCAGTAACAATTGAGGTTGAAATGATTTGTATGTGTAATTCTGCTTTAGAATTATATATTCTATTTTAGAACCTCTTGTAAAACCATGATAGATGGTCAGACACATTTGTAAGACTGGAAAGGGGATTTTAATATAGTCTAAAAAGAAGGAAAGTAATATCAATATTTACTGAGGTAATTTATATAGTTACATCAATTATTTCACCTAATGTTTCCACGGTACAAGAGGAAATTATCCCTTGTGCATTTAAATAAAAGAATTTTAGGGTTACACCCCAGACAAGTAACAGTAGCTAAACTAACCAGAAAAAGCACTAACTTTTTTCAAAGTCTTAAAATGTGTTTTAGCTTAAAAAGAGGCCCCAAATGTTTAAAAGCTACGAGACTTAAAACACTGAATTAGAATTTATGAAGGAGAAATAGGAACAGGAAAGATACTGCTTCTGCCTGAGGTGCAAAGACCACATCAGATGCAAAGGACTAAGAAAGAAAACTGCTGGGTTTTGGATACCTCTAAAGAGAGAATTTTAACAAAGCAGAGCCTTTGCTCTGTTTCCCATAGGTTGTAGGTTTAAAAAAAAAAGTGGTAGAATGGGGAAGAATCATTGTTCCTTGTGACAGGCAACAAGGGCTTAATATGGCTCCTCATTATTCCATATCCCACTATGATATCCAAATTTCTTTTCTCCAACTATTGCAGTAAATCATATTGAGGAGTTTCTGGCAATTCCAATTCTATTCAGTGAAAATATCTCCTCTAATTCAAGTTTTGACCTCTGTAAAGATTTTAAGAGACATCACTCTGTCCCATCCTGATGTAGACTGCAGATTGAAGCACATACTTCAGAATTGAGACAGTTTTGTTTCAATTTACAGCTCCTTACTTCATAATAATACTACATGGTGAGAGTGTGTGGATGTATCTATAAAACTATAAGCTATATATGAACTATATACAAAGAGAGAGAACACTTGCATACCTGTGTGCCTGTGTGTACAGGATTTAATATTGCTTAATTAGTTTAGAAAACAGTCTATACAGTTGCATCAATAACACATGTCACTGGTGGATTTAAAATACAACGTTTTTAGAAGACAAAGAGTTCATATAGGTTACTCATTTTGTAAAGAAAGTTTCAACCACTACTCCTTACACTCAGACCTCTGCCTTGTTATGTACACAATACAATAGCAGGAGTTTGCTTACACCTTGTATTATTACAGTGCATGTAGATGACTTCTCCTTAAGTTATAAAACCAGCTGGGAGGGAACAAGAAAAAAACTGAGATATCAGAGGGGTCAACTGACAGGAGGATGAGCTGAGCTTTGCGAGAGAAGCAGCACGTAAAATACCATTTAGTAAAAAAATCACAACCAAAGAATGCATTAATGGAATGAAAGATACAAAAACCCCAATTCTTCTCATTTTTTTACTGAGGGAAAACAGCATATTTCTAGCTCTCAATGACAATGAAAAAGGATGGTAGGTGCGCACAGAAAAAGGACAATGGAGCCCATATGAGCACTCCATCTTCCTGCAGTCCACTATCTTTGCTACTTGTTCAGGTGACAACTGCAATTGCAACACTAGATATACTTGCTCGAGACACTCCTCTGATAGGGAGAGAAGCTTTAGGGGAAATAAAACAGTGCAGGATATGCATAAAACTGTGATAAACTTCAGGCACTTCTTTGAATGGAATGCACTTCAATGTCCTGACAGGCACTTCTGGTAGAGTCTTAAAAGCTCTTCTGGATCATCTGTGCAACTCGGTCCACGTTCCTTCCTGGTTGTAGGAGAAGATGGGTCAAACAGAGGCTACATTTCTCTTTCATCTGAGCCAAGAATCAAATGCACTGACGTACCCTGTCTGTGATTCAGGCATATTCTGGAAGCCAGTAGCACTATGTATGAGATTGAGGAGGCGGCGTTTAGTTTGACTTCGAAATCCTCCCATTCCCAGTATGCAGCATGAATGATTGAATCGATATAACAATATCACTGAGTATTGGCCCAGATAATAAATGCTCTTCTATGATGAAAAACAGGAGAAAAGGCACAATTGCTGATAAAGGAAGACAGTGCCAAAGCAGCCTTTGCATGATAATCCAGTGCCAGTGGAGAGCAGGATGCAATTTTGTATCTCTTTAGCTTCAGTTTAGATGAAATGGTGTCAAGAGGATTGCCTCATTCATCACAGTGACTGCATGGCCCTGGAAAGCTCAAGTCTTACAGCATGATGTAGAGAAGGGAAGAAAGAATGCAGCCATCTAATCAGAACTGATCCTTTTCCTACAGTTCTGGCAGCCTTTTGAGTCATCAGGGCCTGAAAGATCAACGCAGTCTGGCTAAACTAGAGCAGCTGTCTGGTTCTGATGTCGGAAGAGAACTTGGTGGCTGCTAGAGCAAAAAGCTTGAGAGCTTGACTCCCTGCTAGTCTTGCCCGAGGCTTGAACCACAGGCAGGATTTTAGGCATGGGAATCTGAGGCAGCACAAACACCCACAACAGAGGTTGAAAAGGGATGTGATTGTCCCAGATTGCACAAGGCCAAAAAGGCCTTTATTGAAATCACTGAATGCCAAGGAGGAGCGAAAAGCAGCTGAACAGCAAAATATAACAGAAGTAGAAGGAGTCTGTCTCAGTAAGACAGGCAAACAGTAAGATAGGAGCTGGAATGGTGGTGATGTTCCATGTTGTACAACAAACCCAGGGCAAGCAGAAAGAGCAGCTTAGAGAAAGTCCTCTGTGGATATTAAATGGGCAATCTTCCTTGTTTCAAGCTGTGAGGCACAAACATACGCATCTCTGTGAGAATGTGTATGCGACTTACTCAAATAACATGCAGTATGTATCTGTAGATGTAGTCACAAATATACATGCATATGAGAGATAGAAAACAGCGATTCTGTTAATTTCTAGAAATATTTAGATATAAGGCCCAAGTAAATCAAGAGACTACCCCAAACTTCACAGTATGTTTAAAATATTTTTATAATCTCTAAGTGTAAAGAAGAAAAAACTTGGATGATTGATGTAAGTTGGCTTTATTATTATTATATGAGAATGGTAGCTTATAGACACATATTAACCACAAATAAATGTTCATTTTTCACATCTTGAAAATGTCTATAAACAGCGATGGAAGATTTGACTATTAAATTGTAGGAAATATAGGATGCAGCTTACATGTACAATAAAAACTCAAAATCATTGCATTATTGATTTAGGATTTATGCACTTAAATACCTATTTATTCATAACTCAGACAATATCAATTTTTTAATACATATATATAGTAGCAGGCTCACCTGAAGAACTGACTGTACAGGACACGAGAAGAATTGCCACCCAGAGGATGGCATAAAAGGACTTCTGCTGTGTCTTTTATTCTCGGAAACAAATCCAGATAATTTCAGACTAAGCCCCAGAAAAGTTTCCAACAATCTACACCTTTCAGTAATTTGATTAAATCTATATTAAAAATCACTCAAAAAGCTGTTTATTTGCCACTAGAAACTTTGTCAAGGCTGACAGGCTGCCAATGTAGCTGATGAAACGCAATATTCAGAAAGAGCTGCAGGTAACTGCATCACCGTGCCATAAAATAGAAGTTGTTGGAAGTAAGAATTTTCCTTTAATTACACATAATTTTTCAAAATACACATAATGTTAACTCTGATAATTTAGTTCTCAAGGGAAAAGAGTAAATTTTGTGAGAGGATATTAACTCCTATTGCCTTGGCGGCAAAGATGAAGTGCAGAGTTTGTAACGACCACCGACTATGTTTTGGAAGGAAACGGATAAACCATTCTACGCAAACAGTTAGAGGACAGGATCAGGGTGGGTGGGTGGTAGTCTGGCGTAGGGATGAGACTCCTTAAGCTTTTTTTCCCCTCACATGACCGCCATGTCACCGACCTGCAAGCGGCCGCGCTGCGGCCAGCACACAGAGAACCTTCCGGAAGGCAGGCGGAGGGTGAGGGCCCAGCCAATCAGAGCTGCCCGTTCCCTGCCCAATCCCGCAAGGGGATGGTGGGAGGCAGAGGCCTGGCGGGAGCCACCGAGTGCTGAGGGTAACGGCCGGGGGGGTGCCTGCTGAGAGCTGAGATCTTCAGCTGTCAGAGTCCCTAATGGCCTTTCGCTAACTCCACGCTTGGAGAGTTTTGGCTGGAGGCTCAGCAGACCACAAAATAATTCTTTTACGTAAAAACATAAGAGAAAAACCTAGGTCTTAGACTGCCGGGCAGTCCCTGCTGTAAGGAGTCAGGCACCTGGGGGGCTCCAGCTGACCACAGCGAGCGCTGCCGTGGAAGCCTTCAGGAAAGCAGACAGGTTGCCACTTGAAACTTCCTACCTTTTGGCAGAAACATATAGGGACTGACATGTCTCCTTGAAATATTTAATTTCTGATGAACGAGCACATGTGTACCTGAAACGAGAATGGCACCTCGCTGGAAGGTGACTTCCTTGAAGCTGAAAATGCCTTTTGGAAACAGGAAGAGAAAAGCATCTGCTGGGCATCAGGTATATGAAGCACATGAAAGAAGTTAGGGGTAAGAGCGGATGAAGCAAAAAAGAGAAAAAAATTGAGCTCAGATACTCAAGAGACAATCAACTTTCTGATTATTATTCTTCCATTAGAAAATCTTCCTCTGTTGTTTACTCTACCTCCTGTTTTGCTTCACAGAAACACCGAGGAGCTATTCCTGGCAAGTCTAAAGTCAGTGTCAAGATTTTTTCTTGAAAGACAAGAAGTGAAAGAATGCAATGACGAAAGCTGATTGACATTTCATTTGTATTTGCAATACTGCATCACAAGAAATGCAGCACAAAAAGGCGAGCAAAAGCCAGAAGTGAGATTTTTTTTTTTTAAGAAGTTCAGAAAATACAGCAACACATAGGCCCTAATTACTATTATACAGTACTGTTCAAAATGAAGATCAAGTGACATGAAGTAGGACAAGTCAAGAAAAAAATGATAGTGGATGAAAAACAGAATGATCATTCAGTCAAGAACAATAAATGACACCTCTGAACATTTGTGTATCGTTCCAAATTCATGGTGAAATCTAAGATCTAACTAAGACCAGGAGCATAAGATGAAATCTTACACTACAGATTTATCTTCTATACTCCTTTGCTTCTCTTAACCTCAGAATACCATATTTTTTGAAGGATTACATTTTGCTGTAAACCGGTTGTGTTACATGTATGCATGACCATTGCAAAAATAAGCAAATGGTTATTTATTTACAGTCATCTAATTCTCAGGCATGTAATTCTAAACATAAACATTTCTTAAAACAACTATATTTAGAATATACAAGCTGAACCTAATCTTCTAAACTAGGAAAATAGAGAAAGTATGCATAATCAAGCTGAAATTGTATCAGTGAGTATCAATAAGATATTTTTGAAGAATATCTGTGTTGCTTTCATAGTGATATGATTGTTTTTCTTCTAAATATTTTATAAGAATAGACAAATTAAAAAAACTGATTATTTAAGCAGGTCATTTTCTTTGCTGCTCACTGTACTAAAATTTTACAACAGAATGACTAACCAAATCAGTATCTCTTTCAACTTTATTTTTAATATCATAACAGAATAACAATAGCAGAATTTAAGTTCACACATTATATTCAGTTATCAAACAAAGCTTGTTTTATGTTTTCTGCACAGATTTACTTAATATGAAACAAATTTTATAACATATTAATGAATACATAGTACTGATTGCAGAAGTATTATGACTATGCATGCTGTGTACTACACTGACACACTCATCAGCCAGTTCACTCATTAGAAAGACAGTATTTTCAAAAATTGCTGCAATTCAATATTCTATAAGATCTTATCAACCATTTATTTCTTTTGAGATATATGGCTCTGATGAATATTTGACATGATGGATTCTAGACAACTTTTTTTTTAAACTTACTAAATATTTGTAAATAAGATAGGCAAAGACAAATTTTAAATCTCAGCAATTTTAAATAAGATGTCTTCCTGACATTATATGCCAAAGATTACAAAAAAAAAGCAAAATAAAATGAAAGAAACAGGTAATTTTTCTCTGTCACAAAGCTTTCTTTTTATTGTCTTATTTTTTTTCCAACCTGTAATCTTTACACATTATCTATATAATACATTAGATAGAAGACATCTCCTTTCTTATACGGGGGGGGTTTATTTCTAAATTATAGTGATTGCACAGCTATATAAATACTCTTGGTATCCTTTATTTCTTTTCTTATGAAAGTTTAGCTGAAATCCAAATTTACCCCATGTTGCATGAAAGCCTACAAAGTCTTTAAGATCAAAGAGAATACCAAAAAAAATTGTGTCCAGAGACAGGAAACCTCGTCAATAATTTATTCTTGAGACAGGACAAGAAATGGCTCATATGTAACTTGTAAACAAAACTGAAAACAAATTCTATAGTCATTATTTCCCTTTGTTTTGGAAAGGACATTACGGGATTCCTCTGGTCAATAATATATTCTTGCTAACAAGGACAGTACAACCTTCATGATCTGAAACTCGTTTATCTGGGAGACACAAGATTCAGTCACATAAATGAATTGTGGATAAACTAGGGTCACTGAGCAAAAGATCCTGCAGAGTCTATAAGCTCCACAGGACAGAAACTCTCTCCTGCAGAGCCTTTCTTCTGAAAAACAAGTAAACTCTGCAGGCTCAAACATTTCTGTACGCAATATTTTAAACACAAAAACCCAGATGTCTTGAAGCAGCCCCGATGGACACACTAAACTTTGAGTTAACTGTACATTTTGCTGTTCATAATTGTGCAGTTGTATTTGTGCGGTGTTTGGTTTGTTTATTTATTTTTATTTTTCTTTTAAATTACAGTGCTGCTAGTCCATTTCTAGATTTCATTTAAAATCTCTTTAAGGATTCCTCTTGTTGTTTTCCCATTTGGAAAATTCTGAGTTATACCAGACTAAAAGGCAAAGGTCTAGAGTAAACTTTATTATGTAATGCTATACTCCAAGAGGCAAAAAGAAGCAAGGGTCAGTTACAGATTCAGACTTTTTCTGTATTCCCTATTCACTTCTCTGTATGTTCACTGTTTTTTACAAGGGCAGTGACAAACAGATCACTTACGACAAGAAGCACAAAATAGCAGTAGCATCTGTAAATGAATGAAAATGCTTTCGCAACATAAGCAGTATATTACATGGGGATATAATAAAAAATTTTTCTATCTTAATAAGAATTATTTTCCTATAATTTAAAAATGTTTAGTTTTTAGTGGAAATAAGAGAATTTTCCTGCATGGGATATCTGAAGGTAGAACCATCTACTATTCTAATACCCTATAATAACCAAGATAAGTGAGATTAAACAACTCTGCAGGACTAGAGTTTATATCCTGCTTGGAAATTATAAAGTACAGTAGCAGTCAGCCCTCTTCTTTTCCTGTGGCTCCTGTGAAAGAGTTGTGATGTTTATTACATACTGAGCCTTTTTACCCCAACACAATACGTTTCTGATATTGTTGATGATACATTTTAAGAATTCATGTGTACTGAAAACACATAAAGGATTTTTTTAGATAGATTTAAATCAGAAACTACACAATGGGAAGGAAGAAGAAATAATTGAGTATGGTTTGTATCTGTAGATTAATTAAAACTGGCTCTAGGTAGCAAACATTTCAATTAAAATGGAAACTGATGGGAAATTCTTAAGCATTTCTTGGCAAAATCTCCTCTTCTCACAGCTGATGTATTAATTCATATCAGTAGGAAGAAAACTCCCATAAAGACACAATTTCTAAGATGCTTTTTTTAAAAAAGAATGAATTACAAGATTTTAGTGTGCTACAAAGGAAGCTAACGAAGGTAATCTAATGAATTTTAGCCCTGCTGAGAAAAAGTTGTCTGTCCAGCTACCATCTTCTTAGCCAGTGCAGGATGCAGGCATGGCTTTGTCCTTATTCCTTCAGACTATTCTTATTCCATGTCAGAGCTGTGGAATCTGTATGTTTAATATAGCCCATCCTCTTTCTCATCTCCTGATGAGCAATGGACCAATACCTCAGCTTCTTCCCAGGCACTTTGCACAGGAATTGACAACGAGTGGAAAAGGAAGGGTGACAATTAGGCTGGCAAGCTGGTGTGGCATTGTGGCCAGGAAGGAAGGTGGTAGTGACAGAAGGGAGGGGGAGGACGGGCTGGACAGAGTGCAGGGTTAAATGGGACATTCAGACGTAGGCGAGGCGGACATGAAGACTGTTGAAAGGACTAGAGCTGAGCTGGGCTAGGGCAGAACTCATGCAGAGGCAGAGTGGACTAGACTGATGTGGAATTGGGGGATGGGAATAAATAACTGCTGGGCAAAGCATAGGAGGATGAGGAAGATGAGAAAGCTTTTGTAACAAAGGAAAATTGACAGTTCTAAAATGCATTTAGATGAGCCAGCAGCATTGACTGTCACTCATATGTACAGGCACATGCAGACACACATCTATATTGCAATGCCATTTTTTAATGCCGGAAAGTTTTTGGTCAATCTCTTATTCGATTTTGAAACACTGCAGCTGCAACACTAAAGTTGTTCCTCTATCAAGGAAGAGCTCAGTCTGGTGCATCTTACCTGAAAATCCATAACTGTACATAGAAGGTACTGGTATAAAAGTGGCCTTAGTTTTACCATAATTCTCAATACTGATAAAGCTAAATACTGGGAGAAAATGTTACCTTTACCATTCTGTAGTGTTACATATGATTTTTTTAGTAAGGACAAAAGTGAAAAAAAAAACCTCCTCAGACTGATTAATTGATTCAGGTTGAATTCTTAAACAGTATATGAACTGAGTGTAATGGTTTTGTTAATTCTCTTCCTTTTGTTTGCTTGCAAATACATATAAAAGGACAAAAAATACAACCTACATTTCAGGATATCTAAGCAAAAATACTTTAAGATGTATGAAAAAATAGCACAACAGTAAAGCTTCCCCTGTTCTAAAAATGGCAGCAACAACGATAAGCTATAAAAGCCTGTATCCTGAAACACTACAAACCAGTGCTGTTCAACATCAGCTGAGTCTTTGGGATGAAATCAGTGGGAGTTACACTGTTTACTTTAATGGATCTATGATTTGACTCCTTTTTTCATAGTAGTTGTTTTCTAAATTGCTACTTGCATTCACTTACCAATTTTCCTTAAGTAGCACAGTATTTACAACAGCAGCATGCAGTAGCATGTATCAGGTTACCCACACTCTTTTGCTCAGGACTGTGTTTGAAGTTCATACACTAGTGACAAGTAATCGTATCGTGGTAGAGCTAACAATTTCACCAACATCCCTTCACACTGAAAAGCAGTCCTTTAGACTGTAGACAGCTCTTCTGCTGGCCCAGAACCACTGGTAGAAGAAAATGATACATTTCTAACCCAGCCGCATCTAAATCTAGTGAGGAGCAAGAGCATTAGGACAGAAAGTCATTACAGAGTGCCCTAGAAAGACATGCTGTTAACAGAACTTGGCTTGTGAACTTGGACTGGTTTTTGGTAGAAAGGAACATAGGCACTAAGTCTGAAGAGCTCTAACCCGACTAGACTACAGGTTATTGCTATTTGGAAAAACTGTTTATCTGAAGACTGAGCAGCTGTCTTGAAGCAACTGAACATATTTAAATATTTTCCATCAGACTTGGTAAATTATATTTTCAGTTTATGTCTTACGAGTTTATTGGAAGTGACTGGATAGTGGATTTTCTCCGTATTTGCGACTGAAAAGTGGTGTGTGCTATGCTAATATGCTAATACAATTGTTGAGCAATTAAGATGCAGTATTTGAAACGTTTTGTGACTATCAACTGAATAAGGAACTGCTTGAGTTCAAATTACAAATGTCTACATTTAGGAAGATGACCAAGTTTTGCTTTGAACTGAAGTTTAAGTAAATCGATTGAAACTAAAAAAATCAGTGTTACACATTGCAGTCTTAGACGAAAGAGCTGAGCATAAAGAAGAATGTAATATACTAACTAGAAAATATATTTTGTAGAGCTTCAGATTATGATATCTAGATCAGAAGTGAATTATTAGCATCGCTGCAAAGTTTAATACTGGCAGACATTTGCAGTGGTGCTGACAACATTTTACAAAATTAATTTGCTACTGCTCTCAAAAACGATTTGTTGTAAATGACCTTTACTGCTAAAGATGAAGACAAAGAAAGGACAAGAGATAAAGATGTGGAAATCAAAACTAAGGTCAAATAAAACTTGCTGAGCATTCTGTTTTCAAGTCAGTGATAGGCAGGGAGTCGGTTCGTAGAGATGAGTATATAACCACGTGAATCTATGTACGGGATTAGATGGCCCTAGTAACTGTCCTAACATTTGGCCTGTAAATTTGTTAAAGTAGATGCTCACGCACATTTACATGTAATGAAAATTATATGTAAAAAATTCATCATATCTGTACAGTCTAATAAAACTTACATATGTATGAGATTATAAGAGGTACTGAAATTTTCCCTTTTACCTACATGGTTTGGACACGTAAATTGTCAACAACTGTAAGAACACTGGCACTCATTTCTGAACAGTCTTTCAGTTATCTGCAGTAAAAGCAATATAGTAATATAGATTACATACTTAATTTTCCACATCATACCTAATAGCCTATAACATCAAGTGCAAGGTCCTACACCTGGGTCGGGGTAATCCCCGCTATCAATACAGGCTGGGGGATGAAAGGATCGAGAGCAGCTCTGCGGAGAGGGACTTGGGGGTACTGATAGACGAAAGGCTGGACATGAGCCGGCAATGTGCGCTGGCAGCCCAGAGGGCCAACCATGTCCTGGGCTGCATCAAGAGAAGCGTGTTACGGTGACAGGAGTGTTTCATGAGGCAAAAATAGAACTTACATTGCACTCTACTAATTAAGGATGAAACTATAGACATAGTAGTTCTCTTAAGGATAAAATGGTAAGCTTTTACAGCTCCTAGAAGGTGAATTTATTGTGTACAGGCTAGGTATAAGAAGATAGGCAGAAATTGTTGCCAAAGGCAACACCATCAAAGGAGAAAATGTGCAAGAATTTCCTGCAACTATCTTATCTTGGTCTAAGATGTGGAAGATATGTTTCTCTTCCTATTTTTAAAATTTTTCCTCTCTTTGGTGAAAGGAAAATAATAGTCTACACATCTATCCTTTCACAGGAAACTGCAAAGTTAAAAATTTTTTATCAAAAAGGACGACTGTATCTAAAAGCTGAGTGCTGCTGGTACACATAAGCTTAAAAGTTCAAATCCCAGAACAAATTACCCAGTTTGATGCTTGTAAGCACTCAGTACATGTTCCTGAAAAAAATGTTGTAAGATAATTTTATTGGCCCTGATCAAACTCAGTAACTCCATGCATGAAGAGATACCCCTGTAGCATCAGCTCTACCTCCAGAGGTAAAGTGTCTCTGGGAGATCTATGGACTGTTTTAGAAAAGCAGTGAAAACTGATTAAGGCAAGCAGTCAGCAGACACATTCCCGTCGACCCCATTTAGCAAAATCTTTCACTGTTGTTTAGACAGAAAAACTTCCAACTCTAATTCTAAAGCTTTAGGGTATGAAAGTTCCTGACTACACTGCTGGATTGGAACTGTGCTATCAAGTATCTGCCAAAAGAATGCAAAAGAAGAATGCTGTGCATAAGCAGCCACAAGGTTTTGGGTTGTATGAGTATCACATGTATTTCAACTTTTAGGTTCTCCAACTTTCTTTAAATATATACATAGGGAAAAAATATTAAAAAATGAGAGAATTATTCACTATATACTTGTCCTTCTTAGAAAATGGGTGAAACACCTATAAGTCTACACTGTGAAATTATTTAAAAATCTAAAATAAATTTATAAGTTTGGCACTGATCCTGCAGACCTCTTTACCTGCTCATCCTCAGTCAAGGGAGCACTCCCTTATACTCAGAGAGACTAGGCCTTGCCAAAAGTTAAAGGCATAGTTACCTTGGTTGTGCATTTGTACAACACAGTGATACAATCAAGCTGTTCCAACTGAGCAGACCAACGGCATCCTGGCTAGTATCAGGAACAGTGCAGCCAGCAGGAATAGGGAGGTGATTGTGTCCCTGTACTGGGCGCTGGTGCAGCTGCACCTCGAGTACTGTGTTCAGTTTTGGCCCCCTCACTACAGGAAGGACATAGAGGGGCTGGAGCGTGTCCAGAGAAGGGCAACAAGGACGGTGAAGGATCTAGAGCACAAGTCTTATGAGGAGCGGCTGCGGGGACTGGGGTTGTTTAGCCTCGAGAAGAGGAGGCTGAGGGAAGACCTTATTGCTCTCTACAACTACCTGAAAGGAGGTTGTAGGGAGGTGGGTGTTGGTCTCTTCTCCCAAGTAACTAATGACGGGATGAAGCAATGGCCTCAAGTTGTGCAAGGTGAGGTTTAGGTTGGACTTTAGGAAAAATTTTTTTACTGAAAATGTGGTCAGGCTGCCCAGGGAAGTGGTGGAGTCACCATCCCTGGAGGTATTTAAAAGGCGTGTCGATGTGGTTCTTTGGGACATAGTTTAGTGGTGGACTTGACAGTGTTAGGTTTATGGCTGGACTTTATCTAAAAGGTCTTTTCCAACCTAAATGATTCTAGGATCTGTATTTTTGTCAATATATGTTCTGGAATTATGACTACAGAAATATTTAATCTCCTTCATTCCTCATGCTGCATGGCTGTGGGGATCATTTAAAGTATCTCTTGCTACACTTGCATTTTTTAAAAAATAAATCTATGCATCAATAAAGTAAGATTAATATATCTAATCTGAGTTGCAGAGAAAAATCTCTAACTTCAGCTTCCCTGGTTCTACACTCAAACTACAGCCACTTCTTTCAATGCTTCTGTCAAACTCTCAGATCTATGGAAACATATAGCCTCACTCTGTTCCTCAGAATAGTGTCAATGCCAATTGTCAATAAAAGATATGTTTTCCAGCTATCACAGCTATTCCTAAACAGTGAAAGGATGATCATCTAGCACTCTCAATAGACCAAAACCCTCTCCTAAAGAACCCATAAAATCTTGTGGAAAGTTATTAAACTCTTAATATACCACAGGGAACAATCTTCTACAGGCAGGAGGATTGGCACAATGTGCTTATACATTTTTGCCATCTATAACTCCTATGATTCTTTTTTTGAAGTCATATGCAAGCAGCTACTTCATTTTCTGCTCGGTTGTTTTAGAGTCAGCCTACTTGAAGCAAATAACCAAGAGCTCTTCTGCAGTTCTACAGTATCTTTTTCGCAGGTCACGTGGATTAAAATTTAATCTCTATTCCATATCATACCATAAACTTGCACGCACACACGCACAAACAATCTGAAATTCCTTTAATCTTTAACTTGTCAACAGGGAAGGACGAGCAGGCTATTAGGACACAGGAACTGTGTTATTTTGCATCTTCAAGACAGTTTTAATGTTGCTGAGCTGAAGAAGATCTGCACTTGCTCAACTCTCTTTTATTCTGCTTAGCAATACACTCTACATATTGCATTATCTAACAATAATAATGATGAATTCTTGCACCTGTAGCTTGCAAATAATAAATTGAAGAAAGAAGTAAAAAAAGAATATCTTTCAAAATGTTGGTTTTCTGAAGGAAGAAAGTAGATTGTCAAGTAGGTTATTATGCACACTAATAGGCAGGTTTCTTTCAGTATACACGAGAAAACTATTTCTCAAATGAAGCCTGAATATTAACAGGAATTATTTAATTTGCTTTTCATTAACAAGTGTTTTGGAGCCAGATAATGTGTGTGTGTAAACAAATATATATTCAAATCTACATATTCAAACATATATATGCATAAATATCTAATATAGTGTATATATTTCAGAATTTAAAAAATGTGTTCTAGGATAAAGGCTCAGAAGGTTAAATTGTCCAAAAACCAATGAATAAAAGTTACAGACATCTTGTCTATTTACTACACTGAAGAATAATGTAAGGAAAATTATAAGAAACACTGGATATAAAGAAAGCAATCATGATTACAAACAGGGCACTAATATGATGATATTAGAAATCAGAAAACTTCTGAGCAGCTGATTAAATGTATTCTTGTTACAACCTTCTAGTCACAGTGCAGAGATAACCATAATTAGTTTTAGTGTGGGGGTGTGCCCAGTTTCTGCAAGAAATTACATGACATGATTTGAAAGGATAGATATCAAGAGTCTTGTTTAACAAAATGTTCCGCCAGATCACTGTCCCTATGTACTTAAAATGCAATGCTCAAACTTGCTTGAGTCCAAAAACTAAACACCTGCCCCCAAACAGAAAGCATTGTGACAAGAAAAATGACGTATTTGTTATTTGCATATTTTTTGGCAGATAATCTACTTATTGACACTTCTTTTCTCACATGGCATGACCAAACATATCAACCTGGTCTATCTTTTCTCTCACAAGAGACTCAAAATCAGCATTTTGCTTCTAGCGGAGACTGAAAGAAATAGATAACTGAAAGGGAATGATGACCTCTCTGTCAGCAAAGTGTGTCACAAAAAATGTCCTGGACAGGATGGTGTTCAAGTAAATGAAATATAAACTGAAAATGAGACAAAGTTAAGTGAAACTGGACTGATACAGAAGTATTGCACTGTGATGGAAACCTCTAAAATGCCTTGACATCAGAGAGACTATTTAGGTTGTAATACACAAATTACAACATTATTAAAAAAGAATAGTCAGCGATTCTCTATCACACCTTGGACAGTAAATAAAAAGGTACGGTTTTTAAAGACAAGATTTTTAAAACAGAATCAAAAGCAGTGTTGGAGATTTTTTATAATAAAATAATAGAATGAACAAACCCGAGATGTATCTATTATGGATAAAGTATAGCTTAGATAACATAGATTTGTCAGTACTTTAGACAAAACTTTACCTACTGGGGATTAGAGAGTTCTATTTAGTTGACTGCTAAAGTGCACTCATGTTAAAAATGAACAATGATGTTAACCTTAGGAAAGAAATGGGTGATGAATAATGAAGAAAAAAAGAATAAAAAACAGATCAAAAGATAAAATAAAATCTCAGAAAAAGGGAAAAGAACAAAGAACACTGAAATATTCACATAGTGTCAGTGTAGAGAATAAGCCTTTGAAAATTATTTGCTAAAATATTGTTTGTGCTCTGTATATTTTTCTTAATCCATAATTATCCTTTAATGCACATGTGTAACAGACAATACTGTTAATAGAAACTGTACATGTATAAAAAAATTATTAAGTTCTATAAAACTGCTTTCTTCTAGTGTCTGAAAAAACCCTCTACAACATGCTTTCTACCAAAACTTAGAAATTATATTTGAAAGCTGGTTTGAATTCAGTTATGGGAGCACCCAGCAACTGTCACATGGTATGGAATTGTGCTATGTAAATAGAATGTATTATGTGCAAAGACCCGGGTCAATATAGATCCATGTGCAAAAAAAGCCTTATGATGTGTGGACATATGAAAGACAGACTGGCCATTGAAATGGGCCATTTAGAGAACTCTGGCATGTGAAATCAATAGGATCTGTGACAAATGAGGGGAAATGCTTCTGTAACAATGTATGCCACCAAAAAATGCCATGTAATCAGCTAGGCATTTATCAGCCAGCACCATTAACTCCTTAACAACATGGTTTTTGAAGAGAACATTGTGATTCTACGACGTACTTTGAATATTTGAGTTTAAAACAATGAAACATTGTTTACAATGGAAGAGTTCCCAACAAGGTTTTAAAAAAAGCTCCAAGAGCTAGGATGTAAAACTGAATACAGCACAGTATTCCACGATACAGAGAAACCCAAAGGACAAGTTCCATAGCTGTAGGAGTTGCCCAGATTATTTAGATCTGAATTTTGTCAATCAATTGAATATAATTTTCAGAATTCTATGAAATATAAAGGTGGGTGTATCACATCAAAGGTTTATAGAGCCAGTATTGTGCATCCAGCAGTGGCCAGGGATATGCCTACAGAGTATCACAAAAACAGGCAACACACAAAGCAAAACTTCATGGTCCTACCTTCCAAGGGAAATGGTGACCTGCATATCAGGAATTTCCTCTGAGACAGACATAATAGCTTTATACTTAATATGCATGTAAATATTCTACTTCTATTCTTAATTGTACTTAAATTGTATTAAAAATACAGCAAAAAGATGGCAGGTTTTGTACTCTGCTGACTGGAAGCCTGCACTTTTGCACAGTTAACTGTGCTCTTGGTACCTGTTTACGTTGCCCTGAATGATCACTTACAAAACACCAAGCTTTTCTTTAAAAAAGCTTACACATAATTCATTTCAGTCTTCCAAAATCGGTACAAAAAATAAAAACATAAGACAAAGACCCTAAGAATATTCCCTAAAAATAAGATTTGAAAAGACACTTAACGTTATTAAAGGGCACTGAGAACTAACCAGAATCGACACTGAAAGGACCAACCTCAGCTCATTTTATGAGCATTTTCTGTACATTCACACAGGAAAAAAAAAAAAATTGAAAATGTCCAGCCATGCAGGTGAACAAAACTATCCTGCTATTCTTAATTGCTACTTCATCTCACCACTTTTCAGCAAGGTAGAAGGTATTTTTCAAGTAGCAGCATGTGGTTTCATGACAGACTCCACAGGCAGTTGTGCTGTGAGTTTTGGAGATTCCTTTATATTGGGATGCTGCTGTTGCTGCTGTGTTGGGTTGTCATAACTGCTCAAACAGCATTTTCTTCTCTTTTCAGGCACTCAATTCTGAGGATGTTGTCTTGTTTATATAAATATTTATGCATACTTCTATGGAAAAATAAACCGAGCTGTATATTATTCTCATGCTCATATACTATGCAAGTTTAAGTGTTATTTTGCTAAATCTCACCTATCATGCTAGGATGGATAATTAATGGTAGCCCTAATTATATTTTAAATAATGTAAAATAATTAAGCTGCTCTGATTCTTCTACTGCACTTCAGTTTTCTTTTTGTTTCAGCATTTTGGTAATGTCATCTAAACTGGAATTTCAAAAATAAACAGTGACTTCATAGACATACATGTTAGTATCTTTTTAAGCTGAGGCACAGAAGAAATCGAAAACACAAAAGATCAGTAGCCACTTTTGATACCTAATTTAAAATAGCATGCAATACACAGGTCACTTCACTGAACATAGAATCGGAGGGCCAGCATAAACATTTGCAGAACTATCTGCAGTACAGATCTCTGTTACAGTTGTCAAATGGCTGTGGTATAAAAAAATCATATTTCGCAAACCACATGATTACTTCAATCAATGAAATAAAGAAATCAAATGCTAAAGAGACTAAAACAGAAGTAGCCTAATTTTCATTTAGCAACATACATGCAATCCCGTTAATTTACACAAAAGACCAAATGTCTGCAAAACTAGTCTTCAGTTCAGTGGCGAACCAGAAAAACACCTAAACCTAAGAACTGTATACTCTAATGATTCTTTACAGCTTAAAAAATACAAGCAATATTTTTCCTTGTCTTGCAAATACAAAAAATACCAAATCAACCAAGCGAAACCAGAAAACAAATATAAAAAATCCACCACTCTGGGTCAGACTGAGACCTTGGAACCTCCCTGAAGACACTGTTTTTTAATGGAAATGCCAACACCATATATAGCCCTGCTAGCAGACATTGTTTTAATATAAGATACCTCCTCTGCTCCTCTTTTCCATTTCCAAATTGAGCCCAAGAGGCCTAAGATGAGTCTGTTGATCAGGTTTCTTGTCAACTAGCATTTTCAACTTGGTGTGGATTTTCAGACTGACAGTATCATTTTGTGGCTCCTGTGTTATTCTACTTCTGGTTTAATTTATCACTTGAAGTAAGTGCACCGGGTGGATACTTATCAAGTCTCCACTTCCCTGGAGGGCTGCAAAATACAATTTCGATGTTCGTTGTTGATAGCCTAAATACAGCACACATGAAACAACAAGAATGGGCTTCGTAATGTAGTTGGCAAGATGTCCATAAAACAGTGGCTCTAGGGGCTGGATTAGAGGAATAAACAAAATAGATTTTACCTCAGTAGATTTAGATAATTTCTAAAAGATTTAGTGCAAGGAACCTGAGCTGTCTAACTATATCAGCACACAGAATTTGTCGAAATATTCTATGCCTGAAGGTCAGAAAAATATCTTGTTATGTGCTAATACCTATTTTACAATATTCCATAGTTTTATCCATTTTTAAAACATATAATTTGGGAGAAGATTTTTTAAAAATCCTTACAACTGTTTTAAAAAAAAAAAGTTAAACCAAACAGTAAAAATGTTGCTCCTGTAGGGTTTTGCTATGAAACTTCTAATTATTGCAAACATGAAACACAGCAGATTTCCCAAACGTTTGCAGAAATATTTGACAGAATGTACTGTTCAACCTTAATTTAGAATAAGCTTCTGACTTGAGCAAAAGACATTTAGTTAGTCATTTTGATGCTCCAATTTGGATTAAGTTAAAAGAATATAGAAACAAATTGAAGCTTGAATTATTCAAACATAGCTAAATCACATTACTTTTTGAAACTGAGATTACTGATATCAGAATGTAACTATTTCTCTTTCATTCTTGGAGAAATCTTCTGTTCCATCCTTAATTTTCAGTGAGTCAAAATTTCTGATAGTTGTGGCCAGACATCAGATGACTGTACAGAGAAGAGGGAGAGAGGACATTCTGTAAAGATTACATTGGTTCCCTATGTGTCTTTACCTCAAGGTTGAAAATCGAATAATCAATACAAAGTCCTCAGGTTTATATCTTATCTCAGATCTATCTTCAGCAACACTGCGACCCAAAGTCATGGGTAGAGAACTAGTTCAATAATGACACAGATGGAAGAATGACAAGTGCTGAATTGTGAATATTAATTTTTGTACCAGCTAATTCTTTGGGAAACTCCCATCAACATTCCATCATGCATGAAATAATTTAGTTTTTATAATTGCTCTGTCAGATATTACAGTTATGGACAACTATCATGAGACAGATCACCAATAGCATAAGCTAATTTACAAAATACAAAAATTTTGCTCTCCACGATCTTTTCATATCCTGTTCTGCACTGCCTTTGGCATAGGAGGACCAGTGAGTACATAGCAACATCTTTATCTATGTATAGATGAAGAAACAAAAATACAGTGCTGGGACTAAAATATCTTCCAAAGAGTAGAAAAATAACCTAGATCTTTCACACTGGCTGCAGCTATGTTGCGCGTAAGAAATTACTGTTTCCAATAGTTAGTAGAAATCTAGGCTTTCCTAAATATAATTATGAAAACTATGAAGGGTGTTGCCAGTAGCTGTTCTGTAATAATTTTTCTTAGTTCCCCTACGTGTTATTTCATGTTCACTATTTTTCAAGATACTTGAGTAAATTCATTTTCCTATTGCTATATTAATTGAATATAACATTTAATATTGTATTGTTACTATTATATTCAGCGGAAATGTTGAGTGTACTGTCCAGTGCCAACAATTCAGCGACTGTGCCAAGGCTTTCATTCTGAGTTACCTTTTTTGACTCAAATTACACACCTATTCTGCAGAGGGAAAGATTTAATCATTCTGCTCAAACCCTGTTAATGCTGAGGATTTTAGGTGTTTCGTTATCTTATTAGACTCCAAAAAAGCAATGTACATCTTATTTCAGGACCTGATTTCCTTAAACTGTACAGTAAAAGACTCTCAGGCTCTCTTCTGACACAATCATGAATCTCCCATTGAGCTTTCATCACCATTTTTCAATTCCTTTCTATCTTATTCACTTGGGGTTACTAACATTAGTAGTATCCCAGTTTGTCATAATTTTTAATTCTTCTTCCTTGAATTTAAATTCTGCATTAGTAAGGAACTCGATTATCTATATTCTCTAAGTGAGTAACAGAAGTGCTGAGAGATGAAATCTGCTTGTAACAGCAGGACAAAGAATTAAGCCTAGTGCAATCATTCAAAACATCAACCCTCATACCAAAATCACAGATCTTCTCTGAGGTTTCTTTTGAGAAAATCTGCATGATACAATTTTGATAATTTTGACAACTTGGAGATTTCTAGTACACTTTCAGATTTCTGTTAGATGGTTTAGAAAAATCTTGTTACAATATAAATAGAATTAAAAAGAGCATACTTGTGGACAAATTGTGCTCTACCTATTCCTATTTCTGATTCTGATTAAACATTGCGTCCTAAGCTGCTTGAGATTTAAACCATTCCTAGTACATTTTCTTTTACTCCTCATGATGGCAACTTAGTGTATGTCCTTAAAAGCTCTTGCAAAATCTGTCGCCTAAAACATAATGAATTATAAATAACTATATAATCATGCTGTGACATTAAAACCAAATTACTATACAAAAGATAAAATATGCTAGTCTCCTTTTCTTGTCAGCTTGTTCTTTGGAATTTTTTTCATATGCTATATTTACTTTTATAGTGGTCTTTTGGGGAATCTAGTTCTGTTGTAGTAGGATTTGATATACGGAAGAGAAGGACTAAAAAATAACAGTTTGGGGGTAGTTATCAGTAATTTAATTTAGAAGGTAAATTAACTGTTATACTTTTATTATAGTAGACAAAAGAATTGTATTTTACCAACTTACTTTCAGCCACAGTAATTTGCTGTGCAATTCTTAATAAAAAATGAGAGGTTTTTCACATCTTTAGAAAGACAATACTTCCCTAAATTATCATTATATCTGTGCAGCAGCAGTAAGAGATTGCAAAAATAACCAATAAACCTGATTAAAATACCCCCAAATGTACAAAAAATAGAGGAAATTGCATTGCAGAGATCAGATTTAAAATCATCCACAATGAAAAGGAATGCCCTCCAAAGGCTTCAAGGTCCATCCAAAATAATTTTATAAGCAGATTTCGCACAGAAATTAAAACATGTCCTTTTCCCCTCCTTTCTTCCTTCCTTCACTCAGTGACAATATGTTCTCAGCTTAAGATCTATCCTCTGATTAGAAAAAGACTGTGATACCTCTGCAGGTTCCCTACAGCACAGCCTTACTAAAACTCATAACTGATCCAACAGCATTTGTCATCTCTGCAGTATACTTGCTGTAATTCCCCTCCTCTGGCTTTTCTTTCAAACTAGATCACAAACAATCTTTGAGCAAAATAAGGAAAACAAAGTATTTTAACTGGGGAAAAATGACACATGGGTAATAAGTGCTATATATAATTAATTTAATTGCATTCCTTGAGTCATTTGAAATATTATTTATTCTGCATAAATGGCATTTGCTTTTTTGTTACTAATTTTTATTGAATGTAATTCTTCCACAATCTGTTTTTACCTCTTAAAAACACCAAAAAATATTTCTGAGAAGTATTTTCAAGATGCTTTTATTAGATTTCTATATTACTTTTTCTTTTAAACTTTTATTGATGCTAGCTGAAAAAGCCATCAGAAGTTCTGAATTCTGAGACTTTAAACAGATTGAATTTGCATCATGAGTACTCCCAGATCCATCCCTAACTCAAACACTACTTTGTTCTTGTTTGTTCATTTTAAAACTTAAAATGCATTGTATAGATCCTTTTCTCAAACATAATATCAAAAATTATTGGGGGCCGAGCAGAATATATTTAAGTAGTTATCTTTCATGGCAAGAAAAAAAATTGCTACATGAAAGAAGAAATTTAGGACATAGTTATTATGTTTTATCTAGTAACAAATACCAGTCGTCACATAAATAGGAGGGAAATAGTGAAAATAAAAGTGTGAAAAAGAAACCCCTAAAATTATATGACTTGCTTTATATAGTTCCTTTGGCTTACAATGCTATTGTATTGTTTTGTATAAGCTTTTTCACATTGCATCATAACCTGTGCATGTATGTATGTGTTTGTTTACACATGAACGACATAAAACCAGTGCATAAACAAGCATGTTATAACCACCTCTTTCTCACTAAAAAACTGTCAAAACTCAGAAAGCACAGAAAAATACTCTTTCTATCATGTGGAAAGATGATTTTTTTTTTCATTATCAATTCTATTGGAAAAAGGTGAAGTGAAAGAAAACTGGAGAAAATGTAGCTAACCCACAAATTCGTTTCAAATGCCCATAGAAGAGAAAGAAAATCTGACTTGATTCAGCTTATTTTTCTCCATTATCAGCATTTTGTTATCATTCTATTTACCTATTTCCTGTCTCTCTAAGTTGAGGTCTGACTAGATATTCTTCGTGTTTCAGAGAAGAAACTACAACACAGGTGAACATGATTCTATGTTGCATTTTCTTCTTGGTGGTCTGTGATTTTCTGAGAGAGAGACTTATTTGTGTTCCATAGCAAAAAGGATTACACCAGAAGGCAGGATGCATTTCACATACTACCAGCAGCACTCGTGAACTATCCAATGTGATATAATAATTCTGAATAAAATTTAGGTTCAAAACCTTCAGAAATGCAGGTTCCATGATTTTTCTGATCTCATTTAATATTTAACCCTGTCTTAAAAGCAATGACATCATTTTGGAGAACAAAACGTTAATTAATTCAATACAAATAGGATAAAAGATTACTTGAAATTGCACTTAGATTAACATGTCTATGCCATACAAAATCACAACATACAAATTAATTTGGATATGCTATTGTAGGATTGGCCACTAGATCTTTCATAAAGAGATGTGTCCTAGAGAGAAGGTGATGAATGCACATAAGTTTATTTCTTGACAAAGAGCCCTTAATTGATTATTACTTTAAATAGGCACTTTGGATAGACTGGAAATAAAAATATGAAATATTAATCTGACTACCAAAATTATAATTTCATTTAAATTTTATGTTAGTAATATAATTACCATACATGTAATATAGTTATTTTTGGGGAAAAAAGTGGTATTAATAATTTATAATCGATGTAGCTGTATTTTAAATATATAACACTTAAATTCAAACCGAAGTTCCTTAAGCAATATCTTTTTACATCAAGGTCATCTTAACGTGTAAGTAATGCCTTCTTCCAATTAGTTACTATTAAAATATAAATCTCTCCTTAAGAATGGTAATAAGTATGTTGTGCATCACATTTTTGTATCCTTGTTTAAGGCTTGTTTTTAATTGCATGGGAAACAAATAGCTTTCCCTTAAGTTGCCTCTTAAGACAATCTTTCTGTAATAAACCAAAGCATATAAGATTTGTTCTCAAACCGGTTGGAAGGTGAAGGAGGCCCCCCCTTCCCTCTTACCTTGGTATTTGCTGTATTGTTAATGTGCAACCCTTGCATAACCACTTCCTTAATCATTGTCAAAAGAATAAAGCGGGGATTTCTATGTACTGGGTCAACATGACCAAATAAGGAAAGGAACTGATCCACAACATGGAGGAAGACTACAGCCTTCATCCTCACGACCACCAGAGGGACCAGAGCGACCCCCTAGCAACAGCATGCGCAGCCGCAGAAGGAGACCAAGATGTGCTACGTGGAACTGGAACTACTGAACTATAAAAAGGGACTCTGGGGGAGGTGAGGTGCGGACCGTTGGCGGAGCAAGAGACTCCCCGGCCGCCCAGCGCTGTTTTGCCTGCTTCATCGCTTGCTTAAATAAATTCTATTGCTAATAAATTCACACTTGATTAATTAACAATTGGCTCCTCAATTTGGATTCATCACGGGAGGCGAGCATCTATAACAACACGAACTCTCAAAATTGCTTTCCCCTGTTCAACTCCTGTAACAACTAAAATGTTTAAGAAGTTGTAGTAAAAAAAAACCCTAAACAAACCCCAAAATATCCCAAAACACATCCAATAATTCTCTGAGGTGACCAGCACACACGCATTCCGCATTTGGTTTACTGCAGGATCACATATTTGCAGTGACACCAGCCTTGCATCAATCCAGCAGGCAATCTTCAAGTCTGCTCA
>Ga0065711_1034001_pt1 | contig 24452 bp, 11 predicted proteins | sample Hoacrofraction12_FD_59098 | JGI IMG/M metagenome (GOLD analysis project Ga0065711, IMG submission 59098) | Hoatzin crop microbial communities from Cojedes, Venezuela - Epithelial fraction 12 v2 (version 2) | ecosystem: Host-associated > Birds > Digestive system > Esophagus > Crop | place...
AGTCTCCTTCTCTGGAGATATTCAAGACCCGCCTGGACGAGGTCCTGTGCAGCCTGCTGTAGGTGACCCTGCTTCGGCAGGGGGGTTGGACTAAATGACCCACAGAGGTCCCTTCCAACCCCTAACACTCTGTGATTCTGTGGTAGTGTCAGGCAGGGGTTATGGAAAGGGAAAGGTACACAGGGTGATTACAGGATTATTCAGTAGTATATGATGCTGTTTCTGTGTCTCTAAGCATTTACACTGAGCTTTTCATCCTCACATTTGATCACCTCCGCATCATGTCAGTTCCTTCTTGTTATTGTTAATTATAAACAATTAGAGGTTAACTTGGGAGGGTGAGTCATGGCATAAGAGGGTATGTGGGAACATGTGGTTTTACAGAGGGGCTCTGGAAAAAGTGCGGGAGCTCCTAACACCAGGAGGAAGGGAAGGTGCTGGCAAGCTGTGACTCAGGGGAGGGAGCTCTGGGAAGCAAGCATGGGGGAAGGCTGGCTGGGGCAGCCGTGGAGGGGAGATCCTGGGAGGCAGAGGAGCCCGCTTTGAACCCACCCCCAGAGCAGAAGTGTTGCAAGGAGAGCGGAGGCAGGGAGGATGGAGACAGCCGGGTGAGGTGGTGGTGGGGCAGTGGCAGGCAGGCCCGAGGCAGGCCTGGAGGAGCTGGCGACAGCCCCAGGACAGGTCTCGCTGTGGGCTCGGGCCCAGAGAAGGCCTGGGGCAGGCCCAGGGGAGGCCTGACAGCAGGGCCGGGGCAGAGGAGCCCATTTTCAGCCACCCTTGCCACACGAGGAGGAGCATTTTGGGGCTGGGCTGTGGTATTAGGAGGAGAAAATAACAGAGAATAAAAGCTGTAGAAGAATTGATCCATTATCAGTCAGGATGCTGTGCTGTTGAAGAAAGCAGGCACGGACCAGGACTGGAATACTGAAGGGAGAAAGTGTTGTGACCAGAGAAAAGACAGCAACAGGAACCAAGAGACAAGAAGGGAATAAGTCGAGTGGAAAAGTTCAAAATCCCCCAAAATTAGAGCCTTTACACGTTCATTGGAGATGAGAACAGAAGGAAGATACTTGAACTTACTTATTAGTAGCCTCTCCATGTCTGCTACCAGGGCAGATGAGCGAGCAGCGCTGAAGTGGGTCAAGCGGAGAATTAGCGGTGTGAAAGTCAAGGCAGTAGGTGCAGGCTGCGTGCCGGTGGGAGAGACGGGTGCGGAGTGGGACGGGCGAAAGCTGGAGGCACACGGGGAGAGTGAATTCCCCTCCACGTAATGGAGAAGGTGCCATTTCAAGAGGCAACAGACTTATTACACATAATATGCATCTCTGAGGAAATTAAATGTGAATCAAGTGTTCAGAAAATTTTCACATTCTCAGTAAAACAAATAATTAACAGTGATCCTGTTAGATTAGAGATGCTAGCACTGGGGGCCAGTATTGCAAGACAATGCATTACTCCTCTGAGTCACAGGTTTCGTTCTCACATGGGCCTTTATTAACTGCAAATCTTTACCTCCTAATGGTTGCCTGTGGACCATGTGAAATGAGTTGGTGGCTCATTCCTGTTCATACTGAGAAGGTATCCACATTACAAAAATCATCACTGCTAATTACAACCCATTTGCACTAATTGGTATCCTTGCCGGAATTCTTCAGAGGCAAGAAGGCTAATGACTAAACAACAGGCATGGCAACTAAAACACCCTGTTTCTGTGAAGCTGAGCTCCTGACCGGTCAGGGACTATCTGGAGTGGGTGAACAGGGATATGGCGGTTGGTGCCTGAGATGTGTGAGATATGGGTGGTCTTTTTAGAACTGACCACTGATTCTCTGAGCCTAAGCTTTCAGCAGCGATGGGTATTTTTGACTTTTGTATGCTGTACCTGTTCCGTACTGCTACTTGCAATGGAAAGAGCTTCCTATCTCCAAGTATTTTACCATGGTTTATTTTGTGACCTTATGGCTGTTGCTGCATTCATTTGATTGCCCATCAGCCACATAAATGGCAAAGTAAATAACTTTAATTTTCTAATTTATCCATAAAAAATGAAAGTAGTATCTTCTTAATAGAATGCTTCTTTTGCCTCAGATTTCCCTTCTCAGATAGTTTCAGATGTAGAAGCACAGTAGAAAGTAATTGTAAGTGTCCATCCTTCAATGAGAAAAGTAAAATGAAGAAGAAAACAGTAAGCCTCCTGTCTCCCGGTTTTACTAGTTACTGGCTAACTTTGTATTATGCAGCATTTGTATAACTGGAGAAGCAGAAGGGAAAACCCACATATTAGCTAACTGAAGTAAAAGCAACAGCAAATATGCCACACAGCAGGAACCTTAGTATTCCTGTGTATCTAGATATCACAGATTTGGTGTACAGAGCTCAGATAATCCGAAACGTTTGGAACAGACAAGCAGAATGACAATTTATGGGATAAACAGATTACAGAGAGGTGTGTGGAAACTGGAAATACAGTTACCTGGAAAGAGTAACAACTCAGCAACATGAAACAGGGGTCTTGCCCAAAATTAGAGTCTGTAGCATCATTGCTTCTCTGACTCAAGGTCTGGTTCCTCTTCTTTCATGTTACATCCATCCAACTCTACCCAGAGTGCTGAAGGACCCCTTGGGAATCTGTTTAGCATTTAGGCGCTCTTCTGTAGGGCTTCCCACTTCACCAGTCCTTCCTGGATACTAACACACTTCTATGTGGAGCAAGCCTGTTGGATAATCAAGTTGACCATCAGTCAGCAGTGTGGTTGCCAAGAAAACTAATGGGATCCTGGGGTGCACAAAGAAGAGTGTGGCCAGCAGGTCGAGGGAGGTTCTCCTCCCCCTCTACTCTGCCCTAGTAAGGCCCCATCTGGAGTACTGTGTCCAGTTCTGGGCTCCCCAGATCAAGAAAGATGAGGAGCTACTGGAGAGAGTCCAGTGGAGCGCTACGAGGATGATGAGGGGACTGGAGCATCTCTGCTATGAGGAGAGGCTGAGGGAGCCGGGCTTGTTCAGCCTGAAGAAGGGAAGGCTGAGAGGGGACCTAATATATACTTACAAATATCTGAAGGCTGGGTGTCAGGAGGATGGGGACAAGCTCTTTTCCGTGGTGCCCAGTGACAGGACAAGGGGCAATGGGCACAAACTGAGGCACAGGAAGTTCCAGCTGAGCATGAGGAAGAACTTCTTCCCTCTGAGGGTGACGGAGCACTGGAACAGGCTGCCCAGGGAGGCTGCGGATTCTCCTTCTCTGGAGATATTCAAGACCCTCCTGGGCAAGGTCCTGTGCAGCCTGCTGTAGGTGACCCTGCTTTGGCAGGGGGGTTGGACTAGACGACCCACAGAGGTCCCTTCCAACCCCGAACATTCTGTGATTCTGTGATAATGAGCACTAGCACAACCATTTTTCAGAAGTAAAACAGAGCTCAGAGCAAATTTATTTGTCAGTTTGAGATGTCTTTCTCCAGTGTTTCTCAAATGATCAGAGCTCTGACTGTTATTAATTACTCCTTCTTTTGCTTAGTGTTTCTCCTAATCAGGTTCTGGGTTCTCAAAGTGGGAACTTAGAGGATGAGGAACTTGCAGCTAATGATGACCTTGCTTTTAGTAGAAGGGATAAAAAAAAAAAAGGCAACTGAACCCGTGAAAGGATCCTGTAGACAGACATGACATTTTCTACTTAACCTCAATTATTTCCACAAAGAGTGGATTTATGCTGTGGACTTGTTGAAACCAGGGTCTTTGAAAAACAAAGGGTGATCCCGTAATTATGTGTCCACTTACCGTTTTACAAATAACCTTTGTTCTAACATTTCCTAAGGCTGAGTGTTGGACATTGCAATTATAATTATTTCCCATAGCAGAGGTTTATAGATGCTTTTTTCTTAACCGCTTTGGACTCTACTAAACTAGAAAATAGAAGAAAATTTAATCAGTGCATTGTCTGCCATTTCAAAGATTTTTAGAAATTTCATTAAACTAATTGTCTCTTTGATAGCCTAAAGAAAGAGCATTTTCATATTTGTAATTTCAATAATGCTTATAAAAGGCTTTCTGAGTTTGCTAAAGAGAAGGGATCAGTTATCCAATGTTTTCTACTAGGGAACAGATGTAAAACAACCATAAAACTCTAAATCCTTTAAATCTCATGCTTTCAAGAATACTTACAAAGTAAGACTATAGCAGGCACAGAGAACACGTAGAATGACTCTACCTAATATTAGCTAGGGGTGATTAAATCCATAACACAGTTTTAAATTAAATTTAGAAGAAACTTTGTAGTATTTCAGGTACTGCACAGCAATAAACATAGATTTGATGTCTTCTTGTCTGAGTAGGGCAATAAAAATATATAAAGGTGTTTTATAATTTTGATTTAATTTGGCTTACTGGTCTCATTTTTAAGAAGGAGTCTCTTTCTTTGTCTATGCTGAATGCTTCCCAAAAATGAAGTAATGTGAAATCACTACCTAATTTAAGTGGAATAGACACTCCTTATTGCCTTGTGTACTCATCATGGCTAAGTCATGCTCACCTGGGTCACATTAGCTGTTCCACTGATATCAGGAGAACTGCACTGAGAAAGGGAAGCTGTATTTGTTGCTGGTGCTCACATTAGATAAGGCCCTGAGATATCAGATCTTTTGGAATGCGACTAGTGCTGATGATTTCTAGGGGTGGTTAAGTGTCTTTCTGCAGAGGATGGACACGAGATCCCCTCTCCTGAGGGACTTGCCAACCGTTTGCCACCAGTGGCTGCTGTCCTCTGCAAAACCGTTCTGATTTCAGGAAGTGTTCAGACAGGCCCAAGGAGCTGAGTTAGTATCTCCTGTTGCAGCAGTTGTGAACTAATTATAGACATAGAATAATTGTTGAGTAATAACGTGGTGAGGAATGACAGGAGGAACAACAAGAAAATTATGTGGTCACTTGGCAAGGGATGGTGCTTGGTATAATGCAGCTAAGGGGGTTTGTTTGTTGTTTTATTCTAATTAGGTTGTATGTCCTATCTGGGTAACGTTATTAAGGTATTATGAAAGGACTGTGTCTGGGGGATGGACTTAAGAGAATTCAGGACAGTGAACTTGCAGAAAAACTCAGGACGGACACTGTGCAGAGGGCATGATATGGAGAAAACACAGAGATAGCTGTTGGACCTGGCATTGGTGAAGTAGGGGACATAGAGCATTGGGTCACACACCTGGGTAACAGGACACAGCAAAGTGGTGATATGGCCTGATCTGACACCACTAAGATCAGTGAACCATTAACCTAAATAAAAAGCTCGATCATTTCCAGAGACCTGACTTTTGAGAAAATGTCTCCATGGGCAGAAGCAGACAGGCCTGCCCTCATACTCCTTTTGCTCCAAGCAGGTCTGAAGCAAGCATCTCTGGTCTTAGTAGCTGTCATCCCAAACACACTCTGAAAAAGGACGGCTTGGGTATGGCATAGCTATACGGCTTGTGGATGGAGCTGGCTTACACTCAGGTTACTTGGAATGGGCATTGGTGATCACATCTACCGTGCCTGTCTGTGTAAACATACTGACTTGGCCACTAACTCTGAAATCTTCAGTTCCAGATCTAGATTGTTTTTACCCAGTGTTTAAATTTGCAACAAATGGGTAATTCTAAACATGTCCTGTGAAGTGTGAATCTTCATTCACACATACCACCTGGGACCACACTTCAAGGAATGTGCCCGCCCCCTACTCCCCTGCCAGCAGCAAGGCTTGAATATGTAGTGGATGAGCTCTGGACCAAAGATTCAAAGGCTGGCATGTGAAAAGCTGGTTTCTGAGCACGATACTTGTGGTTGGAACTGTGTCCCTTGGGAAAACTACTGCAAAACTTGCCGTCTCCTGTAAGACATGAGACTTGTCGTTTTTGAGCTATGAAAAGTGGTGATAGCTGCTTGTACTTGATCCATTTCATGAATGCCCCTAGCTTTTACTAGCCCTCCTAATTTGGGACACCTTCCCCCCCCCAGCATGAAAAGCTGATGTGGAGAGCTTCCAAACTCACACAGACAATAGTTGCCCAAAATTCCTGGTAAGCAGTTTTGTCTGATAATATAAGTTCATACTCAGGTACAAATCCCAGATAAGTCCTTTTGCCCTTCTGTGCTGGTTCCTGTGCTAGGTGTTCTGACTATCTCTTCAAAGCCAGCCGGGATATTTTGCTCTTTCCAATGCCAAAGTACAAGTTAGATGGAAGTTAGTCTGTCTGAACATGGCTCCGATGTCTTTCTCTGCTGAAATAATGTAATCTTATTAAGACAATTTGAGAAAGCTGGTTTAAAGATAGAAATAAATTCTCTTTTTACATGAGACCTGCTAAACATTTACAAGTGTTCAAGTGTGAGTCAATGTGAACAAACACACACTGCAAGTCTGACTATTTGGAATTACTCTATGGGAAATACAGTTAACTCTGGATCCGTCTGCTCTGCATCAGTTAGGGAAATGATGTATACTAAACACTGGGAAAAGTAGCCAGTTGCTACAAAAATATGAGAAAAACCCTGTCTTGTGTTGTTTTTATTTGGTGGGGTTTTCTGGTTTTGTTTTTTTTTTTTTTTTCTGTACGAGGTAAGACCTGATCATTTAATACAGGACATCCGGTTACTCTATAGCATGGCCTTAGAAGCATGGCTGGAATCCCACCTTTTCTGTGCTTCTTTATCAGCTTCTTTCCTTGCCATCCTAACTGATTCTTACTTTGGTCTTTTATTCTGTAGTCTTTGTAGTTTGCCTGCAAAGAGGTCACACAACTCTGCTGTGAATGTGCATGCCTTTAGCTTCCCCTTCATCTGACCTTGCTGCAGTTACTCAGAAAACACTGGAACTGTTTGCCTACCACAATCTTATTCTTTGCTCTGGTTTGCTAGTATTGGAAGTAGAACTGGATCAGTGCTGATGGAAATCACATGTTAAATGATCTTGTTTTTCTGAATGTGGCTTATAAATACTATGTGCAGCAAAATACAAATTATAAAAAGATGAGGACAATGTCATTAATTACAGATACGGCGATGCCACATAGAACTGAATTTTAGAACTCTTGAATGTAAACAGTTCATTTGCGTCCAGGTTAAAAGGAAGATGTGTTTTTCAGGGAGTGGGTGAACGTTGCTGGTTCCTGTAATAAACCTCATTAAACAAACAAAATTGAGAAGGTCAAATTCATTATTCCCAGTTGAAAATCTAAGAATGTTGTCATTATGCCACCAGATAATTTAACATTTCTTCTAACACATTGTTCTTATCTGCAGCTACTCAGCTAGAAGACTCATTAGCTTTTACATGTTAAATATTTCCCATTTTATTTTTGTGGTTTACACTTCTACTCTATTTTCCAAATTAATTTTATATTGAAATTGAAGACACTAAAATCCATTTAGCTTCTTTCTCTATTTCAGTTTTTATTCTCTCTTACAAAATATAATGTAGTTTATTTTTTGTTTAGCTCATAAAAGAGCAAGAATTAATGCTACTCTCAAAAAATAAAATGTCCTACCCAGCTTCTATTTGTGTGAATCTACAAAAGTAAGTTATATCTGGAAAAGGGAAAAAAAAAGGGGGGGGGAGGAAATTCACTGATACTTTATGGCCAAGTAAAATGGAAGAGTTATATTCTGACACCTTTTTCTCAGTGAAGTTTGTCAATTTTGATTGGGATCACATGGCCGTTTCCTGCATGACGAAGATTGTGATGATTTCTGTGACCTTTTCATATCCTTTATAGGTAATTTAGAGAAGTTCACCTAGAGGAATAGTGAAGAACTCTTACAGAATAAATGAGGTGCCTTGATTAGAAGGCTGTCTACTGTGGGAGCACAATGCCCCCTCACTTTTCCTTCAGACTCCTTTGTTTGTTGTGGTTTATTTTATTTTATTTTATATACAGTCATCCAAATAAAACCTGGGTAAGTACTTTTCAGGCTGGTGCAAAGTTTCCTATATATGGATAGTCAAATGTTTAATTCACAGATTAAATTGAAATTTAGAGTATGTTCCTCAGCAATGGAGCCAATTTGCATTGCGGAACCAAGCTGTGGTAATACAATAGTAAAGAAGAAAGTTGAGGCACTTTAAAAGTAGTTAATAAGATCGTGGCATATATCTAGCAGATTTCAGGAACAAGCTGAAAAGGAACAGAGCACATACTGATCCCCCAGTGAGGCTGAGGAGGCATGCCGTGTGTGCCATGCCTTACCATGCTTGCTTCCCAGCCCCCTTGTGGCAATTCTCTGAGATCTTTGCCCTGCTGTGCAGATGCTCTGAGGACACAGGAAGAGTTTCTTGGCTGAGTGCTTGTGCATGCATGCTATTAACTCACAGCTGGCTAACTGGAGAGGATTTCTCCCACTGGGAACAGATCCTTAAATATTGTCATTGGGCATAAAGGCAACCACAGAGTAATTTTTTTTTCTTTTTTTCCAGGTAGGAAGGTAATCATAGCAGTACTCCAAATTCTTTCCCAGCATAGACATATATATTAGTATTGTGAAGAAGTGTTTTTATACTTGAGGTCTGATAAAGTCTGTTTGTCTGGAAAAAGAAGTTCTAACACAAGATTATTTCTCATACAGGTTTGAAAGTACCAAGAGGATTTCGGCAAGAACTTGGTAAACTTCACTGGCTCACATCTCAACAATTTCATGGGACTTTGCCTTTAGATCACTCATAAGCTGTTCCTTATCTGTCATTTTGTTACATTCAGACTCTTCAGAAATTTCCTGGAAGATCACACATAAACACGTTGGCTGCATCAGACCTGTTAAAATTACTAACTGCTCTGCAATGTCCTTCTAGGACACTGGCCTAGTAAAAGAAGTACAAGTCATGATTCACATGGCACTATCAGGTAACATTTCTTTAAGTAATGCTGGTAAGAAAGTTTCCTAACATAGGCATTTTTGCAGGACTTCAAGTATTTTCAAAGTAATCCAAGCTATTAATGTTATCTTCTTGGTGTTTAAGTGCAAATCTGTGTTAGATTTGTGGGTGGGAAGGTAAAACTTTTCTATGCTGTGCCAGGTTACAGTAACAAAACAATATCATGAATGATCAGGTGTTTTTCTAGTCTGTATAAATACTTTGGTGAAGTCTAAGGTGTCAAAACAATGTACTAGTTTTCATTTATTTACTTTTATGCAACAGATTTATAGTGCAGGGCTGAAGATATCCTTCTCCTCTTGCCCACCCGGAAATGAACGTGTTTCCACACATGTGACTTTCAAGTAAGTGGACTCCCTTTCTGTGACAGAATAATCTTTATTATTGTAAAGGGTTCTCATATTCTCTGAAATCTACATGTACTTTTCAAAGTGCAAAATCCCTTTTTTCTTTTGATGCAAAATGGTAAAAAGGAAAACTTATTCTAGGAAATATCCTGGTTCAGGAAAAAGATTCAGCTGTGCCTGCCCATAAACTTCTGTTACACACGCGAATCTGAAGAATTATGAACAGAGTCTTAGAGAAATTAAGGATGGAAGAACCTTCTGTAGATCACCTAGTCCAACCTCCAAAGAAGACAAGCTTAACAGTTTGCCTAGGACCTTATCCACTCCAATTTTGAAACTCTCCAAGGATGGAGATCCCACAGCCTCCCTGGGAAACCTGTTCTAGTGCTTAATCACCCTTACTGTGAAGAATTTTTTCCCTTACGTACACCTGTGGTTTCACTTGTCATAGCTCTTTTTGTTTTGCTGTACATATCCAAAAGGGTCTGGCTCTGTGTTTTCTGTAAAAATTCTTCAGATAGTGGAAGACTGCAGCTAAATTCCACCTTAGCCACTTCTCCTTGAATACTGAGAACTCCTGCAGTTTAGTGTCATCCATGAACTTGCTGATGGTGCAGTTCATCCCATGGTCCCTGTCCTTGCTGAAGATGTTGAACAGTATTAGCCCCTGTATCAGCACATGAGGAATGCTTCTTCTATCAGTTACACTTTCAATGGTAAACCACTGCAGTGGTAAACCCCTGCTTACTAGCCAGTTCTTCAGCCAACTTGCAGCCTACTTATGCAGAACTCATCATCAATTTTGCTAGAAATGTGGAGTGAAGGGCTATGCCAAAGACTTGCCAAAGTCAAGGTAAACAACATCCACTGCTCTCCCCTCATGCACAGAGCCAGTCTTTCTACAGAGATGATGATCAGGTTGGTCAAGCATGATTTGCCTTTGTCAAATCCATGCTGGCTATTCTCAGTATGTTGAACAAGGACTTTATCCCATGTTGAATTGTAGAAACACCTGCAAGAGATATGCGTAAAGGTTTCTGGACACTGGCCAACATGGTTTCTTCCCCTTCCTGCCAGTAAGATAATGTAACATAGAGGTTATCCCTCTAAAAGGCAGGACTGGTCTTCTCTATTCTCTGGCGTACCTCCTCAACCTTCTCTAGTTATAGACTGCTCAAGGATTCTTGGTGTGGAGGATTATACACAGGCCATGCTGGTGGATCATGCTCCACTCTTTACTAGTTTGTGAAAGTACCAGCTTGTCCAATCCATAATATTGCCTGACAGTTCTTTCTGCTAGTGAAGGATAAAATAGTTCTCAGAAGGAGAAGAAAAGTCCTCCCTCAATGGGTACAAAGTTGGCAGATGAATTCAGCAGAGAAACTTGTGATAGATGTAACTCTGGTGCATATCTGGTGTTGGACTGATGGCAAACAGTCTGGTCTTGCTTGGCTCATTGAGTTACTGGAACAGGAAGGGAAGATGGCAGAAGGGTTTTGGGAGAAAGGCTGTTGTAAGCAACTACCTTGAAGTGAGATTTCAGACCTCTTAACCTTTAAAGAACCAGAACCATTTCTTTACAGGTTGGGGAAAGTTCTCCAAGGCCTTCAGAAGTACAAAGTTTAACACTTGTCCTTCTCGGTATTTCATTTTCGTGAGTTTGGCAAGCTTCTGTGCTTGATTTGGCAGAGATTTTTGGAAGTGCCTTGTCCTCATGCTTATCTTGGGACTGTGGATCACACTTGTTGTAAATAGCTAACAGTTAAACACTTCAGTGCTCAGTATTTTAACACTTTAATGTGTTTCAGAGTTGTCACCTTCAAACTTCTTTGGACCTTGTTTGCTGATTGGACTTTTTGAAGCAATTAAAAAAATTGCATCTCATTTTAGTGGTTCAAGCCTGAAATAAACATTCACCGTATGATCAGAATATTAATTTATTTGTCTGCTTGCTACTGACTTTTAAGCCTCTTTTTATAGAGTGATGCTTGATTTTTATTTTGCTTGGTACTTAGAAATAATAAAATCAGGAATTTCAAAGCCTTTTAATAAACATTGCTGTGAGTTTTACAGAAAGCATTGTACTCATGAATCAAGGATGTTAAGTGCTATACTTCCAAGGTCAAATCTACTGTGATATCATATTGTGTGTGAAGATACAGATGGTTTTGATGTTCTGTCCAGTATATGCATCTATTATTTAGCAGCCTGGATCTTTTGGAATTACCTTGCTGTCTAAATTAACATTCTCCATCAGTAATGTTGCAAATATATTGATTATTTTGTTCCTAAAAAAATTTTTTTTCTACTGAAACACGGTTATTCATTAGATAAATGTAAGCAATGTCATGGTTTAGCTCAGCTTTTTAGAGCATATTTATACATTTGACAGTTCCCATGTGCCAAAACAACATCAGCATGAATAATGAAGAGTGTCACTGTAAGGGAATTCTTTACAGCAACAACACCAATATGGTAGTTTTCCACCTTCCCTGACACATTTACCACTGTCTCCCCCTGCACCTTTCTGTAGCCACAGTTGCAATGTAAATGAATACTATATGTTACCAAAAGGGAGGCCATTTGTAGTTTCTTACTTTATAGAAGGTAAAACAACCCCTCTTCTGACAGAAGTGCTGCAAATTGAGTGAAAGGAACATAATTTTCAATCTGTTGTACTTGATACTGTGATTATTTCAGTGCTCAGGCCATAGAAATAGGCATATCATTTAAAGAGTTACTAGGGCTAGGTTTACTCCTTCAATATTCTTTACTGACATTAGTCCAGGTTGTGAAATACATCTCAGATTTTAGTCAGTCTTTCTCCAGTCAAACTCCTAGTGAAGAACAGCAGATACAGAGTGTGCCACTCTTACTAGGTACAAACTGTAGAGTTTCAATGTGAATTTAGTGTAGTAAGGGAAATTTAATAAGAAAGGTTTCTGCTGTGATGGCTCAAATAAAAAGAAAACTGGACTCATCTACATTTGGTTTGTAAGCATCTTATCTATCAATGAGGCTATATACATAACAAATAATAACAACATAGATTTGATAAACAAATAAACAACTTGTTTTATTTTGTTGATTCATGGTGTTAGTCTCAGGACAGAATTAGCTTCTAAGAACAATATTTTTAAATGTCATAGTTAATTTGCTGCCCTTAACACAGGCACTCATAAATGAGTACACAGAAAGCAAGATGATTCTTTAAATCAGCTCATGCTATTCTGAACAGATTATAAATCACAAAGGGGAAAAAATACTGATTTTATTTAATAACTTATGCTTTCAGGAGTCGGTACTGGAAGGAGGCTGTTAGCAAAGGCTGTAGGTAGCTGGACTACAAAAAGAAAGTAGCCTACACTACTTATATAATCTGATTTTTAGGGATGAAAAGGTGGTAGCAGGGGTAAAAGGAGAAGTAAATACTAGCTACTCTGAAAATGTAATTGCTTTTTTGCAGAGGCAGTGGGAAAACACCAATTTACATGTACATTTCATCTCAACAGAGCACCATGGTAAAAGGTTTTGGTTCAAATGGTGAAGTCCTGTGTTTGAAAATTGCCTGTGAGGATTTAATTTCATTTACATTCTTTCATGCATGTTTAATGAGTATTCAATCTTATTTTAAAGTATAATGATAAATATGCTAATACACTTTTTGTTCTCCCCCAAAATAATTGAACATCTTATTGCTGTGCTCTGGGCTAACACAATGTGAATATCTAATGCCGGAGTTCATGCACTCTTTTATTTAAACAACACAGTCTGGGCACTCATCAGATTCTTCATCTTCCTAGTGCTGCAATGGGCATGGTTCCTGCCTGGCTACAGTGGGGTGTCAGTTGCTTTACAACGTAAAACAGTGGGAGAAACCTCAGTGGAAAAACCTCATAAGTTTACTGTATAGAAGCTGTAGAACAGCTGGGGCAACTCTAAGCCAACTCATCTACCAGCTGCTAGCAAAGGAATCATCTTGCATGTAGCCACAAGATACTGTAATCTAGCGTGGCGGCTGTTATGCTCCAGTTCTGCACTGCCACTTCCGGTCTGTTGGATGCTGTGGGAATAGAGCACAAAAATCAGCTTGGGAGCTGCTTTGCTTGACACTGCTGGCTGAGATGACTTCTGCTCACTTCCCAGAATGCAGGAAACACCAGAAAAAATGCGTCAACTTCTCTATTGTTAAGTTCTGGAATAGCATAGGCCTCTAATTTCAGAGAATTTCAGAGTAGTACTGAAGGAGGAGGAAAAACTAAGAGCCTTGTTTGTGACCAAGACTGACAGATTGTTTCACCTGGCTGCGTTACCTTTTCCTCAGGATTAGCAGTCCCTAGTCTATTCTTCAGATTTATTCTTTCTGTTGTGAAAGCAATATAACAAAAGTGAGGTAATAAATTTCTTTGTCTCATATGCCTTAAGTATAAATTAGCTGCTCTAGACGAAGAGCTGGGAAATTAAAATATTTACTTAATGTTGTGTGTTGTATTTTTAAATTGACATTTTACTATTGCCTTTGAGAAATTCCTTTTGTAGGAAACACTTAAATCCATATGTGATTTACTCATAATACGCATATGGTCTCTCTGCTATATATTTCAAGCACCCTGTGGGAATGCGCACATTTTCTTTAACTTCTGTTCAACAGTACACTGTGACTTTTTTTCTCATTGTATTGAACTGTCTAAAAATATCTTTCAGTATTTTTTCCCCTGATTGCAGTATTCTCTTATACCTTTAGAACTGCATTTCTCCACTGACTGATTTGACAGTTCATGGAAAGGATAGAAATTATCAGCTGAAACTAACAAGCTCATGTTATTTCACCAGATTTTACTCCCCGCAGAACAATGTGAAAATGATGACCCATTTTCTCCTCTTTCAGGGATTAAAGGCCAATGCATCAAGAATCCTGAAACTATCACTAATTTGCAGTGATTTCTGTAGGCCACGGATGCTTCTATTTATATATTCCATCCTTTACAGTTCACTAGTTCTTTGATAAAGACTTCCCTGGCTTGCTGTAAAAGGAATTATTGACAAAGATGGGGAAGCATGGTTGAAAGCAAACACAGGTACAGTCATTTGTGTAGAAATACTACAAGTTACTGACATGGTCAATTTGTTTTCTGTGATCCAAATGCAGATACACCTTTTGGCTGACAAGGTCAAAGCTCTTTCAGCAGTACTTTGTGCAGCATTCCATCTTCCACATCTGTGCAGTTGCTCTTCCCATCCTATTCACCCATAACTTCAATAAAGTCAAAGACTGCAATTCCATCAGTGCTTCCTGTGTCTCTCAGGAGTTTTGTAGGGCATGCCAAGTGGTCTATAGCACTGCACTTGTTTTCTACACTAATTTTGATGATAATAGTACCTAGTAGCCTACAGAAAATGTTGATGGTTGGTGGTATTAATAATTTGTGAATCAGTCTGTAAAGTTGTTATTGCTGTGGCTTCTCTTGTAGATGTACCCGAAGTAGTGTAAACTGCCTGATTTGGGTATTGGTAGCACAGAGCCCAGCATGGGCTGCGAGACCCAGATGAGTGCTGGCTGGGTTAATTCCAGTGATTAGTCTGTTTGAGCTCCACACTGCTGGCACCTAGGAGAGAGAGTGTGTGAAGTCCGTAAAGGAAAATGACACTGGCTTTGTGCTTTTCCTGATCTAATGATCTAGCACACAACATGGAGGAGGACGGAGGGTGGCGTGACTTCTGTGTTACTATGGGGCTTGGAGAACTTTTATGGAATACATAATAATCTGTAATGAAAGCACATTGATCCCTATGCATATATGGTATGTTGATTCTCTTTGACCTCAGAGCCATGCATATCCTACATGCCAAAACATTGCACAGTGAAATAGGTGAAACAGTGGAAAATCTGTATCCATCAATCTAGCTACGTAAATATCTATTTTAAAACAACCAAGCTGGTGTGATGAATCATACAATCTCCAAACATTCTCTATCTCTGTATCATTAAACCTCCCACTATTTTAGATTTCAAATCAACACCTCATCTCTCCTTAAACAATAAAAACCACCCAAGCCATTTTAAATATAGAAAATTGCAATTTTCTTCTGTGAAATCATCTTGTCTCTTCCATCTTGATGTACTCATCACCATTATATTTTCACTGGTGGTTTTGAGTTTTCTGTACTTTCTGTCTACAAAAACATAAACAGAACATGACAGAAAGTTTTCTTATCTGTGGAAAGTTTTAAATCTGTAAATACATGTTTCAAAAGAAAAAAAAACAAAAGAAAAGCCAGAGAGAGTCCTGGTAAAAAGAGCTTTAGTTGTGTTAAATGTGAGTTTGTTCCTGATGGCTGAATATAGACCATTATATATACTAAATCTTAGAGATCTCTATATGGCTGTGTTCACTTTATAGTGATATGAACCTTTGCACTTGTCTCATATTATTGGAATTTGAAGGGATATTTGTTCCCTCTTATCAGCAACATTAGGGCACTGCATTTATCTTTGCCCTGTTATCCTCTCCCCTGCTTTGTTTTGAATACATATGATTTTTCTCCTACAAGATGTCATTCTTCATTGTTTGAGGCATAATGTTTTTAGTATGAGTTCTGCCTCTTCAGACAGTTACAGGGGAATAGATTAATACTTATAGCCACAGGGCCTAGATAGGAGTGTCACTTCAGGGTGATCTCGCGAGGCTATACCTGCCAGAGGCCTCCTCTTTTTTTGGTATTATTTCCTGCCCAGGAGCTACATATGTTTTGCCAGCTCTTTATAAACATTATTCGCTGAAGACTAGATTCTGATCCTTCTGCTCATCCTTATAAATGCCTTATTTTAAAAACTGGTCTCTTGATGTTTCTTTGTAGAGAAAGGAGCGGTTCTATGCTATGAAAAGGATCTACAGCTGGCTCCTCAGGGACCAGGTTTAGAACCATAAGATGAATCGCAGCATATCATGCTAAATTCCCCAGTAATATACTCTTTGGATAGCAGATATTTGTGATTGCATTTCATGGATTCTTATGCTGTTATAATTTTAAGGTTGTTAGAGGAAAGGAAATAAATTGGCATTTAGAAGTTTCTGTACTTGGAAAAATAGTGCAAAATAGCCATTCAGAGAGGCACTTGTAGGAACAGAACAGTGCAAAATACTACTTGTGGAGGAACTGGTTTAGGTTTTTTCTCTGTCTCAGCAAATCCTTCAAGGTTTATATCCAAGCAGGGCTTGCGGTCTGCTCTCTCACTGTCAACAAGCCTGCAGAGAAGAAAAGGAAAAAAGCAGAGCTAGCATCCTGGTTTTTTTTTGTTCTCAAGCAGAGTGCATAATTGTAATTTGCGAAAAGCTTTGTTGCTTTTGCACTTCAGATTGACATTCAGAGCAAGAAGATAGACATTATGTTAAGTATGCAAGTGGACAGAAGTAACACATTCTCATGATTCATGGCTGATCTTTGCTAATTTCTCTTTTAATTATTGTTGGCTGTTAATTATTGTTATATCTTCCAATTATTGTTGGGCAGAGAACACTGACCTTGTTTTGAGTGGGACAGAGTTAATTTCGCTCCCAGTAGCTGCTGTGTTTGGGGTTTAGTAGGAGAAGAATGTTGAGAACACTGATGTTTTCTGTTGTTGCTGTGAAATCAAGGATTTCTTCAGTTTCTTATGTTCAGTTAATGAGCAGGTGTGCGAGAGCTGGGAAGGAGAACAGCCAGACAGCTAGCCCAAGCTGGCCAGTGGAAATGTTCCATAACATAGATGGCATGCTCAATTTGTCAGCGGGGTTTGGCTGGGGGGCAGGACTCTCTCTTTGCTTTTTCTGTGAGTTCAAATCTTCTCTTGGCTGGGAGTTTGAACTTTTCCGGGAGTTCAATCTTTTTTGGGCATTTCACAATATTCTTGAAATCCACTATTTCTGGGTTCTGTGATTGCTGCTCAGGGAATGGCTGCGAACTGGTCATTGGGTGGTGAGAAAATTGTATATGTTTTGCTTATTCATTATTATCATTGTTATTATCATTACTATTATTAATATTGTTAGTAGTATTTCCTTTGTTACCTTATTAAACTGTCGTTATCTCAACCCACAAATTTTACCTTTTGTCCATTTCTCCTCCCCATTCCACTTGGAGGGAAGGGGAGGGGTGAGTGAGCACATGTGAGGTCCTAGTTGCTGGTTGGTGGGTTAAGCCATGACAAAAGTAAATAAAATCCCTCCAAACAAGTGATGTCTTTTAAGACCAACGCAAGATTTCTCACTATATATAAAAAAGTAAAACCCCAAACCCTGGATCAAAACCCCAAGCACTTTCTAAATCATTACAAATCTAGAGGTATCCACACAGGTGGTGATTATTTTCAAATCTTCTTGATGCAGAGCTGCAGGGAGTATGTGACATATCCTATCAACTATATATTATTGAAATTGTTTCCTTCTAGAGTTTGGAAAATGTCAGCAACGCTTAGGCAAGACAATAATAAGAGGGAGATGGCAGAGGTAGGAATAGTTGAGTAAAAGTCAGCTGTGTGGTCCTATTTCCTAATTAAAGAACATGCCATGGGGAGTCAATCCAATGATACTGAAACTGCAGCCTACATTAAAAAAGGAAAAGGTATTCAGCCTGGGAGAGTATTTGCCAAAAGAAGCAGTGAGGCCAAGACTTGGAAAGAATTCAAAAGCCACTTGGCACTTGTACAAACGTAGTCACCCACAATAAAATAAAAGATGATAAGTTTTTCAAGGGAGATACAGGGATTGTTGTTTTAGAGTGTGAGTCAATCAATAATTGCCTGAGAGTGGAATGGAACTTCCCTTTGGAGAAGTTATTCTTCCACTGTCTGTAACGAGATTTCTCAGACCTCTTTCTTGCAGCATCTGGTTCTGGCCATTGTTAGTGACAGGGCACAGACTGCGTAACTTAATAATTAATCTTTGTTACTAACATCTAGGCCAAAAAGAGCTCTGGGATGTTCAGTGAAGTATTTATATAAACATTGTTGGATGGCTTTCTTGTAAAAAGGCCTCTGAAATGGTTCAGCTAGATGCTCATGCTGTTAACTGTGTACCGCTGTGCAATAAAGTACATCTATCTGAAGTGTTTAACAATCTCCACAGGGCTGCTCTGTCACTGTGCCACTCCTGCGTGATCACAGAATACATAAAAGGCTAAACCTCTGCAGAGAACCCAATCTCGTCTGGAATCAAGGACGCTTAAGGTAATCTGCTACGGAATGACTTTTAGAGTCTTTCCTGTGAGGTAGAACAGGGCTTAGCAGTTGGCACTATACTTTTAGAAAAGGATGTGGGTAGAGATTGCAGGATGTCATGGGGCCACTTATGCCACAGTGTCTTTACAGTTCCCTTTCGAATACTGTACAGTGCCCGGAACAAGACAAGGAATATCTTGCCTACACAACAGAAGCTTACAGTGCTTTTAAAGAGGAATTTGACTAACAGTACTGTGGCTGTGCCATAGAGCTCTGTTCAGACTGCTCAGCCCTCCTAGGCAGTCAGGGCAAATTAACCTGTCCAGAAGCCTGTGTTCTCACTAGTAGACTGTTGGACTCCTCTGTACAGTTGGATTAAGAAGTGCTAGACAGCATTCCTGGGCACTGAAACTCAATTGTTTGTGCTGTTAGACCATTTGGCTTAGGCAGACCTCTAACCTGAGCCAGCTAACTCTGGGCCAAACAATTCCTTAACGTGGCAATAGAATTAGCATGGTTTGAGGAACATTCCCAAAAGGCAACTGGGATGTGATCTTTGTGTTTGGAGCAGTGAGGGAGTTTAAATTCTAGAAATGGGCTAATTTTAGCCTGCTATTTTCAATTCTCAGTGCTGGGAATGACCCACAGTGTATAGAAGTTAACAGTGGCAGTCTTATTTGCTTTTAAGTTTAATGGTGGCTTGAGTATACATATCTGTGCAGGGCAGACATGCCTGGCATCTTGGTGAAAATCTAGTTAAAATTCCTGTGCTCAGAAAGACCAGAAGGGAAGAAAATAATTGCCTTGGAGGTATGACTATGGAGAAATATTCCACAGGGGATCTGTTACCTTCAGACTCTGATCATCTTTAGAAGAAAGTTTTTCATAAGTGATGCTCAGGATGCAAACTTCGATGTTTCACAAAACCCACCCAAAAGACTTAACCCAAAAGACTTTTGATATAAACCCTAAGTCTGCGAGATATTTTGTCACCGCTATTGGAGCTATGTTGGAGGTTTTTTTGGGGTTTTTTGGTTTGTTTTGTTTTTGTGTTTGGTACCAGTTATGCTGCCTGGAATAATGGCTCTGGATTAATTAGAGATGGTCTAAGAATTCACTGGGTTTCCTTTTGGAAGGGCAACATGTAACAAGGCCAAAACAGGTACCCTATAAACTTCAAGAAGAGGTGAAATGGCATATTCTTCCAACTTCTTTTACCTTTGTTATTAGAAAATTATTGCTGGCTATTCAAGCCATTTGTGCTAGCAATGTGTAGGAGGCTATGAATCTGCTTTGTGGTAGTGTATTTCATCTTCCTATGTCTTTTCCACATCTCAGTGTTTGAGGGATAAAAGGCTCTGATGCAGAAAATAAAGATCATCTCATATTGGAATTTAAGCATGTGTTAAGAGCTTTGATGAATTAGAACTTAAGCATAGGATAGTGGAGAACACTATCACATTCTCTAGAAAAGATTTTGCAGTGTGTGCACCCTACAGCTCAACAACAGGCAGAGGTATTTGAGCTGGCTCCGGAACTGGATGTGGAATTGCTATGTCAGCACAGTGCTACACCCTAATTAATTGGCACAGAGGAGTTAGGTAAATTAGCTCAGGTAGCACTGTACTAATGCAGCTCTGCTTCTTCCAGCCACATGACATCTAAGCTGTGTTGGATCAGGTAAATGTTCCAACTTGTTCAGAACCTTTAACTTGCTCCTAGACAGCATCAAGTACCATGCTGTTAGGTGTCTGACTTTGAATCTCCCTGTCTTTGAACAAATAGCCTTGTTTTGCAATTGAACTTAACCCCCCCCCAAAAAAAAAAAATTGTGAAAGACTTCAGAAGCAGTTATCTTTTAGCATTGAAACAAAATATTCTGATTTTCTGAAATCAAATTCAGAAAACGTGTTTGCATCACAGACTGAATTTATGTGTGAATGTGCTAAAGTGTTTTTCCAGTACAAACATTGCCCCATTCTATTCACTCAAAATCTGCGACAGCACAACAGCTCTTCATCTGGCCAAACTGCACTGAATGTGTCCAGAAGAAAGCTTCTTTTGTCTATTGTGAATAAACAGACCCTGCTGCCATAGACCAAATAAGAGATCAAGGAAATCCAAAACCTGGCTGGATGATAGCAGCTTCTGAATGTTTTATGGGACAAAAACGCTTTGAAAGGTCTATGGCTATTTTGAACATTTTTTATCCTGTAAATAAGACATAAAAAACACATCTAAAGATTCAAATTTTCCATTCTTCACAATGAAATATACTGAGACACACTCTAGGCCAAACTATATGCTTGATTTTTGATCAAATTATTCACTGGCACACTTGGGAGTCCCATATGTAGACATATTGTACGTTAGTTTTGATCACAGGAGGCTTGTGTCTTTGGTGTTCATTGCAATGCAGTAGGTTGTAAGGTGCTGCCCTGGATTATTTTGAGTCTCTTAAGCTGCAATTTAAGTATTTCTTGGAAGCTTGTCCTCCTGCCTTGCGTTCCATTTCTTTTCTATGGATATAAGTTCCAATTATTTGGCCATACAGAAAAATTACAAAGCTTTTAATGCACAGTTTTCTACCCTGAACTCCAAAAGAAGTGGAGCTTATGTAGTTGAAGCCTGTATGTATCTACCAACAGTTTTGAACAGTTTTGAATATTTTGTCCAATATCTCCCATGTTTAATAGCGATGTAGAGTGCTTAGAGAGATTAAAGTCGCTTTTCTCTCATGAAGTAGTGGATCAAGTATATGGTGAGAAATACTTCTGTTCTCCCACTAGCAGAAGAGCTGCAGTGTTATGATTTCCTGTCCATAATATCCGAGAATCTACAGACATTTTGAAAGCAGGAAAAGCATCAGTCAGAGCTTGCTCTTTCTTGGGAAGAATTTAACCACATTACAGGAAGCCATGGGGAATCACTTTTTGTCCATTGCATTGCTTATAGAACTTGCTCTATAAAACCCTCTATCTTCTGTACAGAATTATGACCATAATAAAATTATCACTTGATTTTCAATGTTTCACAGTTTCACATGTGACAATCCCTTATGGCTCTACCTGTGTCTTTGTGACAGACACTTCTGGAGTGAATCAATCATTTCATAGGAAGTTTTGATTTCTAGCTGTTGATAAATTGTTCACAGAACTGAAAACTGGATGTAAGGCATTTGATGATATATTATGATGACAGAATCTCCTCAGGCACTCACAGTCTAGTGAGGCAGGGAGTTGTATAGGAGGCTTAGCCACCTGCTAAAATTACAAGCATTTGTATTACGTTGTCCAACTTCAACTATGCGAATTAGTTTTATTCATATTTCTGAAAGCTGTATTCTTTGCTCTTATTAAATTGCTTTGATTAAATTATAACAGGAAGCTGATCTTTACAGTCCCTTGGGCTACTGTAGGTAGAGAAGGAATGCTGGTGGTCCACTGCCTCTCCATTTCCTAGTGAATTTTCAATATTTTCTTACAAGTTCTGTGTATTGTTTTGTCTGCGAAGGTTTACTACATTGTGATTAAAATGAAAAATTGTTCTGTTCTTCAGTCTTTAAGATGATGAGAGCAGTACTGAACTTTCATATGAGACAAAAGGGATATATATCAGTGTGGCATATCCAGTAAGCACAACCTATGCCAAACAATAATAACATAATTTTGTAGGGCAAAAGCCTGCAGAACTTCAGGAAAACATGATTTTGTGGACTGGTATGACTGAAACTGAATCAGGTAGCCAAGTACCAGGTCTTGTATTTTCTAGCACATGAGACAGCACAGTCATCTTTCCCTGGTTGGGATATGTGTATGCCTACTTCATTTTTCATGTGATACCTCTTGACTTCACATTGCAGGGGCTAGTCCTGTGGCAAGTTACATGTGTTTTGGCACTAACCTGCAGCTAGGGAAAATGCTTCAAAGCAGACCTCCTCTTGAGTATTTGACACAACTCAGCACTGTCACTTCTCTCCTGCCGTCTGTCCTAGATGTAAACAGGGAATCACCCTAATCTGTGGACCAGCTGCACCTGGCACAGATGATCATGGACAGAGAAAGAGGCCATAGCACTGTGCTGCATAAATGTAGGAGACACACTTCATGATGTGCTTGTCATTTCTCAGGAATACCAAGTGCTTGATGTATCCCTGTGGTGCCTTCCTGGACAGGTAAGCCATGAGAATCCATGAGAGTGGATTGAGAGCAGCCCTGAGGAGCAGAACTTGGGGGTGCTGGTTGACGAGAAGCTCAACATGACCTGGTGATGTGTGCTCACAACTCAGAAGGCCAACCATATCCTAGGCTGCATCAAAAGAAATATGGCCAGCAGGCTGAGGGTGATGATTCTGCCCCTCTACTCTGCCCTGGTAAGACCCCACCTGGAGTCCTGTGTCCAGTTCTTGGAGCCCTCAGCACAGGAAAGACATGGAGCTGTTGGAGCAGATCCAGAGGAGGGCCACAAAAGTGATCTGAGGGCTGGAACACCTCTCCTACAAGGACAGTCTGAGAGAGCTGGGGCTGTTCAGCCTGGAGGAGGCTCTGGGGACACCTTATAGCAGCCTTCCAGTACCTGAAGAAGGCCTATACGAAAGATGGAGAGGGACTTGTTAGAAGGGCATGTAGTGATAGAACAAGGGGTAATGGCTTCAAACTGAAAGAGGATAGATTTAGATTAGACATAAGGAAGACATTCTTTACTGTGAGGGTGGTGAGGCACTCTCATAGGTTGCCCAGAGAAGCTGTGGCTGCCCCCTCCCTGGCAGTGTTCAAGGCCAGGCTGGATGGGGCTTTGAGCAACCTGGTCTAGTGGAAGGTCTGGCCATGGCAGGTGGGTCGGAACTAGGTGATCTTTAAGGTCCTTTCCAACCCAAACCATTCTATGGTTCTATGATTCTATAAGGATGAATTTCCTTGTGCTTATCTTATTGCTTTTTGATAGTGAATCCGGCGTCTGCAGAAACAAAACACAGTATAGCATGAACTGCTGGTCTGGGGAGATGCAGCAGTCATTAGCAAAGTCTCGCCCAGCACAGGGTTAACACAGCCTGGTCTTGACAGCCTCAGTTATACAGCTCTCCTCACACATTGCCACTTAGCTCCCTTCCCAATGACATTGTCACAACAAATTAAAGACCCCATCCTGAAAGCACGTCATGCATGTGGGTAGTCAGAGTTAATCACATGCATGAGTGTTTGCAGGACTGCAGCCTGAGAGAGTAAAATCTAGAAAAGCAACTACATAAAATGACCTATTTTGTGCGGGAGGAGAAAGGCCCTCAACAGAAGTTGTCCATAGCTTACTCGGTTATAACATCAATAAATATGTTGTCTCTTATTTTTTCTTCTAAAACATCTTTCCCTCCTATACCACTGTTATCTAAAGACATAGTAGCAAGGCTGAAATGTGAAACTGGCACTCTGCCAGCACTTTAAATCTGTTGATGTGGCTGTGACACTAAACCCCAGACACAGGAATAGCTGCCTGTCCTAGACTTCTTCATTGATTGATTTCTTGAGCAACTTTTGTCGGTTTTGGAGATTAGGAGTTGTGATTATGGGATAGGAGCATAATGAAAAATAAAACAAAGGGAGATGCTGTTACTCACTTTTTGCCATGCACTCAGCAGCTTTAATGGCCTAGTTAGCACCTGCCTCTTTAATAGGTTTTAGCAAGAAGGCTCAACCAGACCCTTCTTTATTGCAGTAATTTGTTTGCAAATCAGTTCTACTGGATTAAAAAAAAAGTGTTGTTTATGCTACTTTGAAGGGGAAATGCTAAACAAATGTCTCTTTTAAAATATTTCTCTCATTTTCTACATATATATATGTATATTTAAGTAAATATGCACAACTGAAAGAATAGCATGGTACTTTTTGGCCTGCCATTGCATTGCCTACACGTTGCTAAATATGTTACGTTATGTTGCCAGACAGAACATGAGGTGGGAAAGAAATCTGGGGTTTTTTTCAAGCAATTGCCAAACTATTTTTATTCCCTCCCCCCCCCCCCCCCC
>Ga0065711_1034002_pt1 | contig 24451 bp, 14 predicted proteins | sample Hoacrofraction12_FD_59098 | JGI IMG/M metagenome (GOLD analysis project Ga0065711, IMG submission 59098) | Hoatzin crop microbial communities from Cojedes, Venezuela - Epithelial fraction 12 v2 (version 2) | ecosystem: Host-associated > Birds > Digestive system > Esophagus > Crop | place...
GGGGGTGGGGGGGTGGGGGTCTGTGGAAAGCCCTTCTTTGCAATTTATCTCAAGTTTCTTTATCATCAGAGGAATGGATATGAAAATACAGGGCTCACCACCAAGAACTGATGTACATTTAAGCTCTCTCAAATAAGCAGTCATCTCAGATTTCCAAAATAATACAGATAGTTGAGCCTTGCTGTTTGAAAAGGGCTGCATTTTCAAACAAAATTGCTTCAAATTCTCCTCTTTACCAGCTGCTTATTTCTGTGCTTAAAAACTCAGACTAGGTTTCTCAGATAAACCAAGCAACTGAGTTCTATTCCCAGGCAGGGAAGATGCTGTTATTGAATTATGTCTTGCCAAACAGTGTCCAGTCTTGCAGTCTCTGGGCTAAATGAATGAGGATTTCCATGGAAAATGATCCAGGTTCCTTCTCTCCCCAAGCTTTCTGCAGAGCTGTCCATTGGAAGACACACTGCTGGGAAAATACTACCAAAAGGGTTCCCAGGAATACTCATTTTAATGCCTTATTGAATGCACTGTAACTGTTCTTACGTTCTTTTTAAGTTTCTCTTCCCAGTAACGAACACATTTACTGACAAGAACAATTATAGAAGCAACAAATTAATGGAAAGAAATTTTATAGCGCAAGTATTCACATTGGAAACTTGGCACTAAACGGTGTATTCCTTTGATCATGGAATGAAGTCATACGATGCTCTCCTGTAAATCTAATGGCTACTGAAAAAAAAAGATGGCATTTGAATATTGATCAGAAAAATTGACAGGTGATCAATGACTTCTGAAGAGATTTGTGTTAACAATTAAGAAGGGTGGTAACTGTCTTAGATTATGCCATCTAAGGAAAAGAAAAGGTAAAATTCAATGTGAGAATGATTTGATTGATGTTATTTGTATCTGATGAAGAGGCTTTTTGGTGGCAGGAGCAGTTTGTGTCATGCATGCTCCGTGACACCACCACAGCTGAAAGCAAGCAGACACAGGCAACAGTGTGTAGCTGTGCTGAATACAAAGGGATGGGATCTTGAACACACGGTGGTTGCTGGTTATTCAACATTGCGCTACCAGATACATAAGGAGAGTCCGGCTTCTGCTATAGAAGACCTCCTGCATTAGTCAGTGTGCCTCTATTGATTCAGATGGAAATATGGCTATTTGTGGTCATTATGACTAGTCATAAGAATAGGGGAGAAAAGATTCCCACTAAACTAACCAAAAAAAGCCGTCAGTGCAATCCAATTACCATCATCATCATAAACAATATAAACTAAGATTGAACAGCTTAAAAACTATCTTAAGGGCAATCCAGATAATTTTGTTAATATGGACACAGTGATGATTTCTCAAAAAAACCAACTCTATAATTAAATTTGCATAGGGCTAAAGTATTTAAAAATCTGTCCCATCTATGCAGTGTAATTAAAAATCTGGCAAAAACACCACTTAAACAAGCTTGGTTGCTGATGAATATCAGTAATTACTGTACTCAACTGGTTAACATTTATTCCTGCAAGAGTAATAAGAGAGACATCTGTTTGGATTGATAGGGAACACCTCAATTAAAGATTTTCTAATTTAAGTTTTCTTTTGCAGGGCCAATCAGATCTCTGTATTAAATCGAAGACAGAAAATGGGGAAAAGAAAGAAAGAAAAAAAAAAAAGCCTGATACTTTCTGCAGTTCAAAATGCCATACAGCAACTTAGCTGGGCAGATGGAAATCATCCATAGTGACAATTATTTCGTCACCAACGGTAAGATGAGAAATCTGGCAATAAGTAACAGAGGGATGGATGTTCCTGACTCGCCTTCGGATGCCACAGAACTCCTCTGTGGGAAGCATATCAGGCTGTTCAGCAACAGAAACTGTCCAGATTTCAGTTACAAATGCCACCTAAAACATAGCACACTTCTTGACTGTACGTGAAGAGACGGTGATGGAGTGCAGTGGTTGAGAGGGAGGATGAAGAACTATCCACTGGAGCAGTTTAGGCTTTCCTCCTTTTCCTTTTGGAAAAACAATTCTCTTCAGTCACAACAAAAGTGGGGTTAAGTCTACTAATTTCAAAGGGCATATGTGCAAAGAGATACCGAAGAAAGTGTAACACTAACTTGTGAGCTCCACTTCATACTTGGAGCTGACCATTATTCATGAAGGATTCATGAAACATGTTGATATTTTTCAAGTACTTCATTTTTTTGCTACAGAGTGGAAAATAATCTTTTAAATAGAACAGCTTTTCAAACACTTATGCCTAATCTGAAAATCTGCCAGTATTTTCTCTTTTAGCAGATAAGTAGATACCTTTCTTCAATACTTATCTTCCATATCTTTCCCCAGAGCTGGTAGCATGTAAAGTGGTGTGCAAAAAAATGTGAAGCTAAAGGGAAAGAAAAATACTTCTATGTCAAACCAAAGGTGTTATATGCTCACCTTTGGTTTTCTGAGACTGGCAAGCGAGAGTGCAACCGCTTTTCTGTTATTCCCTGTCCAGTATCTCCCCCCTGCCCTCCAGAGCTGACCGGTAATGCAAATCTCATAAAACTGGTTTTCCAGTCGTTTTTTGTAATGTAAACTGGGATTGCCAGGTAATTCCTAGGGACTGTACACAAAGCCTTTAACCTTTTTACTGCCATCAGATGCTTTTAAATTGCTTTAGAGCATGCTTTAAGTATCTTCTGCAGCACATATAAGAGGAAAAGGTCACCATCCTGAAGAAGAAATCATGCATGATCCCACTGTTTTCTCCAAAGGGAATTGCATGCACAACGCAGAAAGCTTATGCACCATTTACACACTACTTAATTTCCTCAGATTTCCCTCAGATTACCTGAGACTCGAGCGGTAAGTCTTTGACTTCCCCCATCTCCTCCACTGAAGTATATTTTTCTCCAGAGTTTGGGGCTTTGTGTCAGTGAGACCTTCAGAAGTGGAGTTAATTTCCCACAAAGAGACCAACAGCTAACAGGCTGATGTGGATGGCTATGTTTCTTTTCAATATTTGGATAAACTCTGATTCAACTTACTTTTTTAGCATTTTCACTATGTAATTAATTGGAAAACAAAACAATGTATATTACCAGGGACATTTGAAAATAGAGACTGAGCAAGAAGAACATTATAGGAATTGATTTCAAGAGAATGCACGCAGCAATTATTCCAGGCTGCATTAAATTACAAAAATTGAGAAAAGCTGTGACCTACATATTCCTTCTCTTGAAATATTTTTCATTTCCAGTGTCTACTTTTTTTCAGGGTTTGTTTTGTAATGAAAGGAGTATTATTTTGTTGGTAAGGTTTTTATCTTTGCAAAGCCATTATGCTATATTAACAGGTTGCAGGGGATAGTTAAACACAACAGAGACACATACAGTCCCACCAGACCAACAGATTTTGAAACAAAGATACCCTGAAAATCAGTGGAAGTTATACAAAACAGACAGGAGAGCTATTTAAGAGAGGAAACCTGATATGAATCCAGTGCTGGAACTGAAAGGCTGAAAAGCTCAAAGAGCAAAATTTGAGTGTAAAATGTTATCTGCGCAGGAAGGGACTAGCTATGAGCTGAGTTATATTAAAACACACTCTATGTTAAGGAAAAGTTCTGATACACATCTTTTTTTCAGAGGAAAAATACAGTCACTTTTCATAGATTCAGTGTCACAGAATCACAGAATCACAGAATGGTAGGGGTTGGAAGGGACCTCTGTGGGTCATCTAGTCCACTCCTCCTGCCGAAGCAGGGTCACCTACAGTAGATTGTAGAGGACCTTGTCCAGGAGGGTCTTGAATATCTCCAGAGAAGGAGACTCCACCATCTCCCTGGGCAGCCTGTTCCAGTGCTCCGTCACCCTCAGAGTGAAGAAATTCTTCCTCATATTCAGACGGAACTTCCTGTGCTTCAGTACTCGAAAAGCGGTATCATACATAACAAATAGAAGAATAGCTGCATATATTGACAAATGAATGGATTTTTTGGTGTAACTGAGTGCTTCAGAAAGGGGGAAAAAACTCAGACAAAATTTAGTGTCCTGTCAAGAGCTTTCAAAATAGTGTGTAAAGCTGAATGAAAAATACCAAACACACGGACTTGGTAATTGCAATAATTACTCTGATTCAGGTTTCGTATTAGCTGGGAAAATTATGTGGTGAGACTTTTTTCTTTTTTAATCTGCTCCTAAATAGCATTTAGCAACATAGGCCTAAATTCGTCTGTGGAAGTCTTACAGGATTAATGACTGCTCACTTAAAGATTTCAGTAAATTGCAATTTGCTGAAATGTTACTCATGTCTAAAATAACGTCAAGTACTTACTGCCTATACACAAATTGCTTTACCTGAACTGGTTTATCTGATATCATTAATAGTTCTCTTCTAAGTTCTCCTGCACCATGCCAAGACAGTTTTGCAATTCCTTAACTATGTCTTCATAGGTCAAAAGCGATTTTCCCTGGGACTTTAGTGCCTCTTTGAAGCATTAACTGGTAGAAACACTACTCTCTGCATCACCTAGCAAGATCAAGGCCCAGAAGAAATATTGCCATATATTTCAGATCAAGGCATTCAAACGGGGGCTCTGATAGAGGCTTCAAGTCAGGCAGCCAGTATTCCTTTCCCAGAGCTGGATGCTCTCATGGCCACTGCCCCCTGTGCCTCAGGGCAGCCCACCCTGCCGTTACTGCACACCATGGGCACGGCAGTGATGCAGGGCGCTTCCCCGCCTGCCTCTGCGGGCAAGAGGAGAGGAATGTAGAGCAGCTAATCCTTGAAGAATCAGTCGCTAAACTGGATGCACTGATTTCCTTACAGCGTACCCCAAGCTAAGGAAGCCCTTCTCAGCAACAGCGAGAGAAATCTGCTGCAAAAAGCAGATTACTGCAAGACACATTTGTGATTTACACAAAAATCCAGCAATTCAAAACACTTTTCTTTACTAGAAATCATGGGAAAGAGGAGAAAGATTCCAAAGGACCAACAGTGTTTCAAGGAAAGGAAACAAGAAAACCAGGAAACATTTTCCTCTTGGAACATTGCCCTTGTGCCACCAGGATTTCCCCAACGGTGGGAGGACATCTGCAAGTTGCTGAGCTACAGGTGACTGTAACCTGCCTGTGGCAGGTAGGAACCCAGCATGGTTTGCACTGGAAGAAAATAATATTCATCCTATAGAGTCGATTTCTTGAGATCAGAAGATCCAAGCCCTGTGCCCACAGCTCCCACAGAGCTCGACAACTGTAGGTAGGAAATATTTTCATGCATCCTGAATAATGGCTTTACCCACTCTGCATAGATTTTCAGTATAAATATGTCCTACATGAACTGGAAGTACTTACATTCGAAAGAGCTATCCATGTCTATTAAGTCAGACAAATGATTGAAATTTAACATTAAATGTGCATTTCCACACCTTGTACCATTCATCGACAGGAAATTAGGAACAATTAGATCTCTGTAAAACAAGGCAAAACCATGATTGCTGAAGGTCAGACTTCAGGAAAACCCTGCGGAAAGCTCAACAGCAGGAATTCTTTACAGGTATGCTTCTTTACACTTACATTGTACATACGGTTTCGGTGGCAGTCAGGTAAAACGGACAAAACCAGATCTCCCCCACCAGCTGTAATAAATTCAACCCTTTTTTTCTCCCTCCTGTTATAAACAAGCAGAAATGTTGCACTGAGCAGACACTCTCTGGTCTTTTATGGGTGATATTGTGCTCTGGAATGGAAAGAGGACTGGCAAAGATTGCTTGCAAGTACAGAAATGAAAGGAAGAGAATTAATTTTCTGCAACTCGCTATGTGTATTTCTTGAGTTTTAATACTTTCACATTCAGAAAGTCCACAATGAAACACCTTGTGTAAATATTTCAAGCCCCTGCCTGCAATTCTCACAATGAGCTGTCAGTAGATAAACTTTTGCCTGCTACTTTCTGTAAGTGGATAACTTTGTAAACACACACAAACCCCCTCCAGTCAGATCGCATGATATCTTTTTTCAAAATGGACTGAAATGCTGATTGCTAGTAAGTGGATTAGAAATGCAGAACAATTTTCCGAAACATTATGTCCAACTCAAACCAGTTTTGAATAAAGCTTCATTTGGGTTCTGAGGATCTAAATTTTTTATACACGTACACATACATAAAGTACATTAGACAGATAGATAGATAGATAGATAGATAGATAGATAGATAGATAGATAGAGGGTTTTTTTCTTCTAATGTCCAGTTCTGGCTAGCACTAGAGCCAAACATGCCAAAACACAGTAACGAGCACTATTCTCCTGATACTCCCAGCTGTGGCCAGAAGAAATTGTGCCTGAAATTGTGTGAGAAACCTTTGAGACAAATGAGCTTTGGCTAGCTCAGCTGTGAACGTTTGGATGCTTATTTAAAGTGAAGTGACCCCAAACTGCAAAGCACTGGATGTTCACTCGTCACTAATTTCTAATAGTCACTCTGAGACAGGGTGAAACAGCCAAGAAAGGGTTATGGTCTCCTTGCTTGCACAGAGGATTTAAGAGGTGAAGGAGGAAAGGAAAAAGCTCTGGGGCTTGTAGGCCATGTCAGCTGGAGAAATTGTTTTTCTTTGGTGTTATGTAGTAGTTTTGATGTTTGAATACCCTATGCCCAAAGGCAGAGAGTAATGGCAGCCACCAGTGTGGCATGGTGTGCTTGTAGCGAAGTCAACAGCCATCACCACAGTCTGGACCTGCTTCTTCTGTGTGCACAGAGGAAGGGGCATTTGTGGAGGAGAAGGTGGAAAAGGCATCCCTCTTTCTCCTATGGGACAAAGAGAAAAATCCCACTCCCTCTTCTCTGCCATCCCCTTGCCCCTGAGGAGCTGCCTCCACCATGTGTAGGGCCACCTCCATGCAGCCTTGAGTAAGGTTGAAGGGGTAAAGACTGGTATTGAGTGATTCCCTCTGAAAAGCTTATTTTGGGGGGCTGAAGGTGATGAAGGGTGACTGTGACGAAGGAGGAACAAGGAGAATTTGTGGTGTGGGAAGTCAGAGAGACTTTTCTGTTTCTGGTCCCTCAGACAAGTGCAGCTGAGATGAGTATGTGCTTTTACAAGCAATTATTTTAAAGTGTGCCCAGAGGACGCAATAGTCAGGCTTTATTGGATATGTAATACACACTGTGACAATATATGGTGCTATTGCAGGCCAAAATTACAATTCTGGGACCTTGCAGCCTGCAGCTGCTCAGTAAAACAAAGGAAATCCCACCGAAAGAAAAAAGGGAGGGGGATTAATATGCTTTTAAGCAAAATCCAGAACATAGATTATATGACTTCCCTCATTTCAGGGCTTTTCTGTGCCTTTAGGGGCAGCTGGAGGAAATATGAAAGAGCATCTTCCCTAGAGCTTTCCCTAGTGAGGGCTGGGGAAAGCGGGGAGAAGGGTGCAGCCACCCCTGGCACACCTCACTTTTTCACGTCTCATGCCCAGGAGAGGCACTGGCATCGCAGGGACCAGAGCTGGTGGTGGCCCTTGCACTGCTAATATTGAGACTGTGAAGACCCTATTTGTTCCTCAGAGTAGATTTCCAGAGGCATCAATGCCATGGTTCAGTCCCACATGTTCATTAGCATGCCATTGGTCAAGGAGCCAGAAGAGCAGCATCCAGCAGGTTAAACATCCACCTAACTGGAAGTAATGAGGATCACCTTTTGGGATAGGCTTGCAGCTAGTCCTGCAAGTTGACCTGAGCAGGACAGTGCTCTAGGAACAGAGGCAGCTGAGGACACAGGCTGTGGGAGATCTGTCCCACCACAGGAACCACACAGCAGATTTTCTCTTTCATGGTGCTGCTTATGCCACTGACCCTAACCTGTTTAGTAGCTGACATATTGTTCTGCACTCCAAATCATTTCCCATGAATAACGTTTTTCTCAGTTTGTTTTCTTCTCTAGAAGTTATTTTAGTTTGGGGAAATTTTGTTGCTGTATTCCAAAAATTGGGCAAGCAGTTTCCGTTCTAGAACGGAGTGTGTGCAGATGTTGCCCAGACAACCTCAAGACAAATTAGAATCTGACCAATTGCTCCAGCAACCAGACTAATGGGCGAGTACAATATGTGGTATAGATCTCACATAGGGCATGCAAAATATAAGAAGAACATGGATGTTTTTTTATACACATACATAAAGTACATTAGATAGAGAGAGTGAGAGAAAGACAGAGAGAGAGGTTTTTTTCTTTTAACTTCCAGTTCTGGCTAGCACTGGAGCCAAACATGCCAAAACACAGCCAGAGAGGCTCTAAGCTAAGATGGTTAAGCATGCTTGAATGCTCTGGGCAGGGGCAGCAGCTCCTTTGCAATTTGTATGATACACAGTGTTAATACAGCCTCAAGAAGCCACACCATTGCTTTAGTGGCAAAACTAAGCATGGGTCAGATCAGAGGGAGTTTATGCTTGATTTTGTCATTGCAGTTCTGCTGGGATTGTATTTCCAGATGGCAAGTGTTGCTCAGCTGCTGGGCTTCAACTATTCCTTACCTTGAAGCCCTGCTTGGAAATGCAAACAAATGTGTAGAAGTTTCTGAGTCATTTTCTCTGCGGCAGCAGCCAGCAGACCTCAGCACCATTGCCTGCAGCCAGCTCCACATTTGCAGCATGGAAGCGGACGGCACCCCTTCATGCAGAGCTGCTGCAGTGCATGGATCTGCTATGTTCACAGGAGGCAACAGACACGGAAAGGGGATTTAGGGACCAGGTGAGATGGTCTGTCCCTCGGACCATACCCCTGCCCACACCAGGCAGTGTTGTGGAGGCACCATAGAGGACACATTAGGGTACAGAAAACCGAGGCTTTGCCCAGAGCTGGAAGGGGCTTTGTACCCTGCAGTCCTGAAAAGCATCTAAGGACTAACCTAAGCAGAGGCTTTTCAGACCTGTTAACTCAGATGCTGGATGCCGAGTTAGGAAGTCTGAAGTAATATATTAGGTCAAAAACTCCATGAACTCAAGCTGGGTAAAAACATCACTGTTAACCACTATCCAGGTTTAACACAAAACCCCTTTGGCTCCCTGGTTCTAGCAATTTTATCAACATTTGATCTCCTTTGACATCAGAGCTGGCTTCTGCCTCTAGATCATCTTGTCTAGACTAGGTGTTTACATTAGACTTACCCAGATTGGCATCGTTTGCTCAGCAGCCTTTTTGTGCGCGCGTGTGTATGCTTATAGCAGCTTTGTTTACGCAGTTACCCACCAAGTTTGTGACCAAAAATAAACACAGAATTAAATGTGAGCAATACTCAGTGGGACACTAAATACATTTCATAGGGTTTGTCTCTGAAGCAAAGGATATGAACTGATTTTCAGACATCTACAAAGGGCCATAATCAAACCCAGATCACCAGACAAGAGTGATTGTTCGGGTGAGCGGCATTTCTTCTGCTTTTCACCATTGGAACAATTACCGAAACCTCAGTCATGTTCAATATGTAAAGTGGCAGCAAAACCCAAGCCTCAGAAACATTTAGAGACAGATTTTTCTGTGTATAAATACACCAGCCCAGGACCAGCAAGAGTCAGCGAAGCGATGCCGAGTCCAGTGGTTAAGAGCTGCAACAATGTTGGCAAGAGAGGTGTTTCATAGCTCATGATGGCCGGTGCTAGCAACTCCACCTAGGAATCAGTAGCTGAAGTTCAGCTTCTTAAAATGCAAAGGAAAAGGCTTTTTTTAATGAGAGGATCCACAGAGTCATGGATCTGAAAGCCAGAAAACCCTGTTATATCTACCCTGCTGCCCTCCTGCAAAAGCCCTGACTGTAAGATTTCCAAAGGTAACTCAGATGTACATGTCTGAGTCCCGGTGTCCTCTAGACAAACATCTGGCCTTGATTCAAAGGGTCTACTTGACTTCAGCTAGACTTCTTCCTCCATCATTGCTCTTTTTTTGTCCTGAGCAAGAAGAACAAAAAATTAACCATAAATGCAATATTTTGTCAATATGACTATCCAGGTCTTGGAAAGAGGAAGCAACGTGAACATTTGGGGTATAAGCAAAACTCAGCCAGGAAGCAAAAGAGTTGATGGGAAACGGCAATGTTTGCTTTCACCCCAAATCTCCCAAAACTCCGCATTTTGTTCCGGGTTGTTAGTATTAATCACTCTAACCAAGTTAACTATCAAGATATCGTGTAGTCTTGGGTTCTACTTTCTTCTAAGTGCCTTTTCCTGGTCATGTTCTCATGACACACACTGGCTGCAGCTTGGCCATTCCTTTGTTGAAAATGAGACTTCACAAGAGTATTAGGATGAAAGTTTGTCCAGTCAGAAGGAAACAGCCCAGTGAAACGAGCCACTAGGTTTTCTGCTGCATCCATTGCTGCCTTGAATGGATTTTGCTTTCAGGAGACAGGAAAAATATTAAATACTTCTATTTACTTAGTAAAGCAGTTGTTTTTACTGGGACTGATCTTTCTGAAATTGCACCAAATGCTTGAAAAGGTAGGGTTTGCAGCAGATCCCCATAATTTGGAAGGATTCCTGGGCTTCCCTGTAGAGTTTCTTTTGATTTTTCTCTGGCTCATTTGTCCTTCTAGCCATCAGATCCATATGACCTCCCCGGCTAATGGCAGGTCTCCAGCAAGACAGCTTGAACAGCACACACAAGTTACATGTGTATTCACGAGTACAAAAAAGCAGCTCCTGAGCCAATATAATGAGTATAAGACAAAGCTGAGCTGATATGAAGTGATGTGTGGATGTCAATTTTCAGCCAATAGTGAAGTGTCAGGACACAGTTGTTTGGCAAGTCCTTTGCCCTTTATGTGTCCAAAACGGCGTGTTGTTGCCTTTGTACAGCGAAGGGCTCTGGATGTTACGGGAAGCATTCTTCGTTGCTTTTCGTTAGCTCCAAAAAAACTGCAAAACCCTCAGAAATTAGAAGTGAATCACAGGTCATTTCCATTGCAAAATCTCAGCGATAAACCTTGATCGTTCAAATCTTCCCTTTCATATGTAATCACATCTTATGAGCTGTGGTGTGATGTTCTACTTACGTATATGGAGTAAGAAACGATGACTCACACCTTTTCCCAGTTGTTGTAAAGACAGCTCTTCCTATGTAACACTATGATATATATCTGATTATGATGATAAGAGGTTCGTGTATGTTTTGGCTCCTTGTGTGATTTCCAGCCTATATTCTGGAAATAAAACAACTAGAAAATCCCAGCTTGTCCAGTTGGTCTTAAAATGAAACATATTATGGGCATCAGTGGAAAAAGTACAGGCCAAGTTTGTTAGAAGTATAAACTTACAAACCTGTAAAGGAAGTTTAATGTCAAAATTAATGTGCGGACTCTGGAGAAAACCTTGCTGGTGTCAAGATATGCAGAATAACAGAATAAATTTGCTCTGATCCTCACACAATCTTATATCTAATTAGAGCTGCCTGAGGCAGAATCTGTCAATACAGAGATGGAAATCTCAGGCTGGGGACGGGCTGCCGACACTCACACTGCTCGTGAGCTCAAGGACCGCTTTTCCATGGCACTACAGCATTTATTTCAGAGGCATTAAGATCCAAAATAACACTGGAAAACAATTTTTCTGCAGAATCAGATTGGAGGCAGGTAGAGTTGACAAGTGATTTTACGATGGAAACCTGACAGCTGTTCCACACAGAAACCCTCTTCTATTCCGTTGACCACTAATTTGAGGGAACAGAGGGGGCTTAGGGGAAACGAGGAAGCATGGTAGATTAAGCATTATGATTCCAGGAACAGCTATTCCCAGGTTATCTATTTTAGGCCAGCTGGGCTTCACAGGAAGCCTTGACAGAGTTTCCTAGCCGTGGTGAGCAGGCACCTTGCACGGAGTCATTCTTGTCCCACCTCACCGCTACAACAAGCTCTTCCAGAAACCTCCCTTGCATATTTCTTATGCAGATAAGCAACAGTTTTTCTTGAGTAAGGGCCATGGTGTTTGTACAATAGCAGTCATCACAGTGATCTCCTGTGGCAACGAAGTCCACAAGCTAACTATAGGGTGCCTGAGGAGCTATTTCCTGGTATTCTTTCACTTTCCACCAGCTGCTGTTGTTACGATTTAACTCATTATTAGTTTCAAGTATGATGCAGCATCAAGCAGTTGTTGTTCTTATTAAGGAAAAATAATTGGCTGTCTGGCCTCCACTTGGATGAAAGCTCATTTCCCTCTGGGGAGTTTTCAGCGTTAGTCTGTCTCCGGCAACAGAAGCTGTGATTTCCATACCAAAACACTGTATTACAGTAAAAGTGGAAATCGGGTAGTGAAGCAAAATTCACAGTATTTTTCCCACGAGGAGTTCTTCATACAGATAGTCAGCAGGATGGTCACTTATGTGTACAAGAAATTCTAGTAAAATAAACACACCCTCTGAACTTCCTGGGCTCTAAATCATCCTGCTAAATTTGGTTATCACTGAAGTGATTTAGAAAGCAAGATGTTCACTGCATTATAAGAGTTTATTCACAACGTCAGCTAAAAGTGATAGACACTGCAGTAATTCAAACCAGAGGGTGGGGGAAAAAGGAGTTATGAAAACTTGGCTTAGACTGGGGACCAGAGAAGAAGCTGAAGGAAGAGCAGCATTTTTGAGGGAAAGGCGAATTGAAGGAATGAAGTTTTGAAATTCCTGTCTTTCCTGCCTCCCCAGTAAGCAGGAGAATCTAGCTTTCGCTGGCTTCATGGGGAACAAAGCAGAGCTTGAAGTTTTAAGCTTTGCTGCTCCCACTGGCTGTGTCTACATGGCTGCTTAGCCTGAGCTCCAGCTCTTGTGTACACACAAAGAAGTCTCTGGCTTGCTCAAAACTTGAATCTAGGTTGTGAAAAAAAAAACAACTCTCCAGAAGCACTGGACGGTGCTGGCCCTCAGCATGGATGTCAGAAGGACCAAGGGTTGAGTGATGAGCAGAGAGGAGGGTCACCTCGCTATGCTCTGTTTATGCGAAAAGCAAATAGCTGCTGCACGCTGGTTCTCACGGGCAGTGAGTTAAACCACCTGCGGATCCACTCAGCAATGCCCCTTCTGCTGACCTTTCTCCCTGATGCAATCTCTCTTCCAAAATATGCACATCCTGTGCCTACTGCACATGGCTAAATTATGAATGGGAATGAATTTTCCAAGCAGATGCTGATATCTCAGCTGATGAGATGTCACAGCCTGCGAGCAACCTCCACAACATAGAAGTGGCAGGAAAAGATGCCATCCATCCTGCATGGGGCTTGAGGAGCCACACAGCTCCACACCAAATCCCACGTAAGTCTTCTAGAAAGCCTCAAATAATTCACAGCATGAAGTTAATCATATGTCAAATGTTTCACGGTATGTATCCAAACTGTAAATGAGTATCTGATAGAATTTTACTTAGAGAAGAAAAACAATAGAGGAAGATTTATTTTTGATTAATGCTGTAACATGTTTCCATACCTATTTCCCTATCCAAGAAATTTTGCAGTTCAGTATCCCAGTATGGGCTCAGCACCATCCCAGTCATATTCCATTTGCCTGTCCCTAGCTTCAAATAAACTTAGAAACAAATCATAAAATGTGGGGGAGGCTCTCAGCATTTTATTTAGCTGGAACAGAAGTGGGAACAGTCATATGTACAATTTCCTTCCATCCTGGTAAAAAATAAGAGAATGAGAGCAGACCTAGAGATGTGCCTGCCATGCAGGAAGCAAAGGAATGTTTGTGAAAGCCTGTGCAGCGCAGAGCCTGTGCCTTGCTGCCGTGAGATTTCCAACAGCAGCTTCAACAGGTCCCGCTCAAGAGTAACAACAAGAAACTCCTGCCACAGCATGGAGAAAAAGGCCTGTTGGACATAAGTATCCACCAACGCTAACCAATAATTTTGAGAGAGTTGGATCAAGGATTTCAGTCCCAGTCCCGGGAAGTGGGTGAACTGGCGATCCTAGACCTTCACGTGCATGGGTTGCATGGGGGTCTTAGACCTTCAAGAAGGGAGATTCACCTTGATCCAGAATAAGACATATGGGTCCCCTGTGCTCAGCCTCAGAGATTTAAGGACCTCAGATGTAGACTCCTTGGGAATTTGTGCCTTGGTCAAGAGAAGCATTCACGCTTTTGGAGCATTTCTTCCAAATTCTCTATCTGGGACAAGAAAATAGGCAATCTGATTAATCTGCTATCAGAAATGTCTTTATTAAGAAACTGAAAGAGTCTGGCAGTGAACATGGATTGGTACACAACTACCAAACCAGGACATGCCCAGGTGAGCACGGTGTCTCAGAGGTTATCTGTCAGCCCTGGCATCAGCCCAGCCCTGACATTGCTTTTCAACTGCTCTTCACTATGCGAACTGCAGGAATTAAAGGCTGGCACTCGCAAACACAGCTTCTTGTCTTTTATTGTAAAGGTCTGACTCCTTTTCCTGAAGCTTTTAAGTATGGCCCTTTGAGCATAATTGAATGAGACAGAAGCAAAAATCAAGAGGCCTCTGCTTTGGAAAGAGACATGACACTTGCTGATTGTTAACCACAAAACACGGGCCTCTTTTCTTCTTTTCTTTTTTTTTTTCTTACTGTTAACTTCACAGTTGTTCTTCCTTTGAAGTAGCTTGATGTTACCAGAGCCTAAGAAACCAGAATGTCCTCATCAGCATGTTGAGGCACCCCTCCTTCAAGGAGTGGAGCCACCAAGCAGCCCCTGGGATAACTCTTGCATACTGGTGGTTTGACTGTCATCACAGCACCACTAGAAAAGGAGAAGGCTTGCTTTTACCTGCCCCAAACACCTCATTTACATTTCCACTCTCTATAAGTCCTGTCCGGCTGCCACACCACGCTGTTGCCCAGAAGCTTCTGCAGAATTTTCCTGGGCCGTGTGTATATGACATTTCTTGCAGGCTTACAGCTGTGACGATGAGCCTGCTCAGCTCCAACAACAACAACTACAACAGTCTTTTCAGACCAAAACTGCAAAAGTCTTTGGGGCATTAAATTTCCCTGCAGGTGAACTCATAAGAACTGAGATTTGAAGTGCATATTGTCGATAATTACCTACTTAATGCAAATCTGTGATTATAAGGATGAGGTGGACCGTAATGACTATCTTTTGTCATCTCCTGCCTAACCCAAACATGAGCCTTGTCCTGTTGTCACCTCCTGCTCAACCCATGCATAACTCTTGTCCTGAATTTGTTTCTCTACAGGGTGTCTCTGAGTCATGCTGAGCACTTTGAAGAAAACCACCCAAACTTGGCTTCTAGTGATAGAGAATCCTACATGTCCCATCCACAAATCATGTCTTTATGGGTATCTTATGGTTAAGTACTTCCACCACTAAAATTTTTAATTGTGTTTCTAGCCCAGATTTGTCTGAATGTTGCTCAAAGCCATTGTAGCTTGTTTTATCTCCTTCTGATATGCAAAGGAGATCCCATTCCCAAATTCACTTTCTCCAAATTTCAAGTTGATTGGACAAGACTAAATATATATATATGAATAAAAAATTTAAGCTGATTGGGCTGTCTATCATGACAACAGGGGAAAAAAACCACGTTCATATACTACTGCTTTGTCCTCAGCAATGCCCAACCCAAAGTCAAACAGTGATGCTGTAGCAGCATAGGAATTGTACAAAAGTGTGAGCCACTATCCATCTATTCTTCCAATTCAAAGAATCACAATTTCCTTAACTCTGAAATCATCATAAAATAAAACATTTCTGGGGTGTTCTCTGACACATGAGCAACAGTTTCTCAAAGTCAGTGGGAGTCTTTCCACCTCCATTAGTGGGCATTTTATCAAGTTCTGACTTCTTTTGTAAGTGAAGCTGGGCTAAAATCTCCAAATCCAACAATAATTTGAACTTTACTGCCTATGCAAGAGAAAAACAGCCAGAACCTCCCAAATAAACGGATGGAAAAGAAAGAGTAAAGCAATATTTTCCCAAACAGTATTCATTGATAACAATGCAGCTTTGTGATTGTTTCATTTTTTTATGTATTTCCAAGACAAAACAAAGGGAAATATATGATTTCTCCAAATTTCTGCCAAAAAAGCAATTCCCAGAGTATACATTTAATGACACTACCACAGGAAGACAATTTTTCACATCATTTCTAAGTTCCCTGCCCACTGCAAAAAGGACATCAACAGCAAGAAATCCCACACAGAAGAGCAGGGTGTAAGGACGCATCTGACTGAAGTGAAACAATTCTTTCTAGCTGAGCTGGTTTGAAAGGGCTCTGGTGAGCAGTCGTCCAGTGGAGATCGCTCAAATCTGAGGTCTCGCTGGGGCTCATTGAAATAGGCTGTTCAGTCATCAGGCTGACAGAGCCAAAAATATCCGTCCCCAGAGAAATTTCTCATACTTGATCTGATCATGGTCTTTTGGGGTTTTTTAGGGTGTTGGTTGTATTTTGCCCAGGTTGGAAATGGAGAGTTTTGTTTCTTCAGAAGAATTCACAGAAGGGAGGGTTGTGTAGGCTCTTGGCCATCAAGCAAAGCCAAGCTGAAGCTGCCTATGTAGCACTCAGCAGAAAGTGGCAGTGATCTCTGGTTGATGGGAGATTACAAGGTGATTTGAAGTGAAGGAAAGACCACCCCTGATGCAGCACTTCTAGCTAAACTAAAGCAGAAACGTCTGCTCTAAATAACATAATATATGTAAACTTCACTTGTACCTAAAACCAGGCTGGAAAAAATACTAGTGGGAGAAGAAACACCAACAAATCAAAAGTGGCAGAGGATAAAAGGCAGATTTCAGAGTGGTCTGAACAAGAAGGCAGGCTCCTATGGAAGGCCAAAAGGAGCACAGCCACCCCTGAGCTCACAGTAACATCCTCCCAGCACGGGAGGATTTAAAGAGCCAAATAAGTCCATGAAATTCACACAGGGCCTTCAAGGATGTAAGACATATTACACTTGAAGAGACACATTCCCCAGTCAAGACCACAAAAGCCCTTAAAATTATCAGATTAGTTGATTCAGACTCTGGCAGGATTTCTGCAGAGCAGCAAGAGCTATGGTGTGGTGGTCTCTGATAAATCACAAGCCACTGCCGCCTTGCTGATGCAAAGAAACGAGTTCCATCAGGGACCAGCCAGCATGATGCTGTGACACTGCGTGTCTGACCAAGACTTGACCTTCGCAATGACCTCTGTGTGGCGTTAGAGAGAGGGAAGCTACCGGGAATTGTGCTCTTGACAGAGATTTCCGGGGGGGAAATTGGGGAAATCACTATACTATCTTAGTGGAGCCCAGTTATTCATGGATGGGCTTCCTCACCAGTTGCTATTTCTGACTTGCTTTCAGTTAGGCACTGAAAAAATGCTGTCTAAGTCATAGCAAATATCCCTAAATTGAGTGATCACAACTTGACTCACTTTAAGTAAAACTATGGCTTTCAATATCAAAAAGGAAGCAGAGATGGAGGAGTCAGGGAGACTGAAGGGCTCAGGGACTGTTATGATAAAGGGGGTTGGAATTTCTATTAGGAAACACAAAAAAAATGCCTTCGAATATATCTCCCTGCTAAAAGAGGAAGGCCTCCTCACTGACCTGCATGGATATCTAAGGTGGGAAAACAGTAGGAGTCTTATCAAGTGGGCAAAAAGGGATGTAAAAGCAACAAAGGAAGCATCTTAGAGGCTGGGGAGAGGGAAAGTAAAATGAGAACTGTTATAATTAACCTAGCTAGATTTCTTAATGAGGAAAAAAGCCTCAGATGTTTTCCAGCCACACACATGGAGAGGGAAAAAGTATTGTGGTGCAGTAAAAATGGAGCAGAAATAGGAGAACCAAGGGTTAGTCCAACCAGCTTGCCACCCTGCCTGCAATGCTCAGTAAAGAGCTGCTGCAGAGCATGGGGCAAAGGCAGGGCAGCAGTGAGAAGGGTACTTGGAAAGGATGGAGCTGAAAGGGAGTCACAGCCATAGCATCACATGGGGAAGTCCAGAGGGACGAGGATATCTCCATCCTGGGTTTTGAAAAGAGAAACTGCAAGTCAGGAGCATGGATTTGCAACCCCAAGACATGCAATAACTGCATTTAGGGATAGGAGCAAGGAGAAAAGAACAGTTTAGGCACTGGCGGGCCACTGAATCAGAATCAACAGCATTGGGAGCTTTCAAAAGCAGTTTTTCAAGAAAAATCAGACATTGTGAATCAGGCTCGGCCTCCATTCCCATTCCTTCCAAGGAAAGGGTCCCAGCTCTCTTCTGGCAGGACATGAGTCATTCCGACCACCCTCAGTGAAAGTCATCCCTGTCCGTGTGGGAAGAAGAAAGCCCCTGGCACACGCCATGGACCTTGCTTTCCTGGGCATCGTCTGGGTAACGTACTTCCAGCCTGAGCTGCCATTCATTTCTGGCAAATGACTAATAATGACTTGCAAAATTTGCTACAGTGTTTTTCATCACAGCTGCTCTGGGGATATGTTTCTGGCACACAAAGCACTGCTACCATCATGACAAACACAATTATACTAGTAAAAAAAGCAGGCCAAAGAGATATAAGTTTATTGTCAGGGTGAGGGCAGGGGAATTATTGAGATGAGTTGTCTTCAAAATCACTTAAGCAAGTTGATTTCTTATCATGACATCATGAATTCTGCTGACTCTATTACGATGAGTGATAATCATGAAAAAACTGCTCTAGCTGTGGCCTTGGGAGATGAAAATTGAGTGGAGGAATTAGCAGGGGGTGGAGAAAAAAAAAAGAAGAAATAAAATTAAGTCACAGGCAATAGAACAAAAAGTTTCAGTATGTATTAAGCCAACAGAGATTGGTTTAAATTATAGCGTTTAAGTGGAGTAGCAGGAAAAATAACTCCACTAAAGCAGGGCAAGGATTCTTTTATAGCAAGTGCCTATATAAAGCCAGGCACCCTGGAAGGGATTAGGGCTTGAAGGAGTCCTAGGAGTGCAAACAACCCAGAAAAGGTGCATGCCCCTGGTCCCCAGGCAGAGAGGGCATTTAGGAACAGAGCTCTGCATCCTCAAGTCTTATTCTCATCATATAGCACTTTTCATAAATCCTCCTAACATCCCTATAAAACCAGAGACTTTTATGCTTCCTTAAGTGCTCAGCATCACACCGTTTTTGTTGTCAGAAATCTCTCCTTTTCCTCCGAAATCTCCTTAATGTAAAGCTTTACCTGGACATTAGCTGTCCCCCTGGCACAGTCCCATCTTAGGATGCTGCAGAGCTGTAACACCTTCACAGCCTCCCTTTTGCATGGATAACCAAGCCAGCATCTCTCAGTTCCTTCACATCAAATGGCCCGACCTCCCCCTGGGGCTCTGGGGGCTGCTGAGCTTATTCCAGGCGGGAAACCTGATCCCCCAAAGCTCTCTCCGCCCTGGAATTAGGGGGCAGCTGGGTGCTGAGCAACCCACCTCTGAGAAAAGGGCTAAAAAACAAATAAAACCCTGCGAGAGCTAAGGAAAGCTGGAAGTAACAAGATGATTTGTGTAAACTTTAAATTGAGCAAGTTTCATGCAGAAGGCTCAAGTTACATTTTGCGGGCAGGGAGAGGCAAACTCCGGCACAACTGCAACGCCTTCAACGCAACACAGAGATGATTTCTTCCTCGCTGCCTCTGTGCCACCCTCCATCACATGGAAAATTCAGGCAAACAGATACTTTCAGGTTTGCTGTACAATAAAGTGATGAAAAAAAGTCAAAATATCCGAGCTTTCCCTGTCAATTCTGGGCTGTTGGAAACAGCTGAGCATTTGTGCCGGGCACACCAGTGCAGGCAGCCAAGGAGCAGCCTGCCTGCCCCTTGGCAAAGCTTGTGACACAGGAGCTCAAGTTTTACCTGTAGCCTTGGACTGCATACGGAAGGAAAATACATTTCTGGGGTTTGCAGGACGTTTGTAGTCTGAGCGTACATGGAGGGCGGCCACGCTCCCCCACAGACCACCCACCACCTCTGTGTCCCTGCTCATGGTCAGCGCTTGCTCTCCCTCCGGAGTCTTTGGGACACCCCAGCCTGGCGAGGGACTGAGAGGAATTCAAAAGCTAGACAAACATAAACAGTTGCAGGTTTAGAAAACAGGAGATAGAGATTTTTGTGATAGAGATATCAGAGAGTGAGACATAACTATAAATTCAAAATGAATAACCTGTCTGGCTCGAGAGCATGGAAAATGCACTGAGGGCAGGAGTTACGCAACATGGCAAGATGTTTATCAGTTCTGTTTCGTTCACTTTTTTTTTCTGAAATTGGAACTGAGAGCTGGAAAGGGAGGTGCTGGGGATGAGAAGGAAAACGGGGACTCTTCATTTCTTGGGTTGCCATTTCAAAAGCACGACACGGAGACAGCGATACTGGGAACAATTTGAAAGGAGCCTGTGGTTTGCTCTCCTCTGACTACTGTCAGGGAGGAGTCAGATGTGACAATGGCAAGGAAAAAGGGATAGACCTTCTCCCACCCACCAGCTCCTTGATATTAGCACTAACGTAGTCAGGGCTCAGGCTGAGAACAGGGTGCTCAAGCGCGTCTCTGCCACACTTGGCGACATGGACTGTTGCTTCTGTCTCTGCACTCAGCAACACCTTAAAAAAATGCCTTTCATAAGGGATTAAAACCAAACCCAAATGCTGCTGCCTGTCCAAATCCAGAGGAGATGACAGCTGAGAGGTTCGGGTGAAGTCAGGAAAAGTTCGCAAGAAACGCTTGTGGGTGGTAGAGTGATGTAACACTTTAGGTAGCTCCCAGCATTTTGAGGTTAGCCATCCATTAACTTTCCATTAAAAACTTGGCAATCTTCACGCAAGGATTGCAACATCCGATTTCCGTACGCCAGAGAGGGTGCCGACCCCGGGGCTGCCCCCCGCACCCTGCTCGCCTGGGTGCGCAGGCGCTGCTCTAAACATCAAGAGCCAGCAGCCACTCGTTTCTGGGAGAAATGACTCAACACCCGGACCAGAGACACATTCCAGCATGCAGAAAAACAGCTGAAACCTTGAGTGGTCTTGCAACACTCAACAGAGTGAAGCAATCGCCCACACGAGCTGCCTTTTAGCTCAGTTAAGCTGAAGTCTGCCTGCAGAGCCCAAGCGTAACCAGGACCAGAGTTTGCTCCCCCATGGTAGGGTGGCCCTGGGTGGACACCAGTGTCCCTTCCCACCCCAGCAGCTGAGTGTTGGCTGTGTCCTGGGCATCCCTAAAGTGCAGAAAGAGCCTGCTCATGCTGTGGTGTGGACAGAGAAGCAGCCCAAGCTTCCCTTTGCAGGGATGCAAGACTGCTGCCCTGGGAGGAGGAACCACCTCATTATCCTACATCCTCTGTACTCGGAAACAATGGCTACGGGAGATTTGCATTTTTGGCACCTTAACAGTTACATTAAATTTGGTTGGAATTTTTTCTTTTGTTTTGCAAGCCTGGAAAATGTTCATGCTCTAAGTAGAAGACTAAAAAGAATGAACAAAAAACAGCAAAAAGGAGTACATTTATAGAGGGAAGGAGGGTAGTTTCTCAAAATTTCTAAAGCAAAAATTTTGTAGATGTGGTGGTACATTTGTATTACAGAGAGTTGTTAGAAAGTAACATTTCAGAGCTAAAAGAAGCTCAGCCTTAGCAGGTGTTTTATGATGTTAACAGAGCCAAGTGAAGAAAGCATCTATCCATTACAGATGCCATTATCTGTTTGAACTGAAAACAAGAACTTTGGACAAAACAGCAAAATGTTTCTCTTCCAAAATATTTCAGTTATTTTGAGCATTTGACCAGTAGGAGGGAGCAAAGCAGGGACAAAACTACTCATGTAGTGCTTCCAAATGTACATATACTACTTAGGCTTTTCATAGCTGAACGGTTAACAACAAAGACAATTACATTCTTGCTACAGCTGATTAAACAGTTGATCCCATGGACCCCAGGGATTCTCAGACACAGTTGTTTGCTGCAAGCATAACCAGCAAAACAAAAACAAGGCTAAAGCGGAGATGTTCATCTGTCATGGCTCGGGTTCAGGACAGTAACCCTAGCCAGAGTCATGCATATATATATGAAATACGTCCTGTTTATACTAAAACTAATACTATTTAACTAGAACTTAATAGGATTGGGAATGTGGAGGTGTGGTTAAATTTGTTACTGGACTAGGATATTAATTGTCACTCTTCTGCTGTCATCAAAGAGCTGAAGTTGCCAAGCCCCATACACAGGAGTCCTGGATCTCTCTTTTGTTTATGGGTTAACATCTCAGTATTCAATCCGTGTTTTCTTGGCTGTTCCTAGAGTGTCCCACCAGCCCAGCTGGGCAATGCTAGATGATGTCTTAAGCATGCAAACAGCTCTCCTTTTGGAAAAGCTCCGATTCCCGTTGAGCCTGTGCCATAAACCATCACCCAAGAGTCCATTCCCCACCTACAACTGCTCCCCGGGGACACTGTGAGTTATGTTACACTGAATATCTGACTTCTAGAGAAATGTCTCATTGAATTTTAATGATCTATCATCTCGGCAGGCACAGACTCATTCCTTGTTACATTCCACAAATTCCTCTCAGAATTATTTTACATTCAGCTTTGCTTTTCCTTTTTGGAAGCATTGAATGTTGTCTCCTGGATGTGCCTTTGCAAGAAACAATTGCATTTGTATTGGCAATCCTTTTTTTCAAGATATTACTAAATCTCCAGTCCTCTCCCTGTAGGATGACAAAAGTTGGATAAATAAGAAGAAAGCTGGCTTCTGACCACTTGTTGCAAAAGAGGAAAAAAATATGCTTTACTATGTGGCACAGTAGAGAGTATTTCTACATAGTTAGACAGCAATCCATCCTGCGGAAAAAAATACTGCAAACCTTTCACATTTTAGCCCAAGTAGGGTATTCTCGTGAAAACAAAAATGCTCAAAATTTTCTAGAAGTGAGTCCACATTTGAAATTCAATATTCATCAATCACTTTTGTCTCTGTACAATTTTTATTACAGCGAATCTTAGACCTGAACATGGTTGACCTTTTTTGTGGTGGTGTATGGACTATATACTCAATGGTGTACAGAGTATAAAAAATCACTCCCAAACATTCCCATATTGATAAAGGAGCTCCAGTCTTAAAAGCTGACAAACTAAAAAACCAGGAGAAGTAGTGAGGGAAAGCTGTCACCGCCACAGAGCTGGAGACCTGGAGCGCGAGAGCTGAAGCAACGTCCACTTGCAGGAAGCATGTGTCAGAAGGGAGAGGATCAACACAAGCACGAGCCTACAGCTGGTGTTCCTACTGAAATATCTAATGTCTTACTGTGAGAGCAACATTTTAACCTTGGAAGAAATGCCACATTTCTTGGTGGTTTTGGTGAGGCAACTCTAGCCAGGGCAAAGGGTTTTGTTCTTGACCCTGTGCTCTCTAAACCAATAAACTCTTAGAGGTAGAGTTGGTCCCTCCAAGGCTTGGTCCCTCTTAACCCTGAGAGAGGAGACCACCTGTTCTAGAAGTGGCAAAGAATAACACATCACAAATATGTCTGCGCTAAGGATGCAATGCAAACTTTTTTTCCAAGCTATCTTCACACCCCTGGTGCAGCGTCTTGGTACGTAAAACACTGTGTAAGGCACCACAAGAAGAAACACGAGCATCCTCTAACATCACTACAGAACATGAGGCCTGCAGTCCACCCAAGGCTGCAGCATAATGTTGAAGCTAAGATTTACAGCCAAAGCAGCTAATAGTCACCCGCCACCCAGGGCTGTGATATGCAGGGTCTTGTGTACTGGTGTTTCTCCACAGATAAGTGCCTCTGAAGCTGTACCTCCGTTTTAGATTTAGTTAATGGAAACCAACTGTAAAGATTCCCATTGACTCCAAAGGGCCATGCCCCAACACATAATGTATTAATGGAATAAACCGCCCTGTTAAATCATCAGAAGTCATGGAGAGACTCATTCCTCACCCCTAAGCCCCTGTCCAGATGGTACAGCTTCTTTTTAAGGGAGGAACGAGAGGAGTTAATCCCAGGACTAAAGACTGGGCTGCCAAAATGCAAATTTCACACTCCCTCCAAACAAACACCTCCGAACATGCAAAAAGGGAATATCAGAGCATGGTACCCAGGGCCAGACCAGAATGAGCCACCCTGATCCTGGGATGGTCCTTGAGCAGCCAAATCCTCCCCTGTCTACCCCAGAGGGATCTGGCTACGTAGGTAGTAAGGAATGCGCAGGCAAGAAAAGGCTGCCTTTGCTCATCAGAGGGCGAGGATGAGAGTGAAAAAATAAGTGTGCTCTGGAAGGCCGGACTTTGCTGCCTGGGATACATCTTCATATACTCAGCCCGGCTCAGAGCTAGAGAGCCCTGCAGCTCTTGGAACCTTCTGCTCAACTTTCCATCCAAAAACTCCACGTGGACTCACTTGTAAATGGCAAGAGATTAGAGAACTTTCAGTCGTCACCACTTATTCATGAAAAGTTTGGAAAAATCTTACTTTCCGCAGAAAAAAAATAAAGTATCAGATCTTCGGGGTG
>Ga0065711_1004238_pt1 | contig 24450 bp, 15 predicted proteins | sample Hoacrofraction12_FD_59098 | JGI IMG/M metagenome (GOLD analysis project Ga0065711, IMG submission 59098) | Hoatzin crop microbial communities from Cojedes, Venezuela - Epithelial fraction 12 v2 (version 2) | ecosystem: Host-associated > Birds > Digestive system > Esophagus > Crop | place...
CCTTCCTTCCTTCCTGCCTGCCTGCCTGCCTGCCTGCCTTCCTGCCTTCCTGCCTTCCTGCCTTCCTACCTGCCTTCCTGCCTTCCTGCCTGCCTGCCTGCCTGCCTTCCTGCCTTCCTGCCTGCCTTCCTTCCTTCCTTCCTGCCTTCCTTCCTTCCTCCCTCCCTCCCTCCCTCCCTTCCTTCCTCCCTCCCTTCCTCCCTTCCTCCCTTCCTCCCTTCCTTCCTTCTCTTTCCTTTCCCTCCATCTTCTGAGACAGAAGGTGTTATCATGCCTCAGGTGATGACTTCTGAAACAATTTCTGAGGCAGGAGTGTTTTACTTCCTCCTCACTTGCCTCAGATTGCCATTGCTGACTTTCCTATAGGCTTCCTTCAGAATTTTTAACCTTAGTCTTGCACAGTTTTCTAGTCTTCCTATAATTTGTCAGGAAGCAATCTACCTCTGTAGACTGTGCAGATTTTGGAAAACATTGCAAATAGTCCAGTTGCATGTGATTTCCATCTACAAAGATAAATACACAGCGGTTCTCTGGGGTCCAGGTCTTTGCTAGAGTGGTGCCATCATATTACAAATGTGAAAGGCTATCAAAGTACAGGTGTGAAAGATCTTTGTACTATTTGTCTAATGGAAATTCTGAAGAGGGCCTCTGTGAATGAGGGAAATTTGGCTCATGCTGCAGGGCTGATTCACAGCTCTTCAGACAGGGAAGCTTCTGGGTGACATCTTGGCTGAGTGAGGGAACACTCTGGAGAGAACCATGAGGGCTGGGTGCCTCAGAAATATTGTTCCTTGGTTGGCGAGAGCACTCCCTCTCATGCCACGCTGACAGGCATTCGAAGCAAAATACAATGTGGGCAACAAAAAATGAAACAAAATGTAGCTCATATCAACTGGTGATCCTCATAGAAAGCTTTTACTCTGTGACTGCTTTATGGCTACTGTTGAGGTTGGCAGTAAGATTTCCCTTGACAGCTACAGACCTGAAAAGCAAGACCAGCTCAGGGTTTGCAGAAGCCTGATCCGGAGCCACATCATAAGAGTAAAAATAAAAATTGTTACCAGCTGATTAAAGGGAATCTATGCCCCTGTCTTGACTCTGGATTTTCTTTTTCTTGATTCCAGATTGCTATCTCTTTAATCCTAGAACACTTTTCATCTTGTCCTTGGGCTGATGCAGACATTGGTTTCTTTGGTCCTGACATTGTATCTGACTCAGACCACATCCTTTGCATTTTTCTACCTTCAGGTCCATAACCCTTGCTGTGACTGAACAAACAGAATGTAGTGAGAGCAAAGGCCTTATGATTTAGAAAACATTTTTCTATAGCAAAAGTCATATGGGTATTTGAGCTCAAATCTTTCAGCTTACAAAGACCCTACAAATACAAAGCCACCTTTTCCCCATGCGTCTTGCAGGCTCCCACACTGCTTAAAATGCATCTATGAATTAAAATTTCCCATATAAGTCCAGTTTAAAAACCCAATAAACAATCTGGTAACTACTGCACCCTATATCTGAGTCTTTATAATTGAGTTGCACTGCACGCTGCAGACATACCTTGGCAGAGTACTATTTGCAAAATTCATGATTTTCTGCCAGTGCATAGTTTCTTCTTTTAGATTAATCAGAGTCAAATATATCAGTATAGATCCAGGGTGTTCCACAAATACAGACATGATGAGATTCATCAAGAAATTAAACACAAAGGGGAAAAAAATTGGATACAAAGGTTCTTTACTTTTTTGAAAGACTTAATAATTTGAAGTAGGTCTTTTTCTGCTCGTGGTTTACTGGTTAGATTGTTGAAAGCAGTGAAAATGAAGTTGTAGTTCTCTAAGCACTCTTCATATTTTGCTTTGAACTCATATTTCACACTAATATAAATTCCACAGGTTCTGCATCTCCTTGTGCATATCTTGCTTACTAAAACAATGAATTCTCCTTGAGTACAAGATCTGCGTAACATTTTCATGGTCAATTGCTTTTGGTATTATTAGGACAAAGATGTCTTAGTGGTGCAGTATGGTAGTAGTCACTGAAAAATGCACTACTTTTCCTTGTCATCATGCTTTTCCTAGCCATTCTGTCTCGAGATGAAAAGGAGAAAAAGCAGCTAAGTTGTGTTCCAGTTCGTTCTCTCAATTTCTCCTCTTTTTGACAAAGATGAGGAATAAATTAATAAAGGAATGCAGTGGTGAAAGGCAGGGGTAAACCAGTGAAAGAAGCATTTGTAACACAGGCCTGTAATACTGTAGGATGTTCATCCTTAGTACAGTGTCCCTTAGAGATTCTAGATGGACTCGGCTGGAAATAAAGATTAGGAGAAGGTGAAGGAAGGATGCTTGCTCTGTAAGGTCTGTCTGGGGAAGTACTTTATTCTTGTGGCTAGGGTCTCTCTGGTAATGTGCTCCAAAGTGCTCTGTTTTCTGTCAAACCTAGATCAAATCACTGTAGTGAGGCTGTGGGTTCACCACCCTGCCTGCACCATCCTGAATCACTTTTATGGTGGATGCTATATGACACATTACACAAAGTAAAAAGCTTTTAAAAATGTGTTTTAGGTAGCGTGGGCTGGGATGAGTTGGCTGGAGCCAGAATAAAAAGATTTCTTGCCAGAAATATGTGATACAAATGGGAGGAGTGTGACACCCAGGAAGTCTTTTAATAACAAAGAGGGCAGCCACTGTAGACAAGCCATTGATTCTTCATTTGTTTTGCACTAAATCAAGACTACTTAGGCTAGCATATTAAGAGAGACAGAAGCACACCTACAAGCAGAGTCAGGGTTGCTATAAACACAAGATTCTGAGATTCTGTATGTCAGCTGAGATACTCTAGTGCTGTTATCTAGATATCATGTTGTTAAGAATGGGTTAGAATTTATTTTATATATATAACTATGTTGTACAGCACTTGCAGCTTCTCGTTTCTGACTTCTGCTACTACCCACTGATATTTACCTTAAACCTAAATGCATGCATCTTCCATGTGTTTCCTTGCGAAGACTGCCTAGCAGTGAAACACATCAATCACGATTCAGGTGCCTTGCTCCCACAAAGGCTTTGGATCAGTATGGGATGCATGTGCCCCAAAGGACATGCTTAGAGCAGGGAGTTTGCAGAATGAGGCTGCCTTCCAAGTCCCATAAGATAGACTAAGATGAGGTATTAGACTATACTTGAGGCTGCAGGTAGCAAGCATAGGTCTATGAACTAGAGGAGAGATGCTTCCTGTGTGAAGTCCAGATGTCCAGAAAGGTAAGTCCAGTGACTGCAAGCTGCTGTACTTAGGCCTTCTGCTGTTTTCTATATATTCAATCACATAGTAGTCCTTTGGTTATCTGCATTTTGTCATGTGTCTGTCTAGCATTCCGTGATTAGTTAATTCCTTCATTTAAACATTGAAGCATTTAGCACTCAAAGCTAATCATTGTTGGCTTCCTCTGTTCAGGTCATACATGAGGCCATATAACTTTGAATTCTGTGTTTGGATATTTCTCAGCTAACATTTTCTTCTTCGTGAGACACATTTTCTGCGGGTGATGTAAGTGAGGTCCCAGTATCCCTTGCTGCATAGCCTGCTTAGTTATACATGCAACTAAGCAGTTTTTCAGATTGTGTGGGTGCACTTCACCCAGTTATTACTTATAGCACATTTAGATCACAGTGAAGGCAGCTAGACTGCTTGCTTTTCAAACCTGCATAGTATTACCTCGTCTGCACACAGGATATAGGCACCCAAATCTATTGAAATGTGATGGGATTAAGAACCATGACTTTTTTAGACTCTTTTGAAAATCCAGGCCATAACTGAGCCATAAGCTGTGAATAACTGGAAGTGTCACTTTCAGATGCAGCAACCTGAATTTTTTTGTTGGCGCTGATATAAAAGTGGCCTTATCTTTCAAAGACACTGAGCTCTGATTAGCCACACACAGAAGTTAATGAAAATCTTCACCTATTATAAATATTATTATTGTTCTTGTGCTTTTATTCCACACTGCATTATTCTAATCACCATATAAACACACACAAAAGATAGATCCCTCCCTAGACAGCTTATAATGCCAGTAGCTTTGCCTGTGCAAGTCTGAAAAAGTTACTTGTGGATAAAGTTTACAAATGTAATTTTGTGCACTGAAATGATGAACAATTTTTGTAGGGCTACTGAGAAAACGTTCTAAAGCAATATTGAGGTCTCCCTATGAAAGAAACCTGAAACAAAACAGATTTTTATGCAGATTATTTTTAGGCAGATTGTTATAAATAATGCAAACTTCTTCAATATGGATATAATGCACATAGAAAGCTCATTTGCCTTGTGCATTGCTTAGGCCAGTTATCACAAATGCATAAAATGTAAACATGATGTATTATTATAATTTGGTTAGGATGAACAGTGAGGATTTTATGTCCTATTAGTTTTTTTTATATGCAACACTTTTACTGAAGTTGATTTAGCCAGCCTCCTATGATCCTTGTGTGGTTCCTGAGAGACTGAAAATGAGTGGATGTCCAGAGTAACAGCACAAGTGTTTATATTATGCTGACATTGTGGTGTGTTAAGCCACAGATGGAACCAAATGATTAATTACATCACAAAAATTCCCCAGGCATCTAATTATTAGGCTGGATTGGCTTGAACCGTATTAGTTAGACCTGCAGCTAGATTTCAAAACACCTCTATGTTTAGAGTAGTTTCAGTGCTGGCTTTACATTCATATTAATTTCTTCACTCTCAGCTTTTGGTATCTGCCAGAATATACACCTAATGCTCTGGTTTTGTGCAGGAGTCTCTCCACACTACTGGAATATGGTTGTATTTTTGCCATCTGCTAGACTAGTACCCTTATTCCCTGAATTTTAGGTCTGCCAAAAGGAGTCAGGAGGGGCTGTACGGCTACACCAAATGCACTAATGCACAGTTAGAAGGGAAGAGGATGCTTCACCTACTTTCTACCCAGTTCAAGAAAGATTCCTGCCTGCTTGAGCACCCCTAAGCATGGGACAGCTTTGCATAATCCCAAAAGTTTATGCTTACTTTATACATTCATTCAAGCCCTCTACTAACTTTTTGGAACTTCTTTCTCATCCATCCCATAGTTGAAATATCAGATTTTGTCCTTTACTGGCATCCCTACTATCCCTACAACCTTCAGCTGTATGAGAGAGAATCAGAGATTTATAGAGCCAGATCCTACTTCCAGGTGGTGGCTTTTCCTGAAGATGTGGAGAATTGCAGATGTATACCAGTGAGTGTACTTATATCATTCAAGTGATGTAAGAAAAGCACTGATGTAGGAAGCTTTACATGACATAGATTTAGTGTATGCTTCAAAGGGCAAGGGAACATCTCGTTTTTGGACACCAGCTAAATGTCTTTGGATTTGTTCTCAGTTTTCATCTGTAAAATGTAAATTAAAGATCTTCTGTATTTCAGAGTGGTACTCTAAGGAGAAGAACTTTAAGAAACACAAACAGTATGCTACAATGGTCACAGAGTTAAAGCAGGAGACTGGAATGGGAATCCAATATTCCCTGTTATTGATGCAGAAGGAAGTGACAGCAGATTTGCATGAGATGGATAAGAATTTGTGCCTAAAGTGAAGGAAAGCTGCAAAAACTTCAACAGCTGTCAGATGCTGCTCAATAAATCTGCAGCTGAGCTTCTTTGGTGTGATATGTACCATGTACCTGTTGATTCCTTATGTGAAGATGCGGAATACTGCTGTTGCTCTGTAGCATCTTCCTACTTTGATGCCTGGAAAATGATATCGCTTCAATAGGACCTTAGGATGGAAACCTGCAATTCCATATTCCCTTCACTAGTAGGATTTCGCCCTCTAACCAATTTATAGGTACTTCAACTTATGATATGCAGTCTGGAGAGCATCTTCCTGCCCAAAAAAATTGCAGAGATTTGTACATATTATGATTACTAAGAGCTGTTCTGTGCATTGTCACTTTCTACATTTCAGCTATCAGGGAAACTGAGGGACAAATTTCAGATATTGTCACTGATGCTAAAAGTCCTATCATACTTACCTTATGCCACCAGAGGTCCTATTTAAATCATCGTACATACTTAGAGAAAAAGATATTGACACAAGAAAGCTGATAAGAACCGAGTTGTTGGGAAAAATGTATTAAAATAATCGCAAGCTGCACGTTAATGGATGAGCAGTGCACATATATGTTTTTTTGTAGCTCTACCTCTATGTATTCAATAAAAGATTAATTGCTGTTAGTAGAAGAGCAGAATTTAATTGGTCTAATTGTGTAACACAGAATACCAAATCCTCTGCTTGCGCTCTGCTGGAAATGAGACTACAACTGCTATTGACTTGAACTGGGCCAGAATTTCAGCTGTAATACTTTTTTTTTTTTTTTTAATGGATATAAATTGGTCACTTCTGACATCAGTTGGCACAGAGGGTCTTTCTTGGTTAAAATGTAAATTTTATTGAGTGGAATAATAATAGAAATGAGACCTTTGTCTCTTGAAATGAAAGCACTTGTAAAGCTGAAGCTGCCAGCTTTGTATATTACAGCCTGAGGAGATAATATACTGAATCATTCATTTCCTTTTCCTATTCTTTTTGCTTTCTTCAAAAGCACGTTCTGTTTCAAGTAATTTCAGTCCAATAATGAATGTAACACTGACTCACCATCATACAAGATCTGCTTTGGGATATACTTTATCGGTCTTTGTTTCTGTGCAGTCAGAATACTGAGAAAAATGGGAAAAAGTAACATACCATGTGTTGAGTTTATGCTTATTCTTAATGCTTTTAAATTATTTGGCCTTTGATGAGAAGCCCACCTGTGTATGCCTAGATCACTCTAATTTTGTCTTCTGTCCCTCACTACCTGAAAGAAGCTTTCTAATAGTAAGGCTGCACAAGAAGAAATAGTTCGATTTTTTTGTTCAGATGATTTTTGCCATGATAATAGAGGTCTGTCTTGGCTTCAATACTACATTTTCATTAATAAACTGCATGATGGACTAGAATGTTTGCTTGCTCAATCTTCAGATGATGTTGTGCTGTTGGTATGTTACAGGATAGGCTTTCCAGTGAAAATGGTACTGGAACCCTTGGACATAGTGCTGAAAAATGGATCTTGTTGAATAAATGCAAAGTGCTGCACGTAGGAAAAAATAGTTACACAAAACGATATGTATACTGTCTGGGATGAAGTGCTTCTTGGTAATGGATCTGCATAAAAGGAAAAGGATTGAGGGCTTAAGGTGCATTTTTAGATTATTTTATGTTCTGAAAAAGATGTGCAAGATGAAATACACTTTACAAACAATGTGACATAATTCCTCGACTCTACTCAAGCCTATTAAACTTCACATAAGAGACTGTGTCCAATTTGAAGACTAAAATTCAGACAAGAGTTGGGCCAACAGGACACATTACTAGAGGGATCAGAAGCCTGCAGACATGACCAAGGCAAAAAGAAGAGATGACTATTGTGGGTTTTGTCTTCCAACATGCAGAGTGAAGGATCTAGTAACTCCTTCAAATGCAGAGAGAGATGCTGAAGAGAGCAGTCCGCGTGTAGAGCCTAGGGAAATATAATGAACTTAAATTTCATGAAGGACAATTCAACTTAGAAAGCAAGGCTTCCCACTAATAAGGAGAAGCAATGAACAGATTACCGTGTGGCATTTCCAGCATGGTTGATAGAACAATTTAAAAATGCGTCAGCCAGGAATGTCATAGTACTAATGGATCATGTCTAGGGAAAGGAGACGAATTATGTGATCTGTTCAGATTCCTTCTAGTCCCTTCAATCTAAGACTTCAGGTTTAGCTATAGGCAATAAACTGTGAAACAATCTTATTTCATTAGTACAGCTTTAAAATTTTCTGTTTACAATATGAATCTGCTCAGACTGCTATGATACTATGAATGAGTTTAACAAGAACATTTATTGGAGAAGACTTTTCCATTTAAGAAATACATTTCATATACTGGAAAACATTCAATAATGCTAAATGAAGATTATGGTTGCCGAACTCAAATTTGCATGAAACATTAGTTCTCCAGATTTTGTGGTGCCTTTGAACCATTGTTGTTGAAAATTCTTATAAGCTCAGCAGACTTTTTAAAGTAACTGTGACTCGATTCTCTAATGGGCCCAGTGCTTGAGAGAAAATGGGCTTTAGATTTTTTTTTTGAGACTGAACAGTCATTTTATTGAAACTGCCAATAAAAGAAAGTAGTTGATACAGAATTATGTGAAATGACATAGTGAAGGGCTTTCTGTGAAATTTTTACAAAATGAAAGTAGCGTATTTTAGTCTGTTGAAGCTAATCATAAACTGAATTTCAGCTTATTTGGCACACAAAAACTACATCTTGACCTTGCAGGGGAGATGTACCAGACAGATCTCGTGAACGCTAAAAGGATCTGAATTGACTATGGATCTTTTAAGAAACAAAATAATACCGCTGATTTTAAGGAAATGCAACATCTGAGTAAAATTATATAATTCTGAACTAAAACACACAGGTGGTTACAAGGGAATTTATTTTACTTTAGAATTCAACAGTTTCCTTTGTACATTGTTTCTAAATGTTCACTTGAGAGAGAACCTTGAATATACCTGTGCCTATGCAGGACATTTCTTAGTTACAGGAGAACTCCAAAAAGCAATAATATAAAGAATATTGTAATACTTTGCTTTTTGTTTTCAGTTTCATTTTGTAGAAGAATTAGGAATTCTTAGCTTTTGTTAAATCTCTAGGTTTCCACAATGTGAAATCTGAAGAAGGAATTCACATGGTTATGGGACTCACGGCAGTACAGATCTCAACATAAAGCCTTGATTACCTGTACTGGGGAATACTGAGTAGAGGTACAGAGTTTACACTTAGTTTGGCTGTCTGGTTTAGGCATAGTGTAGGCATGTCTGCAAAGCAAGGCCAGATTTCAGCACAGAATGTCCCACAGTGGTTTACATCTTAAAACAACAGGGCAGAGCTAATGCAGATCATGAAGACAAATTCAGTGGTGAAGTCAGCGTAGTTTCTTATAGGCGGATAAGGACCAGTTTATTGTGTAATCTACTACTGTACAATATGTAATCCAGTTTGGTGGACATTCTGTGCTTGGAAAGGAAAGAGCAATACTGGAAGTCAGGATTAATTTGCATGTGTATAACTGATTAGAAATTTCCTATCTTATCACTATGTTTTGAGAACAACAGATGTGCTTTACTGACATGATTACTAAATGCACTTATACTGTTCTCAGAAGCTGGGAAGAACTGATGAGGAATATATAGACAAAATAATGACTTTCAAATCAAATTCTTATGTAATGATCCATATATTCTGACTTTAATAAATGTTTGATACATGTAAAACTCCTACAGAGGTTGATTTGGATGTGAGGGTCTACATGTATTTTGCACTACTGGATCTGCACAAAGTGGATGTCTCCTGTTTTTTAAAGCAAGCGAAATATATAGAGGAACATAGTTCAGTTATCACAGGTAAGAGCAAAAACTGGGAATGATACCTGCATGAATGATTTGGAAGAAATCTTGACAAGCTGTGGATTAAAATTTTCCCTTGGATTTAAAAAAGGTGAATACTGTGGTTTGACTTGTGAGCATTTTTTGTTCATTTCAGAGCATGCTTACATGCAAAAATGTGTCCCATTTTGACTCATACTTGTCACATGGTTTGTTTTTATAAAAACATTTCCAGTTTACATGCACAGCTGATGTGAAATAGCAGCCACCAGCAGATTTAGAAAGCCAACTAAATTTGCCCTGGAGTGTTATTGAGAGTAATACAAGAACCCCATGAAAAGTTACAGCCTTATAAAATATAGTGGCATTTATCTTATTCCATATTTATGAGCTGTAGTGTCAATACAGCAGTATGATGAAGTTGAAATGGTACAAACGTTCTCAGGGTTTGACCCTGCCGACACTGACTCAATATTGTACTAGCAATTTTAATCATGTAGTTGTGTATGTGTGCGGTTGGATATTTAATCCTTATTTCATGTTCTTGTTAGTCACTAGGTAAAAGCAAAGACACATTTGAAGGGAAGAAATTTAGCAGGCATAGTTTTAGTCCAATGGTGTACTGCATTGGAAAGTTTGAGGAAAATTGGTTCAGCTATTTTTGAGTTAGCCAAGTGTTTTTCAGCTGTTAAGAAAATTGTTTCAGCTATTTCATGCTTGGGTAACTCAGTTTTGTTTAAAAACCTCAGACCTGGTGTGCATGTAGTTTGAAGTACAAATGTGTATTCTGCTTTGTGAGAAGGAAGTTACCTTTGAAATACTTGAGGTAATAATCATAAAACGTTCAGGAAGAAGGCATTATTCTCTCGTATCTTCCTCAGGAAAAGGACTGCAGCATGTCTGCTCCCTTCAAGCTTTGCCTATCTATATGAAGGTTGCTTACAGCTTCACAGGAGTCTACCAATATTTCTTGTGAGTAAATGCAGGTCAGTGGAGGATGGATTTCAAACAGGGGGCTGAATTTTTTTATTTGAGCTGATTTGATATGCTGTGAGAGGTTAAGTGTTGTTGGACCTGATCTATTCATGCACCTGATACCACAATGCATGTGGAACTGCACTGACTTTTGAACATTAAGTCTGTTCTTAAAGGCCTCAAACAGGCCTCAAATCTTCCATATTGATTGAAAAACCACAATGCCATATAGTTCAGTACAGAATGCCTTTTTTTTTTTTTACAGTGTCACTTTCTTTCTGGAAGGGCTTTCTCTTAATTAAAGATAATTTTTCATTTTTTTCTGGGCTTGGATACTTCTTCTGAAATGTAGTGTGTTCACACTATGTGTCAGGTTTTTTTTCTTACCCAAATACATTTATACATTAAGTATTTTTTATTGATAGTGTATTTAAGAGTATATTTTTTAGTTTATACATTTTTATTGGCAGCTACTACCCTGCAAAACAATTACGTTATGGGCTAAAAATGTGCATGCTGTGCTAAGCCAGAGGTTACTTTGCTCAGAATGTATGCAGAAGGTTTGATAGCATTCTTTTGCTTTCCTGGGCTATGCATGCAAATCAATTTAGGTATTCTAGCAGTGGAACTACTTACTGAAATCCTCTTCTTAGAAAGAAAGTTAAAGGGAAACAATACATTTGTGCAAGGAGAAGGTCAGCTTTAATCCTCACTACTCAAGAAATACATTTAGGTTTATCATAGAAGTGTCTCCACACAGAAAAAAAAAATTATAAGAGGAGGCTGAATGTATTTTTTATTTTTCCCTATTGCTTACCCAGCCTTTGGGTATTTAAATTCATGGAATTTCTTCAGCCCGATATGATTTGTCTGTTGAGAAACTCTTAGTGGAGCCTTCCCTTGAACCCGTATACATCCAACTAACATATTTTGGGGAATTTCAGAAGTCTCATCTGCTATTGGAATAACCATGTCTGTTTTTTGGCCTTGAACAAGTTTCCAGCTGGTTTCATCGGATGATTCCCAGCTCTTCAGATGGCAATTTCTTACTGGTAGACTGGTAGGTAGTTCCAATCTACCATCCCAAGACACGACTTTGTAAACGTACAAGAAGAAATTACTATTCTTGAAAACTACATTGTGAGTTAAAAATTGGTAAGTAGTTGACTTCACAAAATGGAACTTTTTGTAACTATAGATGCAGAAACTTCATCGCTTGCATTTTGTGAGTATGGTGGGTGATACTGTAATGCCATACTCTGCTAAATGTGTCTGGGCAAACAAAAAGGCTTGTAGTAGCTGTAGGAGGTGAAACTTTAATGTTTGAGTTTTGTGCACATAAAACCTCATTTAGACCCAGCTGTACAGTTATACTCAACTTAATAAAGCACTTCTTTGTACCATGTATAACTTCAGTGAAACTTTGTATGTGACAAAGTGCCTACTACCTTGGGTCTGTTTTCTGCATTGCACTGTTCACGCTGTTAATCTAACAATTCTTTACCAGTATCCCACATTTCCCAACAGGATATGGAACAAAGCCAAGGTTTTGGAAATTTTGGGTAGATATTTGTATCATCTTTGATGGCACTGCATTTCATCTATCTATCTCAGGCACCTGATTTAAGTGACCAGTGTCTTTGAGTTTTTGTTCAATGGAGAAGGATCTGCTCCCTTTCCAGACAGCATGTTGCACAAGCAGTCAAGCTATGAGCTCTAGAGTGTTACACTAAGAAGCATATATTTTCAGTTGACTATTTTGGAGGCAAGGGTGGCTATCCACACATAAAATAAGTGGTGTGAAAACCTGCTGTTATTTAATAAAAATCTAGAGGAGTAATGCAGATTTATGGCTTGAGGTTAGGGGCCCTGCAGCTTCCTGTCCTGAGCAAAAGACAGGTCTACGACCAACACCAGGAGGGCATGCCCGTGGATTCATGGATTAGCAGCACCTGTTGAATCCTCATACTTGATTCAAAAAACTGGCCCTTCACTTGCTCAGAAGAGATGAAACTTTTCATGTGGGCTGCCCATGGAAGACAAATTTGACTCCCCTGTACAGAGAACGAACGACGGTTGACATAAGTATCTATCTGAACAGGTCATTCTCATTCTGCTGCACAGGAAGACATCTGCCTTTTTATTTTCGCTTCTGAATATCTCAAACTGAGCTCCTTGACTCACTCTGGAGAATACGGGAGTCCTTGAGCAGCCTTGTAATTTAAATGGGAGTAATCATAAAGGACTCATAGGATCATACTAATGAGTGGGAGTAACGGGTATCAGACTGGCCTTAATCAGTATTGGGAAAGCTGGGAAAAGAAAAATAGCAATAAAAACATTCAGTCTGAGAATAAACAATGTATAGCTTGTTACAGCATTTTTGAATCAGCCATGCGCACTCTCTAGTCAGAAACCTATCAAAATGCACAGTGTGGAGGGTTTTTTTTTTTCATCTCCCCACAGTGTAGTCTATATACAGCCAATCTGTGTGGTTATGGACAGCTGAGAAAATTTAGTGCAATTTCAGCTTCAATGCTCAAATTGTTTTTTTATAGGCCAAGTAGTTTAAAACAGCTTTACCTCTGGTCCCAGGTGTTGCTGAGGCAGCAAAGTCTCTGTGAGCCCCCACAAATCAGCAGGGAAAACTGCTGAAGCAAGAAAAATCTTTAATTGTGCAACCAAAAATACTAACAAAAAAGTCAAACAAGCAGCATTTTTTCCCAATTAAGTGTTTCTGTGTTCGCATCAAGTAACACATCTGAGCGTTTTTGAAACTTTTCGGTGTTACCTGGCTCTTAGGATGGTTATCTTGGTCCCACGTTGCGAAGAACCATTATCTGCTTATTTGAAGTAACATTGTGGTGAATGTGGGACAGAGTGTGAAATTCCATATGAAAGACATTTAAAATGTCAATTAAGTACTTCAAATTTGTGTGACCACTGAACAGGGCAGTAAACCAAGACCATTTTTCTGATACATGGATGTCCAGATCATAACTCGTCATCACAAGTTGTAATTGGCTTCAGTGAATGTGGAATTACTAGTAAAATTAAGGTTTTACATCTGAAAATTAAAGTTTATATGAAAAATGTAGCATTGTTCACCCACTGAGGAAAAGCATAAAATCAAAAGGAGCTCTGAGGTTGGGACACAGCTGCAGCAGGCATGCGAGGAATCCACTAACACAGCAACTCCCTGCAACATACCATAGAGGATGGAGCAGGGTGAAGACTCCGTGGCCCGGCTCCGTGATGATAAAGCAGGAAGAGATGGTTCTCTAGAACTGATAAGCAGCCCATCTGGCCCCCTGAGCCAACAGGTTTTCGAAACCTTGCCAAAGTGCTATCCTTTTGTGAACTTTGCTTGTTTTAATATCATTTTAGTAGCAAAACACACCTCCATCCCGAAGGCTACCCGCCTCCGAGGTGCGACCACTCCTCTTCGAGTCTGTGTCCTTGGTTTTTTGTAAACTATAACTTTAAACATGAAGCGAGAGAATTTTACACCAATCATGATAAAAGGTATGTATGACTACAGTCACTCAAACTCCACCTTAAATGTAGAAAGGATATAAAAATAACCAGGGAAATGGGGGATTTTCGGAGAAGAAGATAACACCGTAAGCGAGTCAAGGGAAACTCCACCTCAGACTGCCTCTGACAACCAGGATTGGCCAACGGGCTGAGCCTTGCTTCTCCCCGCCTTGGGACGCCTTGGGTGAGACCTAGACTAAGCGCTTTTCTCCGGAATCTTAGCAATCTCTCTAGAGAGTTACTCCCTAATGTTTATAGCCAGGCTGTATTATTTATAACCTTTTCACATGTTTTATACTTAATAACATTATATTTGCACGTGCTTTCTTGTAGACAGTCACTATCACCGGCAATTCAAAAAACCTATACACCATTTGCACAAATGAAACTGCACTGTTTAAGTAGCCAGTTGTCACAGTTTCTCACTGAACACGACCGAACCCTAGAGCGCGACCGTGCCAGTTCATGAGCACGACTGGATTGAAGGTGCAGACTCCTATTAGTGTATCCAGAATTGTGGTAGTTTAATATACATATTAAATGTGTCTGGACTGGTAGTGGTAAGTTGGGTATCACTCAGAATTTAAACCTAGCCACACCTAGCCGCCCACTCCAGTGAGGAGAGTTAGAAAGCAAGGGGGTTTACTTTCTGCCAAAGTCCTCCATCCCTTATAAGGCAACAGTGAAGAGGCCCGAAATGAGTAAGGAAACTGAATGATGGTGGCAGTTCAATAAAGGGTCCGTACAGGGTGAAGAGTTGGAGCATAGGTGAGTCAGAGAGAAGGATGTGTCACAAGTGCTGTCTCTTCATAAGTTATTTTAGCAAGAATGGGGAAAGTCCAGTTTCTGTGACTTTTAATCTAGCAGTTCATATGAACAATAAATCCACCTCTCCCATCTCCAAGAAGATTTTACAGGAAAATCTAAGCAATGTTTTGTTTTCTTATCACATCCCACAGTCTTTCCTGGCAAATGCTTGATACCGCCATGAGATAAAGCAGTACCACATCCATTTCTTTACTTTTCCCAGGGCAGTAAGAATCCAGCCCAAGCTGGCAGAAGAAATCGGGACATTCTGGTGTTGGCCAGCACTGCTGGTCCAGTTCTACAAGACAGCACTTTGGACATTGATGTTCATTGTATGATAATTATCAGCAGGATATCATGCTGGAGATGGTCACCTGCACCAGAGACTCTAGATCAGGACTGGAGATAAGGAACTGGCTAGAAATGTGTTCCTCGATCTTAAAAACCTTGCCTCTTAACCATGCAGCAGGAAAAGAAACAAACACCCTATGTCCTCCTCCTTCCCCTCCACCCCTCAATCCTTCTGCCCAAGTAGAGGCACATGAGAAAAAGCTGTAACTAGCTTCACCTTTCCTGGTTGCCTTGGATCATTCTTAATTTCTACAGGAAGTAGTAATGTACAGGTTTGACAGCCCTAAAGAGGATTCTGCCAGCAAGTAGACCTTCAAGAAGATGTAACACTGGTTTGGAAATGTTACCCACTAAACCTGTTTCAGACAAAATACAGCAATATAATAAGCAGCAGGGTGAACAAAACTAATCGTAGTAAGGTCATATAAATGAATTAGTGCACTCCCTGATGGCGTAGAAACTCTTGCAAGTCTAGTAAAGAAAATTAATTAATAGAGTATTTAATTTATAAGAAGTATTTTTGAGTAAGGCTATATTTCTGAAGGTGGTGAAAGTGCTTTTAAAATACTTTGATATATTGATTAGTAGAGTCAATTTGTCACCTGCACATTGTTATTTAATATTGTTGGCTGTCTCAGTTAATGTGTTTCCTGAATATGAACATTTAATCATCTTGTATAGTGATCATTATGTTATTTTAAGCTTAATATATTGCTCAGACCCCTCAAACCTTTCATAAAGGTGTTTTAGTTATGTAAATATAACAAAAATAAACTACTGTCTAGCTGCTACTCAATCTTGGTATCGCTGTAAGTGGACTTCTGGTAGGCATTTTAGAAGAAATGGGTAATTCTTCAGAGAGGAAGAGAGTTTCTGGGCAGCCAGAAGGGGACATCTGTCAATATCAAACAGTGTGGAAAGAGAAAGGAACTATCTGGTGATGGGATGACCAAGTCTTGGCTGTTCCAAGAGGTTTTTGTAGTTAAATCAGCTAGTTCACTTTCTGTATATGAGAATAAGGGAGGTTTTTAAAGGTAAAATGAAGTGTTGGCATACAGTCAAATAGTTACAAATGGGCCATGAATACATTTGAGCTGGAAATTAAAGGCTTTTTTACCATCTGAAGAGAGTTTTTATTAAGATTGATTAAGAGTTTTGAGCGGTTTCAAGATGGATCTTGCTCATTTTGTTGGCTTGGACAGCATGAGACCAGACTTGATGATCTTGGTTGTCCTTTCAATTCTATCTTGTGTTTGAAAGATTCACATCTGAAGTACTTATATGCGATTCCACACAAATGGCCAATAGTGTTAAAAAAATGAAGAGAGAACATGAGATCTACAAAGAGATTAAACTTTCAACTCGTTTACCAAAATAGAACACAGAAGATGGGATTAAACTCCCACAGTTTTAGAAATCCACATCTAGCTAGTCTCCCAGTGATGCCTGAACTATCTTCTCACAGTCACTGGTGAGAAATAGGCAATTTCAGGGTCTCATTTAACTAACCTATTTTAGATATCCACTTTCGGAAGACAGTAATCATGTCCTAGAAATGGCTATTTTTCTCCATTTGCTATAAAAGTAGCTTTGGATAACTGCTCAAGTTTTCATTTTGTAGAACTCTCAACAGTGATCAGACAGAACTTATCCAGAATAATTCTGCCAGTAAGATTTGGTTCTATGTTCTAGCATTATGATGGATTTTTCTTATTTCAATTCATTAAACAAGTACTGATAAATATTAAATTAAGAATTCAGTGTAAGTGAAGAAAAAAAAATGGTATTTAAGGAGGCATTGTGCTTATTCAGACTAAAGCTGTGACTTAGATAGCTTCAAATAATTTCTTGCCTTTTCAGATGCTTTATGTCATTGCAAGAGAAAAAACCATCTTTTTGGTTATATATATTTAAAAAAGACATAGATCAACAAAGCAGTGAATGATTCTTTAAAGTTCATAGAAAAATTCTGTTGCCAGGCAGTAAATACTCTGCAACATTGTTCAAAACACATCAGCCCATGTCCTCCTATCAAAGGTTCATCTCTGCAAGCTCAGCTGATGACTGAACAGGTGGTGATGCAATAATGGATCAGATGGGTCAACAAGATGAGGATTTACTTGAAAAGCAAAAGTATGAAGAACTGGAGGTCAAAATTGCTTCTTATATGAGTCTGCTAAAAAATCACTTCAGAAATGATAATTCATCTATCAAGCATTCATCAGCCACTCAGCTCAATGGAAAAATCTAAACTGATTGTATGTCAGGTGGAAAAGGTATAAATGAAGACAGAACAGAAATATCTGGGTATTTCAAAATTCTGAATAGAAATCCTACTAAAAAATAATAAAGACTTTAAAAACCACCTTTTGTTGCCAAGAAATTATTTCAGCATGCTGAGGTCTTCAGTCTGTTGCAGGGACACAAAAAATAGCTGCTTAAATTCTTAATTCATGAAGAGATTCAGTATAGGGGTGGAACTTTCTTATTCCATGCTGAACAGAAAGATCAATTTCTCTGGTTCCAGATGGGAGATGCTGTTATAGGTTCTTCCTTATTTGTCTTGGTATCTGCATTGATTACATTTTCTATTCTATACATGCTCGATGCACTATACACTGCTGTGAGAAGCAGAAATTACCCTTTGTTATTTCCTTAGTATTTGCTGACATTCTGCAATTACAGCATAATATTGTAAGATTTTTGCATTCCTCAGGGGATCAGCTGAATTCTCCTGGTTCTCAGGAAGTACTGGAAATGGATTATTTAGATTTCAGACATGTATTCCTTGGGGGACCATTGAAGTTGTCTGCTTCTCAACAGTTTTTCTGGCAGATTGAAGGGGACTAGTATGAAAAAAAAGCCCCCAAGCTTTGGAGACTGCTGCTTGAAATAGCAGCAGCAGTAGCTTATAGGACTGGCTTCCTATCATACCTCACATTTTGGAAAGACTTTTGACATTCAGGCCAATTCAGTGAGCAGATTAACTGAGAAGTGTTTGGTACAAACTTCTGTATTTCGTACACAGTAGTTACCTGTTAAACTTCAGTTTAGACTGTGGAAGAGGTAGCAGGGAGAAATGTTACATCAGTCTAGACAGGATTTTATGTCAGTGAAGATGGTGAAGCATCTGGTTTTTGATATGGTATTTTGTTTAATTTAGATAGTCATCTTCAGACTCACAGTTGTTTTTTTATGGAGTCCCAGTGAGAAAAGCAACATCTTTCATTTTCACCTAGAGCATCACTACTGTTCATACTCCACACTTCTGTTCTGACTCGTAACATCTATCTGCCCCTCCACCTCTGTGGTATGGTTTTCCTGTTCTGTTAACCCTTCTTGCGTTGTTCCTATCTACTATCTGTCTTGTCAGTTGTCTGTCCTTTGTTCTTGTTGACACAAGAACAGATTTCACGTCCTCCTTCTTCTCTGACTCCTCACTCCAACGACTTCTTCCCACTGGCCTCTTCCCTCTGCCTCACTCACCTATCTCCCTCCCTTCCTTCAGGAATATTTGCTCCACCGCAGCTAACATCACAATCTGTCACAACCTCATCCTGGTTACCTCTCTTTGATCTTTGGACCTCATACAGATCTGTAACCCTTCAAACACAATGCTTCTAAAACTGCTCTTTTGCAGGAAATTTTCCTTCTCTCATGATTGCTGTCTTGACAAACTCTGTAGGAATTGGGGATTTTCAGGTGCACAGAACTGGAATTGATCTATCATGGTGAGCTCTGTACCTTGCTATCATAGGGACCCGTAGCAAGTGATCACTTCACAAACTGATTGATTTTACAAGTCATTCAATCATCATCAGAAAATATTAATGGAAATGAGTTGGAGGGGAGCACAGTAAGACTGTGACTGCAGAACAGTGTGGTCTCACATTTCTAAGTCTGGCATTTGCGTTTAGCATGACTCTGGGAACTGCTGTTGAGTATCTGTTCAATAAATTAGATTTTATTCATAATAGATGCATTAGAATTATTCGTAAGGATCAGAGACCGGGTAAACAAGTATATTTCCTTTATTGAAACCATAATCTGCTTGTTCTTACTTACAATTCAGAAATATTGAAAGAAACAATGAAAATCTGTAAGATGCATGAGGCAAGTACATTCTTTTTCTGGTTTTTACAGTACTTTTCCCGGTGATGTCCTGGTGTGTGACAGCAACACTCATAATAAGCGTTAATAACAATTAGCTGCTATTTTTTGTGGACAATGAGCTTACTTTTTGTGATCTGTTTTTAATGATGAGTTAAAATTGCAACACTTGCTACTGTTGCCCAATCTGTGAAAAAATTATTTAACTCGTATGAAGAAATTAGTTGATTAAATTTTTTTGAAAAGTGCTGTCAAATATGTTCCAGGCATGGACCCTTTGAAAGACAAGCAGCTTCTTAATAGGAAATTCTGTTGCTAGGAGACCATAACCATAAAGTTTCAGGATAAAGTAATTTTTATTTTAAATAAGAAATGTTGATTAATGAACATGCTTTACAGGCAAAGAACAAAGCTATCGCAGCTATCTCTATTATATCAAAGACCAGTTGAAGCATTCAAAGGATATTTTAAGCAGGAAGTATAAAAAGGAGGTCTTCAAAGGAAGTCTAGCCGAAGTTAGAGAACCAAGGAGTCCAGAGCACACTGGTATAACAAAAGTGCCAAAGTATCTGTAGGGGATATTAAATCTTACATTTGAAGTTTTAAACTTACCTCTATCAGCTATGAAAATTAGATTTACTTTGGGAAAGAGAGATTGTCTCATCTGTATTTTCCAAACAAAAAGGTTTGAATGAGATGATCTCTTCAGATTTCCTCTGGTCCTGAGCATCTGGGATTTTGCAGATTTCTGAAACTTCTGGTGCTGCTCATCAGATAAGGGTAAATATTGGGCTAGAGGGTCCTTCGCTTCGATCCACTGTGGAAATTCCTAGATGTGTCAGCAATAACTACCTGCGTACAAACTTGGAAATGTTTAGAAAGCACATAAATAATTCCAGTCTCATAAAGTATTAGCTGATGGTAACTGAGAGTCCAGTATCGATCATCTTAGTTTCACAGAGTAGCACCTTAACTCACAAAATGACTACTGAAGTCTAAGAAGACTTCTTTTGGAAAAACAGCACAATTACAGGCATTAAAATCTGGCCCTATTGGCTCAATATTTATCTAATTGTTTAATCCCACAGGTCTTGATCCAGTTTACAACTGCTGAAAATTGACTCAAGAGTAGAATAATTAATAAGTTCGTAATAGTATCAAAGAGCAAGATATCTTTAAAATGGCTATTTCTGCAAGGAAATAAAATTGTTTTCTGAGAACTAGCAACATGAAATAAAATGCAGACCTCTTCAAAGGGAGTTGCATCACTTTCAGCTGGACAACTTTGTGACTGCTTTCTGTAGAAGTCCACCCAGGAAATCTTCAGAAAAGGATATTCTTAGCAGGTAAACTTTGGTTTCTTGAACTAGTGAAAGCGCCTGGTTAGGTAGAGGATATCCCAGAACAGAAGCAGAGGAAGAGAAGACAGGTGTTATTAGGAATACTTTAGATATTGCCACTTGTGCAAAGAACAGGACATGACAACTTGACTAGGAACACCCTGAAACACCAGAAAGAAAATATTATGACTATCATACATGCTCAATAGCTTTTTTTGATAAGGATTTCTCGGGAGGCATCTCCTTGCCTCTTCACACCTAGTCATCCTCTATCAGCTGAGTCAGTCACGGTACGAACTTACAAGTGAAGAAGTGAAAGGCAGCTGTAGGACTGGAGCATCTCCCTGACACAGGCTGAGATGGGCCTGCTGAGAAGGACAGGGCTTGGAAATGTTTTGCTGAAAGCTGAGGACTGATCCCCTGTTAATCGCAAACCTGTGCTATATTGCTTGTTTGCAGTTAGGATAGGAAAGACCAGAAATGTTACAATTCTCCTCAAACTTTGAGGGGGACAAGGGATACGTGCTGCACATTACTGTCACCTTTGGCTCAGAAGGGAATATGTGTACATTTCTGCTGAAGTATAGCATATGTGTTGTTTGGAAGGCTTGCATCTGAATATACATAACATCAGCAAGATGTGGAAGTCTCATGGATAGCAAATTTACTGTTTGATGGTGTTTGTTTAATGTACAGATACTGTTTACTGTGTTTCAGACTAGTTACTAAGTTTTAGGGATGCCTCAAATATTTGTTTTACTGAAACTAATGCGTTCTTTTCTCAGAATTATTAACATGTCCTTATCAGAAATTTGCATGAACTAATCCTTTATAATGCTTTGAAAATTCCTGAGTATATGAAAGTCTGTCTTGTGACACTACAAAGAGTTAATCTCAAATGCCAGACTACAAAGAGTAAAACAGAATTTACGTATCTCTGAGTACATAATGCCTACATCCTGTTATATTTGTATTTCAAAACTTTTGGGCTTTGGTTTCTGGAAACCAGTGACAAAATTATGCTGTTCACCAAGCGAAAACAAAAAATGAGATACAGGATTTTATCTCTACTCTGTGAAAAAAAAATGGTGCAAGAAGTATAATTCTTGCTCTGACAGAGAGACCTTGGCACTTTACACAAGAACAGGATCATGTTGTTGCACAGCAGATCTTTCAAAAAGGACAACTACACATCCAAACCCTTATTAGCCCTGCATAAAAGAAGCTTAGCAACTTCAACCATTTGTTTCCCACAAGGTGAAAAACACCCAAGCAGGTTGGAAATGAGAGCTAAATCAGATTGCTGACTGATAAGGATTCTTCCCAAGGCTAATAACAAAGGCTTACCACAGGCAAGCAGCGGATTAAGCATTTTAAGCCTCTATCGGCTAGCGCCAAGGAATCTGGCGTGGTAATTCTGCAGTCTAGCTGTTTGGGTAGCTCTCAACAATAGTGATGAAGAAAACACACAGACCTGAAAGGTATATGAGGTATTTTCTTCTGCGAGGTTTGATCTCTGCGGAAGTGGCTGCTCAGGATGGAGATGAAATCCACTGGTTAAAGTAGTAGAGAAAAACTTGATGAGCACGAGAGGATGAGGAGGAGAGGCACAGTCCGAGAGCATGGCTTTGCCAAAGTAAGAATGGGGACAGCTGTTTCCCTTCACTAGTGCTTGGCTGTACCATGTGTTTAGCTCCTGTTTGAGGGGTTAATGTATCCCTACATAAACTACCTTTGAAAAAGATCTGTGCTGAGTGTTTGAAAGCTAATCACTTACTTTATAGCTGCACGTTACCTGCTGTGCATTGGCTGCGTTGCTCTGGGCTCTGTCAGGCAGCTGTTTGTGTGGTAAAGCAGAATGCATTCTATAAAACTTGTTTTTCACAAAATATTCGAAAGAAATGGAATTTTCAATGGACTTACATGGTACACTCTCATTTTGGCTTCATTATTTAAAAGACATTTTGCATGACTTGAAGCTTCTATGTGACAGCACTTTTCAAATCCAGTTACACTGAGTAGAAATAATCTACAATGAAGGTGATACAAAAATGATTGATTGTGACTAGCTTATCTTTTAAAAGAACCAAGTATTTTGATAGCCAATGAAAGAGGAAAAAAGGCAGTTATTGGCCCTGTTCTTTTCTGCATGACCTCTGTCTGAAGACCATCACCTTCATTCTAATAGTCTGATTTGTGTTTCAAGTAAATTATTCAATAATTTCAAGCAGAGAAAGCTTTCTATCTCTTTTGGAGTGTGACTTCTTTTTTCCACCCAACTGGGTTGCAACTAAATGCTTCACTGTGCTCCAAACCAACTTCGCAATTTACTTCTGAATCTCTAATGCTCTCACCACACATAATGGCTTTCGGTGGCAGTAGAGGTGGTCCTGCAACTCACACAGTCTTCTGGTTCCTTTTTTAAGTCAGTGGCAGATAAAAAGGAGGAGAGTAAAAAGTTATTCAGAGGTGAGAGAAGGGCAGTGTAGATTAAGAAATAAAATGCTCACAAAGCAAATCCTACAGCCCCACTTAACTGAAAAGTTAAAATATCTCGGCTTCCATTTGTAAGTCCCAAAATATAGCCTTTTGTGTCGGCTTTATTTTTTGCTTCTACGGACTTGTGCTAAGCTTGCAAGTCTGGCAAGCTGCTAGAAAGCTCTGAAAATATGTGAGCTCTACTCACCTTGTGGATTTTCCAAGATATCCACAACTTGCAGTTTTATTCTGCATATAAACCTTAAGTGCAATGGGGCTGAAATTGGTGTCTTAGACCTTTCAGATTTTCCTGTGTCGAGGAACACAATAAAGGAGATACCTGTCTGTGTTGGTACCCGCTTTGTCTCCTGTCTGTCACTTGTAAAGTAGTAATGGTGGAATACTGCCTTTCTCTTGAGAAATTCTCTGGGCTCCTTCCCTGTGGGAAATAGCACTGTATTGTGATGCAGATTTTCTGCCAGATCTCACAAATCCCTCACTGTGGGGATTTCTCTTTTCAGCTGTCTATCCACCTGTCTGTAGAGCACTCAAATTCAATACAGAAGGCTTATCACTTCCTTTTTAGAACTATAAGAACCAACATCACAGCCTGCAAAAACCCACCTGGTGAGCAAGATCTCATTTATTCAATTTCTGAATCTCACTGAGGACTGCTCTAAAGAGGAAGAGCCTCTGATAAGTTATTTGCTGTTTCCTTTAAAATATGCCTTCCTCAGCCGAGTTTCAAGAGACTCCTGCTTCTATGCGCTGGCAGATAGAAAGTAATTATATTTGTTGTTAAATGGATAACTGTGATGTCCAATATTTGATTAGTACCACATGTCTAACTGGATATGTGCATGACTGCAACCGTAAATTATGTCAGTGCCTTTCAGACATAAAGAAGGGAAAACCAGGCATAGCTGTAAGGGAGAAAGACAAATTCATAGGCTGGCTCTGGACTGAAAGGTAGATTCACACTGTTCAAATTCACACCTGACCAGAGCACCGGAAAGTTGCCATCCATTGGATGCACCAAAGTTTCCCATCTTTGATGTGTGCTTTGTACTAGGTTTCACCCTGACAGTGAAGCCATGAACGTATATGCACAGATTTGGTTCATCAGTGCTCCTGAACCCATGTTTCAGGCAGAACCAAAAGCTACTGTTGAGATCACAGAATCACAGAATCACAGAATAGTAGGGGTTGGAAGGGACCTCTGTGGGTCATCTAGTCCAACCCTCCTGCCAAAGCAGGGTCACCTACAGCAGGCTGCACAGGACCGTGTCCAGGCGGGTCTTGAATATCTCCAGAGAAGGAGACTCCACAACCTCCCTGGGCAGCCTGTTCCAGTGCTCTG
>Ga0065711_1004239_pt1 | contig 24447 bp, 13 predicted proteins | sample Hoacrofraction12_FD_59098 | JGI IMG/M metagenome (GOLD analysis project Ga0065711, IMG submission 59098) | Hoatzin crop microbial communities from Cojedes, Venezuela - Epithelial fraction 12 v2 (version 2) | ecosystem: Host-associated > Birds > Digestive system > Esophagus > Crop | place...
TTCTTCAGGCTGAACAAGCCCAGCTCCCTCAGCCTTTCCGCATATTCATAAATGCATCAGCTGGAATGACTATGTCTACAGCTGCTACAACTTCTGATCTAATGGGAGAACAAAATCCAAGAATTATTTTTTTTAGGATATGAACTTCACATAGATAGCTACAATGCATTCAGCACCAACATGGCTATTTTCAAGCAATAGACCACCTATGGAAGATGGCTATGAACAAACAATTTCGACAATGCCATGCCTTCTGCAACAGTATGTGAGATCATGTTTCTCCCTGAGGTATCTTCCCCGGAAGAATTCGCACATCAGAAAGTTGTAACACCATAATGCCAACCCCAAACAGCAGCTGTTGGATCTCTAAGCCTCAGCCTCAAATCACAGCTCCTTTGGGAAGAAAACCCAGACTCCCAACAATGCACAGCAGCTGGGTTCACGTTTTTTTGATTGATAGATTTCCTAAATTTGTGAGCCTGCAAACAAAATCTCAGCCATAAGAATATCTCCAAAAGTACTGGAACTACTGCATGGCAAGTACCTTGGCTGCAGCATTGAGCCTTCCTCCCCCTACGCTTATTTTTTCCCCATTAAGAGCTCCGCAGGGCAATCCGGTCAACAAAGAATATTTCTGGGATCAGATACCAGATCTTCAGTTCAACATAATAGGAAAAGAGTAAAGAAGGATTAACGCGCCATCTTATTTTATTGCTTGGTTTCACCAATGTTACAGGCTGTATTTTCAGAGTTTTATAGTCCAGTGTTAAATACACGCTCTGGGCTGAAATATTACCATTTGATTTTAAGACGGGGCAGAAATAGTTTTTGACAGCTCAAATTAAGGAATTTTTTAAGTTACTTTCGACATGGGAATTATACACAGCTCATTTTCCATTACTAAGAAAAAGCATCTAAAATACTTGCAAATTTATCATAACTGCAAAATAATAGGGAAATATACCAGCTTTGAAATAAGGATTTTCTTTTTACAACATCTGTACATTCTTGCTTTGAACATTTGCATTTTAATACGTCAAGAACAAAGACTTATCTACATCCTGTTCAAACAAAACACTGTTTTCTGGTTTAGCTTGTCATTTTTCAAGTAAATGAATATCCCTAAAAGCACTTCTATTACTGTGTCTATAGGAAGAGCTACAGAAAAAGATACTTGTATTTTTGGTAATATTGTGGCAGAAAATTTTGCCACATAGGTAGGAACTATATTGCTTGGGTTTGTTTTTTTTTAAGCTGATGAGGGGAAAAAGGGGTATGGGAGAAGTCACTGTTAGCATCTGTGTGTTACTGAGTTTTCAAGTAATTTATCCCTATAAGCAATTAAGAACTACAGAGAGCTGCAGCCTGTGACAGAAATACCAGCTTCCAATTTCTTCGTTCTTCTTGAATATACACTCTTAAACTGGCATGAAGACAACAGTGTGAATGATACTATCATTGTTTCTCAGAATTAAAGGCAAGCATCTATTTTATCTCAACTAACTCTTTCTCCTTCCCCCTTCCTTTGTGGGCAGCATTACATGGCATCAACTGAGAGCTGCAGGTGACACTGTGTAAAAGGTGTAAAAGAAAATCTTTTCTTCCAAATCTTGGTTTGTTCTGTTTGTTTATATCAAACACTTGGTATCACCTGGTACCACTCCACTTATTTGAAAATAGTATTTTTCTTCTTCAGAGCAGCATTCAGAACGAAGTGAATCAAGTCTCTTGCAGCAAAGTCATCTGATGTAGAAAATAGTATCTTCGTTTTTAAACCATAATCTATTCATGGCCCTATTTCTATTTAAAAGACCCAGTGCTGGCACAGAATTTTAAAATCTCTTCTCTTTTAGAAAATAAGTAACATAAGTTCCTTGAACTAATAGCACATTTAATATTAAAAAGGTGCTAAAACACTGTCAGGGCAGGCCCCAAGTCGAACTTCAGTGTATTGTCCAGCTTAGGCATATTCACAATGCAGAAAGCGACAGGAAATATTTTGTTAATTATTTTTACTGTTGTTCTCATTTCTGTCTTGAATTCAAATCCATAAGATACAGTATACTTCAAGGATGAAAATTTATGGGCAGAATGTAAGCTTTTGGAATTCAGCCCTGAATTCAGTACATCAGTCATAAGCACGCTGCATTTGCACCACTAATCTGTTGAAATTAAGGTGAGCGTTAAACAGAATTTGCAGGTTGAAAAGCTAGATACTGAAATTTCATCTTTAAATTATTTTTTAAAAAATTAAATTCACTTTTTCACTTGTTTTTTGGCTTTTTTTAAACCAACAAATGTCTATTCAGTTGCTCTCACTTTGAGAAGCAGTAAGGCAGGCACCACACGGTATCATGCTGCCATCTATTGTTTAAAGCAGAAAACAGACTGCACAGTTCAAATCATAAAAGAAGCCACTGGATACTTAGCATTTGTAGAACAAAAATGATCCTGGCTTCTCAAAGGACGAGCGACCAAAAGAGACGCACAGACGCATTTGTGTGCTCTTATTCTGGTGCAGTGAGCAAGACTCCGGGCCTCATTCAAAACATGAGCAAGAGCTCCGTAAGGAGTCCTAGGCTGGACTTGGTCCCAGCTGGCTGCCCTTCTCCCCACCACCCCCATCCCAAATCCATACATCTTTTTGATGAAAAGTTATCTGTTCACATCATGGGCACAAATAAAAGAAAAAGCAACGCTACGTCAGCACTCCCAAAAACCAGGTTTTATTTAACTATATGAAACGGAGATTTGAGTTCCTAAATTACACACATGAGACCCCCCGCTAGACCTTATTTTCATGGCAGGTATTAGCAGCTTGGAAGAAAAAAAGTAATAGAAATAAAATTTCCACATCCCAAATTATTCAGGCATCGAGGTTCTTCCGTTCTCAAACTGGCTCTTCATGAAACTACGTACTTTTACAGAAAGCTGAGTTTTAAGAAACTCAAAATTGTGATAAATGTCCGTCAATACAAAACTAGGAGCCCGTTTTCCCAATACGAAAATAATGGGAAGGTCTTTTTTTGATGTAGAAATCCTGTAAATTACTGACTTCTGTCTTCCAGAATCTGACACTTCCTGGCTTTATTTCCATTGGGAGGTTTTTCTTTGTTTTGTTGGGTTTTAATTAAAAAAACCTGAGAGAACAAAGAAGTTCCTTGTTTAATTTGCTTCTGACTGAAATCCCAGACGACATTTTTCTGATGTCCTCTATAGGCACTATTCATTTTGATCTTTTACTTTTGGAACATTCTGAAATGACTGATAAGTCAGTTTTTCATTAGTAAAAAATATGCAAGTTATAAGTCTTAAATTACTACTAGAACCTGTAAAAACTTGTTTTCATGAACAGTTTTCATCTGTATCCTCCTATTTTTATACATCTATATATATGCACAGAAAGCTGGAAGCTCTTCCCTGGATGTAGCGCTTGGAAAAAGCTTCTCAGCAGCTGACAGGGGAAAGAAGCCACTACGCGCACACAATACTTCTGATAACTGCAGTTAAAGACCATTTACAAGCAAATACTCAGCTTCCAGTGAACTTAATCAAGATAACTTCAAGACTTGCTATAGAATACTGACCATGCAATGCGGTTTTCTTTGCTTGACGTTGCCAGAAAAAAGTATTGTACGAGCTGCTGCGCTCTTCAGTTTCCTCTCAAAAAACAGACCCAAACGCAGGGAGGAAAACCATGACACATCCACCAACCCCTACACAGATGGCATGGCCTAAATAACACTCCAGGTACTCCACGAAGTCTGTCAATCCAGCTGTCTAGCAGATACTAGCCTTTCTAACAAGTTTAGGGAGATTATTAGTTTTCTTTTATACATATATTTACTGCTCAGTACACTAGCTGGTAATAATGTCTTTGAGGCAATATATTATAGAATAAGTAAACCTAATATAGAGACAATATAATCCACCACAAAACAGATTTATGTTTAGTCACAGTCTAAAGCTGTTTCCACCCTCCCACAGTCCTGCCATCACTGCTCGTAGCCCGGAATGCCTACCTAATGCAGCGTTTTGTAGGTAGCAAGTCAAAACACTGTCCCTAAAACTAAAATGAGATTAGATTACCTTGTACTTTGCAAATCCTGTTATTTGGATATCTCACAGCCCTTAATCAAAATCTCTTTGGAATATGGACAATTTGTATTTGTGCCTACAATACCTAGCATATATGAAAGCTATTTCTTTTTAATGGTATCCTTAGAAAGCTACACTGTATTCTGAAAGAGCATTATTCTAAGTATTCTCTCTCCCACTTTTCTTCAAAAACAGTGCAGAAGGGATAGAAAAGTAAAACATACCTTCTCTAAACTAGAGGAAACAAACAAACAAACAAACAAACAGGTTCTAGCATGTGCTCCTGACAAGTTCTATCCTGAATCTTCCTGTCTCAACAGGAAAATAAGCACTTTTCGTTCTTTATTTTCAAACCTACAACACAGCAAAACATTTTCCAGCAACAAATGACATTACCTGGACCTTTATACACCATCTTGTTGGCAACAGAAATGTTTAAACACCCTGTTCATTTCTAAAGCTTCAATCTCTGAAGAGAACACTGCTTTCGCTGCACCATCCCAGTTGCCTGAAGGTGGGAAAAAACATGATTGCTACGGTCCACAATATCAGATTAAAATTCACAATTCAAAAAGACTTAAAATACTAATAAAAAAGCTTAAGTGCAGTGCATACGAATTTAAGAGGCCTGGAGAGCCTAACACATGCTTAGTCTTTTACAATATTCATAAATTTGCTCTTAATCAAACCTCTGCTAAAATGGCTCATTTTCCCTTCTTTTGTTCCTTTACTTCTGTCCACAAAAACTCAACTGGCAGTAGGTCTTAATGCACCGGTATTAAAATTCTCCTTTATACGAATATTGAACTGGCATGAAAGTCCAGCTTGTCCAGCTTCTATTGCAGTGCCAAAAAGGGACAACATTCCCTTTGCTCTGTAAAGACCAACTATTTTGTTTATGCTCAAACCTTTGTCAGAAGAGTATTAGAGCAATCTGTTCAAAAACTGCTTGTTAAAGTGGGTGCTTCTACCTTCTTTTTGGCTTTCGGAGAAATTTTGCTATTTCACTTTAAACAAATTTCACTTGGCTTGGTCATGCTCAGATTATAACCCAGAGGTCACATAAAGGGTGCCAATTATCAGTAGTTCCTCGTTTCTTACTTCCTAAAATAAGATCTCGAGGCAGAACTAATTGTACAGTACTGATCTCTGGCATATGTACCTTTTAGCTTTTGTTGCCATTGTTTCTTGCTGAATATTAAAAGGAATTTTAAATATATCACAGACTCTTGCGTCAAGATTTTAAGTTTCCTCAGAGAGAAATCACACTAACATTCTTGTGCAAACTAACGTCTTGGTTCTCGAAGTCAAAAAATGCACAACACACTAAGTGACTACGAATTCCAAGGACAAAACTGTCCTGGAGAAAGAGACAGAGCTTTTACTGCCTTATCAACTACAAGCAGCAAGTTGAACCTTATAATCAATCACCTTGCTTTTCAGCCTTTTCCCCAAAAAAGGTTGTTTTAACTTTTAATGAAACTTCTGCTGGTGGGATCCAGGAATTTCAGACTTGAAAGAGTCAAGTGCACCGGTTACAAATACTTCAGCTGAAGTAAGACTTGTAATGAACAGCTTTCTCAACCAGGTAAAATCCAACACTGAAAGGCTAGATCCAGTATTACAGTTTAGTATTTTGGAGGTATAGAAGGAGTTTAGGATAAACACAGTTTCTCAAAGGATAATTTTTCTGCAATCCTTCTGATTATTTAACAGGACTTAATAGATCTACTATGACAAAGATACTACTGGAGAAGCTTAAACAATACGTATTGTTACAACTTCTCTCACAATAAACCTCAGTCTCATGCACTGATCTATACTATGCATGTAATCATCACCTCCAAGATTTTTCTAGACGCAACAAACCTGCACTATCTCATTAATCAGCCATTTAATTCTTATTTCCCTTTTATTTTTTTTTATTGTTATTTTAAAATTTTAAGTTCCCCAGAAAAGAAAATCCACTCAAACAGAACAGGACGCAAAAAAGTCAAACTTACAAGAAATTTATTCCAACTTAGTAATATTTGCTACTGTGTGTGTTATTCAGGAACTTAAAAATTATATAGGCTACTTTGCTACTGTTTTCAGAAATGTTTTAGCAGCACTACATATGTGAATAATGCACCAGTAAAGACTTTCAAAGATTTGCACAAAAAAAGAAAAGCCTTTGTAGAAAGGATAGTGGTTTTTATTGTAGTCTTAGAAAATACTGAATTATGAAAGATACAAAATCAACTGTTGTAATTATCTGTTTATTTTACAATCTGTATGCCATCATACTCTTATGGCTTTAAGATAGTCTGTCCAAAGTATTTTAAAACATGCTTTAACAAAGTATTTTACAATTTCAAAATCGAGTATTTCTTTACTGAAAAAAACCCAAACTCCAAAAACATTTACCTGAGAATTCTGTATCATAAAATTGTCATTCACTCTTAACATTTGCAAGTTGATGATAAAGGCTACAGAAGTCAACATGCAACTTGTAGGTCTACTGTATTAAATAAATATTTTTAAAATTACTTAGATGCAGCTGGTTAGGCAAAAAGCTACCCTCAGACTTCACCAAGTTCATCATAGGTTTAAAGACATGACATGAATTTTATCATCTGTCAGTGACAGCCATGAGTTCTGCACTGGAAGCCCTGCACCGTTCGCTGGGTGGAATTCAGACCCTGGCTGATGACCACACTGCAACAGTGGAGCACAGCTCTCGGGTGGATATTCCAGCCTCTGAACTTGCAAATCACTAACATTGTTTTCCAACGTCCATAGCCAAGTGTGTTGGGGTTTGGGCCACTGGGTATGTGTAAATTCCCAGCCAGTCATTCTCCACATATGTGCTCCACCCCTTTATAACAAACTTTTAACCCAATGAATTCCATTCAGAGTATGTGTACTATTAGGACAATGCTTTAATGTCATTATCCACGTCATTTCAGAATATCACCAGCTTTAAAAATTATATTATGTACGGACAGTAAAGATGTTTGGGGCTTTCTGTTTTTTTATTGTTTCTTGTTGGTTTGCTTTTTAAATAAATGGAGACTTAGGAGCAAAACATTGCCCAGTGTGGCAGGATTACGTTAACCAGGCATATACAGAGGCTCGAGGAAAAAAACTCCAGAGAGCTTCATGAGTAATACATATACAAGATCAATATATATAAATGATACTGATTTAAAAGAATTTCAGTTCCATTAGCTGAAAATACATCCAAAGCAGCAGAACTCTCATGATGTCTGCCATATAGTATTTAACTCTGAATTTTAATTACTGCAAGCACTGTGATTTATACAAGCTATACTCCATTAACATACATTTTCCCCTTAAAAACGTAATGATATATGATGAAAATCCAAGGATATCACTAGAGATTTAAATCAACTTTTAATCCCATAGGTGAGGTAGTGTAGTCACTTGTATTACGTGCTGGTTATGAGAAGTCCTGTTGAAATCTGTCAAATTTCTAATTTTTGTTTTAAATAAGTGGCTTAATAGTCTTAACATATTTATTAATGCTATGTTACCTACAAGGTGAGGGGGAAGGAAAAAAAAAAAAAAGCCTTGCCAAGAACAAGTTTTGTCTCACTGCAAGATAAAACTGCAAAGCAGTATTTACAACAGTCCTTTGCTTAGTCACTGCCTACTGTACATGCACACAAAAGACACAAAAAATCAATATACACTGAGGTAGGAAATGAAGAATTCCACTGGCTTGTACAAGATTCTTCATGTTTTGTAAACCAGCAAACCCAAGGTTTTCTGTGGTGAGGTTCAATACTTGGTTCTGGTGTGAGAATAACATCTAAATAACAAAGCATTATTGGTATACAATACGCATCTGCTGCCATATAAAAATCTAAAAAACAGGGATTATTTTTAGTGGCTGAATTTCTCCTTTGCAAAGTAAATATAAAAAGGAAATGAGCTGGCAGGATTTCCTTTACTCTCTCTATGTTTATACTTACAGCGCAAGCCATTGAAAATGTACTACAGGTTTAGCCATAAAAGTATCCCGAATACTAAAATTCTGAAACAGATCTTTACTGGTCCCAATGATCAGAGAACAAATACATTTGTAGATTACTTCAGGCAATTGGGCACTGAAGTCAGAGAACTGGTGCCTGAATACCTTAAAAAAAAAAAAAAAAATCACCTTCACAATACTTTGATTCTAACTTATCACAAACAGCAGTGAGCTTGAAGGTGCTAGGACATTAAGTCACGATATAGCAACGAATTTTAACAAGCATACGGGATTCATATGCCAGAGGATCCAATGCACACTAATCAAAGAACTGCATCAAACTTCTGCCTTTCCCAGTATGTTGTTATTCTTCCCACAAAACTTCGAGAGGAGAGCAGTATGCTCCTCCGCTGTTCCAGTCGTCTTAACTACATACCAGAGAGCTAAGACAAAGGCATGTATTCAATAAAAACTGGCTCTGGTACAAGGATGGGAACTGCAGGAAGCAATGAGCTGTTCCAGTGCACACTTGCCAGAATCTCCTCACACTGTCATGCTGTCCTAACCCATCCACGAAACAAACATTTAGAGAGCTATACATGCTTCTTAAGGTTTGTTTACCAGGAAAAAAGAAATGTTAAAGATATAAGAATTCCAGCTGTAGAAGTCATTGTGCATAAACACCTGTTCGGAGGCTCTTCTTGAGATGCAGAGTGGCATTAGATACTGTGGCATAAATCAGAGTGAAGGCTGCTTTACACCTGAATTAAAGCTTCCTCACAAATAAACACCTGTGCACAGAGTTTATACTTCCCAACAACTTTCCTGAACTCTCCTTGGCACCACCACACAGAAAAAGCTCTAAGGCTCACACATACAAATTACACTCTAGAACTACACAGAGCAAACTCAAAGCTTACCAAGTAATACAATGACCATGTAATTGTCAACGTAGTTTCAAAAGATAGTTTCATCCTTTCTTTCACTTAGTAAGTTACTTTACAATAATGCTTAATCTCACTTTTAGTTGCAACGTTGAGAGGCTGGCAACAGGAAGAGAATAGATTCACTCATCTGTAGTGCATTTGTCAGTCATTTGCTGACAGAAGTCTGTGATACCACCGCTCTGTCCACACTGTTCCACAAGCGAAGTTTTCTCTGATGTTCTTACAGAAACCGGATGCAGTTCTTGTGCTTGATCATATGTTGCATCACACACACTTTTCACACACTGGTAACAAGAACTCTGCTCATTTGTAGATTTAACACCTGAAAGGCCATCTGCTAATTCTATACATGCTGGTATCACAAGCTCACTATCAGATGGAGCTGTTCTTTCTCTCTCCGGGAATAAAAACGAAAGTGGACAATCTGAGGAAGAATATTTTGCAAGTATTTGTATTTGCTCGTGACTCAAGGCTGCTTCCTTACACACCTGCTGGCAAAGTCCAGTCAGATTTTGCTTTGTCTCACCCAGAGTTGACAAAATGTGGTTTCGTTCCTTCAGCAAGTTCTCCTTCTCATTTTGCTGCAAGAAGATAAATAGCCTTTTAGTCTGCATGGTAACACAAAACTTGTAGTTTGTTATGTTCCTAACAAAGCTAAAACAAGACTATAAATAATCTGGTCTGCTGAAACAGAAGTAATTCAGCAATAAAAAGTTAAAACACTGACACAGTCAAATGCCGATCAAAAGGATGACCCTAACCTCTGTTGAAGTGTCATCAACTTAGCTATCTGAAGTGATTTTTCAGACATACAGCTTTTTCAAAACTCATGCTGGCAGCCAAAACTGTAATTTGTAATTACTTAATAAATGAAACCTACCTTCACTTACTACAAATATTCCTGAAACACTAATTATACAGCGTAACGTTTAAACCATTACCACTGGGTCAACAAAATATTAGGCAGAGCAGACTTAACAGATAATCGTAATTTAAAATTTAAATGTTGAAAACCAGATGTTTTCACTGTTAATACTACTCTGCTAGATGAAAATAAATTCAATTCTTAGGTGCCAAGTGCACTGTAGAACAATCAATGGAGTTAAGAAGAGTTTCTGAAATAAACAGAAAATATAGGAAAATTAAAGAAAACATGTTAAAATCGTACACAAAATATTTCCTCTGGAAATGCAGAATTCCAGTTTGTTTCAAGGCACCGACTAGAACGCTGGAAGTTAAAGAATTATAAGTAACAGAGGAGTGACAGATTAGTAAACTGAAGAGACAAGAACAGAGGTGTCACTAGGTAGGCAACCTGCTACTGGAACAGGAGAATTCCAGCTGAATGCTTGAGTTTTAGTTACACAGAAAACATGCTTAAGAGTGGCAGACACCGCTCAGACGTGAAATAAGACTGTCCTTGCTCTGAAAAGCTTACAATCTAGCTACCTAATGCAAACGTATTTTCCAAACACAGGGGAGCAAAAAAGGATGGCAATTCACTAATGAATATCAAATGGAAAAAAGTACCATTCATTAAAAATTAGCTTTTCTTTTGTTTTACTTCAATGTCATGAATTTTTGTGAGAATTCCGATACAACTGGCTGAAGATGAAAGGACATGGATAACTGAGGGGCTGGTCTAATGATAGAAAGAAGCGGCATCCAGAAAAGAAAAAAAATGAGGAAATGGCATTTGCAAAGAAGGACAGGAAACAAGCAACACCATAATGAAGCAGTTGGAAAAAAAAGGGCAAAAAAACCCAACAAACAAACATGCCACACATTTTGAGTTCTATAATTAATTAGAGGCAGAGTTCTGAAGACATTCAAAGTGTTAAATAGTGGTTAAGAAATAAATTTAATCTTATGGATCGTGTGTTATCACTATTGCTACATCAATCCTAGAAAGTTTAATTATTTTCAGTCCTTCTCACATTCCCTTTTGCAGGAGAAACTTATTCTGCAACCTCTACAACTTTTTTTTGAAAGAACTGACTAACTTTAAGTGGCATTTTGCAAAAGCAGCAGTTGTTGCCAGTCCTTTTTGCCTAAAATCATTAGAAATAGAGTTTTGCTAATAAATTACTTCTTGTCAGTATACTGGGAGCAGCTGTTGCCAGATCTCCTAATCTGAAATCACTTTATGTACATTTTGGGCATGTAGGGGCACTCAGTGTGTATTATGGACCAATGAAATTATCCAAACTACTATTTAACACAAACTTCAACATCAAGTAATAGTTATTCCAGAGTAAATTCCTGGCTCCCATCTGAAGTTGTTCACAGATTAATACATTTAAATATTATTGTTTTATTTTAGCAGCGTTATACTAATATTGCAAAGTAATGCCAGCTAGTTCTGAGGTCGTAACAATCATCAAACTGACAGCTCTTAATACTTCTGGTGAAGAATCTATTCAGTTCACACACTTCCTCTCCCTGCTATAGTACATATAACAAGACCTCAATTACATTTCTGGGATCACAGCTTACAGTATGTCCCTCACTGATATATGTTTCTTCTGAGCTACAGAATCTTCAGAGTAGTGCTTCTTGCGGCCAGTTGTCCTTTACTTTGCCCCCCCTCACAAGTACCCTTATCTTAAATCTTTGAAGTGAGAATGTACAAGCAATGTGAATATTCACAGGTGCTCCAAAAGAACTGTTTCTAATCAGCCAACATCTCCTTGAGTGGCCCACATGTATTCTCAAATATGGAACAGTAGTGAACAACGAGAACACATAGGTTCACCTGCAAGATCAATAAGGAAAGACCATACGGGGGTAAAAGATTACATTATCAGTACAGAAGATCAAGAGAAATGACCAAACTTAATTCTCCCAGATAAGTTAGATTCAGTACCAAACAGTATAATATAAGCAGAGCTTAACATAAGACCTTCAATTTTACAGAAACACTTGGGTGGGCAGCTACCTCAGGAAGTCTGTAGTCCAACTTCCTGCCCAAAACAAAGTCAGTTCTGGGTAAGATCAAGCTGCTCAGGGCTTTACTCAGCCATGTCAGAAAAGCCCTGTTCCCTCTGCCTCTCACCACAGGAGAAGTACTCCAGGCCTGACCATCCTGGTGGCCTTCTCCTAACTTTGCTCTGGTTTGCCAGTGTACTTCTGGCACTTGGAGGGGTCAAAACTGGCAAAAGACTCAGTCTCACATGTGCTAAATATAGTAGTACAATCACTACTCTCAAACCACTGGCTATGCTCCTGTTAATACAGCCCAGGACACTGATGGCCTTTTTTTCAGCCTCGACACGCTGCTGACCCATGTTCAGCTTGCTGCCTCCCCAGACCCTTCAGGTCCTTTTCAGCAAGCCCGCTCCCCAGCCAGTCGGTCTCCAGCCTCTACTCATGCAGGGGGTTAGTCTGTTCCAGATACAGGACTTTCCCAAGAAACACACCACAAATACTATCTTTTAATCTGAGAGAACAAAAACCTGATAAGCAACAACGAATAGAAATTAATACATGACAACATGCTGCTCTTACTGGAAGCCAGGATGAGGAATTCCACCAAATAGTATTTCCTAACAGGCTACAGTACAGAGCATTATCTACTTTTCAAGAGTTTTCAAATTATAGCTACCACTGTATTATTCTCCCTCAAAGCCAGATTATGGAGGATACCATGAAGAGATCAAAGACTAACAGGTCTGAGACACGACTGACCCAGAGATCCAAGAACGAGGCAGGAGTCATCACGCATGAAGCAACCTGGATGTATCACACAACGCCTTTCACAGATGTCTCTTTGCTTCCACCCACCTGGAAACTATGCCTAGACAGATCTGAAAGTTTCTGTACTTGTGCACAACTTACACAAGTTTGATGGTGCATAACATCAGTTGCTGTCAGACATGTTCCACAGCTCCAAACAAGGTCTTTTCAGGAAGTTGTAAAGAAACTGAACTGCACAACTGGAAAAAATATGCGACTGGAACACGTTTATGCCTAGAGCATGTTTCATAACTCAGACCTTACCTCACAATTCTCAACACTCATTGCTTAGGCCTTGCACAGTGATATCTGCCAAACAGCAGACATTCAGTCTGTTCTAGCACAGGTCCACAGAAGAAAGGATATTATACTATGACTGTCAGTCGCTTAGTCAACTACAGGTCTAATCTTGCATATGAATCTCTGATTTGTTTTCCCTCCAAGTGTTGCACAATATTGATAAAGTTACACAACAATCAAAACTGACAATCTGATGACAAAACCAGGCAGAAAGTTTTGAACTGTCAAAAATGCAATTTCTCTCTTTAGTCAGAATAATATAACTGTTGTTAACACGAGCACCTGATTTCCCTCCCTCCCAGAGTATCTTCTTCATTCAGAACATTAAATGACTTGCTCTGTTAATTCATCATGGCTGTACAGCACTGCAGGCCTTACTTCAAAGTCTACCTCCTTTGCTGCAGAAGTGCACGTACTGAAAGATGATGGACCACTTCAGGAAAATAAGTTTCTAGCCCATGGTACTTTGCTCTAACTTTATTTTCCTTTTCACTGTGAAGTCAGCAGGAGAAAGATGCAACATGCCTGCATATATTCCTAGCTGATGCAGATACCAAACGCATATACATAAACATAAAGTCTAAAATGCTCCATAAACAAGAATTAAGAGTACAGTAGTCCTAAACTGCTGAACTATTTAGTGCACATGGTACGATCAACTATGAGATGAAAGGGTCAGAAACAAAGACCAGAAAAAAAACCACCCAAAATTTTCTTGCCAGGAGAACTTCAGATTGGCCACATTTCTCTTATGTTACATATTTATCTTTTTATTACTTTTTAAGAAGGATAAATTATATTAACAGATGGTTGCAGAGAAATCTGGATGCACTAATTCCGCAGCTATAATCATGACACAGCTGTTAAAAAGGTAAGCAGCTTCCCAAGTTCTGTTGTATCTTCCGCCTTTCTGCAAGGGTCTCGTTTTTAAGATTCAGGACTCAGGAAACAGTTCACCACCCCATGTTAACATGTTACAAGAACAATACTTACACAACTAACAATTGCATAACTGTAAACTTGATCATGAGCAATATCACAAGCTGAAGAACAACAGCACAAAGCAAGAAAGCGGAAAGAGGTAGAAAACAAAGTGGAGCAGGATGATGGTTTGGGAATCATTCTGTACAATTAAACTCAATACTGATGGGCTTCAGAAACACCATTCACCAAAAATTATGTTGTGATGCACTTTTACTTGAATGGAAACAAGTTCACAGAAGGAAGAATCTATGTATTTCAGAGTAAAAAAAAAAAAATCTAGAACTGCTATCAGGAAGTCATCTAAACCTGATATGGTTTCTAAATTTGAGTGGAAAATGTAGTAAGCCACCTCACTCTAAAACTGCCAGATGTCCAGTCAAGACGTTTAGAGAAAGACTCAAGCCAACAGTAACCAATATTTATACATACCAGTTTTTCAATTTCAGATTCAAGATTTTGTATGCAGTCAAGTTTTCGCTTACGACATCGCTGTGCTGCAATTCTGTTTTTACTTCGTCTTCGGATATCATGAATACAGTCCAATTGTTCAGGAGTCAATTTGTGCATTTTCAGAAACGACTGGAAGTCATTTCTGGAAAGCGAGATAATCCTTTGTGCATTAAATGGCAGTTTTACCTAGAATGTAAGATACAGTTGTAAATCAAAGGCGAAACTGATATATGCAAACACCAACAGGCCAATTCAAGTTTTCGTTTTAAACATTCTTTACCACACAAGCTATCTTTCTTCCTAAATCTCTGGGACAAGAGCAAGCTAACGGAGCCATCAGGTGAGGTGGATAAAACCCAGGGGTTTCAACTAGATGAGTTCACACACAAGCAAAATAACTCAGTACTTTCCACATTTACATTAGATCCTCAGAAGCATACTCAGAGTAGGATGAAATCTACTGATGTGTGCAGCAAGTAATTAGGTGATACACTCTAGGAAAATAAGTTATGGTTGGGTGGTGCAAAAAATAGGTGTCAAGAATCACTAATACAGTCTAAAGCTTCCCCTAGGAAAGATTAAGATTATATGCTGCATACATTTTTATACCTATAGTTTTCTGCAGGAAAAGTTCACCTGAAACAGGCATTTACTGAAATATAGAAGTTACAATATTTGGTCTCATAATTCTTCATGCTGGAGAAGAGAGAGAACTAGGCTCTTGCTACTGTCTGTACACCTGAGCTACAGAAGTAGGAACTTCTGAAACATACATAGGTCATGAAGTCCTGATTAATACTGGAAAACATCTTTACCTTTACAAAATAACTGCCACATTTTATGAAGTATCCAGCTAAAGACATTAATTCTTATATTTGAGTACATTAAGTCGCAGAACACGTCACCTTGCTGTGGTTGAAGATCTGAATTTAGTTTATAAAACAAAGTAACCCTTTCTGTATTTGGCTACCATTGGTGACAAACTGTCAAAAAAAAGACAGAGTATTTGCCCTCAGCAATGATGCCATCCACTTCTTTGTAACGTAAAGATGAAGAATGTATTTAACCAAATCTGGCCTTTTGTTTGGCCTGCCAACATTCTATATAGTAGCATCCATTTATATCAAGTCTCAGTAAGGCACCGCGTCTTGAAAAGTAAAAGCCTACTGCTTTAAAAACAATTGTATTTTCATAACATTAAATGATCCTTCACAGAGTCACGCTGCAATTCTAGAATTCTAAGATCTGTGACAGAAATCCTTCTAGGTATATAGTAAAATATTTTGAGATTAGGCTACCTACGTATGGCATCTGCCTAAAACGCTACCAAAGCTATGACATAAAGAAGTGTCAAACAATTTCTGCATGTGGAGGAACAAGTATAACCTCAAGTTTAGAGAAAGTGTTATTATTAAAGCAGTCTTCAACACACAGCTGCTGAAGCCAGCCTGAAAACTTAATTTTCATTTCACAGTAAATCTGCTCTCCTTTCTCTCCTACCTTCAATTTCCCTCCTACCTTCTCCCCACAACTCAGAATAAAACCAGGAAAACTCTTAAGGTTCTATAAAACAAAGGTTCCAAGAAGTTTAGAGTTTTCTTAAGTTTAACTGAAGTAGACAAAAAAAAATTTCTAAAAAACAACCCCCATGCCTTGGTTTAAGATTCACAAACTTTTCTGATGAAGTTGTTCCAAAAAAACATCTGAAGAGATCTAATACCTAAGCATCTACCACTTCAATATCCTACCAAAAAATACACGTCTCCCTTAATTAACAGTGATCTTCCACATAAACCTTTGAATGGTTATTTAAAGTTTGATTTCCCACATTTTTAAAACAACCAACCACAAAAAAAAAACAAACAAACACAAACACCCCATGAGACTCAGAACGAGGTTCTTGAACAGGGTCTTAAGAGACAGGGAAGCAAAGGATGCACCAGGATGTTCTTACCTCACATTCTTGTTCTCTTGCTGAACAGGACTCGCTGTCTCCCTCAGTGTCAGTTTCCGAATCCTCTCCCAAACTTATCACATAATTATACGGACACTGTTCTTGCTGCTGTCCCTGAACATAATCTCCACTGCTTATTTCAGAGCTGTTGGAGCATCCTTCAGTACTAAGGTTGCTTATAAATGGGCAGTTGACAGAATTTAATGTTGTAAAAGTTCGCTGAGAGCAAGGTTCAGGGCTTTCACTGATCCTGATACCCAGCCACGGACACTCTGATTTTTTCCCTGAATATACTGGCTCCAAGCACTCTTTTGGAACTGCAGGTGGCAAATGTATTTGACAGGCTTCTGTGCTGTAAATGTCACTCCAGAACCCTTTTGCTAGATGTTCTGCTACCTCTCTCTCCACACTGCTTCGATCACCAGCTGATGTAATGTTAGTGGCTTCCCTAGTGCACAAATCGACCTTTGAAGATGTGTCATCTTGACTTCCAATTTTGTCATTCCCAACTCCGGTACCTGATACAGTTTTTTCAGCTAAGACTGTGTTGTTTTGCATACTACTGAAATTCAAGTTACCATATTGCTCACAAGTATGTAAAAAAGACATAGAATTGAGTCCATGAGGTGCAGCAGAGTTCTGGGGGAAAGCAGCAAGATCCATGCTCTCCACAGGACATGGTATATTCTGAGTCACAGAATCTCTCTTTAACTCTTCCTTTTTCTCAATGCCTTCCTCCCTTTCTTCCATTTTTACCTGACTCTCTTCACATTTTGAGACCAGCTGCATAGGTACACAGTCCTGAGCTTTTTGTATGCCATCATTATCAGGTATTCCCTTCTCAAGAAAAGTTGCAATTGGTGGCACATGAATGTCTTTAATACTGGAACTGGACTCTGAAGTAAGAACTTTGTCATTTCCAAAAGCTTTCTGGAATTTCCTATACTTTGGGCACTGGGAAGATAAGCTGGAAACACTACCCCTTTCTAAATGCACAGGATCACATGTTTGATTGGCATTATCTTGGACAGCAGGCAATGATTTTGCATTTTCTTCATCTTTACAGAGCTTTGTGTCAGGAGTTTGAATATATTCCTTTTCTAAAAGTTCTTCTGCTTCATCATCTATTTCTGGGTCTCCATCATCCCCATTGCCAATTTTAGGGTTTGTTTTCCGACAACGCTGTGTACAACACTTCTTCCTAGGACATTCCTGTTGTTCCAATTTAAAGTCCAAAAATTTGAATTTGAGAAACTGAAAGCAAGACTCTTCAATGTTGTGTACACCCAAAAATTCAGCACATTTGCAAACCTCAGACACATTGTCTTTATTTAAAATAAGTTTAGCTGTGTATGCAAACTGAAGAAGAGGACTAAATCCTTTAAGTGTTACCTATTAAAAAAAAAAAAAAAAAGAAAAAATTAATATGGCCAATATGGGTTTAAATACAGAAACACACAGTACCTACATTTACCTATGAGCAAACCACACCAGCAGGACAGAGTACAACACAAAAGCGGCAGATTTGTTCCACAGAGAAAATCTGGCCACACTCATTCTGAAACAAATCTTCTGATACCTTCTTCACTGTGATCAATCTCTTAATAAAATGTTCTGACAATAGAACAATAGAGTACTAACAAATGAAAAATATTGCTGTACACTGAAAAGCAGTAACTGGATTCCAACTTTACAAAGATATCTCACAAATCTAAGTTGTACATGAATTACTCTAGAATAAGATCAAAATGCTGCTGGCATTTAATTGCTCCTTTAAAGAGCAACCACTGTTACTTGCTCAGTCTTATGCATCATTGATACAAAAAAGTTTGAAAAAAAAATTATTACGTGATTATTACTATAGGCACCTGCTCCTTTCTTCCTCTCACAGATTAAAAGAATTGTACCCCAAAACCGTACACCAGAATCAACTCCTCTCAGTTTAAAGCCTCTTTGGAATGGGTAGTTTCAATTGAACATTTCCATCATTATCATCTTAGTTCGTTGCCTAACAGGAAATCCAGAGATAAACAAAAACTGTATCATTACAAACTGAACAAGGTCATCTTCTACACATGAAAAAATTACTACAGGATCAGGCAGAAAGCTGTAAACAGACTATAATACTACAAACTACACAACACTTCCTTTAGGTTTCCCCGCAAGTGAAGGATAAAACAGTCTGCCCATTATTACTAGTCAAACTCAAGCCCACATTCCCCTCTCCTCCTTTATCAAAATGAACAGGACTTTATGCTGAATAAGGTGCTATATTAATGCATTAACTATATCACATTCTTCTGCCAGCAAGATAACTAACTATACATGCAACTTACTTTAGGAATCAGTTGAGGGTTTGTCATGTTTGGTTTTTTAGTGGTTGTTTGCTGTTTTTTTTTTTTAAAGAACACATAAACAACACATGAAAGGAAGTTGAAGAGCTCTGCAGACAGTTCAGCAGAATTGTCTCTAAACTCTTATGACCTATCTAAAGAATTCGTAAAACAGCGTTTGAAGTGTGCTCTGGAGACAAGACTACTGATTACACCACCACATTAATTAATCTTTAATAACGTGCGGAAGGGGAAGGTAAAAGACAATTTATCCATAAGATGGCAAAAAGTCTTCAAACCTATTATAGTCCATAAATCATTAAAGTGGGTTTCCAAACAAAACTGAACAAAACAAATACAATGGTATTTCAAAACTGTACATTCTTTCTATATAAAGGTGGAAACACTTACCGCTAAAAACTGGAAGGAAAGGGAAAAAACCACTCTGTACTCCTTTCGCTTTCTCTTACACATTTCTAGCTGGCTATTCTCAAAAAAGGCAGAATGCTAGAAAGACTCCTGGTCTGACTGACCTAGAAAAACAACTCCGGCAGTAGTCATTTATTTGATTTATATTTGGGCTGAAAGTCTAACTTGGAGAGTAAAAACATTGGTAGAAAAACAACACAACCTACACCAAGATGTCAGTAGTTAGTTTTGACAACATAATACATATGAAGTACTTCAATTCCAAAAACACTGTGTATCTCATTGTGGACTGATGTCTTTCATTTCAAACTTCAAAACACTTAGGATGATTAAAAAGGTTAAAAAAAGTTTTTAAAAATATCACATGTCAAACCACATGATCAGTGTTTGCCTCTCTCAAATATGCAGGTTCATAAACTGACTCATTTCAAAATCTTTAGCAGTTCCTAGAGGAAAAGCTCAAGTTGCTGAGTCTTCAAATGCTTTTACCAAGTAAGTGATCAATCAAATGATTAAAAGATTAGGTTCACTGTTAGTATTTTTGCTTGTTTCTTCAGTTCTTACATCAGTAATACTAGATTACATTGAGTCCTCTTAAGTCTACATTATAGTAAATATCAGGATTAATACATTCCTCTATTTTCTTTACAAACTCTGGTCCCTTCTAATTCAGATTTCACGAGTTCATTGGAACACTGTTGCTTTGCATCAGAGACTGTTTTTCCCCTCTCCAGCTCTGATCTACATTTTTTATTCTTCCAAGATCCTATTTATCCATCATCCTGAAGCAAAACTCTCTCTTCAACATTCAAAGTTTAACATGCCACCAGCTTCCCTCTTTTACTCCAAATCATGGCATTGTGCTTGCAGCATGCAACTTTCCTTCCACATCAGCTCCCATCATTACTTTTCTTTTAATCCGAGAAACGTTCAAGCTATCAACTTATTTAGCCACTAGGAGAAAAGTGTAAGAAGAAATGAACACACAGACACAGTAAGAAGGTTGAGTAAAAGTGACATAGTGGTATTATGCTGTAATGTAATTTTGTAACAAATTCATTGATTAATACAGAACAGCAAAAACCACTGAAGCCCTTGAAAGACACCACTTAATCCCACATAGTTCTCTGCTTTCTGGTAACAGAGAATCCTTGTGCTTATGTCAGTATGTTACACAGCCAGTGAGGTAGCTACTTTACTAAAGCACAGGCTTTCAGAATACATCATTGCTGTGTTGCACTCAACTCAGTCTTGTACAAGAACAAGTCTATAACGTAATCTCCATTGTCACTATAAATATTCATTGATGTGCAATCAATGAATTTCAACTTTCCTCCAACTTTAATGAGTCTAGTTGAGTTGCCAACAATTTGCATCTATTTCCCACCCCCAAAGCTAATTACCATAAACTACCTCCCAGAAAGCCATTGATTATTTAACAACCAACTCTTCAGATTACTGCTACCATTGGGCACAATCAGAGCACTTGGAGGCTCTTCACCTTTCATCTACAGGCACAGCATTTCATACGAAAATCCAGTCGCTTGCCTCATGCCTCTTCTAACTTCACTAAATACCAGCTGGAATCTTTAAATGCCTTGCATGCTCCAGATATGTAATAATAAGTTTTCTTTCCCACAGATGTCAGGTTCTGGATCATTCCCACTGAATACCTTTAAATTCAATTTGATTCAAGAATACGCATTTTAGGGGTTAAAAAAGAAAGCAAGTAACTGCAATACATTTTCTCAGTCTTAAAAGTAATAAAACACAGCGGAAAAAAAAATATCAAGCTGCTAACAATCAGTGTGTAAGAAGGATGGGGAACTGAGCAGAAGAAAGTTATTAACAACAGGAAGCAGCAAGCAAGGAATATAAGCACAGTTGTACTACTGAAACATAAGAAACCAAATCTTAATGATACTGATTTAAAGTTTTGCCATTTTAAGCTTTAATTTGTTTTATTTATTACTCCAAAAGTATTCTCTTTTCATATAGGAGGACTAATTCTGCAACACCACTTTACCATTTAAAGCCTGTGTTTTGACAAACTTACTTTAAAACAGGTGCACAATTTTAAAAGTAATTATACATAATTGAAAACTTCTCCCCTAGACATTCCCCAAGACAACATTCACTTCTCTTCAGTCTGTGATACACACTCTGATCTGTCTAGCCTTCACCTCAACCAATGGCAGCTTTACAACTAAGAAATTCTCCCTTCAGTTCTTAAACTCCTTACCTTAACCTCTCAGTTAAGCACAAGCCTACTGTAAAACAACTGAACAAAACAGATGAGAAGCACTGGCAGGTAAAATACAGAAGGGAGGGACACTGACCTCTTCCGGTAAAGTGATGATAAGATCAGGATCTACCTGGCCCACAATTCTTGAAAGGAAGTAACTGCTGCACGCTGCAAGCACAGCTTTGTGAGCCCGAAATCGCTGATCTTCCACTAAAATAGTAACATCACAAAGAATATCTTGCTTTCTCTGATCATCAAGGCTGAGAAGTACATTGGTGCTGTGTACTGAAGATTCATACGCAAAAACCACGCTATTCTTCTCACTTAGAGACATTCTGTATCACAAATGGTAGTGTAAGTCTCAATGGAAAGCATGCTTCTGTTCTTCAAATCTGGAGGAAGGAAAAACAAGTTGGACACGTGAAAGTTATATGCAACAGGAACCTGCTGATATTAAAACATAATAAGCAAACTCATACACATGCATTGCCTGTTCAAGACTAAGATTAATAATATTTCATATATATTATTACACAAATACATGCTTATGAGCGTTTACAGTACCCAAACTTTAATATGCACATCTTAAAATATTGCTTTTTTAGTCTCATAGACCAGAAAGCGAACCACTTTTCATCTGACTTCAGTAATAAAGAACAGATTTTTCCTCAGCAAGTGATTAGTCAAAACTTTACCGTAACACCTTAAATTTATTTAAGCTTTCATTTTTAGTTATCACTATATCCTGACTCCAACACTATGAGAATGTAAAGAGAAATAAAAAACAGATGCATTAAGCCAAAATTCACCAAAATACTATGTAAGCTACTTCTGTTTACTGATTCACCCAGTACAGACTAAAATATCTGTCTTCTATCTTCTTTCAAAAGTAGTTTACCTGCTAAACCAATCAGGCCTTGCTAAAATACTCTCATTTTCTCTCCAGCAGGTTGGCATTTTGTTTTTAAAGCAGATTAGTTCCATTTCCCATTTGCCTTAATTCTCTAATGCAGCCTTTTTTTCCCTCTCTTCTGCTCATCACTATTTGATTTGTCATGCTTGTTAACACTATGATTCACATCACCTGGCAATGGAATCCTTTTTGTGACAGAGCAAAGTTCTGAAATAACAGTATTTATTGGATAATAAACAACAGTAGAAGTGATATGACAGTCAAAACATTGAAGCAAGCACATACATAGCTGTCCTGAAGCTATTCCAGAACTCCTAGTATTTGCTAAAAAAAGGTACTGGGAAGAAATCGACCATCCTAGAAAGTGCAAAGTCTGACAGCATTTCCAAGTCTGATCTTTACACTGTATTTCTAAATTGCTGTGTTCTTTGGATTGAGACTTTCTTCCAGTTAAAAAAAAAAAAAGCCTAATAAGAAGTATCCTTGCCTCTAAATCTTGATTAAGAAACCACATAATCGGATTTAGAACTGCCCTGCAAGGTAAATATGATATTACTATGAAAACTATTACCTTCACAAACCAAGCATTTAGACTACACTGGACTATTCTACCCAAGAGTTACTGTAACTGAACACAGTTGCTGAGACTCATTTCAGGTGACGCAGGACTACCCAGTCATTATATTGCTCAACAGAGGTTGTTATGATATGCCAGATCCCAACAACAATAAAACTGTAGCCAATGCAAATCTTCAGTTTTCAAATATGGGAAGCTTTCACAATCCAGGGAGGGAGGAGGGCATGGCCATTTTTAAACACAGCAGGGGAAAAACCCAAGCACCCTGCCAGCTATACTCCCGGTTACTCACTGCTCAAGTTCTTTTAATGGCATATGGGTATTTTTAGTGATGTTTTACCAATCTTTTGAACAGAAAGAAAGGAGAAAAAGATCCACACTTCCAGTGGCAGCCAGCACCGTACCAGTCTGGACTCTGGTTAAGTGCAGAGCATCAGCATTATCTGCCCTTCCCACTCCCTCACAGAACACTGTACGCTCAATTTCACAGTCAACTTTACCAACAAAATGTACAGATCGTAACTTCGCAAAGACAAAGAAAGTAAGTCTGTTTTGGGGAATCTGTTTAAATATACAAGATTTTTTTGTGAAAATTAAAGTTCTAAGGGAAGAAAAAGAAGTAACACAAATTGGAGCTTTCCCCAATAAGCAATACCTATACCATGAGCTGTTAACCCTAAAGGGCTTATTATTGGAAGCAAATACACAGTTTAAATATTTTCATACACCGAACGACAAGACTATGCAGATTTGTTTACTTAGGAAATATTTACTTTCCAATCAGTTTAGATGGGAATTATTAAATAATTCCCTGTGAAACCGTTATTCATGAAATTGTATTCTTATAACAGCTTATGAGATGTAAGCACTGCAATGTAAATCATGTATTCCTAATCTGTTTGCTTTATATCCTTAATTTATCATATTCCTCAGATATTACAACACATGCAGTTTAACAGAGCATGATTCCCTATTTGTTACCAGGAGGTCTAAGAGGAAAAAAAAGAAAAAAAAAATCAAAAAGGAACAGCGGACAAAATGGAAGACTAAACCCAGGATGGTAGGGAGCACAGGGAAGTATGTAAGATAAGGACATATTTTGGGGTGAACACCTAGGCAAAACTCCTGAGGGAGACTATAGTTACAGGCAGGCCTTTAAAGGTTCTTTTTAATTTCTTCTTTTGAAGTCCCAAGTTATCCAAACCTCCAGACAGACAACCCATGCATCATATATGCTGCTCTTGGCTTTTCCCTTCTAAAATAATCAGTTCCAATATCCACCTCAGCTCACTACACTTTCATAGTATGGAAGGCTAAAAGGAACAGTAGTTTGTTTACATATATATATGCAGAGGACAATCAACCCTCCTTTTCACTTGATCTCCACAAGGCACACAACAAGCTTTCAAAACAGCATGCAGCCTCCTTGAAGCACTGATAGTGAGCTTCCAATGTTGCTGCTGCCAAAAAAAAAAAAAAAGTTTCAACACTGAAACACTACCTTCT
>Ga0065711_1034003_pt1 | contig 24446 bp, 10 predicted proteins | sample Hoacrofraction12_FD_59098 | JGI IMG/M metagenome (GOLD analysis project Ga0065711, IMG submission 59098) | Hoatzin crop microbial communities from Cojedes, Venezuela - Epithelial fraction 12 v2 (version 2) | ecosystem: Host-associated > Birds > Digestive system > Esophagus > Crop | place...
AAAAAGTTTTGGTGATTATTGTTAGTTATGGGATGATTTCATAGAGACACATACAAATTCTGACCTCATGCTTGACCACATACATTACCTAAAATTGACTGTATCAATACACGAGTAATTAAATATCCAGTGTACACTAAGACTGCAGTCATAAAAGCTTCTGGACCCTATTTCCTTTAGACGGCCCTAACCTCTTCTGAGCATCGCACCATCATATTTTGTAGTAAATGTATTCTAAATAATAACCATGCTCAGTCCACCACTGCTGAAAGTACTGCAATAACCAGATGCTCCAAAGTCAAGCTAGCAAGCCAGCCTGTGTAGGTCTGACACTTGAACGTTGCTGACAGTAATGCAATGGGGACCTAGCTACTGGGCTCTGGCGATGCAGCTCCTCCGTGCCACTTGAGCACTTTTTTGAATTGTCAGTGTTCCTAATTGAGCCCAACTAATTCAAGAATTAACACCAGAGTGAAGATGTTGTACATACACAGTAAGAGCTACTGACCACAACAGTGCACCAAATGTATCTGAAGTAAATGATACTGTTTTCCCAGCCAGTGTTTTACAGAAAAGCATACAACTGCATTATAATCGTACTGAAGGTTTAGGAAAAGACATAGCTGTAAAACCTATACAGAAAAGTACATTCTATCACTTTTTCTGAACTGACCTTCCATGTAGTTGTCATCTATCAGAAGAGACAACCACAAAAGTCTGCATCAGTGTCTGAAAGAACCGCCAGAGAAGTCCGACTCCGACATGCCAGATACTGTACTATTTCTGAGAAGTGTTCTCTGATATCTGAAACCTGGCTTTCTGATTCTTAGTACGGATAAGTTATTCTGTACAGCATTTGTTTATCTGTGCCTCCCCTCATGACCCTTCTGTCATTTCTTTTAGCAGTTTCGTTCATAAAAGCCCACTTGCTGCATGTATTGATTTCTGCTCTAGTTGCTCCCCAGAGCTTTGTGGTATCACTTTTATGACGCTTATAATAGCGATCCTCTTTTGCAAAGTGGAGATCCCATTTATAATTTATGTATTTACCTATCAGAGCAACCATCTATTTTTATTCAGTTCTGTTCTCATGCAAACCTTGCCTCGGATGAAATTCTTGCCTTGGTCCAAGGAAATGGAAATATTGTGTGACTTTGACTGGACATCCGTGCATTTCTGAACCTTAATGAACTGGTGATTACAAGAGCTGATTCAGCTTCAGCTGAACTCCTTAGGAGACTGAATTCAACTGCTGAATTCAGGATAAGCAAGATCAGACATTTTAGGAAGAGAACATAAACATCAGCCTGCATTTAGGCAGTATTCTGGGATGCTGTTTCCTGTGTTTGAAACACCCAGTCTTCTGAGACAAAATGTACTGAGAAATGAGCCCTTGCAACTCTATCTGTATAAAATAAAAAAAAGAATGTCTTATGGAATCAAATTTGTTAGAAATTTATTCCTTTCTCTCTCCCTTAATTGCTTACATTCATTTTCTGCTGATGGAACGCTTAAAGTAGAGCAGTTGGTTAGAAATTCAAAACTGAAGTGAAAATTGTGTAACTCCGATGTAATGTGTTAATGTTCCACATTCTGACCATGCCTTTTAATTTTGTAACAACCATTAGTGGAAGGGCTGACAAATGGCACAAACCTAAAAAAAAGTGACAGAATAAGTTTTTTTCTCCCCCTTGCCTTTTCCCTTGCTACCTACAAAGAATGACGGAAGTATGTGAGATTATATCAGCCAGGAAAAAACAGAATCAAGAGGGAGAGATGTGATGGAAATTCCTATAAAATCTATTCTGTGATTAGAGCTATCATAAAGCGTATGAAGAAACACAGGAGATTGCCTGGAGATTTCTCATGACTCAGAGGCATCATCCCATGGTAAGGCAAATAGCTGTAGTCTTTGTGAAATGGCAATCTTTTCCAATGTATTTATTACAGCAAAAAGAAAAATATTATATGCACTTCTTCAATTAAAAAAGAGATAGGCTGAGTAGTCTGTTTTGAACTGAAACACACAAAAAAGTGCCTTCTTTAGATTCATGACCTAATTAAAATCTATAATGCAGAGAGTATCAAGAGAGATATGAGAAAACTTTACATACTCAGTTAATGCCTAACATTGAATGTATCTTCTTTGTCTTAAAGGTCTGTGCAGTGCAGCACTGAAAAGAAATTAAGCATAGGTTTCTTACTCTATTAAATTTCTGAAATAAATATTTTGGAGTGTAGGCATCGTTATGAAGAAACAGTTCTCCACTTCCATGTTTTAAGATAGGAAATAAGAAAAGGAAAAAAGGGGTAAGTTTTAAGCAACGCACACCTGAAATCACTGTGGTTTTGGACATTAGCCATGGCTGTAGTTCTGGAAGTTCCACACCTATAATTAATGCACAAAGAAACCATTATTTTCACCTTCTCAATAGTGACAAAAAATGCTGGTTGTTGGAAATATGAAAAAGAACCTGATATCCTTGCCCTGAGAACGACGTTTCCTGGCTCTGTTTTACCACTAGCGTAACTGTGTCACTCCAAAAAAGGCATGCAGATCTTGCCTGTATTTCCCCTCCCACGTCCATGTGGCCTGGGGGCTTCAACTACTGCTGTCATCTCAAGGGTGGTGCCCCAAGGAAAACGTGTGAAAGTCTGTAATTAAATACCTGTTTAGGTTGCAGAATTCAAGGTTGGAATTTGTGATAATGTGTTAGATTCTCAATGTAAAAAGGAATACTGGAAGTTTGGCTGAGGAGTTGTGTTGTCCTGTTAGAATAATTTTCTGCCTAAAAATTCACATTTCCTTGCGAAAAATAAATATTAAAAAGAAGGACTAAAGAGTTTTGACAAAAATGATGACAGTTAGAGCTTTTGTATGGTCCAAGGAGTTCTATGGCAGAAGATTTTTCATTTTGCTGTAATTCTCCTTAGCGGTGCCTACATTTATTGGCTTCGTGTACATGCTGGTTGAAGAAAGATGTTTTGTTTTGTTTTGATCTTTGTTTGATCTTTGCATCTTCTGCTTTTGAAAATGATCAACATTCTAGGCCAACACTTTCTACAGGGTGACAAAGTATATTGCAAAGACCCAGCTACATCTTTCCACGAGAACTGGCTGTTCAAACACAACGTTCCAGAGTTGTCCGTCTGTCTTATTTGATGTCTTCCTCAGCCTGCTCCTCCTCCTTTCTGAATTTCATGCTGATGTAAGAATTTTTTTAAGGATAACATCAAAGAAGCCTGTATGCATATCAATTCCACAGTGTTACTTAGCACATTGCTAGCCTTTATGTTATGTAAATGTAAGAGAATGGCTGTTCGAGAAAAGCTTGCTACAAAGCAGGTAGTGATTTAATGAAAAGCAGAAAGATTGAAAGGGGTTTGCCGGAGCCCTGTGTGATGTGAATGTTAAGAAGCCCATTCGCGTCATCAGCTTCCCTGCTGTACTTTCTATTCTCCCTCCTTTTTCAAGCCAACTTGAATACAGGGAACTGCGTACTAAGGAAAATCTTAAACTAAATGTCTAATCAGTCTAGCCACAATCAATGCAGCACAGTTCATAATTTTTATTAACTGAATTAGCTTTTCTTTTTTTGCTGTATCTGCATCTCTTTTGAGACTGGAGCAATGTGAGACATATTTAGAATGTAGTAACTTTTGGAAAACTCAGTTTATACACTCCAAAGAAAAAACAAGGTTATTCTTTCTAAGAGGAATATTCAGGTAGTATATATTTAAATAACAAAAACATATGTCTAATGCATAGTTTAACATGCAAGTTTAGCTCTGAGGATCTGACTCTTCTCTTGAAGCAGTGAAAATGTGACCTAATGCAGCTGAAAATAAAAAATAGCAAAACTGTAAAACCACTATTAAATGAGAGTTTGCTGGAGTCAAGAATTGCTGCTCCAATCAGTTATGGGATTACAGCCAAGCTAAGCCTATAGGTGTCTGGAGGTACACAGGAACAGACAAATGATCACCACAAGAGCTTTTTGGGTTCACAGAGCCAACACAGTTTTTGGCTCAGCAAGTCTACAAATTTTACCTTGACTTTTTCAAAAAGACAAAAAGTGCCTTTGCCATTGGGGCACCTCAGTTCCGCCAAACACTGCTGATTTGTTGAGTCTGTTTGTAGACACAATAGTATACTAAATAGTACCATACTCTAGAAGTAGTCCCATTGATTTAAGTGGACCGTTCAGTGCACGTGCTGTTGATGTCACCTGCGGGTGAATAGAGTAGTTCTAATTATCTGATACAAAAAATTAAAGTGGACTTTCCTTTACTTTTAATAACGGAGAATTCCTACTGTTTGTAAACCAGATTGGGTTTGTAAGCAGTTTTTGTGAGCAATGCAGCATAAATCCATTAACAGTTGGACACAGTGACTCATAGTGAAAATGTACCAGTGATTTACACCGGTAAGGGTGATAGCAGAATGAGGCATCGTATCCCGGTGTTTTTTTCCTAAATATATACTGTCATTACTAAAAAGTCCATTCTAACTGCTGCAAAGTAAAATCGTCTAAGCTGTTGCATCCTTCAAAATAAACGAAATATCAAAGCTAAGCATTTAACACTGGAAAAAGTAGACTGAATAGTAAAATATTGCACTTTATTAAAAACTGGTTTGGCACCACATGATAGAGGAAATTAATGTTTTAATAGAATTTTTGGAGTTTTTAATCTAGCATGTTTTCTTTAACGTAAGTAAATAGACTGTAGTATTTAAATGACTTTGAATTCCAAGGGATTTGACACCCCCAAGTGTAATTTAAGCCTTTTAAAATTAATAAATATTTTATAAAAATACAGAACATATCACAGTATAATTACTTAGGATTTCTTGCCCAGTGTCTGAGAAGTTTTCTATGATTCTTATCCACTTTTCTAGTAGAAAAACTTTGTTATATCAAGAAAGAGGATATCTTCCCACAGACTTTTAGTTTATTTTCTCTCATTTGCGCCTTCTTGTTTTCCTCACCCTAATGCAAATCAAGGAGCTAATTTGCATACATTACTTTAATTTCAAGCCTGATAAGATTACATTGTTAAATATTGGCAGGATGTATTTTTACCAATAGAATACTTTTCAACCACGTTCAATTTCTGCGGTGGCAAATTTCAGATAAAGTCAATGGACACTGATTTCTACCCGCTATGCAGAATTTCAGATTTCTTCCTGACTGACCTGCTTAAAATAATTAGCTATTTCCTTCTGCTGAACTGACAGCTACCTGAGAAACAGCAGGCATTCTCAATGTTAATAATGCTATGCAGCCCAGGGCTTTTCTTCTTAAATTACCTGGATAAAGAAGATTGCAGCAAGTCATATTTGTTGAATAAATTGTGAAGATGTTTTAGCTTAACAGAATCAAAGATGAAATCAAAATACACAAAAAGAGGAACAGAGAATTAATAATATATTTTCCCACAGGCTCTGGTTCACAAAGTATTTGGCTTATGATGACCAAACTATGTGATTTTGTTTCCGTATATAATTCCTGGTTAATATTGGGCATGAAGTAGTATGTGACCTATTAAAGATATCTGTAAGGGTTGTTTGGCCTTAGACAAGAAAAACATTCTCCATCATGGCTTGGGGATAACTCAACACAGTATCATTAGGTGAAAAATCATCAGATATACATATTAATGAAGACTCATTCTGTTCATGCTGCAAGTGCTCATAATAAATGTAGTGCCTTCAGCAAAACAGATTCTTCTCTAAGAGCCCAAGGCATGGAAAGGATGGCCACAGGAGTGGCTCTCTCACGTTAGCGGGGAAGCTCAGGGACAGTGCCAGAATTATCATCGCTTTTGTCTTTTCAACAGTGCACCAGACTTCTTGCTGGACCACAGAAAATACAGCTGCTGGTCTTTCCCTAGCTTACATTATGTCACGTACCCACTTACGTCTTCTAAGTATACAGCTGAGCATTTGCACCAAATCTTACACCAGGACATTCGTACCAAGCAAACCTGTACTGTCTTGACATTGCAGTGCGGTATGAATCAACGCCACACATATGTTAAGAAGAGAAGACAGTTTACCACACCAAAATCACTGCAACATAAAACATTTTCTGAAAACTAGTTTTGACAATAGATATGTAAGTTATTTTCTACTTTGAACATGTTTCAAAATAAGTGAACTCAGTAACTTGACAAGCATTGCATATGCTTTCGGAGAGCTGCGACGCATAACAGGGACAGTAAGGAGCTTTCATTCAAGAAGAAAGCACATGGAGCAGTCCTCCTGAAGGCCTCAATTCTATCATTAAAAAGACATTTTTGCTGTATTTTTGTAACAATTAGCTAATGATTCCCAACCCATATGCTTGTACCAGATGTCTGAACCTTCACAGGCCCTATCATATTTATTCCTTCAGACAAACCATTCCATGTTACTTAACAATAACAGTCAAGATCGTTATTTTAACTCTCATCACTTCAAATCCAAACACAGCAAATATGATGAATAATTTGCTTAAATTTTTTCCCTTGATCAATGGGCAGAAAAAAACGCTTCCATGCTGAAGATATGATTTCCCCAATGAAGCCATTGCTAGCTAGGTCTTCTTTCCTGGAGCAGTTTCACTGCACTTTTGGAACAATCATTGTGATTCTAAAGTGCAAGCACCCAAAATGAAATTTCCATGTGCTACAGATGCTAATGGTAATAACAGCTCTTTCTCTGCATTTTACCATGTCTCCCTGTCACTATTAAGAGTTGTTGCTCTTGAAATACTCATTACCTGTAAAGCTCAGACCCTTTGTCTGCATCATACTTGGTTTGAAGTCCTCATATCTCTTTCAGTCCCTACCAACTCTGCCTGTCACTGTGGGCATTCTCGTTAGCAGTCCAGAAATGCGTCAAACCATGCAACAGCAGAGTTTTGTGTTGAAATCCTGCTATAGGAGAGACACCAGAGCCTAAGAAAAGGCTAACGGTCCACAATGGATATAAGGTTGCCATTAATCTTTGATAGTAAATACTGCTTTGTCCCGTGTTCCCTGATCTGAAAAGAACCTAACAAGCAGCAAGACGGTGATAATGTTCCTGCACTTACATAGTCCCTCTCATCACAGAAGTTTTAAACTCTGTTTTAAAAGCTGCACAAAGACAAAGTTATCCTTAACTGAAATGCCAGCTGTGGACTGAAATGTGATAGTTGCTTAAAACAGAAGTGAACCACGCAATACAAACAGTGAGAACAGACAGTGAGATCTATCTTCTAGCTTTCAGTAGGAGTCGATGAGGGTACAAGTTTTAACACTGATTTTTAAAGCATTTTGTCTGCTTTCTATCACCTCAGTCTGTTAGAATCTCAGATCACATTAGCATGTACTTACATCAGAGTAAAAATGGAAATGCCACTATGATGACTTGGTTTAGATTGAGGAAAATGATCATTTTCTGAATCATAAACATCATATTTACCTTTACATTAGCGTATGCATTTCCAACCTGATGTATCTGCAAACCAGTGCCAATGCATCTGTATATAAGCAGTATTTTTCAATTGCAGTTGTGTAATTGCCTATGCATTTTTAATCAGAAGTCATACCTGCATTTGTCCATAACTGCACTAGACTACTGTGTCTTCTTTCAATGGATTTCTAGGTAGTTTTTTTTCAATTCCTGTTAGTATCCTCCTTGTCTGTAAGCATTTATTGATTTTTAGAGTCAAACCAATGAGTTAAAACACAAGAGCTGGAAACAGAAATAGCACAGAGACAAAATGGAAGATAACGAACACTGGAAATGAGCATGACTTTAATAAATGTTGCTTCTTTGCTAGCTGCTAGTGGGTTCTATCAAGAGAACTCTTGGTAGGTCACTATAAATTTTGAATCAAAAAAAGAGAATATATCAGTGCCTGACTGTACGGGGATCTAAAGTGTCCCCTGAGGATATTTCCTAATTATACTGCTTGATGAGTTTTATTACCTTACCCAGAACAGGCAGTCAGCAAGATATACTGACACTTCTGTATGAAGAATGCTACACTGTAATAATGGATTTATTTTTACATGGTTGTCTCTCATTTACTAGACTGACTTGTTGACCACGTTTACCTGTATGCAAGATTCACTAATAGGAACTCAACTTCAGTTAGCTGTAGGATATCTATTGCAGAAAACTTAATAACAAAACATACTCTTCTTGTTCTGCTTTACTGTACAAGTGGTATTGACAGTCATTCGGATTAAAGGCAACACAGACAACAGGCCACCCATAGTCTATAAATACTATTGAATTTCCAATTTTTCATTAAAAATCTCAGCTAATGCACCTTTCCTAAAATTATTACAGATAAAGAGATTGTGGGATGGGCCTTAAGAAAGACCACCTGCTTTCTTCAAATACACAACTTCCAATAATTTTGAGGCATCACATGAATTTATCTCAGAGTACAAGTGGTCATCTCAACATGTAAATCAAGTTTGTTGAATAATCTTGCCTACAGAAAGTGGTAAGATGACCTTCAGAACAAAATAACATGAAATAAGCTTGCCTTCAAACTCCTCTTTACTCGTTGGATGTAATTTAGAAACCTTGTTTATTTTTAACTCTCCAAAGAATCACAGTTCCTATTTCAAAATTTACTTTTTTAGAGTGAAAAGTTGGCCAATATTTTAACACATCCACTAATTGGTTCCTTTTTTCTGAGAGATCTGTGTTCTTTCTCTGCACCAAAACAAAAAAATGCAAATTCTGTTATCATTTAGGAAATGCTTAGTCGTGGAGCTTCACTACCATGTTCTGGGGATGGTAGCTGTGGAGTAGAGAAAGCCATTGGTTCCATAAGAATTAGTGATGGTCTGATAGACCCATCGTAATTCATTCTGGTATATCTTGAACTGCTACAAAATTATAATAAATATGTTAGTATTCTACATAATTTATTAATTCTGTATATAATTGTGGCTGTCTCTTAATCATCTTCATGAAACTTTTTTAACAACATGAAGACAGTAGTCCAAGGCGTGGCTTGCACAGATGATGTTAACCCAAGGCATGCCTACTAGGGTTAATGACAGATGCAATTTCTTTGCTTCTGCTCTTTCACCATTGTTGTTTGCTTCATTATGAGAACAAACATAGACTGTTCCAGGACAGCATTAACATAGCTTAACAGTATGCTATAAGTTTTCATTTTGCTGGTGACATTGTCCTCTTATGGGACAGCTTACCAATTTGCAGGCAAAATTTAAAATATTGTCTATCATTTCCCCTCAAAAGATGGGATATTAATGAGATTTGAAGTAATAAATTTTATGAGAATTCCAGCAATTCAAATCAAGTATGACATTAGATGGCAAAAGAAAAAGAAAAAAAAAATAAAAGCACTGGGGTGAATCATTTTGTACTCCCTGCAGTCAGCAGACCAGTCTGACATTACGCAGAAGAACCAGACAACTCTGGTTCACATGGAATTTCTGCCTGAACGTATGACTTGGAAGCTGGAGACCCATCAAAGACATTCATAGGATACTTAAATACCTTTGAAAAACAATGCCTTTGAAAAAATGCAAAGGGTTATGTGGAATGAATTCATTCCAAATTCCAGGATTTCTCATATATCAACATCCTTTTATGCAAAAATTATTCATAAACAAAAATAAAATGGAAATATTTTAAGAATGAAACATGGTATTTTGACACTAGAGGACCTCAAAAAAGGAGGTCTTATTAATGAATAACTACAGAAGTACCTTTAGATACATAAAATTTATGGAACTTAACAGTGGGGAGGACATGCAAAGAGCAGCCCGCAATAAGCAGGGGTTAGGAAATCTTTTTTTTCACATTCTAAGTGATATTGATGGCTTTTCGAAAGATTAAAACACTTTCATTGAATGATCACTTAAGCAATTTGGTTTCTGGTTAAAGTATTTCTTCACTGCTGATATGCAAATAATGATTTCTCCTACTACCACAGAAACTATTAACAATTTATTCTGAGAATTATCAGAGCAACAAGAAATCGCTAATAAGATCCCCCAATGTATCTTTCTTTCAGTGCATGACGGTTTCCCTACCATGTTTCCTAGTGTTTTTAAGTCCACTTTTGAAAGCCTCGAGAAATGTTCTTCTCCATTTTCCTTACAAAATTACAATTCTTTAAACTTCTCCTTTAAATTTATCTGCCTCTTTATGTCCTATGCGACATTTTCCTGTCTCCCTATTTACAGTTATAATTTCTCTGTTTTATTATTTGGGTTAATTATTTGTTGTATTTTTGATGGATTATTCACTAGTTCTCTTTATTCTCCAAATTTTTTTTTCTAGAAATACAGCATCTCTAAACTACTATACTAAGTGGATTCATATTTTTGTATGACATTCAAGTAGTGAATATTCTGAACTTCTCTATTAGTTCTGAACTTCTCTTACATTACTCTACCTGTTCCTTCCAACTGCATGATTCAAATGCAAGGTTCAAAGTGGGGTTTTTTTCTGCTTTGAATGTCTTTTTTCTCTGTAAACCATAAAGTTGTTTTCTGTATAACTAAGGCAAATTATCAGTGTTGCTTGGCAAAGAACAATTAAAATCTCTTGACAATGGGCAATTAAAATCTCTCCTTAGTGTTCCGCAATTTAGGACATTTTCATTATGAGCTCATTGTTCATGCTGAGTGATCAATAACAGATGCCTACATACGTCTTGCCTGGTTTTAGGAATGTGCTCACTGCAGCAGATTCCTATCTAGTCTAAGAAACGTTCCTATCCATTGCAAAGAATTCCATAAATAGATACCATTCTCCAATCACCTCCTCCATGTCTTCCAAGGAAGCAACATTTCATAGTCTGAATGAGAAGCTAGAAGCATCCTTGATATTCATAGTAGATTTTAACGTAGGATCAATGAAATATCAATATATGCCCTCTTCCAACGGCACCTTAAAGCTACCAGAAGTTGTGCTGGGGTTCTTCAGGCAGGTGGGTTTCAACTTCCTGAAAGTGGTTTCTTCCACTGTTTTCTCCCATTGCTCTCCCTTTGTTACCTTCTCCTGGATTTCGAATGCAGTTCACTTCCAAATCACTGCAACTCTCCAAGATATATAAGGCCAGAGCTAGAATTTTTTAATGCTAAATGAACAAATTACTTCACAATCTGATGCTTACTCTCCATCTGATTATGAAAAAGGCAGGAAACATAATGCTAGAGAATAATGTGAATAAACAAGATGAGAGAGTCGAAAAGAGAACAGGGGAAGCTGGTGGAGAGAGCAAGTTATAACATGCTCTTCATTCAGGTGATAATTGCTATGTCTGAGTTGCCAGGCTGATGACACTACTGTCTGTCTTAACTCAAACAGAGGTAGTTTTCCATGTAAACTAAAGAGCAGATGTGTCAAATTAATCCTTTCTATAGTTGAAGTAGTTTCAATACAGTTATAGAAGACACAATTGCTGCCTTAAGAACTCCTGATATCCGTAGAGTTTTTCTAGGCTTTGTATGATGTTTAGAATTAAAAAGGTGGACACATTTATAGGAAATAGAGCTGAGTGTATTTTGTAAAATCATTATCTGTTACATTTTTATTGTAAACATATCACCTACGTTAGAACTAAAATACACCACAATCTTTTTATAAATCAATTTTACTGGAAAATAGCTGGTAGAGAGTTTGAGTAGGAAAAACCAAACATTGCATAGGCCTTGAAGACTTCTGAGTGCATCACTACAGAAGGTCAACAAGGATACTTGTCGGGAGCCGCTTGAGTATTAGTTAATCAGAAATAATTTCATTTTGATTCATCACTAGAGCTCTTCACAAATGCAACCTTACAATTTTTTCCTCTCTCTGAATCCTATAATGATAACTCACTAAGCTCCATCTTTCCAATGCCTCTCATCACTACAATGGCATCAGGGGACAGGGGAAAGTTTTGTGTTTAGTAAAAAAACTAAACTACAAAAATAGCATTTAGCAGATTTCTGCAAAATTGTGCTGGGGGGAGAGGATGAACGTATATTATTGCTCAGCAATATACCACCCTATTGTAGTTTGTGAAGTACAATGCTTCATTTAATATCAATAGCGTCACTGATTTCACCAGCAGAACTACAACCCCCATTTCCGTCAGCATGGCAGGACAGCTGCTCTCAGAAAGAATGGCATTAAAATGGTAAGTTCTTCACTTTCTGTTTTTCTTTTAAACCTTTGTAGGTGTTAAAACAATCGTGCAAAACACCTCAGGACAAACTATAACATACTTTTTAGTTCCCTGGCAGATGCAAGAATTGTAATATTTATTTTGCCTCATGCATTTTTCCCTTCATTACAAATAGAAATGCAAGACATTAAGCCTGTCAGAAACAGAGGTATAGAAATTTCACTAGGTAGGAATATCTCTTTACTCAAGCAGATGAAGCATCCACCTGACCCACAGTGTACATTTCGGAGACTACCTTCAGGCCAGACTCAGAAAGCACGCAGCTGCCTTCCCACTGGTTTGGAGACGTAGGGACCGCAACGGAACTTTGCCTACACTGCACCATCGGGACAGTGTTTTTCAGGCATACACTAAAATGCTGTTCACAATGTATTTTTTGCAAAGTGGAATGTTTTTAAAACTGTTTCCAACTGTGGTAGCCAGAATTACTGTAACACTGAGACGTTTCTGCAATTTTTCTAAGAAATATACATTTTGTAAACTTGTAAAAGTAACTCTGAGGTGTTACACACGGAGTTCTCAATGTTATGGTGCATGTGTTGGTGTCATTCCTGCCAAATCAAGGAAAAAATCAGAATCAGGAATTAGGAGGGCAAGAAAGTGTTGTCAGGATTATGTCTGGCAAGAAACCGTGACAGTACATTATTGCTCAGCAGGATCCAGTATCTTTGCAGTTCCTTGACATACAGTGTGTCATTTAATGTGATCTGAGTCATCCACAAGATCCAATTTATTCTGAATTTCGCTTCCTAATATAATACATTGTCTCCGGAGAAGGTTGATCTCTTCTGAATTTGCATTGCTACCGTGTTCTCCCCATAATGGTCAGAATTTGAAGAAAGGTGGAGATTTTGCATAATGTGTCTTAAGAACGTATGGCAAGGTTACAAGACACAGCAATGCATGACAATTGTGTCTGGCTGCCTGCACTAAGATTCAAGACAATAAAATAAATTTCTTTACATAATGACCTGGAAGATTAGTTACGCTTGATAAATGTGACTTGAGATACATTCATTCAGCTCAGACTTTCCTCTGCAAGCAGGATTACATTTATTTAAAAGGCCTGAATGTATCTGCTTTATAGACACGGAGATTTTAGAATATATCCCTAAATCTCCAGATAATAAATATAGACCATTAAATTGCTAAATGTTGCTGAAATCTTTTATGGAGATAGTGCTAATTCAATCAGTTCTTGGAAGATATATAGGCCAGTTTCAATCTGGTCCTCCAAAAGTTGCTAGTAAAAATGGGCAATAGTGATAGGGATGCAGAAATACCTCGGCTAAATAATTTCCATAGAATATTACAGTTGACTTGAGATATGGAGGTCTTTAGGTCAGCTTGCCATGACACTAAATATGGCTGTGTCACTACTGGGAAGGCAGAAAATGGAGTAATGGATTCAGCAAAGTGTTTTGTTGTCTGCCCAGGCTGCCAGGGGTACAGAGGCTGAATTAAAAGTGATGATAGTTAAAGCCCTGAGAGTACTGGGTCTTAGTTATCCTGCCAGTCTTCTGAGCTCTGTATGATATCTTAACCTCTTAGGCTGAAAGGAATGGGGCTTTTGTAAAGTGCTAGTAAAAGTGGAATGGACACATATTTGCTTCTGATGCTGAAACTTTGATGGATACCGTGTCTTCTGCTCTCAGGAGACTGTGCTGTTAGCTTCTTATAAAATACAATGTTAAGATTTTTGAACTTTAGACATTTGGAACAGAGTATTGATTTGATTTTGAATACTTTGTCTCTGACTTAGTGTTGCTAGGCTTTCCCTAGATTTAAATATTTTTCCGGCTATGTCTGGACGCTATACACATAACTTTATTACTTACAATTTAGAGTCAATATTGACTGCATCTCCTTTCATTTTCCATGTGTACAGTAGGCGATAACAAAAATATCACATGCTTGCCAGGTCTGATGGCCAGTAACTTTTATAAATACTAATTCTTAGTGATATGCTAATATTTTAGAAGCAAATGAGAGTTAAAAAGAATATAAAGAAAATCAAGACAACGGAAGACAAATTAAAAAATTACAGAGAAAGCAAAAAATTAATGGAAAGAGAATTAAAAAAAATCCAGTATATCCTCATATCATATTTAGTCACCATGAGAAAGCAACCCACCTGTGCTAACTTCCTTTCCAAGAGATCCTGAACTTTTAGATTACAGTTTGTGTATGATTTTTTCATATTCTCTCCTAACCAAGTTGTAGCTGCCCCCCTAATCCAGTCTTCCCATTGGCATTAGTTCTCAGAATATCTGAAATGCAGATTCATCCCAGGCATCCACCTATGTCTGCAGCTAGAACAGTCTTCTCACACAGGTATTCCGGGACATATAAACCATGAAATATCCAGCAGGAAGCTAGAGCTATAATCTCTTTGGGACCGGTTCACATGTTTCAAAGATGGGGGTCATAAATATGCAAGAAACCATCCCAAGACCTTGTGTGAACGGGCAGAAGCCTTGAGAAGACGTTAGGCCATTCTGCCGTGGACAGGCTGGGTACACAAGCTGTTCCAGAGGGGTGTTTGTCTCAGCTATTCTTAGTTGTGTTCAAAAGCTCCTAAAAAGCAAGTGGCCAAACCTGCCCAGACAGATTATTCCAGCACTTCACTATACCTAATACTGTGACTCTGTTCCTTGAGATCTGGTCTTAACCACTTCTATTTCAAAGTAGTCAAGCCTGAGGTGTGCTCTGCTGACCCTTTTAAAGCAAATAGTTTACAACATTCAGCATAGTAGTTGTTGCCAAAATTTATTACTAAAAAGTATTACAGTCTGAAACTTGTAAGAGGAATCAGACAGGAACTGCAGACAATTCTGATTCAGTGACTTCCTAGTGACAACTGGAAATGTGGCACTAGTGGAGCACAGTAATCCAAGGGGGAGCCACAACAGTAAATCGCTTGTTTCAGTGTGGAAATTGGTGAGAGTAGAAGGAAAACGATGAAACCTTTGCTTCAGAACTGCTTGAAAATTCAACAGTAATTCTGAGGGTGTCTCTATTTGTGGCGCTCTGTTCCCTTCCCAACCTATTTGTCTTCAGAAACTACTGAAAAGATGTTATAAAACTTACATTTTTCTAAATAAGGTATGACCTGGGTTATCTACTCAAGTTTCATATTGTATCTTGTGAAGTCGAGTTCTTGCATTATGGGATTCAAAGGTCACAAAAGGGGATCAAGAAAGCTAAGTATCATCCAGCTCAGTACCTATAAGGCTGCTTTTGCAGTAGATCATAATATTTAGCTGTGTCTCCAGCACGCTCTAAGATTTTATATATTACGTTCTGTAAACAGAGGAGACTCCCTGGTTATGACATATTGCTACAGAACAGGTAGTGATCTAATGAAAAGCAAAAGAAGACTGAGAAGGGGTTTGCCGGAGCGCTGCGTGATATGAATACTAACAAGTCCACTCACGTCATCAGCTTCCCTGCTCTCAGCCACCCCCCTCCCTCTCTTCCTTTCCTTTTATGAGCCAGCTTGAAATCAGGGAATTACATGCTAAGGAAAACCCTTCAGCTAAACGTATAATTATTCTGCACAGGATCAGTGCAGCACATTTAATCAGTTTACCAACTGAATTAATTTTTATTTTTTCATTTCTGCATCTCCTGTTGAGAGTGAAGAAATTCTAGATTTAAAGGGGAAAAAATGGGTCACAGTTGTGAAATGAGTATCTAAAGCTAAGCGTTCATTACGAGAGAAACCTCCACCGCAGGCTGTTTTGGCAGACAAACCTCACTGTCAGTCCCCAAGACGCTGAATAACTGACTCCATGTGGAGTTATTACGTACAGGTACTTAAGAAATAACTGGCTTCCTATTTTAATTTTCATCTGTTTAATAACACTCCATTCTCTGAAAGTCACAGCTGTATTTCATTGCACTGTATTTCATTCCATTTCATCGGATTGCTTTGAAAAGTTAGTATTTATTTGGACACAGGTGTCACTTCCCTGTAAATGAGTTCACATTCTAAATTACCTACTTGTAAACTGCTTCATTTAGGAAGTACAAAATCTTAAATGCCGCTATTTGTAAAATACAGAGAATAACTTTTAGATTCTACTTATAATGAAAACACAAACTATCATGCTTTTATTAATTCTAAGGGCAAATTAGACATCATACCTCCCCTCTGCCCCCCAAACCCCTCAAATTCTGTACAGGATTACCCTCCATAGTCCATGCATTTATATTAAAGTAGATGGCCTTTGCTTTAGGAGTGCTCATGCTGATAACTTGTTTGCAACTGCAAAGTGTCACCGAGTTTTGCAGTAATTTCACAGGCCAAAAAGCATTCAGAGCCTCCAGGTAGAAGCATTACAGATGTAAATATTGAAGTGTAGTTTGTCATTTACTCACGTTAATATGTTAAAACTAACCAGAGGAAAACCAGACCAAGTTCGAAAACTACTCTGATTCTTAATGTACTTCCAAGCTTTATGGGTAATATTTGTTTTCCCAACAGTGCTAAAATGGAATTTGAGCAAGGCAAAGTTCTTTCTCTCAAAGTACCTTTAGGGTCCACTGTACACAGCCCCAGGAAAACATTTAAGTTACATAAGAAATGTGTACGTGCCAGTAGAAACACTGGCTCATTTTCTGAAGTGAAATCTAAAATTTGGAAAAAAAAGAATAGTGACTGGAAACTGTTGTTAAAAATATTTTCACAATTATTGATTTCTGCTCCTTTGAAAACCTGCTTTTTATCCACAGTACTGTCTGCCGTGTATTTGATAAAATTTACAAAATATTTTTGTATAAAGACAGTTTCTTTAACACAAAGGTATCGAGAGTCTTAACTTCTAGGTCCTCTGTAAGCCTCAAGAATCAATTTCTAAAGACTTGCATGGCCTTTTCAGGTTGTCCGCACCATCAGATGCAGCTCCAAAGTTGAATTCCAGTTGAATGTGTTCCTGAGAAAGGAACTGTGGATAAATACAAGGTGCCAGCTTGTCATAATAATGTTCCTTAGAGCCCATCATTTTTTACTTTTTTTGGGAAGTAACATTTTCTTGAGGAAAAGAACAGCAGAGAGTCTCCTCTTGGTTGGGGCTAGGCTACAGCTGCTTCTGATAACAGCACACCGTAACCAGGACGTGCTCTGGGTAGCCAGGTCTTAAACTATTAACATCCTTTTTGTGGCTTTCTTCCACTTTCTTTTCAATTATTTGATGTTGCTGGTACTCACTGTTAATTTCAAAACATGTACTTTGCTAACAGTTTTTAAAAGTAAGTTATAATAGCTTAACTAACTATGATAAATTGAAGTTAAAAAGATATATTACTGTCATTTCCCTAACAAATGTTATCATTTACAACCTTTACTAATAAAGTTAATTGACTACATATTTTTAAGCCAAAAAAAAGGTGTCATACACTTGCAATACTTGATACATTGTTTCTTAACATGTTGCTTTCTAGAGCAAAGAGACTATTCCACGTTGGCAGCGTGCTAATTTTTCTAAAATGTTTTTACTTTATCTTTTAATGCTTTAATGTCAAAGAAGTGTACCCTTCAGTACAGAAGACATAGGTAAAAGCTACCTTATCACTTCAACATTACTACCCGTGCAGACCTTCGACCTCTCTAATGCATTAATAGCTATTTAGCAGAATGACTATAGCTAATGGAGCTGACATACAGAATAGATGTCAATTACAGGTGAACAGTGGCCACAATTTGGCAATTCTTGTGAAGTAAGGGATTTACAAGTAGTTTTAAACTAATTCTGGTATGCTTCCATTTGTGTCTGTTAGCTCTTTTCTTTGGCTACAGTTGAAATACACATTTATAAAGGGAAACATCGGGATAAAAAAGGGGCTTGTAATATTAGCATGGTGAGAAAGGACAAACGTGCAACTTTACTATTTGGGGATCCAAGGGAAATACCTGTCTTGTGAATACTGCAATGTTCATTGCATTATACTTATTTATGCTTAAGCCCAGAGGCACACAACTGACAATACTGTCTACTCCAGACGTCCCTGCGGATGCAGTATGCAGTCTTAGTACAGAAATGTCACTGTCAGGCAACTCCAAACATTTAAACCTTTTATTGGTACGCCAATCTTGCTTCCCATGGTATGCACTACACATGCTATGGATTAATGCTACCCAAGATGTAATTAGTTTACATCAAAAGGATAAAAAAGTAGCAGGAAGTATTTTTAAATTTAGCAACAAGTATTATACATGCTTTGACATTTAATTTACACTATAATTCAAGTCACGACTTAGAATAGCATAATGATCTGTCCACTTTTTAAATCTATTACATACTGAAAATAAAGCTGTGGATCAGAAAGGTCTCCTCTGCACATACGTTAGGAATTGATGTCAAGTAATGACATTGGAGTATGGGAATCAATCCTACGTCTAATGGTTTCGGGATCCATCCCAACGACCTCCTTAAGACCTCCCAATTAACCTGAGTTCACAGACACCTGAGAAGCAAATGACATACACTCCCTCGGAGACCACTGGCTTCATCATACTGTGTGCTTGCAAAAGAATAGTTTGCTCATAATTGCAATGTGTGTGTTGAGCACCTAAACGGCCCCATTTCGGTTAAGTATGGAGACGTATCTCAGCAAAATGAAATCAAACCATTCCTTCATTAATGACAATGCTTTGAAAGCTTTAAGGCTGTTACAGTGGGTGTCCAATTCAACCCTCCAGTAAGTTCAGTAATCACATTACAGAAATTGTTTCCATCAGTAACATACAAGCAAAATTTGCACCTCTGCTTACATAATGGAGATCCCTTGTAGCAGAAATTATTTGTCTCTAAGACAGACAGCTCATTAGAAGCAACGTATAACAACACTAATGCATGCTACTGTGGGAACACATTTTTCCTCACTCAGGAGAAATTTAAAACACTTATCATCACGAGCCATTCTTCACCCTCCCATCCAGCCCAATCTGTTTGCAGCACAGCCGAGCACTGTGAGGCAAAACATGTCACAGCTTATGGCTGTGTTGTGAAACCGCGAACATGCAGGGAAATCATCATTCCTGTCAAGTTCCCGGGAAGAGTTTCCCCAGCAAAGCCGGCTCAGCCCTGCGCATCCCCCCTCGTGCGCCCCGCGCACGGCTCCGGCTGCACTGCCCGCGGTGCTGGCGGCGGAGAGGGACGCGGGTGCACTGGACAAGGCAGTGGCACGAGCGAGAGTGGCCGGGAAGCAAATCAGGATGTCTCCCTTCAGGAGCAGAATGCCCCAGTCCAGTCACCGGCACCTTATGCTCCTTGTGGTACCCTAAACTACACACGAGTGCTGCACAGCCACTGCATCAGATCACCTGATATGAGCAAAACAGACCTAATCAGGGCAAATTTAAAGCAACCAAACATAGTAACGTTACGCTGTGCAACGCATAATGGAGCCATGAGACACAAACACATTATGCCTGCATTTACCAACAAATGCATTTGATCCCTACTCAGTTCTCGGCAGAAATCCCAACAACATGCTGCACAGCTTAAGCAGCCTCTCTCCTCTGTCATCTCTTTAAAAACTACTGTGCAAAGCAGCATACAGATTATTAAAACTGAATAAACTCTTCCCAAAACAAAGAACACAAGAGCAGATATGTAAAATGCAAGGATCCAAAGTACAGACAATACACAGTAATAAATGATCATACCTTTCATCCAATCCACTACTTGCTTGGGCGTCCACTTGCTAATAGGTTCCATAACGAGAGCCATCATCAGATCACTCTATCATTCACACCAAAATCAGAAAAAGGAGAGAAAAAATATATCAGAGCATGGCTGGGCTGAGAGAGCTGTAGGATTTTACAGTGCAGTCCAAAGAGAAGATGATGCTTTGTCCCTCCAGGTTTCTCCTGCACTGATTCAGTAATGTATAAAATTACACTGCTTGATCAGCTCTGGCACCTCCCCCACTGCACACAGCCTGCAACACACTGGAGCACAGAGCCGGGAAATGGTGCAGTACGTATAGACTTACTTACAAAAGCCTCTACCCAGTGATCTACTTATTAGACTGGCACAAATATAAAATTATCTTACACAGAGAGCAATTCAAGCGGGAGCTATTCCAGACACTGAGTTTTAAGGAGCTTTATTCCAACAAGCTCTGGGATCTTCATCAGGGAAAATATCACTACTGTAACTTGATAGCAGATTGTCTTGGCTTCATTATGAATATGCTGACTGTCACTCAGCTTAAAGAGAAGACAGAAATATCAGAATATCACTTGGCATCTGGCAAAACGCTGAGCATCTCCATCCTTACAATACAAAATGTTGCTGGAGTCTTATACTGTGTAATCATGTAATTCACAATGTCAAACACAGTATAAAAAGTCTTACCCAAGAAAAACTGTTGGAAGGAAACTCTTTTCTGGCCACATTCAGAGCCAATATATTTCCTCCTATGAGCTTCTCATTTTATAGTGAAAGAATGACAGCATCTGAGTGTCAATTTTCACTACAGCACTTCAATATAGAGAAGTATAGCAACTATTTTGATTCAAAGCACTGGGACCATTAGTCAATCTTTCCCTTTTGTTAAGGAGGGGAAAAAAAAAATGTTTTAAATATCCCTCCTACTGAAGTTTACTATCCTTCCATAAGCCGAAGGTGAAACATTTTAACAAGATGTGCCAAAAGGCGCTTTTTGGACCCTTTTGTGACTCTTGGCACCTCATGCAGCACGCGTTCTGCATCAAGTGGTGGGAGAGGTGCGTGCTTTCTGTTTGATCCATTGTCTGAGAGATGCAGCCTCACCACTTTATCTTAGGGGGAGAAACTCAGGTACCAGAAAAGACGATCGAACAAAGCAGTTCCACCTTTTCTTCAGTAATCTTTCATCTGTGCCTTTTCTCCCTGCGCCACTCCAAGTCCCGCCAGCACGTTGGGGTAAGAGGGTGATGTTGTTACCCGCTCTGCCACACTCCACTGGGGCTGTGTTAGCTTGTCCAGGCTGAGATCTGTCCTCTCCTTCTCATGTGGGGGAACATAAAAACAAATGGACCATTTACGCTATACTATTCCAGGGTTCTTCTTTAAGTCCATATAGATAAGGATGCAGACAGGCACCCTTTTTTTCTCCCCCTCGAAATGTCTCCAAAGTGATCTCATTCTCAGTTCAGTGATGCATTCTATCCTTTTTTATTTTTCTTTTGCTTTGGGAAGTAGTGTGATTAGTATTCTATGATGTATTTTGAGTGCTCAGTGCACAGATCTCCTTTACAAAAGGATTCACATCAATTCTCCTTCAAGCAGGCTGTTTCCAGCTGAACAGCATGCCAGCTCCTCTCTGAGTTTGGGAGACCACTTTCAGCAGCTTTAGTTCTGTCTAAATAGCTGTTTACAATGGACATAATAATGACAAAGATTTCAAGTACACAATACTTCTCTTTTTAGGCAATAGTGGACTAGAACTTAGATACGTAGAATAAATATTTCTGTTAGGTATTGGAAACTGTACAATCTGTTTTTTGGGGGGATTATGCTTTCTTAAAATTACTTTCACAAAATGCTGACCTCTTAAACTCTTTTAAGTTCAATGCAAGCATGGAAGAGTTTCAGGTAAGCTATGTTGTGTATGAATTTAGTATTTGGACACAATTACATGAAACAATCTTCATTCATGATTGCTTTGACTGTTCCCCTAATTCCTGTAATTCGACAGACCTTCTGTCAATGTCCTTTTGTCTCACATTTCCTACTCATGCTTGACAGGGCAGACTTTTTTTTGTGTATTTTGACACATTTTTGAAAGAGGATGGAGCCTGAATTCAAAGCCCATCAATTTCAGTGGGCATACTTCCATTCATTTTAATTGTCCTTGGATGACAAACGAAGCCCCAAACCATTATTTTGGAACCAGTACTTCCATTTTCAGACGCAAAGTTTTAACAACTTTTTCCTGTCCTGTTACTGAGGGTCCTCAGCACAAAGATGGTTTGCATTTTCATTTACTCCTACTGTTATTCACCACCATGGTGCTAGTTCAGGCAGTAGCTGTTACTTGTCAGAAAGCTGTTGACTATTAAATCATCTCCTGTGGTTTTGTTTATTAATACCAGTCACAGTTTTTCTGTATTCTGGGTTTCTACAACCTTCTGGACAACCATCTAATTTTTGTACTACTTCTTGGAATAAAATATTTAAAGTTGTTAAAAACGCTGTGTTTCTCTCCTTCCTGAGCAGATGATTTATTCAGCTTCATTGCCCATTGCACAGATCGGTGTGCATAGCCATAGTTTGTCACGAATCATTCTAAACCCAGACAAATGTTCCTTTAACTTATCTCACGAGTACGTTCATCGTGGCAGTCCATGGATGATGTACCTGGGTATTTCCTCTGCTTCTTGCTTTGTTATTTCAAGACAGATTTATTTCTCACTGCTTGTCATAAGAGAATGTCACAGAAACATGGGAAGCCTTGCCTAGATCAGTAAAGGAACCTGCGACAGACCACAGGTCTCAGTAACAAGCAAGAGCTGAGGCCAAATGGAGTCAAGATGTGTTCAGACTATTTCCATAATCACAGTTCAAGTCAGTTCATAACACTTTTTAATATAGGTTGTCCAGTATGCCAGCTGAGGTAACGACTCCAAAATGACTAATCATGGAATAAGCCACCCATTGCACTGAGCTATCATCCTTGTTACTGAACACGGTTCTGAACATAGCTGTGCCATAGTTAAATCACCTGGCTTACACTTATTGTCAGCTATAGGTCACCGTAGTAAAATCAAGCTTGAAAAGTCACTAAGCAAGGAACTTTTTTAAAAAATAAGCAAAGTGTGTAATCCCTAAAGCTATTCCACATGTTTTTCTGTTCATTTATTGCAAGGCTCCTGCCTAGATATATCTCCCAATCTACCTTGCATTGCTTCTTAATACCGACATAAAAGAGACAAGGCATTCCCATGGTCATGTTTTTCCTTCCAGGCTGAAAATAGCAAACCAACAGAAAAAAAAAGATCAAGGAACATCTTTCTCGTTATTATTCTATCTAGGTCATGTAAATGAGAAATACTTTCTGACTGAAGTTTGCGTAGACACTGGAGCAAAGTAAGGCATCTGAAACAGCGAAAGGAAACAGACCTTTCACTATATGATGCAGCGTTGTTGTCAAAGTCCTATATAAAATCTTCAGGTAATTTCAGGCCATAATCACTGCTATCATCCTTGACAGCAAAGGCCTAAGGCTGAACAGACTGGCTGAAAGGTTTTGAGTCCCTCCTCCTTCACAGCAATAACGCTGGCAGTTCTTTAGCTTTTAAGCACTGCCTGGTATCTCTGGGATTACTAATTAGACCATCGTTCTCTGTACCCTCGTGGTCACTGGGGGAGGCAGTTAAACATTCTTGTGTATTTCATGGTCAGTGATAACTTTCCAGTTAATGACTATGCTCAAACCTGGTAACACAGGTAGCATAACACTCCGAGCAGTCACATATTTCTTGCAGTTCTCATTTCACAACTATTATTCCCATATTCTTTGATGAAGAAATAGTCCGTATCTTGTGATATAAGTCCTTTATAAGCAGATTAGTTTAAGAAAATCTTGACATTGCATTTGATAGCCATTACAGAAAACATAAGCATGTGGTTTTGGACTAAATAAGTCCTGAATGCCCTGGGCAAGTGCTATGTAATGTTATGACTTAGGACAGCTATAATTTGTACTATTAATGGAAATATAAGCAAAATCTCTAAGGCAATGACTGCTGAACTCTTGGTTATCATTAAAGTTTTTTGTCATGTAACATTCACGTATTACACAGCCGGTAAAGAACGTTTTTAAAAACCAGAATGCAGCTAAATTATTACTTTTGACGAGTTCTGTTCTAAACGGGGTCCTGCCCGACGCTGCTTTCGCGCAGTCTCTTTTCCGCATCGTAACTCCGGAGACCCCGGCGTTTCACAGACGGAGGGCAAGAAACCCGCCCTCGGTGAGTCTGCAGGAGAGCAACAAAGCTTCTGCAGACACCCGGGTCTACCCTCGCCACGGAGCTCAACAGACTCTGCTATTTAATGATAAGCCTTTGCCCTACTTATCGTTAAGTATGATGAAGTATGATTACTTAGCCATAATTCCACGGTGCTGCGACTGGACTTTACCCCGAGCTGACCGGCTGCAGCGCTGGATTCGGCCCGCCCTCGCCAGAGCCCGCAGCCGCTTCCCGCCCTTCCGCCGCTCCCTCACGGCCCGCGCGCCCTGCCCCGGCCGCGC
>Ga0065711_1005663_pt1 | contig 24445 bp, 10 predicted proteins | sample Hoacrofraction12_FD_59098 | JGI IMG/M metagenome (GOLD analysis project Ga0065711, IMG submission 59098) | Hoatzin crop microbial communities from Cojedes, Venezuela - Epithelial fraction 12 v2 (version 2) | ecosystem: Host-associated > Birds > Digestive system > Esophagus > Crop | place...
TGCCAGCGCACATTGCCGGCTCATGTCCAGCCTTTCATCTATCAGTACCCCCAAGTCCCTCTCAGCAGAGCTGCTCTCGATCCTTTCATCCCCCAGCCTGTATTGATAGCAGGGATTACCCCAACCCAGGTGTAGGACCTTGCACTCGGCCTTGTTGAACCTCATGAGGTTCACACAGGCCCACAGTGGCTGACAAAGTTATGAATGCCACAGAGAAGATAAATGAGAATCAACTGTTTACCTTGTCTCAGATACAAGAAATAAGGAACATCTAGTCAATTTTTAAGAGAACACAATTAAAACAACATTGGATGAGACAGAAACTCATTGCAATGGCTTGTTACAGAGACATTCAAGACAAGACTTTGTCAGTTCAGACAAGCTCCTGTAGGATAAGTCCCTTGGTAATTATCATGATCTGTAGACAACCTAGAGCACAGAAGTCTAGTTTCCCGCAGCTGCAAGGGTGCAACCGCATAGAGCAGCGCTATAGGTGCCATATTGCCTGCACCCTCTCCAAAGCTACCACCCCTGTTGGACAGAATACAGGGCCAGAGGGCTGAGAGGGACTTTTCGTCAGGAACAGCATGGCTCTTCTGAACCAAGCATGTCTGTATTGTTGTTGGTTGCGTTTGTCTGTCACATCTATGGAGACTGCAAACACTGTGCAGTTTTTCTCTGGTGCATACACAGAGCTAGGCACAGCGGTGCTACTATCTTGATTGCAGCCTCCTGATATTACTTACTGTAGGGCAAACATGGTTATATTAACAATTAGCCAGTGACTCAGATAAGGCTCTCAGTTATAAATTCCCCATCCAAATCACTGAGGTTGTATGCAGTATAAACTCTTCCAGCATGCAGCTAGAGCTCTTCCCTCACTCTGGGATAGGTGTTCCCACTACCTCCCATGGGCCAGCACTAACACTTGTGTGACCTCCTGGCGAGCAGAACCACACAGCTCATCACTTTTTTTTAGGTTACTTTTTGGCTGCGTCATCTCCCTGAAACAGTGCAGCAGAGTTGCATGAGCATCGACGCTGCTGCTAAAGAAGGGGTAATCATGTATTACTGCAGATGGGAGGTAAGGAAAGAATGAGACTGATGTGTAACCTGACCTTGAGCATATCCTGAATCTAGACGAAAAGAGAAGGCTGTGGCTGTCATGAACCTAAGGGGTTTTCTAAGCCACAGAATTGTACTGTCCCAGCCTCAGTGACTGCCATCCCAAACTTCTCTGCAAAACTTCAGTAAAGGCTCCATGAGGCTGTGGAGGGATAGGCAGATCAGAGTGCCCCACTGGGCATATACTTGGCAGACTGCGGCAACCCCAGGCATTTCCAAAGACAACAGCTAGGGCCAGAAATTAACAGCTATGCACAGGTCTTTCTGCCGAACATTGAACAGCAGAGACTACATTTGGCCCCTAAAAATAAGATGTAGTCGAGCATTCTCTGACAACCCCATCATTTCACATGCTGCTCCTTCGCACGAGTGACCTGTGCCCATTGGGTCTGGGGGCAGGAGCCAGCTGGAAGCACTGGTTCACGTTACTTACCAAACTGATCAGCAAGACACCGAGGGAAACCAATTTCTCTAAGACATTTTTGGCAATTCATATTACCTCCAAGTGTACTCTAGACTCCAAATACAACTCTTGTCCGCAAAGCCTTTCCATGGCCTTAGCATACCAGCCACCACACAAAAAGAAAATTGGATATAATTTTACTGATAGGCTTCTCTGCTCAGAGACACTTTCATTTTTCAGATATACATAAATTTATTTGGTTCTCAAAATGCACCTCTTAGCCGAAATAGCTGTCAAGAGTAGACACCAATGAAAAGCTGGAAGTGATACCAGGCAGTGATTTATATTCGCCAAAACACTTGGAGTTATTTCAGGAAAGGTTCCACCACAAGGAATTCTTCCTTCAAACAGAGCTGGACCCAAGTAACACCTGAAGAGGTTAAAAAAAATCTGCCCAAAATTTGCCAAAGCAGTCGCATGATCAGAACAAGAGGGAATAAATAAGTCTCTCGGGACAAAAGGCTCATCTCCTTGCTCCAGGTAGTCTCTGTCCGAGCAGTTCCCATTAACACACAGCAGAAAGCACAAGGCTCACAGCAGCCGTGTTCTTGAGATGGGGAACTAACCAAGGTCAACGCCAAAGAGCTACGATGGCTTTCTGCAGGGCATCTCTCCAACTATCCACCCATTAAACCTTAACCTAGCTTTCTATTTAAACTGATTTACATTTCTCTTAGTTACTAATGAACCTAGCTGAAGGGGGTTGGAAATGCTGGGAGGATTCCCCACCTGTCTTGGGCTCAGGCCCTTTTCTGAGCGCAGGGACATGAGGCCCAGAGTTTGGCCATCGCTTGTATTTCAACAGCTACCAATCACACCCTTTCATATCACAGAACTGTTCCAAGTAGTTAAAGTATTCCCCCTCAAACTACTCAAGTTTAATTTCTCTTACGGGGGAAAAAAAAAATTAAAAATAAATCAAAGAAACACTGGCATGTTTCTTCAAATCAAAACATTGTCAGATCAGACACTGGCACAAGTTCAGACCTAGCATTTGCAGGGCTGGATCAAAGCAGAGCCTCAGACGTAAAACCTAAGGAATGAACAGGTCTGGATCTCTGCGCTGTGTCTTTATGGAAACCAGTGTCTTTCCTACTGTGTACATTTCTTAAAGGTAACGGGTTGGGTGTTTCCTAATGTAAGGAGGAGGGCACAGGAGCGCAGCACTCCTAGAAACCGCACCCAAGAGGAGCAGAGACCACCCAGCCACAGGGCAAGCAGGAAGGCACAAGAGGTAAAAGCATAAAGGACCAGCAAAGGATGAAAACCGAAGGGAAAACTGTTAGTAGAAGCATTGCAATGCCTTAAAGTGCTGGGAGCCTCAGGCAAGTGACTGCTGTGTTGGCCACTAAGTAACGCTCTGTTTTACTCCTTAAAATCATGACTTGGAGAGCTCTGGCTCGTACGGCCATGAGGACTATCTGCTCAACACTTGCTCTGAAAGTCACCCTCCTCCCCCTGCCACCTCGTGTGTGTAACATCAGTACAGCGCTGCGAAATGTGTCACAGGGACAGTACTTGTGGAGACCTGCCCAGGCAGCTTTAATCACAGTGCTGTCTGAAGCTGCTCGGAACAGATTATACATGCAGATGTAAAAATGCCCGTGGTAAAATCCCGGCCCCATCACGTTAATGGCACCCATGTTCAAAGGATCGCTGGAGCTCTGCACGCAGTTTTGGCTGTATACAGAGAAACCAGGAAATTATTTCTGCCTATGGCCCCCAGAGTCCTGGTCCCTGGTCTAAACCATGGGTAAATAACATCCAGCAAAATATGAGGGGGCTGAGACACTCAGGTCTACAAGCCCAACCAGAACGGTTGTGGGACTCTGAAAAAGGTTAACAACAACCAAGACTTTGTTGATGCTCAGTTGTCAGCTTCTCGCTATCCCTTTTGACATCATTTGAACCCTGTCAAACGTGAAAAAGCTGAAAATGTGTATAAATGTCAGAGGCTGAGGGCCTCAAATCAAAGTCAAAACCGCATACTGGCGATGTTGAGCCCATGGAACTCCCCGCTGCTCAGGATCAACTTCTCCAGAGGCAATAGGATCGAAGGCAATACTGAACTGTCACTCCACTATGGTCCTGCTCGCTTCAAAAATTTATTCCTTGTATCAGGAAAGGCAGAACATTTTCTCTTAATCTGTGTGGACTGTGGGAAAAAGAATACCTGGTTTTCTCCTTTTTCTTGTACTTTGGTCAGTCATGATTTGCTTTCCTTCTGTAGAAATCTGTAGAAATCCAAGGGCTCCGGCGAGCCTAGACAGTCTCACAGAAAGCACACGGGCCCAAGGGAAGGTGACTTTTTTTGCCTGAGCTCAGACAAAACAAAAAAGGGAAAGTATCGTGTAGAGCAGATAAGGAGAACAGATCATTTCAGCATATGCAAAGAGGTGTAAAGAAATGCTGAAGGGTTCCCATCAAGAGTGTCACTCTAAAGACCTAACAATGCTGAAGAAAAACCTCAGGATACTTGGAAAAGAGTATCAGCGTATATCATGCATTTTATAGCAAATCTTGGTTAAACCGATCTGCCAGACTCAACAGTCCCGTTGGGCTCTATGTTCAGATTTTGCGGATACTTGCAGTTCAACACAGATTTACCCAATTTCCAGCTTCAAGAAACACTGATCTTTTAGGAAGGTTTAAATGTGGAGACTAGGTGGCCTGGGTAACTCAGCTAGGCCAGTCATCAATCCCTTTGCAAAGATGCAAACATACCACATGTTTGCAGTGCATTTGCCTAACCCTGTAAAGTCTGCAATCAAGGATGACCACAGAAAGCATGCCAGACATTTCCATCCAGCTGCTAAATCTGAACCATTTTGCTTATAGAACATCTGCCAATTATAAAAATAACTTCATTCCAGATGGTTAGTTGTGGGTTGGGGGGATCAACAGAAAGTTAGTCCTGCAGTCCACACAAAAACATCATGTTTGAGCCAAGAACATTTAAAAAAAAGCCTGGATGACATACGAGGAACACCTACAATTTTCTGTGCATGATCTACTGAATGTATTGCTCCAGATGATCTGAATTATATCTTGCATTTGCAGATTTATTTCAAAGGGCATTTATAACTAAAAGAAAACCCAGAAATAAGAGTCTAAATTCCCAGAGTCCTCCTCCTATTAAGAAAGGCTAATACCAGTAACGTCTGAAAGTCAACAGCCAGCTCAGGCCAGAGCAGAACTCTTGCTAAGGCTTGACAAACTTTTGAAATGTGACTAAACTGTGGCGAAGCCCAAGTTTTCCTAAAGCTGCAGCAGTATCTGAGGGACACTTAAATCCTGAAGTTGCTAAAAATGACTGTACCAAGGACAACTATATGTTGTCTTTCTGATGGTGCTCTTTCTGATGTCTCTACCCTAAACACTCCATTTATTCAGTTATACCAATAAGCGTTACAACTGCATTGAAAGAGTATTAAAGATGGGCTGGTTTATTAAAATGGACAAAAATGTACATTTATTTTTTGAAGTTTAAGGGCTATTCCTTGAAGTGTGACCAATGCAAAAATGCGTGGTTCATTCCTTCTCTGACACACCCCGGCCTGAGAGACCTTTGTGTGATGTCCTGTTTCAGCAAGAAAGCTGCTAGCTCTTTGAACGGTGATGCTACATTGTGATGTCCTCAACTGTCATTTTACAGTCTTAGATGGCAAATTAGTACCAACAGGCCTGGTTTATCCAAGTAGAGTTAATCCCAGCCCACAGACTACTCCATCATATTCATGCTGCACTGTACCTGAGCCTTTCCAAGGAAGGGTGGTGAGAGTCCTGCATCTCTCTGTGCTGCTAGCCCAGGGCTGAAGCACTTCCACCTCTTCTGCCAAAGGCCACACAGAGTTGCAAATGAAGTATGGAGGTGTTGGAAAGCATGTGGATAACACCAGGCGCAAGATGGGAAGGGGTGAAGGGAGGATAATGCAGTCACACACACATCTGAACTTCCACAATTCACTATCTACAGAATTTTACCACTTGGACAGTGGTCTGACCTTACATTGTGAACAAAGAAAATCTTCCAAGTAAATCAATAGGTTCATTCTCTGTCAACTTTATATGTTTTGAACAAAAGTGGGCAAAAAGAAAAAAACCATAAAAGATGGGGATGAAATGACAAGTGAAAAAGACATAAGGCTAGAAAACTTTAGGGTAAAACCTCTAACCTTCCTTCTTTTGGTAATGGAAAAAACTTTCCTCTACTCATATTGTTTACTACTGATACTCATTGGAGAACTGATTATTCAAACTCACTGAAGCTGTGAACATACTATGAAATGCAAACTTTCTCCTTCATACTTTCAATAAATTAAGAACATAATTCTCTGCCCACATTCTTGGGTCACCTTGTGAGGCCAAGGTCTCAGCCCTAACCTCCAGCACAACACAACTAAAAGGAACTTGGCTAGCTGATGTGAAACAGAGTTTCCAAAATACTTGTCACATGAGCCTTAAAAAAGCCCTGGATAAATGCTTTTCAGAACCAAAATAAATGAGAACCCTGGAGTAGCCTGAAAGTCCAGTCTAAGGAAATCAATCTATGATTAGCACTTTTTCGTCATATTCTACAGACACCATGCTTCTTCTTTGGGAGGACAGTGCTTTCATGATGGTTATTAGGAAGTTCGGAATAAATCTTCCTTCCTTCTTGATTACTTATTTCCCCCCCCGTAAGTTCTGACACAACCTTCACCTTTACATCACCAATGACTTCCAGCAGCGCATTCAACAGTGTGGCCAACCTCTATCATGCACGCTTTTCTCTCCCTCCGAACAAATTTGAGAGTCCATCACATGCATTGTAATGGCTTGTTTTAGCACACATACCACTGGCTGCTTATGACAACGACAGGCAATGGCGCAGCTTCTGCTAAAAGCAGTTCCTGTTTCACCATCCCATACTGGGACACTTCAGGGGAAGTTACATGCCAGAGCTGCATCACTCTCACGGTTAGTTCACCATTGCCAAAAGTAGCATGACCCACGCTCCCGCCCTGCCCTTTCTTCTCTCCATCCCAGTCACACTAACACACTCTTTCTCTTGTCTCAAACTAGTGTTCATCAGAGCCTTCACTGAGCTGATTCAGTTCATTAACCCAGGAGCAAACAATTCACTTTTTTGTCACGTTAATTTTCTTCCAGGCCAGCGAGTTGAATCCATTTCACTTGGGGCCTGACAAGCACTAGACTTGGTGCCGGCCAGGGGCAGTAGGCAGCCAGGAGCAGGGAAGAGGGGCAGTGAGGAGAGGACAGGGCACCGTGCGTCCCCAGAACAAAAAGATCTGCGATTAGCTGTAGCATGTCGCTTCACCTTCAGCAGTTTGACCCTGACTGAAGAAGCCTTCTTTGCAGCCAAATAGTGAAACCACCAGCTGCAGCTCTCCTCCTCAAGCTCCCAGCAGCCTGCACAAACCCGTACGCCAGGCCAGCAAGAACCCTGACAGCCAACAGCCAGATTTTGAACCTAATCCAGTACTTTTTGCCCTGGCTTTCCATAGGGTCAGTCTGATGCACTCAAGACAGCTACCATTGCTGGAGAAATGCGAGCTGTGGCTTTCTGTGTCTTCCAATGGCCAACAGTTTTAAGGCTGCTTGTATTGAGTAGGCATTTTATCATCTGCAACAAGCTTGGAAAAAAAAAACACATCTGCGCAGAGTGAGTGACAAAGGAGATACTGGAAAAGCACAAAGTTTGCCATATTCTTAATCCTAAAGGCCTTCATCTCTCTCTGCTTATTGCAGATCACTTACTCCTCCTTGATTACTCCTGCTCCTTGACAGATTTTTACACAACTTCTTCCTATTTGCCTGCCTCCTCATGCACGGAGACCCTCCCTAAACACCTCTACAGCTGCTACAGTCTGCTCCTTCTATAAAACCTCTAAGAGTGTTCCTCTGCCATGCACGTTTACAAGAAATCAACTACTAACTAACAGCCGGGAAGCAAAAACCTAACACTTACATGTTTGTAGTTGCACATGAATATGTATCAAATGCATATATACTTTAATATGCATGGTATATTTAATATCAATCACTCTTTCCCCTCTTCCCCATTCATTGTATACCAGGGCATCTAAGTTTCACTAGAGTTTAATTCCTTTGACTTGTTGGGAAATCTCGTTTTAAGGTAAAATGCTTTAATACACTGGAGATTTGTCTAATTCCATCCAGTTTATTCACATAAAAAATAACACACATCACTAAACCTGACTCCCTGTGAGCTGACACTCCCTTGCAACAATGAAAACAATTTGTTACTTTTCCTCTTACAATAGGTAGAAGGGAAAGGTTCCTTTTCCACAGCTGTTTCTTGAAAACCTACCGGTACACTACAATACCTGACAAACCTTTCAATAGAATAGGTTGGACACTTATTCATCATGAATTGATCCAAGCCCTTGATAACCTGATAAAAGACGTAATTGACTGCTTTGTAAAACAGCCAGGCTTTCAAAGACTGTGTAAAACAGTGGGTAGGATAGTATTTAACCTGTTCTCTCAAAAAGGGAGTAACCTGCATAACTCATTTGCTCAGTGATACTCATCTACATATTAGCCTTACATACACAGTCTGACCTCCGTTACATGTAAGGTTTCAGTTTAATTTTTGGCTTCTCTTCCTACTGTGTTTTGCATCCCAAATACATGGCTTGTAGCTTTCCCGCCAAAATAAATGGATTCAATTCATGTAGCAGTTAAAGCTTGTGCAAGCAGCTCCCTTGAAACTTTTCTCTGCCACCACCACAGCGTCCGTGATACTGCCAGGGTAGAGTCACCTTCTAGAACAGAAAGTATTCCAAAAGCTGCTCTTGCCACCTTTCAATTCCACAATGAATTGAAGCACCGCTGCTGCGCAGGGAAAACCCCTGCGGCTCTGAAAATTATAGAGGAGGAAAGCAGACAGGTCCCTTTAGGTGGTAAAAGAGGTTACGGTTTCCTTCCAATAACAGTTACCTTATCCTTTAATATTCTATATACTTTATCATTTTCCCCAGTTTTGCAGAATAGCAGCTGTGATAACACAGAGTCCATCTTCTACACGGCCTGTCACAGCACGGAAGGAGATCGGTGAGGATGGAGAAAACACTTGTTGGGAGCCTGCAGCTTGCCTCAGCTAGGAAGTAAAAGATGAGTCACCACCCAATCCAGGAGCCAGGAGTCACCCCCTCCGGGGAGTCACCCCATTGTTCGGTCCACTCGCAGCTAATCCCCAGTGAGTGGCTCTCGCTGAAAGACTTCTTTATCCCCTTGGCTGAAAAAAAATAACAACAGAGTTAACAAGCCCAGTAAAAATCCATGACTCAGGCAAATCCTTAAGGATCAAGTGGGGATGGGGAGGGAACATAAACTAATCCGAGGGTCCAAAACGCCTTTTTCCAAAGCCTTTTAAAAAACAAAATCTTCACTAGGGTCTCCTCGTTAGTTGCAATTACAGGGAAGGCATTTCTTTCTTTCTTTCTTAACTAAGAATCTCTTCTCAACAACACAAACAAGGGTGCCCATTGACATGGTGCAGTGCTTTCTAATCCATCTGACCAGCTGGCTTTGTTTATCTTTTATACATACTATGGAAGAAAAAAGAAAGGCTTCTCAGGGAGAAGAGCCTCCATCTCCTCAGCAGAAATACTGGTTTTACTGCTGGATGGCCTGCAGTGTTCCTGGAGAATACAGACAATTTTTTCTTTCATAGAAACATTTAGAGTACGTGGTTTTGAATATCAGCAGTGATTCACAGAAGTTATAAATGACTGTTTCATTCTTTTTCCCCAGAGAAAATTACAAGCATCTTAGATGTTGGTTATGCCACTAGTTTCCAAGTCTGAAGACATCAGACCAGGTTTCCTGGGGTTAAAATAAAAGTATGGTGATGTCACTAAATTTCAGTAAATGCCTCACAAATGGATATGAGGACAACACAGGACGACATGCATACAACAGAGAGCAAAAGGTGCGTAGGAAGGGCCTGGATGGACCTGTGAATTGTCTGCAATACCAGCTCGCAGCATTTGTTTTCTGGGTCAGTTTTTGGAGTCAGATGTGGGAGAGATGAAACCTCAGCTGCTGTCACCCCTTTCAGTGGTTTCTAGCTTGGACCAGCACTATTGTAACAGTGTGGTGCTGCAGAAGGCAAGTGCTTCCCTCTATCCGCTGTCCCAGCCACTTGGTCCAGTCCCCTCCCAAGGGCACCACCTCTGGCATTCGCTTTTCCTTTGACAGAGCAAATAACAGCCAAAAAAATCAACAAACCAGCCAAAGAAGAGCTGTCAGTGCTGCAGCAAACACCAATGTGGGGGCAGGATCCTCCCCTTTTCGTAGCATCACTGTTCTCTTTTGAATCAAGCTACCTTACGACACCATGCCCCAGATGTATCCTTCCCTTCTCACTCCAAGCCCTTAGTCCATGATCTCTCTCTTTTCTCAAAGCAGTGTCTCCAGAAAGCACTTTGATGACTGGCTTTCCTATACTACTGTCCACGCATGTTCTCCCATTTTTTTTTTTCCGTAACATACAAACTATAGCAACAGTGCTGGACCCAGCACAGCTCTTTTCACTAAATATTAGTTCCTGTAGAAAGAAAATTTACATTTCGCTTCCATAACTTGTATTTGGATTCATGTGTCATGAGTTTCTACATAGCATATTTCAAACTCAGGAACATTCACTGAAGGCTGGTACATAACCCTGAACACACCTGAAGCAGATTTGAAATTTTACTCTGGACAACATAGCTTTTCCCCACATACCTTCTACTCAGCTAGCTTCAGTTGTGTGAATTATTGATGAGCTTCAATGTTTTTGCTCCTTTGTATGATTCAAATCAAATAACATGAGTGTTGCCTCCCTTACACCTCATTTTATTTCACATGCCATATCCTTTTAACTGAAGAAGTTGTCTCCAATTTGCTTCACATCTGAGAGCAGAAAAGTTTCCAGACCATCATTTCCCTAGCAAAACTCTGGGCCTTTGCCCTAATTTGAGGTGCACAGGTATAGGTGCTGTCAGAGGCAGCAGCAGGAGGTGCTGCAGCAGTGCAGAGCTCTGTTAGAGCAGGTGCAAGATGAGGTTTGGAGTCAACAGTTCACTGTTTTGTCAAATGCTGTTAGGATTCACAGCTGTGTTTTGACCAGCTTCCATAACCTCATACCTACATGGTAGCCCTTCTGAGGCAGGGCTTCCAATGAGCCACCAAAGCAGTTCGAAGCCTTCAGCAGTGCACACAGGGCAGGGCTAGTGCAAACCCAGCCTTTAGAGCTCTGAAGATGTGAGTCAGAGGTTCACTTCTTTCTGCAGCCTCCTTCCCCTCCCTTCACGTCAGAAATATTTCCATGTGCCTGTTGGTGAAAGATGTCTTCTAAAGCAATATATATTGAGATGTTTGGGTTACATCTGTAAGGACTATTTCACCCTAACATTAAAAACAACACAGAAAAATTGTTTTAGAAGGTGCCAGCAAAGGAAATTTTAACTTTATGTGCAATTAAAAACTCACACAGTTGCTGTTCTTTGTTTTTTGAAGAACATATGTGCATACCTACAATAAAACGACTGGGAGGATTGACTGAGAGCTAGCGTATAATCCTAGAAGCTTTGAAAAATAGTTTAGTCATTGTTTGGATGGTCCCAAGCCTTTCCAGAGTTGACAGCTCTGTGGGTAAAGTCACTTAGATTTGTGCAATACAGGAGTGAAACAACATGGGGAAGCACCGCATGAGGCAGCCTTGGCAAAGATACACATCTACCTGGAGCAGTCTAGCTACTCTTTTCCTCTTAAGCCAGTTCCCCCTCAAAGCTGTGAGTGAACGAAACAAAAGTCGAAATACTTAAGACTTTTTAGACATAACTATACTACTTAATTTTTCATGTCTTTCATTTGCCAGAGCTTCGCAATTTGCCTCCAACCTCCCCACTGTGAAGTACTCAGTCAAGTCAGACCTGTTTGCCATTTGTGTGTGTGAGTGCCCTTAGACCCAAACCCAGCCAACAGTTTAGAGTAAACAGACCTACCCAGGGAGAAGCTGGAATTTGAACTGCAAATCATGTGTCCCAAACAATTACTCCCTCTCCAGGTGAGGGAACGCAGCAACATTTCTGGTGTCTAAGCAAATTTCTCTGCATCAGTTCGAAAGACGGGAGATTGGTCTTTTTTTCATCACAGGCGTGGTGGTGCCTTAGAGAGACTCATCAACAAAAAAACCTGCTTAGCTAACTAGTCTCTCCTTTGCTGATTTGTTGAGCTAATATTTTAAGAACAGTGGGTACATCCTGGAACCACCCTCTTACCTCAATGATTATGTCTAAATTGTTCTGCCGAGTATCTTACATAAGACTTGCATAAGTAATGCATTCTGCTCCTGGTAAATTTGATTGCTCTAGCTAATGAATAGTACCACACGGTGAACTTCCCAGACTGCAGAGCTGCAGAATGCCCAAAACTGCACTGCTTGACACAGTGCTCATCCTTCTTTAGCACAAGACTGACCCTTCAAAGAAGATTAAACCTAGGCAAACAATTGAAAAGCCTGAGCAAGCCGAGACCTGGCAACAAAGGCAAACACTAACACAAAGGAATCACAAAGGGGAAAGAAAAGGGTAGGAATAAATAAGGGAGAATCGTAATCAGTCTCCATCTGAGAGAGCAGGGACAAGAGATAGACCTGAGCAGGGAGGAGTTTTGGTATGGAGCACTAAGATCTCCTGCTTCCATCTCCCCCTCTCACCACAACCACCAGTTTTGGATCTGCGAACTCACCTGCTACATATGCATGTTCTAATTATGGCAGGTAATCCACTCACCTCTTGACCACATAATTTGAAATGTAAATGACAGGTCTCAGGTAAAGGCTACCTATTTGCGGGAAGACCGTGTCCCATGCAAGACCTGCATGTCCTGCTCCCCACAGGAAAACATCTCTCTTCTGGATTGACTGAGAAGATTCTTCTGAAGACAGGTCAGGATGGTGGAGGCTGAGTAGGGTAAGCTACACTGTTGATGTGGAGGGGTATCAATTCCAGGCTGTAAACTGGAAGAGTAACTTCAGAGAGCTCGATTAAAACACTGAGTATTACTCATGATTTAATATTTTCTGTCTCTTTTCCCAAAGCCCAAGGATTCAGGCTTTGTACACATAGCAATAGAAGAAGATAACATGCACAAAACACATGGCCCACATTTGTCACATAGATAAAAAATTGATACCAGCCAATGATACTTTGATACTCATATACGTAATATGCATGACCTTCTGTATTAGAGAGCATATACAGTATTACTTAAAACTTACACTAAATCTGTAAGGAAGGTGGCCAATGGGACTATAAAAAAAACCCCATGACCCACAAAACTCAACAGTGGTTGGGAAATACACTAATGAAGGTGGATGGTGCAACCATCATTTGCCTCCCTTGTCATTATGAGGCAGTCCTTATTACACGATCACACACTGTTTTTGCCTAGACTCCTGCCTCATTCACTATGTAATTATAATGAAAATGAAGGTCGATGTTTTAACACGTAGCATACGTTTTCGTCTACACTGAAACACAGTCACAGCTCAAAAGCGTGTGTTAAGCACTGAGTATTTCGTTCGATGTGATCAGCCTGGTTATATAACAGGGGTCCAGCCTGGGAGAGGACCGAACTTTGGATCCCAAATGCTTTGCTGTCGGCAGGTGCTACGCTGTGTTGTGACCTGTTCCAGCCACACCTATAATCACAGAGCGAACTACAGGTAACTCCTGAGATTGCCTTTTATCTTTAATCGCTTCCTGTTCACACTTCATTCTGCCAACACCTCCTGTCAGGATTATTGCTGTTTATTTCCCATGAATATCTAAGAATATCATTCATCCCAGCAATAAAGGTTTCCATGCAGTGAGGCATGCTTCAGAAGTGACCTGCAGTATTTCCTAAAAGGTTACCTGACTGACTTGTTGGTTGGGAAAGTAAACAGGAAGACCTACATTGTCTGTCATAAAAAGCAACATTGTTAGGCAGGCAGAGATCACTGAAGCGGTTATTCCAGTGTAGTTCTCTAGAAATTAAAGTCTCGTATGCAGATTAAATGATCTACTAGTAGCACCGGTACTATGGGTCTGATCTTGAAAGTTCTTAGTCAGGCTAAGTTGTTTCCTCTTACAAATACTCGGATGAGACACGGTTGCAGATTTTAGATAAACCGTGTTGGTCACTAACTACTGAGATCCAAGATTTCTAAGAGATATTGGCTTTATTTAGTTTATGATCCTAGCTACACAGCAGAACAACTGAGTCATACCACAGCCTCTCAGAAATCCACATCTCCCTCTTCCAGCTACACATAGCGATACCTAAGCAGTCAGCCTAACAGCTTTAAAGATAGACCTGAAGAGCCTGGTAAATAACTTTCCTCTCATGAGAAGCTGCGGGTGTCAGCAGTGATAAGTCCCATCATCCTTACTGCAACCCACCACGCAACCAACACAATACATGGACATCACTGAACTTCTCGAAGTGGTGTTTGACAAAAGCTTTAAAATACCAGAGTCTGTCTGGGAGGCCACATGGCAAAGCCATATCAGGGTATTTGTGCTTCTCGAAACAAGCCATTTTCTACTGTAGAGAGAAATAATACAAAAGCAAGGGCACACCAGAGGAAACTGTCAGAAGGTAACTGAAACAAAGATAAAAAGGACTGTTTCTTGCACTAGTTACTATTCAGCTGTGGAGCACATTGCCGCAGGATACTGCAGATGTCAGGGTTGAAAGGGGTCCAAAAGCAATTTCACAAAGCTGTGCGAGAGAGGTCCATCCAGGGCTATTAACCTCGAGGATACCACCTCTGGCTCCAGAATGCAACACGCTAATGAACATTGGGAGAGTACACTAAAAAAGCATCGCTAAGTCTCTGTCCTGCTCTTTTAGCTCATTACAGACCACTGTCAGAGGCAGGACAGCAGAGGCTGTTCTTATACCTTTATTAATACACTCGCTATTAGGCAAAGATTTCCAAGCAGAGCTCAGCTTTCCACCATTCTTCATACACCTCTTGTTTCTGCTAGAGCAGATAAAACTGCGATAACCTCAGTTCGGACATGCTGCCCCTGCGAAGACCGGCCAACAAATAGCAGCCAAATAACAAACTCTGGACACGCCAGAGCATGCAAGTCTCAGCGTTCAGCCTGAACATCTGAACACCTCTGTTGGCCCCACATAGTCTTACCATGGAGAATTATTCTGCATCTTCCATTTCACACACACTCACTCTCATTCTCTCTCTTTTTCAAGTCATTATCTTGCCTCTGGCCAGACGCATCTGCTCCCCAGGCTGACGAAAGTAACACTTCAGCCTTACAGTGGTCATGGGCACTTCCCGGTGCTGCTCTCATCTCCTTCTGTTTAAAAATGTCCTGCTTTATACTCACTGTAAGCTGGAGTGTTATTCACTGCTGCATGGATCTTCCGCTACTACTGTTACACATTTTCATAATTAAAACTTCTCTGCCTGAGTCAACTGAAAACTACTGAAAATATCAAGTATTTCAAAACTAACTATTGCCAGAGACAGTCACATTTCTTCAGACAATCTTACTTCTGGCAGACAACCCTTGAAGGCAGAAACTAAAGCGTTTTTTTAAGTCTCCAGCTATCCTCCATACCCATTAGAATTTTATAACCCTGGTTTCTGCATAACTCATTATAGAGTTGCAATTGTACCTTCAAGCAGCTTTCAAAGGACCAGTCCTCTCCCTGTAACATTTGTGTATATACTGACTACATTCTGTCCTATCCCTTGCAAAAACATACTTAGCATTTACTTTCTCAGTGACTGCAGCTTCCTTATGGTCCTTCTACTTTGTGATGGCAACCAGCATTCTGTGTATCCAAAAAAATAAGGAGAGCTACATGAAGGATCAAAATAGAGTCCTGTCCCATTGGACCGATTTACCACAGGCCTCAGGAACCTTCAGGCTCCACGCCACCCAATTTAATATCTGTTCTGTACTTGGTACTATTGATCCTCCTACCTCTTCACCTATAAATTATGGCAACTTCCCCTGTGGGTGATCAAACAAGCATGCTCAGCTATTCCTTCTTCAGAAAAATCTTAGACAGCAGTTAGGAAGCAACTTCATGGATTTAAGTAAAACAATATTGATTTTTATAACGAGTCTAACCACAGTCTAAAGAAAGAACATTGCCCATTTACCCTTACTTCATGAATGACATGTTAACATTCTCTTTATCACTATACCATGAACGAAAGACATAAAAAATTTTGCCATATCCTGTAAATTACAAAACCTTGTTCTCTAGTCAAACCATTTGTCTAGTTCAGCAGCTGCCGCCTACATCTGCTTTGCACACAAAAAAAGAGATATCAGACTTTCCTAGTACTTGGAGAAGCAGCAGAAAAATGATGGCTAGCTTTAGAAAAAACATCACTCATTAATCACTGAGTGCTGATTTTTCTAGAGTGCTATTAAAGCAAACAGCTGCCCACAAACCAAGTACAGAGAACCAGGATGAATCAGAGTATATCAAACACTTACTCTTTAACAGAAGTCAGCCAGTCAACAAGACTCTAAACTGGAGTCTTTTTTCTCAAACTTGCCTCTAGGAAGGATTTTATAAAAAGGTGAGAACTCAGTAAAGCTTGGACCTTTGTCTAACACCTCATGGTATAAGATAGCCATAGAAATTTTTAAAGACTAAAGGTATTTGAACCTGTAGGAAAAAATACCATCAGCAACAATATTGTCAGTTTTGCCTGGCTGGTTGGTCCAACATTTTGGTAGACACATTTGACTTCCTCACTGTACTCACTACCTTGTCTCATACAACAGGAGTTTAAAAACCCAGAATGTTTAATGGCTTATTTTAACTTATGTCACTGAGATATACAAACACCTCTTTTAAACACTGCCCTGGGAACAGAACAAAATCAATCCTTTCCATATGGACACTTGCTTTTTTAGACCTTCCTTTCAAGCAGCATAGTTCCAGTGTCCTCTTCCTACAATACACAGAAGGAAAAAACCCAAGATAGAGGCAATGTTGCCAAGCACGTTTCCTTTTGTTTTGGGTGAATCCTTCCGGCAGGAATTTATATGCTCTGGAAAACATATGCTGTTATAACTTTGCAGCTGCTGTTGACTATAGTAGTCCTGTCTGAATCTGGTCCAGTGTAGGTCACCAAGAGCCAGTGCTAGAACAAACACTGCTTAGCTGTTCCCAATTGCATCATCACATCCCTTCCCAGCATAGTGTCTTATCACTAATCATCTGGGGACAGAGATTTTTGTTAATTTGCCAGATGGAATTTAGTAGGGCAAGTTCCTTCTGGAATACCTGAAGGAACGAAAAGCTATGTGTGGCCTTCTTTGTCATTTTTCCTTTTACTGAAAAGTAAAGCAATCGGTGCTAGATTTGCAAGAAGATCCTTGGGGTTATCCACAAAATGAGAGAACCCCAAGTAAGTAAATGCCTAAAATAAAACAAAACCCAGTAACAAATGCATTGTTTTCTCTTGCTTCTAAGACAATACATTCCACTAAGCCCCTAAAACCAATACTGAATGTATTTAATTGTGATCATGCTGAACACAAGATTACCAGAGCTAGAAAATGTCTTGGACTTAAATCAATAATTGTTTTCCATTTTGAAAACTTCACAATGAACATGGCTGGAGACTTGGCTTCCACTCCCTGAATGAAATCCAACATCATCCCTGGGTCCCCAGAGTCCCAAAACTGAAGTGACCCAGGTTCTGCAAAGGTCAGTGCAACCAAGAAACACCACTGAACTTACTATTTTTGCTATCATAATGCCAAAAGCCTCTAGTCCTGAGCCAGGGCCCCCACTGCATTAAGCAAAGCGCAAAGAATCTTGAAGAACTATCCCCTGCACCAAAGACCTTAGAGTACAACTTTTAGCAGGCTCCATCAGCTACATAAAACAAGAAAGAGGGGCAGGAGGGGGACCTGGTAACCCAAATGCAAGCACATACTGGGACAACGAGCATTAGTCATGGCTTACCACCAACTAATCTCAAAACAAAATATTTTCCAGTAACAGCTCTCACTTTTACCAACACATAACAGAGCTTTCCTCCCCCCGTGCTCTCAGTACTGAAACACCTACATATAGAAAACTCTTCTCTTTTTTGCTAGCACCATGCCATTTTGCTACATCTTGTGCAGTGGGGGAGGGGGGGGGAAAGCAGCATCAGCAAAAAAAGTAAACCATGGCAAGCCAATCAATTAGATGCAGGCTGGCTTTTCTTTTCACAGTGAAAGGGTTTTCTTTTTTCTCCTAAGAGTGAGAAAACTCAAAAACTTGGTCTTATAAGGAGGTGTCAGTGAGGTCCTTTATGTAAGGCTGTACAAGCTGAATTTAAGAGGGAAAACTCAGTTCTCGAAAGCACATCGCCTTTTCCTCCTGGATGCTTTGTTCTGAGCCTGCTGCTATGTGTGTGTTCACCGGACCAGATTTTATTAACAAAATTTGGTACTCTACACGATAACTCAGAGAAAGTGGGTGATCTTCTATGCACTATTTATCATTTTAATAAATTTGAAGGGTCCTAAGCTTACGTGCTTACTCTCTCAAGCATCCTGCTGGGTTGGAAAGGCAAGCCACCGATGATGGTACAAGTTTGGCTCCAGAGGGGGGGGCTGTAAACACGCCACGAGGGCTCTCTCCTGGTGGGACTTGAGTTTGGGAGCTCAGCTTTGCTCAGCCGAGGATTATCCCGTGTTGTCAAGAGGCACTATCGTTATGCGAATCCGCCCGCCTCTATTTGTTTTCACCTTGGGCTGGGGTTTGCCCTTTAGCCCCTCTAGCACAGCGGTGGGTTTGGTTCAGACCTCTGGAATTTCTTGATCCTGAAGGAAACCAAAAACGCAGAAGGAAAGGCTGGATCCACCTTGCAAAGCAAGCAGTACCACAACGCACATGAGCCTGTACTCTGTATTAAATTAGGAAGTGCTTTCTCCATTTCTCCCCAAGATGAGCAATGCTAGGTGAGCCAAGCAAAGCAAGTGGATTCATGTGCTCTAAAAGCACAGCGTCCAAACAGACATGAATGCTTTTTCCAAGGCACTATTTATGAGTTAACTATATATCCCCCTGTGGTCACAGTGCAAGAAAAACATTCATTCTCTCCCTGACATGACACAAAGTTCTCCAAGCTTCCTCAATATAGTGGGTTTAGGGTAAATTCCCCATTTGTCCTGCCCTTACAATTCCCAACAAATGAGTCCTAGAATAACAGAACACCATTTTATGGAACTAACTAGCTGCTTTTGGCTTTCTTCTCATTTCTCCCCTACAACACAGACTCTTTTATCTTGGGGCTGTCTCCTCCTGGGCATGCCTCCAGCTAGCCTTAGTGCCTGCTGCACACGAGCACTGTCTATGCAATATCATCATTGCTTTAAAAATGTACAAAATGCAGGAAAACAGTTTCTCTCACTCTTCCCCACCCCCCACCCCTCTTTTTTAATACAAATTTTTCCATGTGGTTAGAGAAATAACATCTGGAATTACTGAAGGCTGCCAAAAGGAGAGAACGAAAACAATGAGTTGAGTCACACTTGAATCTGCCAACTTCATATAATTTAGACCTTCTTGAGGCAGTTTGAAGAAAAAAACAACTATGGAAAATGTTTTAGTTTGCTTTTTGTAATGCGATTTTTTTTTTTTTAATCTGCTGATGTAAGTTGTAGAGTCAGCCAAGACATAACATAGCAGCACGGCATGGGCATTCATCCTTACAGCGCTCTGATATCACAGTCTTTCTATGATTCATCTATATATATGCAACATCAGATCAAGGTTTCTCTTTCTGAGCAGAGTCTCACTGAGCTAGTGAAATTTCTCCCAGGAGAAGATACGAAGTTGCACCAGGCCTTTTTATTCCATTCCACAATGCAGTGCAGAGAATGTGAAAGTTTCCTGAATGTCCCTTCGCTTTTCATACCCATGAACAGTACTGGTATGGTCTGGTAAATTTTAAAATGGTTGCATACTCTTGCAATGTAGTGTCTGAAAAAGGCTAGCTCCCGTATGATTACCCTAATCAAGGACGTTAATGACACTTCTCTGCCTCGTCTGGGAAAGGCCTTCCAGTGTTTCCATGGTCTGAATTTTTCACCTGTTTTCACCTGAATCTGTTACGTCATGCCAGAGCATGGTTGGTATGCCCACTTAAGCTGGTGACTGCAACTCCAGTACAGATAGAGAAAGTAGTTAGTCTAATAAAATAGGAAACTCAGGTGATAAGAACCACCAGCAAAATATTCTGTGAAAAACTCACAAATAGGAATCAAGCAGGCACAGTCTGAGGAGCTTTCCGTGGGATTTAAATGCCAACGTATGTGTGCCAGGTGGAAAAGACCGAAGCTGGAGGCTGCATGCTGTTTGCTGGAGCCTTGTACATATAAGAAAAGACCAGCAAAGCACAGTAATCAATAGACAGCAGAGAAGGATTTGTGGCAACACTTTGAGGAACAAAACTAAAAACCTAACAGAGACCTCTGGAGAACAGACTTAGCTGGAAAGCCAAGAAACTTTCTCTTCCTGATTGCCACACAACAAATTCAGGGGTTTATAGGTATTGTTTGTAAACTATCTGAATCCAGGACTGTTCAATGCCAGGTTGGATGAGGCTTTGAACAACCTGCCCTAGTGGAGGGTATCCCTGTCTGTGGCAGGGGGTTGGAACTAGATGACGTTTAAGGTCCCTTCCAGCCCAAACCATTTTATAATTCTATGATTCATTATCCAATTTTTCTCCTTAAAGAAACCACTCGTAAGATTTAACTGTAGCTAACTGCTAGGATGAGCAGGATTGCATCGTTCATATGTAAGCAAAGTATGTGAAATTATTATCAATCCCATACGGTATTATCTGACAATGGAGAAAAGGTGATGTACAGTCATGCTGTATAACCACAGGGGATGCTACACTCTCTTTGTGAGGGCACCTATAGCATAAACTCTTTTACAAGAGTCCTTTCACTGGCATTTCAAAAAGCCCTTAGAAACAGCCATATTAGCATTTATACTGACATCACCCTTGTCCAACCTTTTCTTACTACCACCATTACCATTACTCTTGTGGGCAGAGCAGGCAACGCTCACAGTAGCTTTTGCAGCAGTGTCCCAGCATGATAAATTCCACCGTGGCTTCAGCAGCCCATTACTGGCTCGGGCAGAAGGCATCCACTCCCGTTCCCTCTTTTCACAAAAGTTGCCATTTCATCGGGCTATGACAAACCGCCTTCTGCATGGCTATCGTAGCTCCTTTCCCTCAGTGCAGAGCTGCTAGAAATTCTTATCGAGCTTGCCCACTCCATTGTTCCACACTATCATGTGTTATCAGAGGAGTCACTGCATATTTAGCACGTTGGCTTTTTTCTTTTCACTAAGTCACTTGGCAACTGTTCCAGCAGCTCTCTTGCCTCAAAGGCTTTAAACAATCCTACCAAGATGGCTGAGCAGCTAAAGGTGCATTAACAAAACTCCCTCACATGGATAGACCTTTGTTCCAGGATAAAGCAGGGTAAGACTCACTAGTTTAAAAGCCTTCATAAATAGTAAGCTAAAATAACCTCATCTAGTTTAATGCCAAAACAGGAGTGTCTACAAGATGTGGCTATGCTGATTTAGTTTTACTGTCTTAAATTTGCTCCTTATCTTATACCAAGAGCTTTGCCATTTAGACAAAGTGTTAGCCTGCTAAACAGTAGTTAACCACCCACTATTTTGTACTCATTAGCTTACTGTCATTTAACCTAAAATGTTTAGGCAAACCATAAGAGAGATCAGAATTCTGATCCTCATATTAAAAAGAAAAGGGCTCCAGGCATTAGATTGTGAAATATGATTTCCCAGGGTATATTAAATTCTGGTTTAATGTTCTTTTTGATATTGCAGAAAGTCAAACCTCATTTCATAAGAGGGCACTTCAACATGCTTTGCATACAGCACTCTTTCCCTTGATAAAGTCTCTGTGCTGCAGCAAACTTGGAATATGATCAGAACCTCTGGAGCACCCGGCTGTAGGAGTGGAGAAGAGCAAAACCCACACCGTGAACCTCATCTCACAGAAGTTCCTTAGATAGCTTTACAGCAAACACAAACAAGAGGAATGAGCCAAAGGGCTCAGGAGAAAGTGTCACAAACTTGAATTGTGCTGCAGGACAGACTGCAGATGCAGAGCCTAGCTCATACAGCAGTGCCAAGTACAGCACACGTCACAAGTTCATCACCATATTGACTACATTTCTGCAAGAGTCATGGCAGAACAACAGACAGAACCTTGCATTTAGGACCATCTGTAACCAAAAGGACACTGAGGCCTGAACTTTTTCACGTGGTAACTGTCAATCTAACTATAGAAGAACTGTTGAGCAAAACTTATGACCTAACCCTGGTTGCTAGATACCTGCTGTGCCTCAGAGATTCTCACAGAGTTTCAGAGGGAAGTTCCCTTCTGTCCTCACGGTCTTGCATAATTCTTTCATATGTTCCTTTAGCTTTTGCATACTTCAACATGAAACAGCAGATTGAAACACAAAAGCACAATTGTTTACAAGAAAACCTACCATGACTAATATCATTAGAGGAAATCAGCAGGAAGCTGCATAGAGGAGGGAAGTTTGGAACAAAATGGAAAGAGTGCCCTGATAACCTAGGGATAGAAAATTTACTGCAAGACACCACCAACCACTCTCAATTTCTCTTCCTTCTCTCCTTGGGCTCACAATTCTCTACAAGTAGAAGATTTCTGCAATTAATGGGCAATACCCTGAGGTCAACAGAGTAGTGTTTTACCCAACAAGTTTAAAGTCAAGGCCCACCACTAAAAGTCCGTCTTTTAAATTTATTACTTCAGTTGTGCCACACTCTAGACTTACACCCTGTCGAGGTGGTTGCTGAAGCTATGTGTAGCATATTAAGACATAGGACCATCCTCATCTGATTGCAATTACTGAATAAAATCATTTCAAAGCCATGGGAACAGCCAAACAAAGGATGAGACAGTCAAGAGCCTTTAACCATTCTCCAATTTGCCTCAAGTCCCAAGCATCCTCTCTGGTACACACTGCCACGCTACCTGTGCATTAGCGAGACGTTGCTGGCAGAAAGCAGTAAGTTACTGTCCTGTGAATACCTGCTATTCTTTTGCAGAAAACCTTACCATTACGCAACTAGGTCTTGACCTATCACAGTGACTGCGGCTGAGTATTTTCTGTGCTGCTTCCAGACAGTATGCTTTCAACAGACAAAACTGAATTTTCAGGACATTCTTAACAGCAGACCATGACTCACATCATAAAGGAAGATTTCCAGGGTAGACCTCATGAAAAAAAATAAGTGATAATGCCAGGGCATGGCTTGTCCTGAGGCTAACAATAGTGATGTTTTACTGCACAGCACTCCAGAAGTGGTCCACGTGTTGTTTGCAGTCACAAGCAGTACCTTTGAGTAACTAATTAGGAAAAGATCCCTGTATCTCATAGATTAGTTTATGTACTTATAGAAAAGTCCCACAGGTAATATAGATAAAAAACAGTAAGTGAAAATTTGTATTCTATTAACATCAGCTGTTATTTAATGAATTTCGTGATGTTTCATAACTAAGAATTTTTCATATGAATTCTCGTAAAATAAGTTGCAAGCCTCATCTCCAATAAAATTTTATCCCTTTCCTTCACCCTCTCACACAGTATGTGCTTTGTAAATTGTGATTACTTTTTATCACACAGTTCTTTTATTTGTCAGAACTCACTTTGATGGATATCACATTGATGTGAGATTTGATACTTTTTTTAAAAAAGATAGCACAGATGCAGTGTCCGATATTTACTTATATTCAGGCATTTCTCAGTTGTTTCTTCTGTATTTCATGCTTCCCATTGCCCTTCCTCGAGATCATCTCTAATTTAGGAGGGAAAAAGAGAATATTTGTGAATATCATCAGATTCACTATTCTCTGCACGCTTATGTTTAGTCTGAAAGAATACGTGACACAGTTTAAATATGTCTCCCCCTCTTCCTTTTAGCAATCCCCGCCATTGAAAAATAAGAGTGTTTTCCAGGGAAAAATCATCATTGTCAATTAGAGTAGTTTTGTCAGCTGGGCAAACTGCTCTGCCATAAGTGTGGGGACCCAGACGGAGGCCCCATGCAAGAACGCGGGTGTCCAGGTCTCTGGCTGCAGAGAGTGCCTGAGCCTGGCGCTTATACCGGAGGACAGCAGAGACGATGGCTGTGTTCGGTGCGAGCAGGTGAATGATCTGCTCAGCCTGGTAGCAGAGCTGAAAGAGGAAGTGGAGAGGTTGAGGAGCATCCGTGAGTGTGAAAGAGAGATTGACTGGTGGAGCCGCTCCCTGCCCTCCCTGAGGCAGAGGCAGCAGGAGGTGGCTCCACGAAAAGCAGAGAACCCCCTACCCTCTTGCCACCAAGCAGAAAGAGGGGGCCTAAGAGATGGCGGGGAATGGAAAGGGGTCCCTGCTCGGGAGGGCAAGAGAATCCCCTCCCGGCCTCCCTCACCTGCCCAGTTGCCCTTAAGCAACAGATATGGGGCTCTGGAATGTGAGGGACCGGCCACAGAAGAAGTGGGTGAAGGTGAAGCTCCATCCAGGGGGTTGCCTAGAACGAGTCAGACAGCCCCACATATTACGACTGCCTCGGCTAAGAAAAAAAGGAGGATAATTGTCATAGGCGATTCCCTTCTGAGGGGAACAGAGGGCCCAATCTGCCGACCGGACCCATCCCACAGGGAAGTCTGCTGCCTCCCTGGGGCCCGGGTTAGGGATGTTGCGAAGAAACTCCCTGGTCTGGTGCGGCCTTCTG
>Ga0065711_1034004_pt1 | contig 24444 bp, 15 predicted proteins | sample Hoacrofraction12_FD_59098 | JGI IMG/M metagenome (GOLD analysis project Ga0065711, IMG submission 59098) | Hoatzin crop microbial communities from Cojedes, Venezuela - Epithelial fraction 12 v2 (version 2) | ecosystem: Host-associated > Birds > Digestive system > Esophagus > Crop | place...
AAAAAAAAAAAAAAAAAAAAATCCCCTTTCTTTAAACTGATCTCTCAGTTTCACTGGGTGTCCCCTATTTGGGGTTTGTGAGATTTGGTAACAGTTGTGCATTCAACCTACCTGCTGCCTTTATGATTTTGTAAATCTTGACCATATCCGTCTACCACCTTGCCTGGCAAAGCAACTACTCCTGGGGTTGTAGTTGCTTGATTTCTTTGGTCTCTTTACTCACCATCTTCAACACCTTCCCTCTGACTCCTTTACCACCTTATTAAGTTCCAGAGTTAAATCTATGTTACAACTAGATTTAGGTTTAATTCTGCAGGGAAAAAATGTCTAGAACTGTTAGAGCTAAATGGACAGTAATTTATTATTCAATGGCAGGTCTCCTGACACTAACAGCAAGAGTAACAGGCAAATAAAGAACTCTAAAATGCCAGGGAACATAGTAGAAAAAGGAAGTGGCCAGAGAAAGAGAAGAAATCAACTCCCAGGGAAGTGATATCTTCTGTAGCTGAGAACTTATTTACAGGTATGGCCTCTCCTAGAGAACTGAGTACAGCAGTTGTGGTTTTTATTTTAAAATGTTCTCCATAATACTTTAAAATGTATTACTTAACACAGAGTGTTTACTACAATACTTACAGTACTCTCCCTCTATTTCAGAACATAGCATGAGGTGCGTGTTTGCCAATTTTAATGGGAAGTCCATAAGTCATCAGCGATAGATACGAGACACAAGAATTGAGACATGGCAAACATTTTGTGTTCTGAAAAGTGTGTTTCTAAAAGATAGATACTAAAATGACAAAAGATTTTGCTTAATTTGCCTATAACAGACTGTGTTCAGACCAGTGAGGTAAAGGACTTGGAAGATAACTGCTGTTCATCAGGAAAAAGTCGCATTCTCTGGGTGAGACTCTTGCACTGGTATGAAGTCTTTGTGCAAGTATGCTCCAGTACTTTATGTTGCTAAAGTAAAGGGGTAGAGGAATTGTCTTCATTTCTCTTTGTGGATTGCCAGGCATACCGTGACCTCTACAGTGTGTGCTTTGGCAACATGAATACTCTGGACTCCATTCCTCACCTACTGATCAGTACAGCTGAGCAGAAACTAGTTTAGTATCCCCACTGTATTATGGAGAGGCTAGGTCTTTGGGGTCAGGATTGTTCAGCTTGTCTTTTCATGCATCATTCCACAAGCACCATCAACAGAATCCATGAAGGAAAAGAACAACGTTTGTGAAAAACACATTTCACTTCACTGTGATCTCAGAAGAGCTAGCAATAGTGAAGGATTTGGCAAAGATTGCTGTCTGTCTGGGTCTACACACAACAGTAGCCTGCATGGACACTTACAACCTGCCCAATCTCCCAAATTGAATATTTTCATGAGTATTTGAGAATTAAATGTGAACACATTGTGAATGATCTATTTCAAGTGCATTCCACAAATAATAGCTGCAAAGCCTGAAGATACATCTATACGAAACATTGATTTCCTCAGAACATAATCCCTTCACCCCTGGATTTAATTCCTATCTATTCTGCTAGAGCTCATCAACTCTGCCTACAGCTATTTAAACAATTAATTAGATAGATTTCACAAAAACACATGCTCTTGCACCTACCAGGATTTCCCCCCCTTTAATCAGAACAATAAACAGAAAAGAAGGACTAAATAGAGGTTCTGCAGGGAAGAATGGAAGGCTTTATCTGACCTACAACACACAACTCTGGTCTCAAAGTGCCTGACAGGTAGGTAAGTGTCAGGTGCTACTCAGTGTAGGATTGTGGTCTTCATAATTGAAGTCTTTTCTCTGTTGGTCAAAAACAGAATAAAGATTTATCATTGAATTTAACATCTTGTTCCACCTTCAGAGTCTTGGCTTCAGTTCTGCTGCTTATTGTCTGCACAGGCAGCTGCTGCCTGTCTAGTGCACTAAGGCTTGGCAACGTCTGTGAAAAACTTGCATTGCATTTTAATATATCTGGTCCCTCAGTCATGAGTGAGGCAGAATTTGAATGGATTTGTTAATGACATTTTTACTGATATCTCTACACACAGAGCAACATTTCACAGTTGCAAATGCTCTGATGGACAGGCTATACTGACTGACAGTAGTATATCTCAATCACTATTCAGAATTTTTACTTACAGGGACAAGCACTGTATTTTGAAAACTGCTAGTTTAGCTTTGGTCGGGATCTGTGTTTAGTTCATTTTCAGTTTCCTATATTCCCTGAGACTAAATAAAGCTTTGAGTATATGATAATTAAGATTTTCATGAGATGTATATATACTCCAGTAAGGGTTGCTAACATTTATGGTTCTTTTTCATGATTTTGTGTATATATTCAGTCAATATATATATAAACTATATGCATAGATGTTCTCTGTGTTAACTGCAGTAAATTCACCTTTTTTGGCAAGCAGGTAAGTTATGCCAAGATTGAAAATAACACATAATAATAAAAGGTCACTGGCAATGTAGGTATAAATGATGACCTACTTTATGTCGTTATAACAGCACAGTGAGAAAATCTACTGGAATTTATAGCTCTACTTTTTAGAGAGGCCAAGTGCCAGCAGGTCCTGTTGATTCCTGCTGGGGTGGATATTCAGCACTCCTGAAAACCCGGGCTCTAGGTGTCTGCCATAGATATCTTTAAAATAGCCATTTCTTGTTTGGTAAGAGCATGAATGTGAGAAAAGTATTGGCCATCAGCTCAGTAGATCCCAGAAAGAAACAATCTGTTATGCATCACCTCCTATGATTCTGCAGGAACTGTTAATGAACAAACACTACTCCTTCCAGAACTCTGTTGTTATTACTGATGATGCCGTTGCATAAATGTGTTTTGATGTGATAAGCAGCTGTGTAAATTGAAGATCTTTTTTTTGAAACAATAGGTATTTAATTTCTCCCAGTCTCAATTTTATTTCTTTCCACGCTGCTTGCCTTACCCATTTAAAAAAAAAAATCAACATGAAAATAATTAAGATAAACTTATTTAAATGATGTGTGCATTGGAAGGAAAGAAAAGTTGGAAAGGAGATACTGTCTGCAACTTTAAATCAGAATATATTAAAATTATGTCAATGTAAGTATATATTGTGTCTGATTTGAAGACCATTAAAATCTAGCACCTATTTCTGGGTCATGCATACATGGTGTGCTGCCATGAACTAGATTATGTTATCCCTTTTTTCAGTGGAAAGGAAATTTTAGATTTACTATTACAAGAATATTGACAGGGGAAAACCTCTAGACTGTCATCTCTCTACTAATGGCTATAAATCCAAATTTAAGGTAAGACACTTCAGCTAAGATAGGTATAACATTAAATTTGAAGGGAAGGAGGATGACCTTTGAAAAGGTCATGGAAAACAAGGCTCATTGCCCTGCATGTTTGGGCTCTGATTACAGAGATTTCTTCCAATGTTTCCCATCATTCTCTTCTGTGGCTGATAGACTGGTAAGTGAAATCTGCATTCAAGCTTTCTAATGGAAAGCATACAGGGACATCATAGCCCTCTTAGTATGAAGTCAGCTGTATGGGTCATGAAGCTCAAGAAACTTTTTCAGTGGCTAGGGAATGCTGTCTGCATTTTGAGTTGTACACGAATGATACATGAGTTTGGTCTAGTTTTACTTTCACCTTCTCCCGCCTCTGACGTTGCCCCTGCAGGACATCATCAAAGTATCTACGCTTTGACATTTGGGATTTTGGTGCTGATTTCTTTTGAAGAAGGTTGACTAAGGAGTGTTCCCTTACTGTAGTTTAGTTTTTCTTGTTGCAAGATGGAAAGTGAAATGTTGCCTATCTCTAGAGCACATAGCATTGCTTTCTTGTGGAATTTCACTAGCTTAGTTTTGATTCCAAGGTGAAGCTCAGATCTGCTGTTTTCTGCTGCCTTTAAGAATAGGTATCTGCATAGGTACAGCACCTCCATTGGTTCTTTGCTGAAATGCATTTAGTGTAAAATTCTGCAGAGCACAAGAAAAGCTTTCTGGTGACATGACAGATGTAGAAACCCTTTAACATTTCACATCCCTTTCTGTTTACTTGTTTAAAAGGGATTAATCTTGTGTTTCACCCTCAAGGAGACAGACACACAACACTAACACAAAACACAAACTCTTTGTTTTGAGAGAGACCTCAAGGGAATAAGGTAGCACTGGAGATAATCTGTAAATCTGAGGTATCACGGTTAAGCATTTCCTGATGATTGCTACTGGCAATGAAGGCAAAAAACCCCAAAGTCTAAGTGTACACAGAAATGATTGAAAGACATGAATGACTGGGAACAATGCTGCTCTGTAGAGCAGGTCATACGCTTTTACCAGGCTTGTTGACAACAGTTTGCTGCAACAAACAGTTCATTCTGCAGTGTGTAGCCTGCTGTCATCTTCGTATATTCACACTGACACTCCAAGGTCATCTAGAAGCTGAAATAATCCAAAGATTTATACCGTGAGACACTATTTAAGTGAGCTAACCTATTTAAGTTAAATAGGTTACAGATTTAACGGCTGTCTTTCCAGTGTTGCTGTACAGAGGAATGTTTGATGAGACTTCCTAGGTTATCAGTTCCTTCAGGTTTTAGGGATATTCACCATTACACAAAGATGACAGTGTATCTCCAGCAAGGAGAACCTGTCAAAATGGAATACTGTCCTTGCCCACCATGGCCTAAAACATTTAAAGATTCCTTCGCTGTACGTGAAATAATTACATTGTTTGCTCCCTTTGCATTTCTGTCAGCCTTGTTCCCTCAGTCCACACGAAGCAACAGCTTTGTTAATGGACTTGCATTCTGCAGCTTGGCGTATCCCATCACCTTCTTGGATGTCTTCACTGGCATCGTACTTCACTTGTGCAGTGTTTCCTTGTACTCCACAAATTCTCCATTTACTTTTGTTTTGCTTCTCTTCCTTGGTCTGCTTCTGCTGCTGATGCTTCTTCCATTTTTCTGCCCATCTTTGTGTTGCTGTAGTCTCTGGCTGGCATTTTGTCTTCTGCAGTCCATTTGCCCTGGATAGGCCACGTGTCCTAATCATCACTGAAACCCTTTAATTTCCTTCAAGGAGCTGTTCTGGTCTGTGTTTGTTTGGGTGTCTGTTCTCTCCCGTTTCTATTTGATCTTTTTTGTATGCTGAGGGCAACGTGTGGCACAAAAAACACATTAGTCTGGTCTGTGAATCATGTGTGTGTTGCTGAAGGCTGTGGCAGTGTCACGGTGCCTTTTCTGCCCTGATCCACTAAGGATACAAAGCTATTGTAGCTCCAGTCAATATCTCATGCTTTTAATTCTGGCAGTTCAGTCAGCTGGCCAGTGCAGCAGCTGCCACACACATATTTACAGCACCCCTTTCTTTGTCACTAGTGGCTATTTGATTGAAAAGAGATCAGGGATGAACGTATTGGTCTAAGTCTGACTCTCATAAACTTGTTACATAAAGTCCAGTAACGATTTCTTCCTCCTCACACTTTCTTGCTTTTTCAGCAGATGGGGCTAGAGCAGTTTGTTGCTCCTGTACTTGGGACACCAAGGGCAGAGGTGGTGGAGGTGCTGCTGGGGCCAGAAGGCTGAAAAATTGACGCTGGCTTGTTGGAAGATTTCTTACTGCATCTGTAAGATACTTTTGCTTCTTTGCATACACCTTAGCAAATCCTTTGTACTCTTTGAAGCTGACATACCATTGTTTGCCTTGAGGGTGATAAAGCCTACAGTTAGATTTTGCTCTCAAAGCTGTGTATGAGATTCTACTTACACAGTATGTATTCAGACAGCATATAATCCCTTTGAGATGTGCACCCTAGAACTGTTCAATTTGTGGAAACGATGATGCTTTTCATTTTTAGCATGTAGATGAGTTTACCTGCTTTTGCTGAATGAAGTTATTTGGTCCTGTCCTACAGTCTGAATGCATTTACTTTGCTAACTCATAAGCATTTGTGTTAACTGCTTGCTCTCTGGTATTCGTAGCCCCACATCTGACTTTAAAGCTTTTTCACCTATGAATTGCTTTCCTGCATGATTAAGAGAAAAATGTTTAATTGCTACTGGCTAGATCCTCTGGAAAAAAGGCCTTTGGAGACTCTCATGAGTGTTTTCATTTGTATAGGAATAAATGATTTGAAGGTGTGATGTTTCACTTAATGCTTTCTAATTTTCCCTTGCAGGAGAAAGAGTAAGTCATAAGAAAAGTCATGTTGAGGGGAAAGAACCAGCAAAAGTAGTGGGTTTCTTTGCATAGTTAAAACAAAAAACTATCCCAGATGCTAGTGCAGACAAAAAGTGTGATTGTGGTGAATATCGTGGAATCAGATACTGTATGACCAGTACTGTGAATAGTGACCCTGAGAAAACACCCCCTGGAGGCACGGGCTTTTAGTAAGATTGTTTCACAGCTGAGAAGTAAAATCACACTGTGTGCTCCCACTCTAAATTTGTTTAGCATGAAACATTTTTGAAAGCTTTCAAATCTTAAATAAATGCTGAAATTATTATAAATTCTATTCGTTGTGAATAGCAACAATAGATCAGTTTAGGAAAGAAATTACTCCTCTCATCAGCCTGTAAGTGCAGTTTGAGAGCCCGTTTAGTGTTTTAGGACACCCTTTATGATTTGGCGAGGTGAGCAGTACTATATATAAAAACTGCAGCATCTCCAGCAGGTCCTTCCTGATGTGAAATACTTTAAAATTTCCTTTTCTCTGATCTTCACTAATTACACTACATGACTTGTCACCACTGAATACTCCTTCAGTGACCAGACCCAATACCCTCCCTATTTTACATTGCAGTCTTACCTCCTAAAATGCGAGAACTTTATTATTCATTGCAGTGCTATTTATAAGATGTTAAGGACAAGCAGCTGCACACTGTGGATATGTATGGGTGTTTCTGCTGAGCCTTTGTTCTTCCACCGACACAGCAATTAGACTGAAGCTGCAAAGGACCATGAGAAGAAAAGCTCTCCCTGTGCAATTCCCTCTATCAAACTGCACATCTCTGAACCAGAATTTCTGGGTTCACTGCTTTTGTAAGAATACCAGTTCGGCACCCTAAGCAAACAAGTGAGGAAATAAACTGAAACCAACTAAATTCATGGTTTCAATTAGGAGAGGTCGGGTGTTCTATTATTATACATTTTTATCCTCCCAGCAGCTACTATGGAGGTCTTAAAGCTGTTCCCCTGGGGTTTCTTGGTAGAGAGTTTCCATTCTGTTGAAAGGCTCTTTCTGGGTAGCTATCTCCAAAGAAAATCATGTCTGAGCTACTAGACAGGAAAAAACAGCACAGTCCCACAGGGTCTAGGGTGACCTGAATAAGGTTCAAACTAAAGGTAGTGGCAGCAGTACAACCCTTCCAGAGCGTCTGTGCACATCTGCGTGTATAATGTTGACTACAAATATTTTAAACAGCCTTGGTCAAACCTCAAGCAAAATAACTTACAAGACACTGTGAAATAAAGGATGTTTTTGATAGCAGTTTACTTCTATTTGCACCAATAAATCAATTTGGTTACAAATGTGTCAGGGTACTTCCCTATCGGTCCATTCAAGATTTTATACCATTTACTCTTTTCAGCTGTTATCTCCTTGTATGCAAATGCTTCATAATGTTGTCATGATGAATGTGAAGGGATAGCTTTATACATTCATGAGTAAATTCTGATTTTACTTACACTTGCTTCCTGTTGTTCTTCATCTCTCCTTCCTCCTGTAAGCCGAATAATGGGTGTGTTTTGCCTGCATTAACATCTACAGCTCAGGCAACTCTCTCTCTTGCTTTTTCCCACTGGCCTTATGCTAAAGTGCTTCTATTGCTGAACAATTTGCTTTTACTAACAAGCTTTCTTTATACTGCCTGTCAGATGTCACTGCGATGCTCCATAACAGGTTTACTAACTGTGCTGTGTCCAATTTTATTTCTGAAAGAATCTCATTATTAAAATTTTTAGATGTAGCATGTCAAACTTGTTTTAAAGGAAATCATCTTTCCTTCTGTTAACAGGAAACATGTTCTGTGTCAGGTTTATAGTGGGCTATAATCCACTATACAGGGAAAATACATTTTAAAATCTTTCATTTTGTATCAACAAGTACTTGGAAGTCCCAGACCATTAAGCCTCAGCTCAGCCTTGGACCAGCAGACTTGGTGCAAAGCCTGCGTGTGCAACACACCGCTATTGAGATATACCCGCGTGAGCTGGTCATCTAGTAGCCCAACCACATGACTGCGCTAACCCAGCTACACTGCTCTGGGTGTCCGAGCTATCTTGTCTGGAGCCACCTTGGCAGGCAAGGTGCTGTGCAGTGCAGACCGTAGGCCCTTTTGCATGTTTAGATGGATTGTGCCACCTGAGCTGAGAAATCACTGCTTCTTCAAAGCTGTTACCTGGCTATTCTTCATGGATCACAGTCAGTTTAACTCTGTGGAGGCAACTCTGAGTAGCAAATATAGGCTATTATGCTGCTGGAGGATTAACATATTGTGGTTACTATTATGATACGCATAACAGTACATGCTCAAAAAAACCTTCAAAGCTCAAGACTCTGGCAGATAAAAATACAAAAATATATTACGTCATTGCTATGTGAACCTGAAAATAATGTTGTTCTGCATGAAAGTCCTTCTGCAATAAAATATCTGCTTCATTCTACCAATTGAAAAATAAGAAATTAGCAGAGAGAAAGGTTAAAAAAAATGGAAACATGACATTTAAATTCTATTTTTTGTTCTTTACTTCTGATCTGAAGTCTGAAGCTGGAGCTGTGCTCCTGACGGGTCCCAGTAGCTGATAACAAGTGCCAAAATTTCATGTCCAAACTTAAAGTAAGTTTTCTGCAAATTTGCATAACATCCTGTAACAAAGGATATACAGCTGCTATTCAACAGTACAGTGCTGTCATCTGAATGTCAGAATATGTTTTTAAATGTCTTCAAGTGTAGACCTTTCTTCTCATTGTTTCTAGCAACCAATCATCACCTCAGCAAATCAGCACTTGGAGGTTTTCCCACCTTTATATTTCTTAAGGCGCAGGACATTTGGATTGTCGTATGTGTGGAGCCTTTCTTTTCCCCATATTTATCTCCAGAAGCAACTAATATTTACTAGTCATCATCTTCCAGGTCACTGGCAATAAGGCCTTTTTGATCCTTAGACAACATAGGTAGGAAGATATGTTAGTTAATTTGCAGGTTAATTTTAGTTTGATCTTAGAACTTTTTTTGCTAGGCAATATGAAGAGATACTATCTGTGACATAAACACATACTAATTTTTATTTTATCTCTTGTGATTGTCTTATGATGTTATTGCAATAGAAATCTATCTTTCATACTAGGTTGTCTGCGTGAAAATAATAAGTAGATTCTGTGCTCCAAAGAGCATAAATTATAAATGGATTACACAGACAACAGGCAGTATTATCTGTGCCTGAAAGACAGAAAAGTGAGAACATCTTTACTATTAACTATCCCTGAAATTTGGTTTGGGTGGAATGAAATGCTCTGTCCTCTGTTATTGCAGTCTTTCTAATACCCATCTCCATAATTCCCTTAACACTCTATGGATAAGTAGTCTCAGCTGCTCTTTCAGGTTTGGTTAGTAGATATACTCCCTTGCTTGTTGTGAGCAGGATTCAATACCCTGGTGTGAAGAACACACATCTTGAGAGGTCTGCTCTGAGTGTACCAGAAGAATGTCTTGTTCCACTTCACACAAAATATTGTGTTTACTAAGGTTCTTCATCTTTTCGTACTATGCAATAACTTTGAAGGATTTTTGTTTTTTCATTGTCAGGTGGCCAGCTGTGGATTACTTTCTACCTTGGCACCCTGGCTTGTTGGGTGGTTTGTTGGCTTGCCTGGAAGTTTGCATAGGAATGGGAAGCTTTTCTAATCTATAGCTGTGAAGCTCTTAATCTCATTTTGCACAATGGAAAATAAATGAGATTCATGTACTTGCTACCATCAGTGAATTTTCTCCCTAGTGATGTACATGCTTATGCATAATATTCTGTGGTTTTTTCAAGGTGTTTTTTAATGGCTTCATGTGCAGTTCATATTCAAGGATGAGCTAATGGTGTCCTTCAGTCCCAAGAACTCAGGCAGTATCTTCCTCTTGGGCTGAGCCTTTCCCTGCCAAAGGCTGTGTGCTCCTGGCCATGTCCTGCTTTTTGGATTTACCAGAACTGTGCCTCTAACAGCAGGTCTAAGTGCTTTAGGACAGAATCAACTTGCTTCATTTTTTTCAAGTACTTGCTGAAACCCTCTCTGTGTCTTTGAAAGATGAACTCTGTCAAGGTTTTCTGTAGCAATGAACAAAGTCTGGAAAAAGACTTGGCTATCCCTGTAAATTGTTGAGCTCCTTTCATAACCTGAGGTTTGACTATTTGCTTAACAGCTTTTGGGACATCACTGAGGTCCTGCAGGAACCAATGTGTGTTAAATATAAGGAAGTCAGCTCCCCTCAGCTTTGCATAAAGTCTACTCAGCAGTTGTCAAGGTTTGGTTTTATGGTTTTGATGTTTTTTTGCTTGCTACCTAGCACTTTTCCCAAAGGAGGGTTGCATCAGAGAGCCTTCAGGGGCTGAGCTGAGGTTCCAGCACATTGGTGGTTGCTAGCAGCCTTGTCAGCACCAGCTTATGTAGCTCCATAGAAATGAACCTTTCTTAGCAGAAACAATGAGTCACTTTCCTTCTGACAAAATAGGTGTACATCCTCAGTCATTTGCAATGGATAATAGCTCCTCTGATCCAGGATGCTGGGTCAGCACGCATTGGTGCTTCTCCAGATTCCCACCACGAGCAGGCTGCTCATGCACCCTAGCCAGAGGCCGTGACACCCTGTCCTTGTACAGCTCTGTAAGGTTCTTCACGCAATGACTCTTCTGATGCTCCTGCACGTTTTTTTTTTTGTGCTTCTGTGAGGAGGAGAAAAGTCTCTTGCTGACTCCACTTTGTCCATTTGGTGAGGATCTTTGATTCAAATCAAGGTCCTTCATCTGAACTATTTTTCTGCTTGACAGAGAGCTGACTGTTCTCACTCTTCTTTCACATTGAATGTATTCTGTGGGATTACTTTGCTTGCACTGCCCTGTTGTGGGTAGAGCTCTTACACATCCACCTATTGCCATCAGCTCAAAGTGACAGTGTTTCCCTTTACTTTCCTGTCATATTTACAGCCTGCATTTCTTCCCACAGATGGCCCCTAGAATGATATTTAAAATAATCTGGCCATATTTCTCCACTCTGTTATTAATGCTTATGGCTACTCTTGGGATGATGTTGTAGTTGTTTTGTAATCCAGACTGGCAGTGACCTAACAGAGTAACTGCAATTCAGCAGCCTTTGCAGCAGTGAATCTACTCTGAATGCATGGGAAAGAGTGACTGTTGCATAAATATGTAAACTTCTGTTTTGCTAGCACAGGTATTTACGATCACAAAGGCATAGCAGGCTGGAATTCAGCTCTGCAGGGATTATGGGTATTTGTTCTGAGATCCAGCCTCTGCAGAGACAGATGCCAGACTGTCTTGTGTCTGGTAATTTCTAAAGTCAAACTAGGGCAGATTTGCCTACCCCTGCTATAACCACACTGTAAGAATCCTTCTTTGTGTATGTTTGTGTATCCACAGTCGCTGTTTGTGTTGTGACTCTTTATTTAGTAGTGGTGACTACCGAATTAAATTTTTTTTTCTTCTACCTTTGCACTGTAGTTGTCAGTCAGGATATTTTTCATTCCAGCTTCCATGCTGTCTCCTTGACAGTGGATTGTAATGAATGTAGTCTTGGCTGGGGCTGCTTCTTGGGTTCTTTCAGACTGAGTTTGGAAACTCGTTTTCTGGTGGCTCTTACTGCTTCCCTCACAGATTAGTTTGCTGTTTCCCTAGAGTGAGGTCTGTTTCGCTGGCAAAATCTAGGCTGTTTTTCAAACTCGTTTGTAGACCACAAATTGTGGTATCTCTATCCTACACAGAAAGACAAAGTACAAGCTGGTGTGCTAGCTCTTTCATGTGATACTGTACAGAGGCACACTGGACCTTGCTTCCAGTAGTCATACAGCCTTACACTGGCTGTCCTGTTACTTCCAGTAGTGAGTTATTACTAGCTCTGATACCTGCTCCCTTGTGGGATGTAGATATGCACTTAGATGCATGCCCTTTCAGATCCATGCTTTTCCCTTCATGAACATACTACCTCATCTCCAATTAGTGGTTCCATTTGTGGTTCAAAACTATCTTTGCAGCAGTAATGGCAATTGCTTATTTGGAGAAGAAATTTCAGGGCATTTACTTCATTAAGGTTTACCTGATTGTCCTGATTTTGGCTGGGATAGGGTTATTTTTCTTTCCAGTAGTGTCTGTGTTTTTGATTTAGTATGAGAAGAATGTTGATAATACACTGATGGTTTTAGCTGTTGCTAAGAAATCAAGGACTTTTTCCAGTCTCCCACATTCAGCTAATGGGCAGGTGTGCAGGAGCTGGGAGGGAGCACAGCCAGGCAGCCCGCCCAAGCTGGCCAGTGGAAATATTTCACACCACAGATGCCATGCTCAGTTTATGAATGGAGGTTAGCCAGGGGGCAGGAAGCTTCTTCTGTGAGTTCAAGCCTTTTCTGTGAGTTTGAATTTTTTTGTGAGTTTGGCAAAATCCGTGAGCTCCGTGAAATCCGTGAGTCCTGCGAAATCCACGGTCGCTGCTCAGGGACTGGCTGTGCAATCGGTCATGCAGTGGTGAGAAAAATTGTAATGTGTATCACTTGTTTTGAATATTCATTATTATTATTGTTCATTCCTTTCTTATCTTATTAAACTATCTTTATCTCAACCTGCGAGTTTTACTTTTTGCCCACGCTACTCCCCTTGAGGGGGCAGGAGTGAGTGAGCAGCTGCATGATCCTAGTTGCCAGCTGCTGGGTTCAACCATGACACTGCTTTAGTGGCATTTTTGCAGTACCCACTTCACTGGGCCACTAGCAAGTAGACTTTTTGCTCTGTATAATTTGAACAATACATGCATGATGCCAGATTTCCTTATAGGAAAGTCATTAGCTGTGCTTGCTGATGGCTGGCAAATAATAACACTTTCAATGTAAAATGCAGTTGTATGGAAGCATCAAAGACCTGGCCTCTGGCTTGGTATGTGTCCTAGACCAAATTGCCCACAGCCTCAGTGGTTATAATTTCTTCCCACCGAAAAGAATTTGTTTTATGTCAGTGGATGGTCCAGAACAGGCGCAGAATGCGGTTTTCCCTGTATGGTTTATTGACTCATCTGGCCTTCTAGTCTGGTAGGAGTCTGAGGAAGAGGATGCCAGCATGACACATCCACTGGTCTTTCTGCAAAAGGACTCCAGGTGTGCCGAAAGGGGAATCAAGCTTCAATGACAGGGAGGTGCAACCTGGGGGAAGTAGTTGCCTGTGGAGTCTTTAACGGCTGTCCTTGGAAATTGTCCTTCATCCCAACAGTTAATTTTCTTATTTCTCCCTGTGTGGTGAGCAACATCTTAACTGTAAGAAAGGTCCCATGGCAGCTGAGAAGTAGTAAAATAACTGGTTAGTGTTGGGTCTGGGTAAAATTGTCATCATATTGTTTTTGAATACCCATTGCTGGGGCAACTGGAGAGCAGTTAACAGTCGTTCTTGTCCTGTGTCGGGAAATCTTACTTTTTATTTGTGAAAATGAAGATCAAAGTACTGAACTGAATTTGCTGAATCTGCATAGTGCACCTGCTGAAGTCCTGAGGGCAGCTACAAGTTCAGCAGCTATTCTGCACTTGTGAAATTATAGTGGTTTAACAGGTTTTGCATTTTATCAGTTCAAGTTAGCTTTTAAAGAAAGAATATTTAGCTAAAGAAAAGACTTCACAGCGTTCCTAAAACAGCTGCACGTCTTCCTATTTAAGAATTTGGAGCAACAACACTATTTAGAGAAAAATCCCAGCCTAAATGCAATGGAAGATTAAAAACAGAGGAATAATTGATTGCATATCCCTTATTATTTACTTAAAATTAATAAATTTCTTTCTCAGTAATCACATTAGAAATTCTGTTATTTCATTCCTCGATGGGACAAGGGCAAGTACTTTCAAAATTTCTTGCAGAATATCCTTCTTCCAACTGTTTGTTTCAGATTATTTTCATTTAGGAATGTAGAAATTAATTTATACTTGATATATTTTTTTATTTTTTAAGTGTAAAAAGGCTTACCATTTATTTTTTATTAAAATACATCTTCTTGTAAATCATATTTCAAACATTTTTTCTAAATCACAGTGGCTGCAGTTTGTTGTAATGGAAATGACATTTCACCTGGTACTAGATAACAGCTGTTCTCAGCAATACAAAATTAGGAAAATAATAAGTTATAAATTACAAAAACAGGCATGATGTTATACATTGCTACAAGTGACATCCTATAATATTATATAATATAGTATGCAAATGAAAAAAAAATATATAATTTTCAAAACCTCTAGCTGTCCTAGAGTATTAAAAAATCACTTTGAGTCTTTTTTCCTCTGTGTGTTCATTATAAGGAGATGTTCTCCTAAATGATGAAATCTTTAGGTGAAAGCAACATTTCTTCACCAGAAAAATGAAAGTATTTCCTGGCTCTGTCAGCATGGGATTTTTTTGTTACAAGTATCTGGCCTGGCTGGCATAAATTGCCCTTGAGAAGATCATCTTGAATAAGAGGTGCCACATTCTACGTACTGCTGAAATCCTTCCCCTCTGCTCAGATAAAATTGGCATACCATCTTGTGAATGGGCACAATGCCAACAGAGGGAACGGGCATACGTGTTCTCATGTCAGCAAAGTCTGGGTGTTAGGCAGTCAGATTTCTGTCCTAGAGTGCTGCAATCTTTCAACTGTGGCTAATGCAAATCTCATCATTGCTTTGGTTGAAAGGTGGATTAACTCTGGAAAATCCGAAAATATTTTCTACTAAAATGACTTTCAGCTTCTGGTAAAGAAGATTCAGGGTCTGGGAGAAAGAAGGCGAAAAATTAACCCCAACACCTTTATCCTTCAGAAACATGCTACAAAAGGGAATTATGCACTTTATAAAAATGTTTGCATGGCCTCTGTGTCTTTCCTGCTAAATAACTGAGCCCTTTGTGGAAAATGGCTTGGTGACCTTCTGTGGCTTTCCCTCTGCAGAATCCTGCTCATATTTTCTGCTGAACAGGGCAGAAAACAAGCCCTATTTGGAGTGCAGCATACCATCTGAATAAATCATGCTTCAAGTACATGACCCAATTTCTTCTTAGCTGAAGTTCACACACTGCTAATGGAAGTGCTCTGGTTTCAATATAATTATCTTTCTCCTGGCAGTGAAAGGAAAACCTTGAATGCAGGTGTATCTAGCAATAAATGCAAAGTCTTCAAGGCAAACAAATGAGCCATGTTGAGATACTGGCAGTACAGTGATTGCACAGCTGTGGTGATCCCTTGCGGACATGAGACAGCAATGAAGCAGCACGTACCCCAGTTTTGCCTTCCATGTTTTCTTTTGAAGGAATAGCAACAAAAGCTAAAATGGGACAAAAACTTAGATTCCAAAGGGGAACTTCAATTAAAGTTTTAGATCTAAACTCCCTCAGCCTTTGGACAAATCTGGATTTGAAGATGTGATGACTGACTACTATGTCTTTGTTGGCCAGCTCAAAATTCTGTTCCACTTCATAGCAAAAATATGTACATCTGTGTTTTTAAAAAAAAGTGTTATCTATGATGTGTCTAATTTCTGGGTTTTTTTTTTTCATGATTATTCAGGAATATTTCCAATCTACTTTCCTGAGTTCGCATTTGAAGCATTGTAAGTACAAACATAATAGCATTCTGTTGACTTTCACAAATAATTTGAAGACTGAAAAGGTAGTATTCCACTTCATGTTATTTCAACAAAGAGTGTATTTCTTTCTTAGTCCCAAGGCCAAGAGAGACTTCTGTTTCTCAGGATGGAGGTAGGGTTTTCCCTGTGATCATATTTTTCTCACTGTTCTCCCAGCATTTTTTCACATGAAGATACAGATGTCATTAGTCATTTAAACTGTTCCAACTGATTTTGCATTAGAGAAAATGAGGAATTGTCACACAATACTTCTGGATTATAAAATGTGGCATTTTAACATGTATCTATTCCTCAAGTGAGATTGGCAACAAGCACCTGGGGCTAAAACCAGTTAAGCTGCAGCAGTTTCTGCAGGTTATTGCTGCAGCTGGAGATAGGATACATCAACAGCAAATCAAAACATTATGATGCAAGAGCAGTGTGTTCTTGGACATTTTTGTTTAACAAATATAACATTGATTAACAAGTTCATATGTTTTCTGTTGGTGCTCTAGGTATCACCAGAAGTGTTTCAACAAATTATTACTGAAATTTTTTTAAACAACAAAGCACTTTGTTTATGCTTTTAGTGTTAAAGACATGATGTATAAGGTACGTTACAGATTAACTGTTACATGTCTGAGAAATCTGAGAAATCTCATGCTGAAAAACTGCAAAACGTGAGCTGTTCTTAGAATATATTTCATAAGCTAGAGTTGAAATAGTATTGAGAAAACTGTTTCATTAGTTTGCATCCAGACTCAATTCTAACCCGTTTTAATTCCATAACTTTTTACTTTTTGTTTCAACCCCTAATTACGTGCGGTCTACTTTAGCTTGAAAGGTGTGGTCTTGCTTTATATCTAAAAGTCACAATTGTAATCAATAGGATGCAAGCTACTGCTGCAGATCTGATTCTGTAAAGTGCTAAGCACCATAGGCATGATCCTAATTTCTAATCATATGTTGAACTTTAAATCCAGTCTCACCAGTCAAATAGATGGTCTCATTCTTCTCTCTGTTTAGAGTATTCTGGAGACTTCACATCTGAACCCTCAGACCTCGTGCATTATGTTAAGAAAACTGGAGGAAAAATAATTGTTCAGTGCAATGGTGACATTCCAGTGTGCTTTTTGCTGTGCACTGTTAACCCAGGAAGAGCACGGATGTGACAATTCTTCTTGTGGCTTTATCTTATCAAGAAAGGCATTTAGTGTATTTAATTGGGCTTAAAACGTTCCTGTTCAAAGATCACAAATAAGTAATCATAAACTGCATGGTACTGAAATAATGCATAGTGTAAGCTTACTCATGTAATAAAACTCCTACTTGCTAGAAAAAACAGAAATGGCTTCCGTATTTAAGCACACCTTCCGTCTAGTGTCTTTCACTCATCATAGGTTCCAGGTTAGCCCTGGGATCAGTGAAAGCGTTCTTTTTTTGCTGTTGAACAACTGCAATTTCTCCATCAAATCACCTTATCCAGTGCCTTATCCTTTTCCTGCCCAAGAGATCCAGGTTTTTTTACTTTCTTCCACAAGAGCCTTACCCAAAACTCCTTTATTGCTTCTCTCTGTGCTTGGTGCATGCTAATAACATTTCCTCTAGTATAAAAGATATTTGGATTAGCTGTTCAGGATAGTGAAAGGTGAAGTGAGCAATCTGGATATCCTTTTGTTACTCTTTTTCCTACCTTCAGGAGATGTTATTACAGGCTGTTCAGAAGTGATAGGCGAGGTAGGAGGTGTGGAGGCATTGCCCTCTGTACTAAGAAATGGATAGAGTGTGAAGAGCTGTCTGTGAAGAAGAGCCATAAGCAGGTAGAAAGATTACGGGTAAGAATCAGAGACCGAGACAACAAAGGGAACCTTGTGGTTGGTGTTTACTACAGGCCACCCAGTCACAGAAGCCTATTAACAAAGCCTTTTACTCCAGCTACAGGAGGCTTTGTGCTTGTCCCCCAGCTCGTCCTGCTGGGGGACTTCAACCACCCAAACCTCTGCTGGAAAATTAGCAAGATGAGCTGTAGGCAATCTGGAAGACTCCCAGACTGTATGGACAATAACTTCTTAGGCCAGGTAATAGACAGCCCTACCAGAGGGTGTGCAATACTGGACCTGTTAGTCACCAACACAAGGGAGCTAAGTGGTGACGTCAGGATTGGAGGCAGCCTGGGCTGCAGTGGTGATACATTGGTGGAGTTTGCAGTCCCGAGGGATATGCATCAGGCAAACAGTAAAGTCAAGACTCTGAATTTTAGGAATGCAATCTTCCAGCTCTTTGAGTCAGTTAATAAGACCCCCTGGGAAATTGCCCTCAGGGACAGGGGAGCAGAACAGAGCTGGCAGATCTTTAAGGATGCTTTCCATAGGGTGCAAGAGCTCTCAGTCCCCAGCTGTAAGAAATCAGGAGAGGAAGGCAAGAGAGTTGAGACCTGCTGGTCAAACTAAAGGGCAAGAGGGAGATGCCCAGGCAGTGGAAGCAGGGACAGATATCCTGGGAGGAGTATAGAAACGCTGCCTGGTTGTGTAGGGTTGGGGTCACGAAGGCCAAGGTGCAGCTGTAGCTGAACTTGGCAAGGGATGCAAAGTATGATAGGAAGAGCTTCTACAGGTATGTTACAGGAAGAGGAAGCTTAAAGAAAGTACACTTCCTGCCTCTGCCCCTCGATGAGCAAGACTGGCAAATTGGTAGCAACCAATAAGGAGAAGGCTGAGGTACTGAACAACTTATTTGCCTCAGTCTTCACTGACAGCCTCTCTTGTCACACCTCTAGAGTGGATGGACCACAAGGCAGGGACTGGGGAAGCAAAGTCCCTCCCACTGTAAGAGAAGATAAGGTTCATGACCGCCTGAGCAACCTGAACATACATAAGTACTGATGAGATGCATACATAAAGAACTGATGAGATGCATCCCAGAGTCCTGAGGGAGCTGGCTGATGTAGTTGCCAGACTACTCTCTGTCACATTTAAAAAGTCACGGCAGTCAGTTGCAGTTCCTTGTGACTGGACAAAAAAAATATTGTACATTTTTAAGAAGGGTAGAAAGGAGGACCCTGGGAACTATCAACGTGTCAGCCTCACCTCTGTGTCTGGGAAGATCATGGAACAGATCCTCCTAGAAGCTATGCTAAGGCCCTTGGAGGACAGGAAGGTGATTTGAGACAGCAAGCATGGCTTTACCAAGGGCAAGTCATGCCTGACCAACCCAGTGGCCTTCTGCAATGCAGTAACTACACCAGTGGACAAGGGAAGAGCTGCAGATGCTATCTGGACTTCTGTGAAGACTTTGTCATGTTCCCCCACAACACCCTTCTCTAAATTGTAGGGATATGGATTTGATGGGTGGGCTATTCGGTGGATGAAGAACTGATTGATTGGTTGCAGTCAGAGGGTAGTGGTCAATGGCTCGGTGTCCAGATGGAGACCGATGATAAGCAGTGTATGTCAGGGGTCTGAATTGGGTCCAGTACTATTTAATATCTTCATCAATGACATGGATTGAGTGCATCCTGAGCAAGTTGCCAGATGACACCAAGCTGAGTTGTGTGGTTGACACACTTGAAGGATGGGATGCAATCTAGAGGGACCTGGACAAGCTTGAGAAGTGGGCCCATGTGAACAACATGGAGTTCAACAAGGCCAAGTGCAAAGTCCTTCACCTGGGTCAGGGCAACTCCCACTATCAATACAGGCTGGGGGGTGAAGGGATTGAGAGCAGCCCTGCCAAGAAGGACTTGGGGGTACTGATGGGTAAAAAGCTGGACATGAGCCACCAATGTGCACTTGCAGGCCAGAAGGCCAACCATATCCTGGGCTGCACCAAAGAAGTGTGGCCAGCAGGTCATGGGAGGGGATTCTGCCCCTCTACTCTGCCATGATGAGACCCCACCTGGAGTCCTGCATCCAGCTCTGGAGCTCTCAGCACAGGAAAGACATGGAGCTGTTGGCACCACAAAAATGATCCAAGGGCTGGAACACCACTCCTGTGAGGAAAGGCTGAGAGAGTTTGGATTGTTCAGCCTGGAGAAGAGAAGGCTCCGGGGAGACCTTATTGTGGCCTTTCAGTACTTAAAGGGGACTTATAAGAAAGACGGGGACAAACATTTTAGCAAGGCCTGTTGCAATAGGACAAGGGGTAGTGGTTTTAAACTAAGGGAGGGTAGATTTAGACTAGTTATAGGGAAGAAATTTTTTATGGTGAGGGTGGTGAAATACTGGAACAGGTTGCCCAGAGAGGTGGTAGGTGCCTCATCCCTGGAAACACCATGTGGGATGGGGCTCTGAGCAACCTGGTCTAGTGAAAGGCTCACTTCACTGGTATTGGACTGGATGACCTTTAAAGGTCCCTTCCAACCCAAGCTATTCCATGATTTCATGTGATTCTATGATATTATTATGTGACTAAAGAAATGGCCATCCACTAGAGAAAAGAGACGCATTAGTGCTTCATTACAAAAAATACCATCTGACTGTTTTATGGAAACGTTATGGAAAGGATGCAGAGTTAACAATCCCACTTCAATTTTTTTAAAAGGCTTGGCTGACTTGAAGACCATGTCTAACATCTGTCCTATAGTCATATGTATGCCAAGCTAAGTGAACTGTATCTTCTAATAGAAATATTGTCCAAGAAGAGGTGTGAAAACCCTTAAGAATAACAATAAAATCACCTATGGTAACTAGGACCGAGTTCTCACTCGCTAACTCCTCTGTTAGACAATTTTCATGCTATTGATACATATGAAGAAAAAAATATTTTTAAAAGTGCTTTTGGTCCTGGTGATAAAAGGAAGAGATGAAGTGTGTTGCAAAAAATGACTGGATGGCAGCCTGCGTCCTTGGGGACCATAGCTGCTTCACAGGAAATTGCGAACAGCCCATAGGCTACTCTGATATCTTTTCAGATGTATGGAAAGGAACCAGCCTTAGCTCAGAGAAATGTAGCAAGCTTGCCTTTGGCTCCTCCTCCATTTTCCTGAGTTAAAAAAACAGGTAAATCCAAAGACTGATATTTTTTTAAAAATAATTTAAATTTTTCATATTTTTTCAAAGTTTATGCAAAGTTTACTACACCTTCAGTATTTTATTTGATTTTGAAAGTGTAAAATCATAGAAGAGAAAGACAGATGATCGAGTCAATCAAACAGATTTCATTAAACTCTGCTGATATATCATCCAGTTAAGCAAAGAGACCCAAGAAGTCTGCTGTGTAAATACATAGTTTTACACCAGAAGTAAGATTTGATTCTATTTTGTACAGATGTACACTTGAGGCATTTTTGATACATTTTTGACTTGCACCAAATGGGAGGAAATATGTACACTTTTAAGTTTTCATATTTGTTGCTCACAATGTTGTACAAAGGACAAACTACTACTTTAACACTAATATACTTTCAAAATATTTGCAGTTATGGAGGAAAATCACTCTAATTCATAAAGCACTTTATAATGATGAAAATTTAGTGAGGCAACAAAAGAAAAGACTGCATCCTGTAATCTTTACTCACATTGAACAGCTCATTTCTCTTCGCCTTGCTATGGAGGTTCCTGAATCTTTCATTGCTCTCCGTTCTTTGTGCCACATATATTATCATATGTATCTTCAAAGGTTTATAAAATCAAGATATTTGGTGACCATGTGATTCTATTTGAGGATTGCTACAAGTGCACTTGTGAAAGGGAAAAACGTGCTGAGTAAGCTAGTAGCAACTGAAGGAACAACTGGGTCTCAGAGGGATGTTGGTTCAGAGGTTGCATACGGAGATTACCACAGGGTGACCAATCCTCTCATGGATCCTAGTGTGCTCATTTAAATAATTTTTTTTTCCTTAAATGGGAAGTACATTTGCTCTGTTTCATTTTGTTTGCATTTGTTTCACCTATTGCTTGTTTTTCTGCTTCCTAGCTCTGAAATGTCACTCTGAATTGTCTAAATGTTCCTTAGGAAATACTAACAGTTATTAGCATCAAGTCAACAGCATTTGTACTCGATACTTCTGCGTTATTTTCTCCAGTGTGGAAAAGAGTAAGAAAAAGAAGTAAATTATACCTACTTCAATACTTGTTCTCAGAGTTGTAGCAGAAAAGTGAATTTGATTTCTGAACATAAAAAATTTAAAATACTAGCAGTAAATGTAGACTATGACTGTGATGGCTGGTTGTTTTCATATATGATTATACATTTTACCTCAGAGCACAGTTTTATACAAAACAAGCATGTTATCACATTTTGGGTTAAGTGTCTGTTTTTGGAAAATTGCTTACACAGTTTAACTAGCCATTCTTATTTTTGAATTAAAATACTCAAGTCACTGCAGCAAGCCATCTGGACTGTTTAACAGCTTGCTTTGAAGTACTATTGCTTCAAGCACCTAAAGCTAATGAATTGGTCTCCTAAAAATGTACATTTGTGGTGACTGCAGGAGTGCCACTTGCTTTTTAGGTTTTCATGGCATTGCAATCAATATTTTGCAGGCTAACAATAAGAGCAAGCAAGTAGTTGAGGTTCTGGTGTGTTCAAATGATCTCCAAGTCTAAGGACTGTGATAAGAAGATCAAGTATCACAGGCTTTGTAATAAAATCATAGAATCATAGAATGGTTTGGGTTGGAAGGGATCTTACAGATCACCTAGTTCAAACCCCCACTGCCACAGGCAGGCACACCTTCCCCTAGACCAGGTTGCTCAAAGCGCTGTCCAACCTGGCCTTGAACACTTCCAGTTGTGGGGCCTCCACAGCTTTTCTGGGCAACCTGTGCCAGTGCCTCACCACCCTCAGTCTCACAATCTGGCTATTTTTTTTCTGTATTGGGTGCATATTCTCTCCCTTTCTGTACTTTGCTGCAGAATTAAATTGTAAATTTCTTAGGATGAAATATTTAGTTAGCACATGGCTTCAATATATAAATGGAACTAACCTCTGTTATTTTACTTGAATTAGGATTTAGGGAAGCTTGGAAACTGAATACCAAGATTTATTCATGTGAGGAATTATTTTAATGTTAGAGAATAATGTCAAACACTATCTATATGACCAACTGTAATAACTACAGCTGTCTAACCCCGATACCCCTGAAGAAGATTTATGGTGCTGTTAATACTGCTAACTTTGGAGGAAAAAGTATGTTTGATTCTTGAATTAATTTCCACAAATATGCTGCGTTGTGATGACAGATGGCCAAATTAAAACATCTTTAAAATTAAAATTTATGTTAATATAGAACTTACATACAAGAACAAAAGTATTCACCAAAATCATACAAATTCATTCCATTCCCCTAGGCATGCTGCAATGCTAGCCTTTCAGTCAGCCCAGCCTGTCCCAAACTTAAGCACCGCACCATCTAGAAACTTAAAGACAAACACACATAGGAAACTTCTGGGTGGAAAAGCAGAACTCTTTGCAAAGTGCGCATTTGCAAAAAAAGGGGTGCAGATAGAAAATGTCAGGGACTACAAAATAGACATTGAAATACAGTACTTTCATTTTTTTCTGCATGAGATAAATTTTGATGTAAGTTCACTGCTGTAAAACAGACCTTATGCATTGTCTGAGTTGAAGTAGAAACACAAATTAAAGACAGCCACAAAGAAGGCAACATTGCTTTACGTTTATTTACTAATGCTTACAAAAGTTGTGAATGTATAGCAATGCTAAATATTACCTGCTGTTAGACCATCTTTTGAGATGAATCATAAGACATAGCATGGAATTCTTAATGCAAAACAGAAACTGAGGGAAAAAAAATGAGCTTTCTTCTCACATCCTTGTCTCCTCCAGTGGTCTGTTCATGAAATCTTGGATTGCCTGGTGTAGGGGTAACCATTTATTAATTGAAGCTTTCAAAGCTGTAATCCACCTAGAAGAAATGAAAGACAAACAACTGTCTCTGATCAAGTGTTCTCCATGCACTTTTACATTCTTTGAAACATACATTTTGTAAACAGTGTTTGTACAGTTATGTTACTATGTATGCTCACAGTAAGTGGATTGAGAGAGGCAAGAGATGGAAGAGCTGACTATAACAGCAATATACCTTAACATCAGTTTCCAACATGGCAAAAAGCTTTGTCCTTTGTTGATCCCAAGTCCTGTAATTAGTAGGTTTTAGACAAGGGAACTCCTACTGACAGCCGTGGAATTTGGCTGGATTATGACGAGGGAATTCGTCTTCAGAATGTGACATCATAGGTCAATTTTCTTTTTTAATTCTAATAGTCGTCTTTGGAATCAAATAATTCTTGGGAATGAGGAGAATATACTTTCCATTATCTCTAAGGAGAGGTATCATAGCTTTTCTGTTCAGTGTAATCATCCACACATCATTGTGAAAGGCACCTTGTCCAGGTTTCTTTCTGAACCTCTGCAAGTCAGCCTTGCTGTAATTCCAGCATTGCAGAACTGATAACTCACATGTGCCAGTATGTTGCACTGTAGTTCGACTAAAGCTACAATTTCAGTGAAATCCAGGGAGCAAGTGAAAACAGAAAAAAAAGTTGTCACTAGATCTTCCCAAGCTACAGTGTTCCCGCTTTCCTAAAGTCCAGGAAATAAAACTACAAAAAAAAAAAAAAAAAAAAAAATTT